>Ga0153915_10000995_pt1 | contig 26121 bp, 24 predicted proteins | sample Opewatmetagenome_2_FD_107003 | JGI IMG/M metagenome (GOLD analysis project Ga0153915, IMG submission 107003) | Freshwater wetland microbial communities from Ohio, USA - Open water 3 Core 3 Depth 3 metaG | ecosystem: Environmental > Aquatic > Freshwater > Wetlands | place: USA: Ohio, Lake Erie...
ATCGAAAGCTCCATTCGAAGCCTCCCGGCACAGTGTGCCGAGGACTCCGCGCCTGTGGCTTTCGTCGTGTTTTATTTATGAGGCATGGGCTCACTTTCGTCTCGATTATTTATGAGGCAACGCCCGCCCTTGTGAGCGGGGTGGATGAGGGATACAATCCGCTTATGGCCGATGACATTGATCCCGAGATCGCAGCCCTCATCGGAGGCTCGGTAGAGGAATATCAGCCGCAGGACAAAGGGGCGAAGGCGAAGCCCCCGGCCGGCGCCGAGGTGCCGCCGGATTTCAGGTCCCTCTTCGGGGAGATGGGAGTCACCGCCGAGCACCGCGAGAAGCGGGAGTTTGACGTCGACCTGACGCGGAAGGGCTTCGAGCCGATCGAGCGCCTCGAGTCCGAGAGGCCCGCCGACTGGTTCTCGGACCCGAATTACTACAAGACCGTCTTGGGCGGAGAGGGCGAGGAGGCGCAGAAGCTTCACGAGCTCCTCGGAAAGTACCTCAAGGCGACGGACCCGAAGGACAAGGGCGTCTATAGGCAGCAGCTCGTCCCCGCGTACTGGTACCTCGCCTCCAAGGTGGCGCTCCACAGCATCGGCGCCCAGGCCCCGATGCCGAAGAAGCTCTCCGCGCGCTTCGCGGCGATCTTGCCGAACCTCCTCTCGCCCGAGATGGCGGACATCTTCCAGCGCGTCATCTTCGAGAAGACGATCGACGAGCCTGTCTACTACGTCGACGAGTGGATGCGGGCGGTCGCCTCCGGCCAGGTCACGGCGAGCGCGACCGACGAGGTCAAGCCGCGCTCGCGCGAGAGCGACGACCGCTCGCGATTCACGCTGCTCATCCAGCGCGCGCAGGGCAAGCGGGACGCATCCGAGGGGATCATGAAGTCCAAGGCCGAGGAGCGGCGCCAGCTCGAGTCGGTCCTCAAGGAGAGGGTCGAGTCGATCTGCGCGCACCAGAGCCAGCCGGGCCTCCTGCACGTGCCGGCGCCCTACACCGACTCGCAGCGAAAGACGATGACCGAGCTCTACGACGTGGTCCGCAAGATGATCGCGGTCGACAAGGAGCTGACGCAGACCATACACGAGTTCGACAAGGCGGGAGAGGAGCTCAGGGGCATTCAGGAGAAGGCCGGCGCCCTCGGCCAGGACGCCAAGGCGGACATGCAGACCCTGGCCCAGGAATTCGACACGGTCAGGCAGATGACCCGCCTCTGTATCGGCAGGCAGGGGAACCATTTCCCGCTGCTCTCGCGGGAGTACTTCCATGGGAACATCCGGGACATCGCGACGCGCGAGAACATCGTGCGCGCGATGGCCTGGATCGAGTCGATCGACTGCGAGGCCTTCTGCCGCCCCTACAAGAGCGCGCTGAACAGGATCGTCCCCTTCGTCCTCCTCTTGCCCTGCTACGGCGATACCGGCGTCTGCTGGGAGCCCTTCGACTCGCACAACCGGGCGACGAGCAGGGGGCGCATCGCGGTGCCGATGTATCCGAAGAACCTCTCGCTCGCGGTCATCACGGCCGTCGCCGACCTCCGCTGGCAGGTGGCGAAGGAGAAGGCGTCGTACTACTGGATGGAAGAGGGGCTCACGGGCAACTACTACCAGTGGTTCACCGCCCGCAAGCTCCGCGGCGACGTGAAGGAGTTCTTCATCCAGGACTACCTCGTGTGGCTCACGAAGGAGTCGGAGGGCATCCAGAAGCTCGACAAGGAAGTCCGCAGCATTTTCTGGCGCTTCGTGCCGTTCTCGAAGAGCATCAAGGACAAGCTCAAGACGCGCAGCTACGTCTACCAGGAGCTCTATCAGAAGGACGTCAACCGCTCGCTCTCGGACGGCTATTAAGGGGAGGGGCCGCCGGAAACGCCCGTAAAGTTGACAGTACCTGGGGCGATGTCTATACTCCATCCAATTCGAGCGCATCGGCAGCCTGCCAGGAGGGCGAGTTGGAACCCATCGCAACAAAGTACCGCGATCGCATCATGCGCATGATGGGCGCCTCCAGGGGACAATCGGTCGTCTCGGACAAGAACGTCTATCAGGTCGGGAACGCGGACGTCCTTCAATTCATCGACTCCATCGTCTCCGAGAACCTCCTCCCCGGCTCCCGCGTCGACGGGATGGACCGGCTCCTCGAGCTCTACGAGGCCGCCAAGGCCGGAGAGCCTTGCCTCCTCCTCCTCGAGCACTACTCGAACTTCGACCTGCCGGCCTTCCACTACCTCCTGCGGCAGGAGGGAGAGCGCGGGAAGGACGCCGCCGAGGCCCTCCTCGCGATAGCCGGAATCAAGCTCAACGAGACGAACCCGGTCGTGCTCGCCTTCACCGAGGCCTATACTCGCCTCGTCATCTATCCGAGCCGCTCGATCGAGATCATCAAGGAGAATTACAAGGATCCCAAGGAGCTCGTCGCTGAGGTCATGCGGAGCACGACCATCAATCGCGCGGCCATGCACGCGCTCTCCGACCTCAAGAAAAGCGGCAAGCTCGTCCTGGTCTTCCCCTCGGGCACCAGGTTCCGCCCCTGGGACCCGAGCACGAAGAAGGGCGTCCGGGAGATCGACTCCTACGTGAAGTCCTTCTCGAAGATGTGCCTCGTAGCTATCAACGGCAATATCCTCAGGTTCAGCTCGTCCGAGGGCACGATGATCGACGACCTCATCTGCCAGGACCGCGTGATCTACACGGTGGGGCCCGTCCTCGACTGCCAAAGCTTCCGGGAGACCGTGAAGCACGAGCACCACTTCCGCGATGACAAGAAGCAGGCGATCGTCGACGAGATCATGGCCCAGCTCGATCGGATACATGAGACGGCCGAGAAAGGCCGCCTGGCCGATTAGCCCCGGGCGCCGGAGCGCCGCCTAGTACGCGGCGTAGGGCAGCACTTCCAGCGACATGACTCGGACGCGCGCCTGAACGACGTAGTACCCGTCGACCAGCGAGAGCGAGGGCGGCCGCTCGAAGGCGACCCGGCCCTTGGCCAGCCGCGGCTTGTTCGGCTCCAGCCCCTGCAGGAACGACCTCACGGCCGCGCGCAACGCGTCGCGGTAGGCCTCCGCGCGTCCCCCGACGCCGCGCAGGATGTCCGCCCTTCCGACGCCCTGGGAGCCCTTCCACGGCTCGCGCAGGTACGTCCCCATCAGCTCGGCCTGGGAAAGGTCCGGGCGGTACTCGACGTAGGAGCGGGTCTCGTAGTCGGAGCGGACGCGCGAGCCCCCGACGAGGGTCAGGGAATGAGGCGCGATCGCCCCGAGGCTCGCGATCTCAAAGCGCTCCTCGATCCCCCTCGTCTTGTCGTAGGGAGTATACGAGTACTCGAAACCGTACACGATGCCCGAGAATGCCCAGGCCGCCTCCTCGAGCATACGCCTGGCCGCCTCGTCGAGAGGAACGGGCCAGGGATCGCCGACTTTGGATACGGGCTCGAGGTCGGCCCAGAATTCGCCGCGCAGGACGGGGCCGGGAATCTGAGCGGACGCGAGGGGCGGGAGCGCGAGGGCCAGCGCGAGGGCCAGCGCCCGGCCGGCGCGCGACCGTGCGGGCGCAGGATCGGGACGCGCTCCGGGGAGGGCTCGGGCCACGGCTCAGCGCCTCGGGAAGAAGCGCCTCGCGGGATTCACGCCGAAGCGGACGAGGAAGTAGAGCCAGCCGAAGCCGAAGCCCGCGAGGTGGGTGAGATGCGCGACGCCGTCAGATCGGCCGAGGACTTCGGAGGCGAGGTCGATGGCAGCGTAGCCGAGGACGAGGATCGGCGCCCTGACCGGTATGATGCCCCACACCAGTATCTGGGAATGCGGCTGCAGGGTCGCGAAGGCGAGGAGGACCGCCATGATGGCGCCCGAGGCCCCGAGGAGAGGGCCACCGAAGCCGGCGACGAGGTAAGCGGCGAGCGAGAAGAGCCCCGCGAGGAAGCCGACGAGGAGATAGAAGAGGAGGAACTCCTTCGAGCCGAGCTCCTTCTCGACCGCCGGGCCGAAGAAGAGGAGGCCGAGCATGTTGACCAGGAGATGGGTAATGCCGCTCGGATCGTGGACGAACATATAGGTGAAGGGCTGCCAGAGCGCGCCTTGGAGGACGGATACGGGGATGACGCCCTGATAGCTCGAGAAGGGCCGCAAGACCAGGTAGTCCGCCGTCCCGGGGGAATAGGCGGAACCCGGAAAGAGGTACTCCAGCGCGAAGACCAGGACGTTTATCGCGATGAGCCATATGGCGGCGTTCCCGAAGCTGTATCTGAAGGGCCGCCGAATCAGCGAGTTCCGATCCATGATATAGTATGGTAAGGAATTCGGGCGCGCCGGGCAAGCGCGCCCGGCGGAGGGACGGCCATGCCGAGCGCGGCGCCGAACTGCCTGAAATGCATCCACTTTCGCATAACGTGGGAGCCGAATCACCCCCGCGCCTGCGTCCTGTACGGCGTCAAGGGCCCGGACCTACCCTCGCGCGAGGTGTTCGCGGCCACCGGCCGCCATTGTTTCTCCTTCGAGCTGAAGCCGGGCTTGCGATAGCAAGCCCTATTATCATTTCCTTGCGGCTCGGCGCCGCAGGCGCTATTGCCGGGCTTGCGATAGCAAGCCCTATTATCATTTCCTTGCGGCTCGGCGCCGCAGGCGCCATTGCCGGGCTTGCGCTAGGGAGAGAGCCGACTACTTCTTCCCGCGCTCCTGCCGGTCCTTGAGCAGGTTCTCGCAGTAGTCGTGGACCCCGTCGCCGCCCTTGCCCGACTTGATTCCGATGGCGCAATAGGAGGAGATGGACAGCTTCACCGACACGTCGGTCTGCCCGCGCTGGGAGATCGCGACTGTTATCATCTTGTTCCGCATGGGTGCAGTATCGGTCCAATCCGGCAGGGCGTCAATAAGGCGCTGGATTCGGGGAAGCGGGGATCGGCCGTCATCATCCCTCGGCCTACCCGCTCGCGCTCGAGTAGTTCCTGATGCCCTTCGTCCAGGCGAATCGCGCGATCGCGAGGAAGACGATCGGCGCGACGGCGCCCCAGATCATCTGAACGGTCGTCATGCTCCCCAGGGCGAAGAGCGAGGGGAAGCTCGTGATGACGAACATCGGTATGACGTAGGTCCCGATCGCCCTTCCGGCCTCGCCATAGACGATCATGGGCACGTTGTTGAAGTCCCAGAACGAGTCGGTGACCTGGGCGATCGCCTGCGCGTTGACGAGCCTGAACACGAGGGTCATGGGGATGAGGTAGACCGCGTAGCCGACGGCGCAGCCGCAGGCGATGTAGAAGCCGTAGCCCGCCAGGCGCAGCGCGTCCAAGCCCCCGAGGCGGGACAGGCCTATAGCGGTCACGACGATCCCTCCCAGGAGGTCGGTCGCGAGGATGCCGATGTCCGAGCGCCGGAAGGTGGCGAGGAACTGGAGCGAGACGGGCTTGGTCATCAGGGTGTCGAAGGACCCGTCCTTGACGATGGTCGAGAGCTGGAAGAAATTATTCATGATGATGCCGGCGTAGAAGCCCGTCACCGCGATGAAGGTCCCGACGAAGACCAAGATCTCGTCGGGGCCGAAGCCCGCGATGCTCTTCCCCGCCCTGAAGGCCACGACGATGTAGAGGATCTTCGTGACCATGTAGCCCAGCTCCATCATGATGCCCGTGACGAAGTTCGCGCGGTACTCCATCTGGCTCATGACGTTCAGGCGGAAGAGCATCCCGTAGATGCGCAGGTGCTTGCCTAGCTCGCGCAACGCGTTCCTCATCCCTAGCTCCCGACGGCGACGAAGCGCCGGAGGCCCACGGCCCAGACCGCTCGGGCCAGGGCCGCGAGGGGCAGAATCCAGAGCGCGCCGACGCACAGCCCGAGCGCGACGTCGCCCGGCGCGACCCGCCCGCAGAGGACCTCGGTCGGGAACTGGATCGTGAAGCGGAAGGGAAGGGCCCGGAGGATCGCCTCTCCCCTCTCTCCGAAGACGGACAGCGGGAAGATGCCGCCCGAGGCCGTGATGATGACGATGCGGACCGCCTCGAAGAGGAAGCCGATCTCGGTCAGCCAGAAGCCAAGGAGCCCGACGCACCAGAAGATCAGGAAGTTGAGGACGAAGGCGAGGGCGAGGGCGAGGACGAAGCCGACGACGGCAAGGGCGGAGAGGCCGAGGCCCGCGACGGCCGCGAGGACCGCGAGGCAGGCCGCGAGCACGGCGCCCATGAAAACCGCCTCGGCCGACTTGGCGCCGATGAACTGCGCCATTCGAAAGCCGAAGTAGTCGATGGGCTTCACGAGGAAGCGATCGAGGCCGCCCGAGCGGATGTCGTTGTTGAGGTCGTACTCGAAGCCGGTGCGGACGAGGCGGCTCACGATGTTGGCGATCACCGTGTAGCCGAGCATCTGCGCGTAGGTGTACCCGAACAGCGTATCGGCGGAGCCCGTCGCAGAGGCGCCGCCCGGGCCGGGCGCGTAGAGGCAGGTCCACAGCGCGGTCTGGATGATCACGGGCGACACGGCGCCCAGGAGCGAGAAGAGGAAGTTGATCCGGTACTCGAGGGCTCCGCGGAGCCCGAGGGACAGGGAGCGGAGGTACTTTCGCGCGGCGCGAGAGGGGGAGACTTCAGTCACGGCCTGCGTCCTCTCCCCGGTAAAGCCTCGCGATGCCCTCCTCCAGGGGGACCTCCTCGATGGTGAGGTCGGCGACGGGCAGCTCGCCCAGCACGCGACGCGAGAAGTCCCGCACCGTAGAGCGCGCGACGTCGAAGGTAGCGGTCGCGCCCTCGAGGCCCCGGAAGCCGCCGTAGGCCTCGAGCGTCCCGAGGGCGACGCTCTCGGAGAGTACCAGCCTCACGACCTTGCGCTCGGCCAGGGCGGCGTTCACGCCGACCAGCGCGCCGTCGTAGACGATCGAGCCGTTATTGATCAGGATGACGCGCTCGCAGAGCTCCTCGATGTCGGAGAGGTAGTGGCTTGTCAGCATGACCGTGGTGCCGCGTCGCTCGTTCAGGGTTCGGATGAGGTCGCGTATCGCGCGCTGCGACAGGAGGTCGAGGCCGATCGTCGGCTCGTCGAGAAAGAGCACCTCGGGCTCGTGCAGGAGGGCGGCGATGATCTCCATCTTCATCCTCTCCCCCAGGGAGAGGCGACGCACCTGTACGTTCAGGAAGTCCGCGACGCCGAAGAGCTCGACGAACTCGCCGAGGGTCCGGTCGTACTTCTTCCGGTCGAGCTCGTAGATCTCGCGGTTCAGGGCGAAGGACTCGATGGCGGGAAGATCGGGCCAGAGCTGGCTGCGCTGCCCCATGACGATGGAGATGCGCATACGGAATTCCTTCCTGCGCATCCAGGGGACGTGGCCAAGGACGAGGGCGCTCCCCGAGGTCGGGTGCATGATGCCCGAAAGCATCTTGAGCGTCGTCGTCTTGCCCGCGCCGTTCGGCCCCAGGAAGCCGACCATCTCGCCGCGCTCGACGGAGAAGCTGACACCGCGCACGGCCTCGCGGACGAGTTTCTTGCGGGAAAAGAGGTTTCGCAGCGACGCGCCCAGCCCCTCGGCCTTCTCATAGTAGGAGAAGTGCCGCGTTAGGCCCTCGACTTCGATGACTCCCACGATATGCCGCCTCGGCGCATACCCTAGCCGAGAGGCGCATGCGACGCAAGCGGGCGGCACGAGAGGAGGGCCGAGCCGTGGGGCGGCAGCTCCGCATCGACGCGGCCTTCCATGACGCCGATCTCGGCGCGCGCCCAGAGGTCGCGTACCCTAATGGGACCCTCGAGGCCGAGCTCGGTCCAGGAGCAGCCAACGCGCCCGGGCGCCTCGGAGAGGTTGAAGAGCGCCGCGTAGGTCCCGCCCCCCGGCGCGTCCGAGGCCCAGACGACCGAAGTCGCGCCCCTGCCGTCGCGCGCGACGATCGGGCGCGGCCTCGAGCCTCGCTGGTTCACGGCGACGACCTCGGGGTTGGTGAGCAGCTCGAGCGTCGCCTCGTCGCAATCCCGGAGCTCTCCGCCCATCATCAAAGGCGAGCGGAAGATCGACCAGAGCGTCATCATGGTCCGCTGTTCTCCGGGCGTGAAGCGCGTCCTCCGGTCCGAGGCGCCGCCGTCCACCGATCGGATACCGATGTGGCCGAGGGGCAGCATGTCGCAGTCGGGCCAGCGCCCCTCGCCCACGAAGGGATACCAGCGCTCGCAGCGATCGAACATGTCCTCGAGGAGCTCCCACTTGTCCCAGAAGTCGTCCGTTATGCGCCACATGTTCGCCTTGCGAGAGAGCGCCCCGCCCTGGGCGGGCGCGGCCGGGCCGGGCGAGAGGCTGAGTACGATAGAGCGGCCGCACTTATCGATGGCCTCGCGGATGAGGCCGAGCTCGGCGAGGTGGGGACCTCCGTAGAGCTTCGAGTCGGCTATGTCGTCGACCTTGACGAAGTCGACGCCCCAGGAGGCGTAGAGCGCGAAGATCGAGTCGTAGTAGGCCCGGGCGCCCTCGGCCCCGGCGTCGACTCCGTACATGTCCGTGTTCCAAGGGCAGATCAGGTTTGGATGAGCGATGTCCCGCGCGGTGGCCGAGGAGCCGAGGATCGGCGTCGCGGCATGGACGGCCTGGCGCGGCACTCCGCGCATGACGTGGATGCCGAACATGAGGCCCAGGCCGTGCGCGTAGTCCGCGAGAGGCAGGAAGCCCGCGCCGCCCGCGGCCGAGGGGAAGCGACTCGGCGCCGGGACGAGCCGCGAGTACTCGTCCATCTCGAGGGGCGCGTAGTTCCGGTAGCGCGAAGAGCTCGCGCCCGGCTCGTACCACTGTATGTCGACGACGACGTACTGCCAGCCGAAGGCCGCCAGGTTGGCCGCCATATAGCCGGCGTTCGCCCGGACCTCCTCCTCGCGCACGGCGGCGCCGTAGCAATCCCAGCTGTTCCAGCCCATCGGGGGAGTCGGCGCCCGCGAATCCTGCCTCATCGTCCTATCCTTCCGGCCTCAGGTCGGCCGAGTCATCCCGGGCGCGAAGGCCGTACCCGGCCATCTTCTCGGAAAGGGTCTTTCGCGTAACGTCGAGCTCGGCCGCGGTCCGCGACTTGTTGCCGCCGTTCCGGGCCAGGGCCTCCTCGATCATGCGCCGCTCGTAAAAGGCCGCCACGCCGTCCCGCAGGTCCTTCAGGGTTTTAAAGGACGAGACCTCCGGCCCGGCCGCGGCGCCGACGGGCCGGCCGGCCTCCGGCGCGGGGGACAGGCCGGGAGCTCGCGAGGCCGCGTCGAGGCCGATCACCGAGCCGCGGCAGAGGAGGACCGCCTGGTTCACCGCGTTCTGAAGCTCGCGCACGTTGCCCGGCCAGTCGTGGGCGGCCCAGAGCTCCATGACCTCGGGCGACGCCGAGGTCACCGGCCGGTCGTACTTCCGCGCATACTTCGCGATGAAGTACTCCGCGAGCAGCGCTATGTCGCCCCTCCGCTCCCTGAGCGGGGGCAGTCTCAGGTTGACGATGTTGATGCGATAGTACAGGTCGCTGCGGAACTCTCCGCGCCGTATCAGCTCGGCGAGGTCTTTGTTGGTCGCGGCGATCACCCGGATGTCGACGGAGATCTTCTTGGTACCGCCGACGCGCTCGAAGCTCGACTCCTCGATGACGCGCAGGAGCTTTGACTGCACCTGTGGGGACATGTCGCCGATCTCGTCGAGGAAGAGGGTCCCGCGATGCGCGAGCTCGAACTTGCCCGTCCTCCGCTCCACCGCGCCGGTGAAGGACCCGCGCTCGTGGCCGAAGAGCTCGGACAAGAGGAGGCTCTCGGAGAGCGCGGCGCAGTTGATGCTTACGAAGGGGCCGTCGCGGCGGCTGCCCGTGAAGTGGATGTAGCGGGCCATCACCTCCTTGCCGGTGCCGCTCTCGCCCGCGAGGAGGACCGTCGCCTCGCTGTCCTTGACCCTGTCCGCGAGGGCGATGACCTCGAGGAAACCCGCGTCGCGCGTCACTATGTCGTGCGCGTAAACGTTGGCGATGAGCTCGCGGCGGAGGTAGGCGTTATCGCGCCGCAGGCGCGATAGCTCCATCGAGCGGCGCACCGCCTCGAGGAGCCGGTCGTTCTCCACCGGCTTCAGGATGTAGTCCGAGGCCCCGTCCTTCATGGCCTTGACCGCGGACTCGACGCTGCCGTAGCCGGTGACCATGACCACGGCGATGTCCGGATCGCGCGCGCGCAGTTCCGACAAAAGCTCGACTCCCCGATCGCGCCCCCCGAGGCGGACGTCCAGCACCGCCGCGGCGAAGTACGATCCCTCGGCGAGCGCGATCGCCTCCTCGAAGCTCGCGGCCGCCCGGGGCTCGAAGAGCTCGCGCGCGAAGAGCTTGACGAGCGCGGCGCGGATGCCCTCCTCGTCGTCCACAATCAATATCGCCTTGTCGCTCGCGCTCACGTGGCCTCCCTGACGACGCCGGCCGCGGGCAGGCGCACGACGAAGCGAGCGCCGGAGCCCTCGCCGCTATAGGCCCTGATCGAGCCCGAGCGCTTGGTCACGATGCCGTACGCCACCGACAGTCCGAGCCCGATGCCCGGCCCCTCGCCATCCGACCGTGCCTGCCTGGTCGTGAAGAAGGGATCGAAGATCCTACCGATCAGCTCCTCGGGGATGCCGGGGCCGTCGTCGGTCACCGCGATCTCGACCTCGCCATCCTCGGCCCGCGTCTCGATGAGGACCGAGCCTCTGCGCCCCGCGGCGTGGATGGCGTTCTTGACGAGGTTGAGGAGGACCTGCTTGAGCTCGTCGCCCGGGATCGCCGCCGCGGGGCAGGACGGATCGAGCTCCTCGCGCAGGCCGGCGCGGTCCGCGCCCCTCGCGGACGGGCCGACGAGGAGCACGAGCTCCCCGACGACCTCGTTAACCTCGCAGCGCGGCGCCCCATCGCCGTCGGGCTCCGCGGCCCGCCTCGGCGACGAGAAGTCGAGGAGCTGGCGGACGATCCTCGCGATCCTGAGCGTCTCGCCCTCGACGACGCGGAGCGACGAGGAGACCTCAGCGTCCTTGGTCTCGCTGATGGCGTTGCCGACGTTCGCGAGGATCGACGACAGGGGGTTGTTGATCTCGTGGGCGATCCCTGCCGAGAGCACGCCGATGCTGGCGAGCCGGTCAGCCTGGATGACGCGCTCCTCGTAGGCGAGGCGCTCGCTGATGTCCTCGACGACGAGTATGCAGCGGGCGCCCTCGGGACGGGCCGCGGCGATGAGCGGATAGAGCTTGAGGTCGAAGGTCCGCCCGTCCGCCGTCCGCCGCGTTATCCCCGTGCGCCGCTCGCGGTCGCGCAGGGCCTCGCGGGCCGCGACTAGGACGTCCTGGTCGAAAGGACCCGAGCCGATCGCGAGGAGGCTCGAGCCGGGCCTTGTCGTAGCCTCGCCGAAGAGCGCGCGGAACGCGCCGTTCGAGCTCTCGACGGTCCCCTCGGCGTCGATGACGGCGAGGCCCTCGCGTATGGACTCGATGATGAGCTCGCCCCGCTCCTTCAGGCCGACGATCTCGCCGATGTAGTCCTCGAGCTCGAGCTTGTCCGCGGCGAGCTTGCGCGACATGCCGTTGAAGCCCGAGGCGAGCTCGCCGAGCTCGCTCGTGCCGCCGCCCGGGACCTCGGCGCCGTAGTCGCCCTCGGCTATGTCGCGCATCGCGACGGAAAGGCGGCGTATCGGGGACGCGATGCTGCGCGAGAGCACGAGGGCGACGAAGATGCTGATCGCGACGGCGAGGAGCGTGATGGCCACGACGGCGCCGTCGATCCAGGCCGCGCGGGCCTCGTACTCCGCGAGGGAAAGCACGGCGGCGAGCGTGACGGCGCGCTCGCCGCCCGCGGAATCGACGGAGCCCGCCTTCTGGATCACCGCGATGTAGCCGCCCTCGGGGCCGTCGCGCCTGGGGACGCGAAGATAGGAGACCTCGGGCGACCGGCCGCCCTCGGCGCGCAGGAGGTCCGCGGCCGAGGCGATCGCCCGCTCGCCTCGCGATGCGGAGTCGGCGAAGAGCTCGAAGCGACCGATCGCTGCGCGGCCGACCCCTTGTATGTACGCCGCCACCGCGACCATCGGATTGTAGGACAGCTGGCTCACGAGGCTCTCGTCGATGCGCTTCAAGAGGAACACGTCGAGAGCCTTCCCCGCCGCGCCGATCCTCGCCGCGCCGACGAACCAGGCATGCTCGCCGGCCTGTACCACGTCCACGTAGGGATGCGCCTTGCGGTAGTGGAGCACGGCGGGATCGAGCAGGGCGGGCTCCTCGGCCGCTGCGCGGAGGAAGCGGGCCCCGCTACTGCGGGCGGCGCCCGAGTCGCGGATGACGACGGCCTCGGCCGCGCTGCGGGCGAGCTTCTCGCCCAGGAGCCGCGCGATCGAGGGATCGGCGGAGGCTCTGCCCCGCGCCATCCCCAAGGCGGCCGACAGCTGGGAGTCCTCGGCCAGCTCGTTCGCGTCCTTCCAGAATGCCAGCTTCCAGGCGTTGAACGACTCGTAAGCGTTGGCGGCCTCGACCGCGAGCTCGCGCTGGGCGTCCTCGTCCTGCATCGAGCCGAATATGGCGGAAAGGGCGACGGCCGACAGGACCGCCTGCAGCGCGATGACGAGCGCGAAGGAGAAGAGAGTGCGCTGGAAGAGCTTCACGCGAGGGCTCCTTCGCGGCGAGTATACCTCGGCCGGGACCGCGCGGTCAGCGCTCCTTGCCGACGGTCTCCGAGCCGACCATGAGGCCGACGACCTCGTCCGGGGTCGTCTCCCTGACGATCCGCTCGCCGACGAGCACGCCGCGGCGCATGACCGCGAGCCGGTCCGCGACCTCGAAGATGTCGTACATCTGGTGGCTGATGATGATGACGCCGATGCCCTGCGACTTCAGGGTCCGCACGAGGTTGAGCACCTTCTTCTGCTCGGACACGCCCAGGGCCGCGGTGGGCTCGTCCATGATGAGCACCTTCGCGTCCCAGTAGATCGAGCGCGAGATTGCGACCGCCTGGCGCTGGACTCCCGAGAGGGTGCGGATCGTGCTCTTGAGCGAGGGGATGTGGATGTCGAGCCGATCGAGGACCTTCTTCGCCTCGTCCGCCATGGCCGCGTCGTCGAGCACCTTCAAGAGCCCGAAGCGTCGCTTCATGCGCTCGCGGCCAAGGAAGATGTTCGCGCCCACGTCGAGGTTCTCGGCGAGCGCGAGGTCCTGGTAGATCGTCTCGATGCCCGCGGCAAGGGCGTCCATGGGAGTCTCGATCCTCGCCCTCTCGCCGCCTATGAAGATTTCGCCCGAGTCGGGCTTGTGCACTCCCGAGATGATCTTGATGAGGGTCGACTTGCCCGCGCCGTTGTCGCCGAGCAGGGCCAGTGCCTCGCCGGCCCTGAGCCCGATGCTCACGTCGTCGACCGCGGTAAGGCCGCCGAAGCGCTTGGTTATGCCCCTCGTCTCGAGGATGTAGTCCATGGTCTCCCCCTATTTCCTTGCCGCGGGCATGTAGCGCTCGACGATGACGGCGCCGATCAATATGACTCCGACGAGGATGTACTTGTCGAAGGTCGGCGTCCCCGACATCCGCAGGCCCAGCTCGAGCACGGCGATTATCAGCGCGCCGACCATGGTCCTGCCCACGGTGCCCGATCCGCCGAACATCGACGCTCCGCCGATGACGACGGCGGCGATCGCGTCGAGCAGGAGGCTCGCGCCCGCGTCGGCCTTGCCCGAGACGTACATGAAGGCGTAGACGACTCCCGCGAGCGAGGCGAGGAAGGACGAGAGCGCGTAGACGCCGAGCACGCGGCGCTTCACAGGCACGCCCGCGCGGATCGCCGCGTCGACGTTGCCGCCGATCGCGTAGATGTGCCTGCCGAACCTCGTCCTCGAGAGGACGAAGGCGAAGACCGCCACGACGACCGCCGTGGCGACGACGATGTTCGGCACGACCTCCAGCACCTCGACGCCGCGTTCGACCAGGGGCCTCGAGAAGAGCGCGGGACCCGATCCGGGCGCGACGTAGAGGAAGTGACCCGACCCGATGGACGCGGCCAGCTTGGGCAGGCCCATCGCGTAGACGCCGTTGATGATGAGCTCGGAGACGCCGTGGCAGACCCCGAGCATCGAGAAGGTCGCGATGAAGGGCGGGACTTTGAGGTAAGCGACAAGCCAGCCGTTCACGAGCCCCGGCACGAGGCCGACGACCAGAGTCGCGCAGACGCCGATCAGCACGGTCGCGCCCTCGCCCAGTCCGAGTGGCTTCAGGGCCTCCATGATCTTGATCGAGACGATCGACGCGAAGCCCAGGATGTAGCCGACGGAGAGATCGATGCCGCCGGTGATGACGACGAAGAGCTCCGCCACGGCGAGGAGGAAGACGAGGACGCCGTAGTAGAGCAGGATCTGCAGGGAATTGAGGCTCGCGAAGCCCTCGGTCTTGAGGCCGAAGAATAGGATCTCGAGGGCGAGGAAGATCAGTATCCACCTGCTTCCGAGGAACTCGGCGATCGCGCCGCGGCGCTTCCCGCTCCCGACGGTCGCGACCGCGCCCGGTTCTTTGCCCATGCCGCCCTCCTACCTCAGGTCCGGGAAGATCTTGTCGATGACGACGGCGACGACGAGGAGGACGCCGACCGCGATGTACCGGTAGAAGGGCTGCACGCCCGATATGGCGAGCCCGTTCTCCAGGAAGGCCAGGACGAGGACTCCGACGGCCGAGCTCCAGATCCTGCCCTTGCCGCCCGCGAGGCTCGCGCCGCCCACGACTACCGCGGCGACCGCGAAGAACTCGTACTGCGCGTTGAAGGTCGTGTAGTTGCCGATGCCCGTCTGGAACACGTTGAATATCCCGCCCAGGCCCGAGAGGAAGCTCGAGATCATGTAGACCGCGACGAGGTTCCGGTCTACCGAGACGCCCGAGCGGATCGCCGCGTCGACGTTGCCGCCGATCGCGTAGGTGTGCCTCCCGAACCGCGTCCTCTTGAGGACGAAGGCGAGGATCGCGAGGACCGCGAGGATGAACGGGAGCGAGTAGGGCAGGAGCCGTACGAGCTCGCGGATCCGCGAGTCGGGGAACCAGTCGGGCTTGCCGAGGAAGGAGACGAACTCGCCGGGCAGGACGTAGACGAAGTAGCCGTTGCCGATCCCGGTCAGCCAGTCGGGCAGGCCCATCATGGGATAGCCGGTGCTGATCTTGAGCGCGAGGCCGTTGGCGATGCCCCACATGCCCATGGTCGCGATGAAGGGCGGGACCTTGAACTTGGTGATGACGAGGCCGTTGATCAGTCCGGGAAGGAGCGAGAGGAGAAGGATCGCTCCGCAGGCGAGGCCGACCGCCGTCCCCGGCTCGGCCCCGGCCGCCAGCTGCAGCTGGACCAGCTTCGCGGCCCCGACGGACGCGAGCCCCGTGACGAAGCCGACGGAGAGGTCGATGCCTCCCGTGATCACGACGAGGGTCTCGGCGGCAGCGAGGAGGAAGGGCAGGGTCTGGATGTGGACGACGTTCTGGAAGTTCGCGACGGAGAGGAACCTCGGATTGAGGCAGCTGAAGACGACGAACATGAGGACGAGGAAGAAGGCCGCCCAGTTCGCCGCGAGCGCCCTTCCCGTCCGCGTCTCTAGGAAGCCCGCCCGCCTTCCGGCCGCTTCGATGTGGTCCGCCATGGTCGCTCCTGTGGGCGCCGATCCGCGACGAGGGGCTCCCCGCCGCGGACCGGCCGCTATTCTCTCATTATTGGTAGATGAACTGCTGCATCGCCGCGTCGTTGACGTTCTGGCGGGTGAAGAACTCGAAGCCGGGGATGACCTTCTTCGGGACCTTCACGTTCTTCTTGTCCTTGAGGAACTTCACGCCCCACTCGATCGCGAGGGAGCCCATCTCGCCGGGCTTCTGCGCGAGGACGAGGTCTGCGTTGCCCTTCTTGAGGTTGGCGATGTTGTCGAGCGTCGCGTCCCAGAGGCACATCTTGACCGCGCCCGCGAGGCCGGCGTTGATGACGGCCTGGGTCGCGCCCTGGGCCGAGAAGACGTTGAGGCCGAAGATGCCGACGATGTCTTTGTTGATCTGGAGCGCGGTGAGGGTCTGCTCCTGGGCCTTCTGCTGGATGTCCTGGCACCACTCCACGCCGACCAGCATCATCTTGGGGAACTCGGTAACGCCGGCCGTGAAGCCCTTCACGCGATCCTGGACCGAGGAGGCGTCGGGATTGGTGGCCTGGCAGTAGACCTTGCCCTTCTCGCCGACCATCTTCGCGAGCTGCTCGGCCATCTGCTTGCCGCCGAGGTAGTTGTCGGACCCGATGTACGAGAGCGGGAACGAGTAGTCCGAGGCCTTGGAGTAGTCGCCGTCGCCGATGAAGGTGTCGACCGTGATGATCTCCGTGCCTTTGTCGTAGATGGCCTTGAGCGGCGCCTTGAGGGCCTCGTTGGAGGTCGGCGCGATGAGGAGCAGGTCGTACTTGGTCTTGGCGACCATGGCCTGGAGGATGGGCACCTGGTTCTCGGGACCCCAGGCCTTGGGATACTCGGCGACGGTCAGGTCGACGCCGGCCTTGGCGGCCGCGGCCTTGATGCCCTTCTCCATCGTGTAATAGAAGGGATCGGCCACGCCGGGCATGAAGAGGACTTTGATCTTCGCCTGCGCGAAGGAAGGAGCCGCGACCGCGGCGATCAAGAGAACGACGAGAACCGCTACGAACGACTTTTTCATAGGCATGCTCCCCGAGGACGGCGATATCCGGCCTATGGCCGGTCTCCGCATTAATGCCGGAACCGTGCCAGGTACTCGGTCGGGATTATCGCGCCGCTCGGCCTCGAATCAAGCCGTTATACGAAACCGCGAGGGGCGACAGGCGGCCGTCCGCTTCGCGCCGCCTGACAAGAACTCCAATCTCGCGGCAGGGCCCGCGGGACTCGCGCGATCCAACGCGGCGACTACTCGTCGGAGCAGTGACTACCGCGGTATCCACCGGCCGCATACTCGGTTATCCACTTCGGGCCAGGGCACGGGCCAGCGCCTCGACGCCGCGGGCGATGAGAGCCTCGTCCAGGTTGCCGTAGCCGAGGAGGACTATCCTCTCGATGCCGGGATAGGGGGCATGGGCGAAGCGCGACGCGGGATAGACGAGGGCTCCCTCTGACGCGATGCGCGACACCATCACCTCGTCGAAGCCGAGGCCCCGGAAGCGGCCGCCGCGAAAGCGCAGGGCGACGTGGAGCCCGGCGGCCTCGCCCATGACTTCTACTTCGCGGTCCGGGCCGCCGAAGGCCGCGTCCAAGGCGCCGAGCATGGAAGCGCGTCTCGCCGCGTAAACCTTGCGCATCCTCCTGACGTGCCGCTCGTAGGCTCCCGTCGACAAGAAGGAGGCCATCGCGGCCTGCGCGAAGGAGCAGCTGTGGATGTCCGCGAGCTCGCGGCACTCGCGCCATCCCTCGCGCAGGCCGGGCGGCACGACGGCGTAGCCCAGGCGCAGAGCCGGGCTGAAAGCCTTGCTGAATGATCCGGCGTAAAGGACCCGCGAGGGATCCAGCTCGCGCAGGGGCTGCAGCGGAGGGCCGCCGTAGCGGAAGTCCCCGTCGAAGTCGTCCTCGAAGACGATCGAATCGGTCGCCTTAGCCCACTCGACGAGGGCCGTCCTCCTCGGCGCGCTGAGCACGGGACCGAGCGGAAACTGGTGCGAAGGCGTGACGAAGGCGACGGCGCTTCCGTCGCGGGGCAGTCCCTCCGGATCGATGCCCTCCGCGTCGACGCGGGCCGCCGAGATCTCGACGCCCTCCCTTCGCAGAAGGCCGCTGAGCGCCGGCTGGCAGGGATTCTCGAGCACCGCGCGCATCGGCGCGGCGAGAGAGCGCCTCCCCCACCCCCTCGCGCGGAAGAGGAAGCGCGAGGCGATGCCCATGGCCTGCGAGACGCCCGAAGTGATGAAGACGTCCTCGGCCGAGGCGCGCAGCCCGCGCGAGCGGAAGAGAAAAGCGGCCGTCTCCTCACGGAGCTCGGGAAGCCCGGCGCCGTCGCCGTAGCCGAGGCGCTCGACGGGAAGGGAGCGCGCCGCCTCGGCCATCGCGCGCGCCCATGCCTCGCGGGGAAAGAGGTCGAGCGCCGGGACGCCCGGCTTGAAGTCGATGAGGTCGGGACGAGCGCTCGACGCGCCAGTGGCAGACATCGCGCGCGCAGCTGCCGCGGTCCCGCACGCGGCGGCCGCTCGTCGAAGCGTCGCGGCCGTCCCCCTGCCGCGACGGGGCCGCGCGATCGAAGTCCCGGGCCTCACGAAGCTGCCGGCGCCCTTCCGCCCCTCGACGTAGCCCTCGGCCTCGAGCTGCTCGAAGGCTTCGAGCACCAGGGTACGCGAGATGCCGAGCGCGGAGGCGAGCTCGCGCGTGGAGGGGAGCCTGTCGCCGGAGCCGAGCTTTCCAGCGAGGACGAGCTCTCGCAGCTGGTCGCACAGCTGGCTCGCGAGGCTACGCGCGCTCGATCTGTCCAGGGCTATTCCGAGCATGGCTCCTCCGAAGTGGACCACTGTTTCTTGCATTTTTTGGCTCTTTCAGTGGTCCGCTCTATTCGATAGATTAGGCTGTGAGCGGAGGGCGCGCAAGCCCCGATCGCTCGGGGAGGTCGTCGATGATCGAGGTCGCGCTGGCGACGGGGGCACGCGAGGCCTACACGGGCTGGAGGGTCGCTCTCATGGAGATAGAAGCGCTCGGCCCGAGGACCCGGACTCCCGAGCTCGAGGCCGAGGCCCGCCGCGTCGAAGACGGGTTGCGGAAGAGGCTCGGCGGAAAGTCGAGGAAGGAGCTCGCGACGATCCATCCCCTCGACGCCTACTCCGACCACTTCGAGCGCTGGGGGAAAGCATACCCCGTCCTCATCCAGGCCGAGGCGATCGCGTCCAAGGGCCGTCGCCTCGAGATGCCCGACCCCCTCGTCCTCGCGATGTTCGCGGCCGAGCTCGACGGCCTCCTCTTGACCGCCGCCCACGACTCGAACGCGCTGCGCCCGCCCCTCGTCCTCGACGAGGCCGACGGCAGGCGCCCGATGCCGACGCTCGGCGGGGCCGAGAAGACGCCTCCCGTCGGCGATCTCGTTATGCGCGACAGCGAGGGCATCGTCGCGAGCGTCCTCCTCGGTCCCGACTCGAGGACGAGCGTCTCTCCCTCGACGTCGCGCTCCCTGTTCGTCGTCTACGCGCCCTTCGCGATAAGCGAGGCCGAGCTCGCCGCGGGCCTGGACCGCGTCGCGGCGACAGTCCGACTCGCCTGTCCCGGGGCGAAGGGAGTCGGGCGCAGGATCGTCGGCCTCGGCCGAGGCACGGGCGAGTGAGCGCCTCCGTCCATCCCTTCGCGTTCCTCGTCCTCGCCTTCGCGCTGGCGGGGTCCTCGGTGATCCCGGGGAAGATCCTCTCGAACCTGCCTCCCCTCGCGGCCGCGGCGGGAAGCGTCGCGGTCGGACTCGTCGCGCTCCTGCCCTTCGCCATACGCGAGAAGGGCCCCGAGCGCGGGACGATAAGGCGCGCCCTGCCCCTCCTCGCGGCGCAGGCATTCTTCGGGCTCGCGCTCTTCCGCGTCCTCCTGTTCGCCGCCCTCGCGCGAACGAGCGCGTCCGAGGTCGGCGTCGCGACCAGCGCGACGCCCGCGATAACCGCCGCGCTGGCGGCCCTCTTCCTCAAAGAGCGCGTCGGAGCCCTGAAGGCGCTCGGCATCGCCGGAGTCGTCGCGGGTGTCGCGCTCCTCGAATCGAGGACAGGCGCGCCGGGAGGCGAGTCCGCTGCGGCCGCGCTATCGGGCAGCGCCGGCGCTAACGCCGGAGCCGGCGCAGAACGCCTCGTCGGACTCGCGCTCGCCGTGGGCGCCGCGGCCTCCGAATCGGTCTTCAACGTCATGGCCAAGCGCCTCCCCTCGAGCCTCGGGCCGATGAGGACGAGCGCCGCGGTCACGGCGCTCGCGCTCGCCATGCTCGCGCCCCTGTCGGCCGCGACGGGAGAGCGCGTCGCGATCGCCGACCTCGGCGCCGAGCGGATCGGCGCCTTCGCCTACTACGGGATCTTCGCCTCGGCCCTCGCGTATTTCTGCTGGTACCGCGGCATCGCGCGGGTCCCCGCGTCGACTGCTGGCGTCTTCTCGGGAATCATGCCCCTCTCGGGCTTCGCGCTCTCGGTCCTGCTCCTCGGCGACCGGCCCGGAGCGCTCGGCGCGGTCGGCGCCGCCCTCGCCCTGGCCGGCATGACGCTCTGCGCCGCCGCCCCGAAGCGGCCGGCCCTCGAAGCGACGCGAGGAGCGCGTCCTCACTTGACCTTCGCCCGATTCGCCGCCATGGTTGAGTCATGCCGAGCGCAACGGGCGCGGAGGGAACGGGAAGGCTGAGCCCGCGTCAGCTGTCCCGCGCGATGAGGCGGTCCATCGTCGCGGGGGGCTCGGGCGCCCTCTTCCTCACCGTCTGCAACAACCAGCCCCTTTTCAACGTCTACATGCTCAACCACCTCGGGGTCTCGCCCCGGGTCCTCGGGCTACTCATCGGCCTCATGCAGCTCACGGGCGTTCTTCAGCTCCTATCGATCGTGGCGTACTCGCTCATGCCCAGGCGCAAGGGCCTGTGGATGGCGGGGCACCTCGTCCACAGGCTCGCGGGCCTCGCGGTGGCCGCGTCCGCGGCGGTCTTCGCCTCGGGCGCGGGAAGGGCGCCGGCCGCGCTCATCGTGTCCGTCGCGATGGTCGCGTCCTGGGCCGCGATGAACCTCACCTCCTCGGGATGGATGTCCTGGATGGCCGACCTCGTGCCCGAGGCCACGAGGGGCAGCTTCTTCCTGAGGCGCTCCGCGGTCTTCCAGGGCGTCACGGTCGCCTGGTTCTTCCTCGCGAGCGTGCTCCTCGACATGTTCCCCGACGGCTCGAGGTCCTGGGCCTACGTCGCCATCTTCGGGATCGGCGCCGCGGGAGGAGTGGCCGACATCCTCATCCACGCGGGTATTCCCGAGCCCGCGCGCGCGGCGCGGCCCCGTTTCGGCGCCGCCGACTTCGCGGCCCCGATACGCGACCGGAACTTCCTGCGCTACTCGCTGGCCATCGGGCTCGGCGTCCTCGCGCTCAACTTCGCGAGCCCCTTCCAGTCGCCCTATGTCACCTCGCCCGACGCGATCGGCGCGCCTAACGTGTGGCTCGGCATCATGACGGTCATCTCGCAGTGCACCTGGGTCGCGATCGCGCCGCTGTGGGGCTTCGTCATGGACCGCTACGGACGCAAGCCCGCCGTCCTCCTCGGCTACCTCGTCGGCCTGGCTACGGTCGGCTACGTCTTCCTGACGCCGGGCAACCACGCCTACGTGCTGCCCCTCCTCTCGCTGGCCGCGGGCTTCTTCGGGCCCGCCTTCTGGGAGGGCTCGGGCCAGCTCATGCTCACCCTCGCGCCGCCCGAGAGGCGCGTGGTCTACATCAGCTGGTACAACACCCTGATCGGCCTCGTGTCGGCCGCCGGCCCGATCGCGGGCGGCCTCGTGTCGGACCTGCTCTCGGACTTCCGCCTCGAGCTCGGCCCGGTCGAGCTGGGCGGCTTCCACGTCGTGCAGGTCGCGAGCCTCCTCCTCCTCGGCGCGGCCGCCCTCCTCCTGCGCGGCGTGCGCGAGGGGCGCGAGCGGCCCGTGGCCATCCTGGTCACGCAGTTCGCGACGGCCGGCGTCTTCCGAAGCTACGCTTCGTTCGGCGCCCTCTCGCGCGACTCGAGCGATCCCCGCGTCGCCCGGGCCCTGCGCCGCCTCGACGGCGACGAGGGCGTCCTGGTCCTCCGCGAGGTCATCGAGCGCCTCGACGACCCCTCGCCGGAGATCCGAGGCGAGGCCGCCCGCGCCCTGGGCAGGATCGGCTCGAACGAGGCGACGGAGGAGCTCGTGAAGCGACTCTCCGACCCCTCGAGCTCCATCAGGGCCGAGGCCGCGCGCGCGTTGGGCGGCATAGGAGACGAGCGCGCCGTCCCCTCGCTGGCGCGCTGCCTCGCGGTCGGCTCCCCCGAGCTCCGCGCCGCCTCGGCGGAGGCGCTCGGGCGCATCGGCGGCGAGGCCGCGCGGATCGCGCTCTCGGCGGCGCTGTCGGGCGAGGCCGAGCACGCGGTCGCCGCCTCGCTCGCCGAGGCCGTGACGAGCCAGGCCGCGGCCGAGGAGTCCGACGCCCCGATGGAGGTGCTCGAGGCCGTGCAGGAGCTCTTCCCTCGCCTATGGAGCGCGCGCAACGCGGCGCTGAAGCGCCAGTACGCGATCGCGATCGGCAACATCCTGGGAAGCCCCGGCGAGTTCTACGCCTTCATCACGGGCGAGGCGACCGCGCGCCAGGCCCGCTGCCGCGCGCTCTTCGCCTCCTTCAGGATCCGCGTCGAACCCCTCCTCGAGACCCGCGCCGAGGAGGCCCGCGCCGCGCGAGCGCGGGCGGCCCTCGACGACCTGGGCCGCGCCGTCGACGCGTAGACGGGACGCGAGGCGCTCGACGCCTGCCTGCGCGTCCACCGAATGGCGATGGAGAGGCTCTTCGGCGCCCTCGCCGGGTCGCCCGACTTCCACGAGGCCGCGGGCCGCGCCGACATGCGCCTTGGCGCATGGTGCTGGCTGGCCGACGAGGCGGCGCGGATGGCCTCGCCGGGGAGCGATGGCCTGGACGACCAGGCCTGCCTCATGACGGCGCTGTTGGGACTGTACTACCTGGGCTCGGGAGTGTAGCGCGCCCGCTCGGGGCGGCGTGGGCGGGGCCGCCGCGCGCCCCTCACTCGATGATCTCGTCCACCGCCTCGAACTCGCCCTTCCACAGGACGAGGACCGCGTCGAGGCCGGGCGCTATGGCGCCTCTGCGCGACTCTATGCCGAGGGCCTGGGCGGGCGTGAGGCTCAGCATCCTCACCGCGTTCGGGACCGAGGACCCGGTCACCTTGAGCCAGCGCTTGAGCAGGTCGGGCGCGAGGAGGCGGGAGCCGACGAGGATGCCGCTCTTCGCGGAGCGCACGCCGTCCTGGCCCGAGATGAGCGCGTCCTCGCCGGAGCCGTAGGTCCCCTCGGGCAGCCCGGCCGGGGCGGCCGCGGCGGAGATGAGGAGGAGACGCTCGGGCTCGAGGCTCGAGGCGCAGATCCTGAGCGAGGCGTCGTTGACGTGCGCGCCGTCGGGGTTGAGCTCGACGAAGGGCCGCCTGTCCAGGAAGGGCAGCATGGCCAGGCCCGGCTCCTTGTGCGAGAAGGGCGACATGCCGTTGAAGAGGTGGGTGATCGAGTAGCGGCCGCTTGGAAGCGTTATGCGATCGATATTGCAGTCCGAATGCCCGAGGCAAGGCAGGACGCCCACGGCCTCGAGCCGCGCGAGGATCTCCCGATAGCCGGGCAGCTCCGGCGCGAGGGTCATCATGACCATGCGGCCGCGCGCCAGGTTGATGAGCCGCCCGAGGAGCCGCGTGTCCGGGTCGCTGAGCGCGTCCGAAGGGATGCCCCCGCGCCTCGTGGGATTCACGAAGGGACCCTCGACGTAGATGCCGGGCAGCTCCTCGCGTGGGAGGCCCGCCTCCTCGACGGCCGCCGCGAGCGAGGAGATCGCGGACTCCCGCGAGACCACCGTGGGCGCGAAGGTCGTGATCCCGCGCGATCTGAGGAACGAGCGCGCCCGCATGAGCTCGTCGCGGGAGAGAGGGAGCGCGCCCAGGGAGGCGAAGTCGATCCCGCCACAGCCGTGGATGTGCGCCTCGACGAGGCCGGGCGTCACCCAGGCGCGGCCGAGGTCGCGGCGCGGCAGGTCCTTCGGGAGCCTGTCGCCCGGCTCCAGCACCGCGTGGATCCGGCCCTCGCGCAGGACGATCGAGCCGCCCTCGAGGACGTCGCGCGGGAGCACGATCCTGCCGCCGCGGAGCACGCAGTCAAGCGCCGCCATGGGGCAATGATGTCACGGACCGGCCGAGCCGTCGAGCGGCCGGCGGAGACCGGCCGGGCCGGGACGCGGCCCGACTCCGTTTGCGGGGAGCGGCCTCCTCCATTAAGCTTTATCGGGGAGTCGCGATGCCGGAGCGAGAGACCTACCCCGACCTGCCCATACTGGTCTTGGACGACGACGAGACCCTGTGCGTCATGGTGCGCATGACCCTGGAGAAGGCGGGCATCGACAATATCCTGACGACCGGTGACTCGGCCGAGGCCTCGTCGCTGATCCTGGGAAAGGGCGTCAGCCTCGTCTTCCTCGATCTCTTCCTGCCCGAGGACACGGGCGAGGCCCTCCTGAAGGAATTCACGCGCGCGGCGCCGCGCGTGCCCGTGATCGTGATAACCGGCGCGGACGACGCCCAGACCATCGTACGCTGCATGCGCGCGGGCGCGGTCGACTACCTCGTCAAGCCTATCGACGAGACCAGGCTCCTCGTCTCGGCCTGGAACGCGCTGGCGACGATCGAGCTGCGGCGCGAGGCCGAGGGCTTCCGAGAGCGGGTCCTCGACGGCCGGCTCGAGCGCCCCGAGATATTCGAGCGCATAACGACCGCGGATCCTGCCATGATCGCCGTCTTCAGGTACATCGAGTCGATCGCGAGGTCGAGGCAGCCCGTACTCGTCACTGGAGAGACCGGGACCGGCAAGGAGCTCGTGGCCAAGGCGGTCCACGACGCGTCGGGCCGCTCGGGCCGCTTCGTCGCGGTCAACGTCGGCGGGCTCGACGACGCGATGTTCTCCGACAACCTGTTCGGCCACCGCAAGGGCGCCTTCACGGGCGCCGACTCCGCCAGGAACGGCCTGGTCAGGGAGGCCGAGGGAGGCACCCTCCTCCTCGACGAGGTGGGCGACCTCGATCCCCATTCCCAGGTGAAGCTGCTCCGCCTCCTGCAGGAAGGAGAATATTACCCGCTCGGCTCGGACTCGCCCCTGCGTTCCGACGCGAGGATCATCGCGGCCACGACGCGGGACCTCTCCGCTTCTGTCGAGGCCGGCGCCTTCAGGAGCGACCTCTTCTACCGCCTGCAGACGCATCCCATCCGCATCCCGCCTCTCCGGTCGCGGCCGGGGGACGTCCCCCTCCTCGTCAGGCGGTTCATGGCCGACTCCGCGGCCGAGCTCGACCTGCCCGAGCCCAACGAGCGCTCGGCCCAAGACTTCGCCGACGCCCTCTCGGGCTACATCTTTCCGGGCAACGTGCGCGAGCTCGAGTCGCTCGTCCACGACGTCGTCGCGGGCTCGAGGGACGGAGCGCTCGACCTCTCGGCGATCAAGGCTCGGATCGGCGAGCCAAGCGGCGCGGCGGGCGCGAGCGAGCGAGCCTCGAGCGGCGCGAACGAAACGTCGCCGCGGGCAATCATCAGGCTGCCGGGCCTCGAGAGGTCGCTGGCCGAGGGACGCGTGCCCACGCTCGAGGAAGCCGAGCGAGAGCTCGTACGGCTCGCCGTCGACGAGGCCGCGGGGAATATGAGCCGCGCGGCAGCGATGCTCGGGATCAGCCGCCAGACGCTGTACAAGAAGCTGAAGACCATCGAAGCCGCGTAAAGAGATTTCACAGTCCCGCATTCAAGTGTCAATTTTCTTGACAACTCACCCGCTGCTAGAGTCTCGAATTTGGACGAGATCAACTAAAGTTGTCCGGCACTCGGCCCGCATCTCCATACACAAATAGAAATTAGAATCATCCTCCCAAAACCTCCACTCGTGGCACATCCCCTGCAATAGAGTCATCGCTCGGATGCGGCGTAAAAGCCGCGAGCGTAGCGAGGGGGAGGCCCGCGATGGGCGAGGATGGCGCGATGCGCGAACCCGGGAAACGTCCGACCGGGCGCAGGCACAGGCCGCGCCGGGACGAGCTAAGCCGCGTGCGCGAGGACAAGGCTAGAGCCGCGGAGAAGAGAGAGCGGCTCGTCCGGGAGCGCGACGCTGCCGCGAGCGGCGCGGACGGCAAGGCCGCGAGCGAGCGGGCCGGTTCCGAGCGCGTTCCGGGACGGCGCTACCACTCGCCGCTGGGACGACGAGCGGCCCTGCGCCGCGCGCGCGGCCCCGATGTACCCATACGGACCCGGATCGTCCGGAAGAAGCGGCCGGCTCGCAAGCGCTGAAGGCCGGCCGCGAGGCGCGGCCCCGTTGCCTCATAAATAAAACACGACGAGCGGAAGGGCATGCCTCAGAAGTAATTCACGACGAGGGAGGAGCCGAATGCTCGCTCCTGTGGAAGACTTTATAGGGCAGGCGGGGGTTTGTCAGCGGCGCGGCAAAGGAGGGCAGGGAATCCTGGAGGGCGC
>Ga0153915_10000996_pt1 | contig 26109 bp, 19 predicted proteins | sample Opewatmetagenome_2_FD_107003 | JGI IMG/M metagenome (GOLD analysis project Ga0153915, IMG submission 107003) | Freshwater wetland microbial communities from Ohio, USA - Open water 3 Core 3 Depth 3 metaG | ecosystem: Environmental > Aquatic > Freshwater > Wetlands | place: USA: Ohio, Lake Erie...
ATAGAAAAGTACAGGGTCATCAACGCCAGGGCCAGAAAGATCGTTCGGGCATTGAACAGATCGGCCGGGCCGAGCTTGTGACCCGGGAAGGCCAGGATGACCGTCATGGCCAGGACATAGAAAATGATCATCAGCAGCCAGCCGAGGACGTAGCGAGCTAAAATGATTTGCCGGCGGGTGGCCGGCAGGCTGCTGCTCGTGACGGCCGCCTTGAATTTATACTCGCGAGTGAAAATCATCAGGGGCAGGATGAAGGAGAGGAACGTGATAAAGATGATATCAACCTTGGGGTTATCGATCCTCGGAAAAGACAGGGCTATGTAGAGGAGGATGAGAACGCCGATGAGAATAAGATATTTCTTGTTCAGGATCAGGTCTTTGAGGATGAGGTTATGCATGGAACTCTCCTTTGTCCATGAAAATCATGATGTCTTCGATCGAGGCTTTGTCAATGACCACTCCCGAGTTCAAGACTCTGCGGGCTTCGGAAATGTCCGAGGTCAGGGCTTCGACGCCATAGGATGTTTCACGGAGGCTTTTGAAGAGCTTCCGATGGGATTCCGCGAGGATCTCTTTCCCGCCCTTGACGATCCCCCATTGATCCCTGACCTCATCCTTGGGCAGGGAGAACAGGAGTTCGCCGCGATGGATGAAGGTGATGTAATCGGCGGTCCTTTCCAGGTCCGAGGTGATGTGGGTTGAGAAGAGAACGGATTTCCGTTCGTTCTGCATCAGCCCGGAGAGACGCTCCAGGAGCTCGCGTCGGAACACGGGATCGAGCCCCGATGTCGGCTCGTCCAGGATCAAAAAATCGGCGTCATGGGATAGGGCGAGCGCCAAAGAAAATTTCATCTTCATGCCGTGGGACAATTTTTTAAATTTTTTTTCGAGCGGCAGTCCGAATTCCGCGATCAGCGACCGGAACAGCTTTTCGTCCCATTTCTCGTAGAAAAGGGAAACGGCGGCTTTGATGTCCTTGAGAGAGATGTCTTCGAAAAAACTCGGCGTTTCGTGGACGAAGCCAATCCGCGACTTGATCTCCGCTTCGGCCTTGAGGTTGTCGAGCCCGAAAACCTTGACTTCGCCGGCATTCCGCCGGACCAAGTTCAAGACGAGCTTGATGATCGTGGTTTTCCCGGCTCCGTTGAGGCCGACCAGCCCCATGATGAAGCCCTGCGGAAGCGAGAACGAGACATCCTTCAAGGTGAAGCCCTTATATTCTTTTCTTAGGCCATGAATTTCGAACGCGTAGTCCATTATTCCACCTCCTTGTACAGCAGCAGCAGCATGTCCTTAAGCTGTCCTATGCCGATGCCCAGCATCTTAGCTTCGGAAACGGCCTCGGCGAGCTTTTCCTCGACGATTTTCATTTTCTTTTCCTTGAGCAGTTCCTGATTCTGGACGGCGACATACGTGCCTTTACCGCTGACCGTGTTGATGAATCCTTCGCGTTCGAGCTCGTCGTAGGCGCGCTTGGTGGTGATGACGCTGATCTGGAGTTCCTGGGCAAGTTTTCGGATCGAGGGGAGGGCTTCGCCTTCAGCCAGGTCGCCGGAGATAATCTGGGCCTTGATCTGCCTGTTGATCTGCTCGTAGATCGGGTCAGGCGACGAATTCGAGATGATGATTCTCATCGGCCGTTCTCCTTAGAGCCGCGTTTGCCATCCGTTCATTCTGTTTATACTGTATATAACGCACATATACAATATAAACAGGAAATTCTATTTGTCAAGAGGTTTTTAAAAAAATCCTGTGCGCCGTAATTCTCGCGGCCTCGAGTAATTCCGGACCATGCCCCAGGTATCAAAAAATCGCAGCCGACAGCTTCAACAGCCGGGTCATCACCCGGATTCCTTGGGGTACACTTCTTGATCTGACCTCAAAGACCGGGGAGTAATACGAGATCTCGGTTGCTCCGGGCTAGAAAGGGGGGCGTCGGCGGGGCCGGAATCGGGTTGCAGGCGTCCTACCTCCCGCTTCTTTTAGAGCGAGAGGCCTTCGTCCTATTTCCTTACCACCTCGAGGGCTTTCTCGAGAAGCTCATCCCGGCCTTCCACTATGCCCTTGATCGTCCGCTTCATCGGCACGGTCGGCCGGATGCCGAAAAGATGGTGTTGGGCGCCGTCGTGCTTGACGACTTTCATCCCCGTCCAGGCGATCCGGAAGCCGCCGGGAAGTTCGAAGGAATTCACGTTCCCGTTTGTCCCCGCCGTCGGCTGACCGATGATCTCGCCCAGCTTGTAGTGCTCGACGAAACCGAGGACGGATTCGGCATAACTGATCGCCCGACCGTCTGTTATAAAAGCGATTTTTCCCTTGATCTTTGGTTCGCGGGACTCCAGGGACCAGCCCATTTTCTGGAAGCCGGCGATATTCTCCCGGTCGGGATAGATGAATTGAGGGATTTGCATCCAGGCGTTAGAGGTGTCTCTGGCTTTCAGGAGGTGGCAGAGTATCTCATGATTCCCTCTCGGATAGCCTCTGAGGTCGAAGACAACGGCCTTTGCCGCGGCCAGGTCTTTGAGCCTCAGGTTGATGACATCCATGCCGGCCCGGTCCAGGTCCACATACATAATCCCTTCCGGGAAGTCGTAAATCGGGGGCCCCTTGGCCTCGGAAACCGGCCGCCTCCAGTTTCTTTTGATGTCGACGTCCAGGATCTTCCCGCCCCGTTTGATGCCGAGTTCGGCGGTCGTCCCTTCATCTCCGGCCCCGAAGGCGCTGAGCGCCTTGGCCCGTTTCCACTGGGGCGAGCCGGAGACAGACTCCTCGGCTTTTTTCAAGACCTCGTCTGCCCGAACACCGTCCAGGGCGATGATGATATCGCCCCGCTTGAGGCCGGACGGATTGTGCGCCGCGGTCACCACGACTTCGTTCTCCACCCATTCCACGGCGATGGGCAGCCCGGCCGGCGCGGGAAGGTTTGTCGAATAGACGCCGCCATGGCCGTCGCGGAGATCGACGATCATCCGGTTCAGCGTGTTGAAAAAGTCTCTTTCGCTCCTATCCTGGAGAGCTTTTCGGAGCGCCGGCGTCAGCTCCTCGTCCCAATTCACGCCGACGACGTCGAAGTAGGGATAAAAATGCTCGAGGATATCCCAGGCGATAATGACGTCGGCCAGCCGGACGAATTCATTCCTGGCGGACCAATCGTCGATCTTCTCGGCCGCCAGGGCCCTCGCCCATTTTTCAAACGGATAGCGGTCGTTCTTGCCCAGGGTTTCTTTGTCATTGGCGTAGAGGGCCAGAGGAATCGAGCAGGCCAGTTCGGGCGTCAATTTTTTTCTAATCGTTTCGCCGACGGCCGGCATCCTGTCGAAGATCTTTTCGGACAGTTTAATCGTCGCCGGCTCGATCACCAGGCACTTTTTGCCTTCGGCTGGATTTTGCTCAGAAATCCCGTAGTGATACCCGCGGCTGAGAGCCGTCCATCCCTCCGGCGCTTTATCGGGCGCGCCCGTCTCAAAGCTTGAATTCTGGATGGTCACCGGCTTCCATTTGCCTTTCTTATCTCTCGCCAGGAGTTCGAATCCATCGAGCGCCAGCTTCTCGCCGTTTTCCAACATGCCGCCGAAGGCGATGAATACGGCATCGGGGGCAACGGTCCCGACGATTTCGTATTCCTTCCATTGACTGGAGCGAATGGGACGATCCCTCATGCTGTCAAGAAAGCTGGCGCGGTTGTTCGGCCTGTCGACGCGCAGCCATAGATACCCCCGTCTTTGACTCTCTTTGCCGTCGATCCTGACCGAAGCCTTAAGCTTGATGTTCTGGCCGCGGCAGGCGGAGGCATCGATCCCCTGGCTGATCGTACCCGTCCCCATCGCCGTTCTGAGGACGTTGTCTCTGTTGACGCGAATGCTGAGGTAAGGAGAGTCGGTGGTTCCGAAGCCGAGGCCGCGGTGTTGCCAAGCGACAACCTTCAACCCCGCCGTATCCTTGGGCAGATAATCCGACGGGGGCCTGGGCGGTTCGCCGTTGAGATAGATTTGAGCCGTCGGAGCGATGGGCAGAAAAAGCCCTTCCAGGACGGTTCTGAGATCGCGGGAATCACGGGCTTTTTTGACTTTCTCGGCGCCGTATATGGCGAATTTTTCCCAATCGACCCGGGCCGCCTCGTCGCTTGGATGGAAATAACGGACGTAGCCGTAGAGCTTGGCGAACGCCCTTAGATTTTTGATGGCCTGTTCATCAAGATTTTTTTGGCCCCAAGCCGGCAGAAGAAGACAGATCAAAGAGACAGCAAAAGCGAGTTCCTTGATCGCCCGGCTTCTCATGGCAGCCGTCCCCGGGGATTGCGGATGGAATCGCATAGGATGGCTATCATAATGAAGAATGGGTCAAACCTCAACCTTTAACCTTCAACGCCCCAGGGAAAGACATCATTTTAGTGACCCCGCAGGCTATTTGCGGAGAGAGGCCTTGGATAAGAGTGCCTCCGGGATCGGGACGTCGAACTCAATGCTCTCAATTTTGAACTCTGTTCCCTCGCCCGTTTTCAAGGCATCCTTGAACACGGCGACATCTTGGACCCATCTGTTCTGGACCCTCGTGACGCTTTTGACGTCGAGCGTTTTCAGCAGTTTTCCGCTCTTCGCGTACCGCTCCTCTTTGAGCAGGACATAGCGTTCTTTGTCCACCCAGACTTTTCGGGAATAGTAGGCGACGTCTTCCAGCTTGGCGGTCAGCTCCAACACCCAGCACGGCCGTTCCAAAACAGTTTCTTCGCCAGTGACCCGAGCCGCGTAAAGCTTGCGCAGCTCCCGGTCCTCCATCATGTCTTCGTAAGACAAATCCGAGCCCATGACCGACTGCCGCAGCATATGGCCCGAGATGCTGATGGTCCTGTCCGTATCCGGAGAATATGTCCAAAGCTGGTCCCCGAGCTTTAACATCTTAATTCCTTTCTCCCGGGGCGGCTCCAAGTATTCCGTGAAAGTTTTGTCGTTTCCCTGGATCCATGACTTTGACTTGATGGACCGGGTGTCGCGCCGGCCGTGGATGGTCATTTGGCTGAGAATGATCTTATTGCCGGTGACGGCATTCTGGTCAGCTCTTTCCAGGATCAGGTCTGCCGACGGAGGGTTTTGGGCCAAAACCGAAAAGACGATGGATGCCGGCCAAATCAAGGCCAGGGCTAAGAAATATTGGACGCCGAATGATCGTTTCATGTTTCTAGTTCCTTGAACAGTTGAGCGGTCTGCCGTTTGAAGATTCCCAGGCCGGCGATGGCGGTTCCGGCGAACGTCGCCAACAGCCCGGGGATAAAGCCGATGATAAAGGCGAAAGGCGTGATTCGAGAACGCACGACCGTGGGCATCAAAAAAGTGATATTTCTCAACATACCGCTGATGTTAATCCCTTTGACCTGGAGATAATACGATGCGGCCAGCCCAAGAGCGGTCCCGGCCGCGCTTCCGAGAACTCCGATCATCAAAGACTCGGAAATCATCGATGTATAGACATGCGTTTTGTTTTCGCCGATGGCCAGCCTAACGCCGATTTCGCCGTACCGCCGGAGGCTGCCGATGAGGCTCGCATTCCAGAGGACAAGCGACATGGCGAGCATAAAGATCCCGATAACGATGGAGGTCAAGTACTTCAATCCTGTGAATATCAACTCCATGCCGGATTGCTCACTGAGGGTCTGCATGACCGGCAAAAATTCGTCCGTTTGGCCTTGGAAACGGGCATTGAAGGCCTTGGCCATGGCTACGCTCTTTTCCTGGTGATAGAGAAGGTCGTCGGCGAAGCCTAGGATCTCGCCCGCGGCATCCTCCATATCGAGGGCATTTTGAACGTCGGCGAGGTCGGCGATAATTCCCATCCGGTCCATGGCCCTGATTCCGAAACGGATGGTGCCGGCGATGACGAAATTCGTCATGCTCATGCTGCCATGCATCGTGGAGCTGAGAAGCGTCGCCTTTTCTCCCGGCTGGACGCCGAGGTTGCGAGCCAGCTCATCGCTCAACAGGATCTCGCCCGGTTTTTGCGGAAGCCGGCCGCGAACGATCACTTTTTGGAGCTCGAGAAGCTTCGGCTCCGGGCTCGAAGGGCTCAGCAGGTCGGCGGCCATGCCGACGACAGGGCCCTGGGTTTTTGTCTCCCCTTTTTCATCTGGAATATCCAGCAGCCCGCCGAACTCGATCCGCCGGGTCCAGAAATAGCCCGGAAACTCAGCCTGAAGGTCTTTGATCAAAGCCGAGACATTCATCGAGGCCAGGTCGTTGGGGACTTGGTCGGCCTCTTTTGCGTAGGCCCGCGTCATCACCTTGACATGCCCATGCCTCAGGTTGGCATTGTACTTCGTGACATCCACGGCCATTCTCTTAATGTAGCAGAATAGAAGAACGGTCAGGAATGCGCCGGCCAGGACGATGAGAAAAGGAAAAACACTCCTGGCCCGGTCGCGGATGATTCCTTTCAGAATGAATCTCATCATTGGAGTTTTCCTCTCAGGGCATCCGTCGGCTTGAGCCGGGCGATCTTACGGGTTGGAAGAAAACTGACAACGGTCGTAATCACAAAGACAAGGATGATCGTGCCGAGGACGAGGCGGACGCTGTACGTTGGATAGAGCCTTCCGCTGACGGCAAAGCCAAAACTGGAAAAAGTATCTCCCTGGCTGCCCGATAGGCCAAAGCCACGGATGGCGGTGTAGGCCAGCAGGGGAATCCCGTAAATGGCGCCGAAAACAGCTGCCAGGACTCCGTTCAGGGCTCCTTCGAACGTGAACAACTCGATGACCTTGACGCGGGAAAAGCCCAGGGCCATGATGGTTCCGATCTCTTTGCGCCGCTTGAATATCGCCAAAACCTGCGTGTCGAAAATGGCTAGCATGGCCAGGAAGAGGAGGATAGTGTAGAGGATGGAGGCTCCGATGGTCTTGGCCTGGACAAGACTCTTGATGTCCTTGAGGAGATAATCCAATCCCCTAAACGTCCAGCCGGAAATCGTTCCGGCCGGAGCCGAATTTTTCTCGAGCACCACCAGGGTCGCCTGCGATTTCATCCCGGCCATTTCCTGAAGCGTCGCAAGGGGCAGCCAGACCTGGCCGCTGTCGATGCCCTGGTCGAGTGGTGTCATGACTTCGACGATTTGAAGGTCTCTGGCGTCGAACGTGCCGTTGGCGTCGCGCCAGCGGACGGTCACAACATCGCCCTTCTTCAGGCCGCTGGTCTGGGACATGCGGCTTCCGATCAAGGCGGGAATTTCATGATCCGTCGCTTTCAAGACCGAGGAAGGAAGGTCCAACAACTTTTGGCCCGGATCGACGCCTTTGAGGAGGGTGGGCACGATCCGGCCTCCGGGGTAGAGGGTTGCCTGGACGATCAGGATGGGCGTGGCCTTGCCCTGGTCAATCAAATTTTGTAGCGGACCGGCAAGAGGCAGGTGGGCGTCCTGCAGCGTGAACGGATCAAACGGGTCGTAGGATTCCTCCCAGTACTGCCCGCCGCCATATTCGGCGTCAATCATGGCTCGCGACACCTCGGCATCAAGGCCGATATAGATCCCCTGTGTCCAAATAATCGCCACATAGGCCATGGACAGCACGGCGGCGTTGAGCCACGTTTTCATCCCGGCGCCTAACAGGTTTCTCAGTGCCAGCTTCGGAATGATCATGGGCGGACCTCCTCAGCGGACTTCATGATTTCGTCCCTGGCGACCTTGCCGTCGAGGAGCGTGATCTTGCGGTGCAGATGCCGGATGACTTTGTCGTCGTGCGTCGAAAAAAGAAACGTCGTCCCCAACTCATGGTTGATCTGCTCCATGGTATCCAGGATGTGGTGGGAATTCTCCGCATCCAGGTTGGCGGTGGGCTCATCGGCGAGGATGATCTCGGGCTTTTTGACGATCGCCCGGGCGATAGCCACGCGCTGGCTCTGCCAGCCCGAAAGCTGGCTAGGCCGGGATTTCGCCCGCTCGGCGAGATGCACCCATTCCAGGGCGTCCATGACCGCCTTTTTCCGGGCCGCAGGCGGCAGGCCGAGAAGGAGGAGCGGGAATTCTACATTCTCGTAAACCGAATAAACCGGAAGAAGGTTGAAGGTCTGGAAGATGAACCCGATGTGCAGGTTCCGCAGTTCAGCCGCTTTTTTCTGCGACAGGCATTCGACCTTTTCTCCCAGGACCTCGGCGCTGCCCCTGGTCGGCGTGTCGAGCGAGCCAAGGATGTTGAGGAGCGTCGTTTTCCCCGAGCCGCTCGGCCCGACGAGCCCGGCGAACTCCCCCTTCCTCAAGGTCAAGCTGACATCGTCCAGGGCGACGATCGATTGCTCGCCCATAGGATAAATTTTGACGAGCCCCAGGGTTTTGATCAGGATTGAATTTTCCATATCGACCTCACAATCCAGAGCGGATATTCGATTCTCATGGTCATGTCCTAGTGATTAAAGACGGCCATGATTTGTATGCCTTTTCCCCCAAACAGGTTCTTTCCTGGCTGACTTGCGTAAATCCTATATTCTTCGGGGTTCCAGAAGGCGATCACATAAAAGCTCCATTTATCATAGGCCCTTTGCCAGGTGATAAAGCGGTACCAGTCTTTTGTCTTCCAGTTGTAAAAAACCATTCCCCTGAACCTGTCCAACAGCCCGAGGGGATAATCCAGGGAGAAAGCGGAGAACCGGATGGTTTCTCCGGCCGCCGCGACTTTTTCCGACGAGGTCGCGGTCAGATATTCGGTCAAAAAATGAAGGCCGTTTCCGACCGAGAAGGTGTAGTCGAGGCCGACGTTCAAATATTTTTGGACTCTCAGACGATAGAACTCGAAATCCTGATTCACGAGGACCGCTTCGAACCACACGCCCGGGCCGATGTCCCATTTTCCATCAAGGGCGAGCCGGTTTTCGGGGACCGCTTGTTTCTCCTCCGGCGGGAGTGGATAAAGGCTTCGTTGCGGGTCGATCCTCCGGTGATGATAGCTCAAGGCCAGCTCGCCGTCGAGAACGGGGACCTGGAAGCGGCCGCCGTACTCAGCGGATTTCCGTCGGGACGGAACAGCCTCCCAGCCCTTGGGATCGCTATTTCCGGAGAGGCCCCACAGCCAGATGTTGGCGTTGTTCAGGAAGGTGTATTTGAGGAGCAGGCCGTAGACGCCTTCCGTTAGCTGCAAAGGATCATTGGGGTCGATCCTGTCAAACCACATTAAAGGCCTGAGAAGCATGGCCGAGCCAAAGTTAATTTTCTGAAGGCCAAGCCTTGCTTCAAACTGCGATGTGGAAAACCTCAGCCAAAGGCGGTAGGCTTTGAAGTCGCTCGTCGTTTGCGTATCGTCCAGACGGTGAATCTGGGCAGAGCCGAAGATGTTGAATGAGGCCTCGGCATCGAGGGAAAATTTTTCCCCAAAGGTTTTCTTGAATGAAAATGTGGGAATATAGCGAAGGCCGAGTTGCGTTCCTACAGATTGTGCGTCGCTCGCGGTGAGCCAAGCCGAGAGCTGTCCCTGCCAATCGACAGTCTGGCAGACTCCTTCGATCGGAAGGGCAAACGCGGCCGTCCCGAGGAGAAGGAGTCCGAGAGCCCTGGCCTTCATGGATGGGGCACCTACTTTTTTCTCGGGTATCCGACAGACTGGGCGAGCATGACCTTCTGGTCGGGCCTGAGCTTCATCAATTTGGCCATAGCTTCCCGGTCGACCAAGCCGCGCACGACCGTCGCCAGCCCCTCGGAGGCGCAGTAGAGATACACATTCTGGCTGATAAATCCCGTGTGGGAGGCCGAGTAAAAGTTCTTGTCCTCGTCGGTGCCCCGATTTATTTTAGAAAAATCGGCGACATAAATGAGGTTCACGGGAACATCCTTGACAAAATCCTGCCTGCCCGTGGCCGCCCGGACATCTTCGGCGAGAACCTCCCTGAGAACGTGTTCCACAGGCTTATAGACATAAAGGCCGTCGGCCAGGGCGACATAGATATCGATGTTTTGCCAATTGACCGCGGACGGGGCCGTTCGCTTCCCGTCGGCCCGGTTGACGCCATCGGCCGCCCAAAGCAAATTCGAAAGGACCTGGAGAGGCAATTTATCGGCGCCGAACTCCCTCGAGGACTGCCGGGCTTTGAGCGTCTGCATCAATGGCAGGCCGCCCTCGGTTTGGGGTTTTATGAGCTTGATCTCCCTGGGCTCTTGAGCCGAGGAAAAGGAAAAACCTATCAAGAAAATGGTCAGGCATAAGAATAAAACCGCCCAGAATCTTTCTATCACAGCCGTTCCTCCTTTAAGGAATGAAATCGATCCGCTGATGCTATGATCTGCATCTGATAACCTTTATGGAGATAGGATATTCGAGCTTTGCTCGAATTTCAACAATTCTTCGGATTCCAAGGGTAACCTATCCACGGCAGGAATTCCGTGTGATAAAATGAGGGAGGAAATTCGGCATCAAAGGTTTGAGCGAGGACTCCATGAAAAAATACCCGCTCGGCGGCAATCTGAAAGAGCTTGCCTGGAAACCGCCTCTAGGCTGGAACAGCTATGACTGCTTCGGCATGCTGGCCACGGAAAGCGACGTCAAGGCCAATGCCGATTATATGGCCCGGCATTTGAAAAGATACGGCTGGGAATATGTCGTCGTTGATTATCTCTGGTATGCCGACAACCTGACGGCTCTTAACGTCAGGGATAAAAACCCCGTGCAGAATCTCGACGCTTACGGCCGGCTCATTCCATCCACTGCGCTCCACCCTTCGTCAGCCGGGGGACGGGGATTCAAGCCCTTGGCGGATTATGTCCATTCGAAGGGGCTTAAATTCGGGATCCACATCATGCGTGGCGTTCCCTTCCAGGCGGTCGAGCGGAATACGACGGTCCTTGGCACGACGACAAAGGCCCGTGAGATCGCCAACACGGCCGACCTCTGTTCTTGGTATGCGGGGCTGTGCGGCGTCGATCTGACCAAGAATGGCGGCCAGGAATATTATGATTCCATCCTCAGGCTCTACTCCGAATGGGGTGTTGATTATCTCAAAGCCGACGATATGGCCGAGCCCTATCATGCCGATGAGATCGCCGCCCTGAGCCGGGCCATAAAAAAATGCGGTCGGCGTATTGTGCTCAGCTTGTCACCCGGTCCGACGTCCCTCGCCCGGGCCGGGCACGTCCGGGAATACGCCAACCTCTGGCGGATTTCAGGGGACTTCTGGGATGAGTGGCCGAAGGTCCTCAAGCAGTTCGAGCTCTGCCGCGCTTGGGCGCCGCATATCGAGCCCTGCCATTGGCCTGACGCGGACATGCTGCCCATGGGAAAGCTCAGCATCCGCACCGACCTCAAGGATCACAAAACTCGGTGGACGCGATTGACCAAGGATGAACAGATAACCGTGATGAGCTTGTGGTCCATATTCCGCTCGCCGCTTATGTTCGGAGGGAACATGCCGGACAATGATGCCTTCACCCTCTCGCTCCTGACTCATGAGGAAGTCCTGGCCGTGGATCAGAACAGTACGAACAACAGGGAGCTGAGCGAAAAAAACGGTCTGATCGTCTGGGCGGCGGATATTCCAGATTCTAAAAATAAATACGTTGCTTGTTTCAACACGCGCGAAGCCGGACCTTCCGAAATTATCGTGACCTGGCCGGAGTTAGGATTGACAGGAAAGCATGAGGTCCGCGACCTGTGGGCTCAAAAAGACCTGGGCCCGTTCAAAGATACATTTTCGGCCCAAATCCGTGCCCATGGGGCCGGACTCTACCGCATCGAAGTCCGATAGAGTCAAGGAGGTCCGGATGAAGAAATTTATGGTTTGGGGTGCACTTTTCGCATCAGTCTTATTATTCAGCCGGCCTCCCGTCGATAGCCAAGCATCTTCTTTGCCAAGAGCCAGCCTCGTGCCCACGCAGGAGAAAATCCTCATTGACTTTAAAGCCGAGGTCGACATCGCCTCCATCGAAACGCGCGATGCCAAGATCAAGCTTGCGGCCAATCCGGACGGCGCCACTCTCCGTGCTACGACCGGCCATGGCCTTCCCAATCCCGGCCTGGCATTTAAAGCTCCCCAGGGCGAATGGGACCTGACGGCCTTTCAAGCTATCACCTTCGATATAAAAAATCTTGAAAGCGTGCCATATGCCCTCCGATTCCGCGTGGAAAATCCGGGTGCCGAGGGGGCAAGGGGAAGCCTGGCTAAACAAATCGACCTTGGTCCTGGAGAAAAGAAGAATCTCAAGGTGTTTCTGCCCCGTCCGCTTCCTCCGCAACTAGCGCCCCGGCTGTTCGGTATGAATGGCTATCCCGGCGGATTATTGAAAGAGGCGGTTCTCGAAATCGATAAAATCAGCCGTCTTGTTTTGTTTGTCTCTAATCCCAAGGCGGATCATGTTTTTGAGATCGGCCCGCTTCGTGCCTTTGGATCTTATCTCCCGCCAGCGTGGATTTCGATGGCCGAAAACGAATTCTTCCCGATGATCGATGAATTTGGCCAGTTCATCCACAAGGATTGGCCGCGAAAAACCCACAGCGTCGACGACTTCAGAAAATACTTCGGAGAGGAGGATTTGGACCTTGCCCGGAATCCAGGGCCCGATGATTGGGACAAGTTTGGAGGCTGGAAGGCAGGCCCGCAGCTCACGGCAACGGGATATTTTCGCGTTGAAAAATACCGTGGCCAGTGGTGGCTGGTCGATCCGGAGGGCAGGCTGTTTTGGTCGCACGGGATGGATTGCGTCCGTTCCCAGACCGGGGTGACGCCCATCACCGACCGCCGGCATCTCTTTCGCGGACTCCCGGATCTAAGATCCCCTTTGGCCCAATTTTACGGCCAATCATCATGGGCGCCTCAAAATTATTACAGGGGCAAAGGGACCTATGAATCTTACAATTTCCAGGCCGCCAATCTATTGGGCAAATACGGATCGTCCTGGCCGGGGGCGTTTTCCGAGATCAGTCACCGCCGCCTCCGGAGTTGGGGCATGAATACGGTCGCCAACTGGTCGGATGAAACGATCTATCTCAAGCGGAAGACGCCCTATGTGGTTCCCGTCGGATTCGGCGGCAGACTCCTGGAAGGGAGCGAGGGCTATTGGGGAAAATTCAAGGATGTCTTTGACCCGAATTTTAAAGTAGAAATCCGGAAGAGCCTCGCCCGCCAGAAGGGGATATCCGCGGGGGATCCATGGTGCATCGGATACTTTGTGGACAACGAGGCCGGCTGGGGGGATGACGTATCGCTGTCCCTGGCGACCCTGATGTCGCCGTCCGATCAGCCGGCAAAACGCGTCTTCGTGTCGGACATGAAGGCCAAGTACTCTGCCGTAGAAAAGCTCAATCAAGCCTGGGACGCCCGGTATGCTTCCTGGGAGGATTTCCTGGAGAGCCGCCACGCGCCCGATAGAACCGAGGCTTCCGATGATCTTAAGGCTTTTTACACGAAAACAGCCGAGACCTATTTCCAGACGATCCGCGAGGCCGTGAAGGAGATCGCGCCGGACAATCTCTATCTCGGCTGCCGCTTCGCCTGGGTCAATCCGCTGGCCGTAAAAGCCGCCGAAAAAGCTTGTGATGTGATCAGCTATAACCTCTATGTCCGGGACATCGAAAATTTCCGCCTTCCCCAGGATATCGATGGGCCGGTCCTCGTCGGCGAATTCCATTTCGGCGCGCTGGACAGGGGGATGTTTCATACGGGCCTTCAAGAAACGGAGAGCCAGACGGAACGGGCTGCCGCCTATAGGCGCTATGTCGGCGGAGCCCTGCGGAATCCGTTGATTATCGGAACGCACTGGTTCCAATACAGCGACCAAGCGACGACCGGCCGTGGCGACGGCGAAAACTACCAGATTGGGTTTCTCGACATTGCGGATACACCGTATCTTGAAACGATCGGCGCCTGCCGTGAAGTGGGATACAGGATGTATGAGGCCCGCAGGACATCATCCGCCAGGATTCCAGCCAAGAAATAAGCGCAAAAGCAGCCGGAAGGAAAAAATCCGGGGACAGGTCCTTATTTTTCTTTCAAGACATAAGGAAAAGGAGGACCTGTTTCCGGATTATGAACGGACGAGATAAAGCTCCGTTTGAGGCGTCGTCAGCCAATCGGCGCCGTTCTTGGTCACGACGACCATTTCTTCGATCGTGACGACGCCGCGGCCAGGAACCGTCAGCCGGGGTTCAATGGTGAAGACCATTCCCTCCTCGAGGCGCTGGAAGGGCTTATGGGCGTATTTGTCCCATTTCGGCCCGAGGAGCGCCGTCCCGTCATGAGGGAACCGGCCGACCTGGTGGCCGAGGGCGTGAGGAAATTCTTGGTAGCCGTTTTCAACCAGGATTTTCCGGGCGATGGCGTCGATTTCGATCCCCTGGATGCCCGGCTTCATCGCCCGCTTTGAGGACTCGACGGCGCGGGCGATCGTTTCGAACCCCTTCAGGACATCGGCCGGAGCGCCCTTTTCTCCTTCGCCGAGGATATAAAACGTCCGCTGCATGTCCGAGCAGTAATCTTTGACCTTGACCCCGAAGTCCATGTTCAGGACGTGTCCGCGCTCGACCGGCCTGTCCGTCGGTGTGTAATGGGCTCCAGCCGTCTCCGGGCCGGTGAAAACCGCAGGACAAGTGGATTCGCCCCAGGCGAGCCGGAGTTTTTTTCGCTCGACCTCTGCTTGCATTGCGGCAGCGATTTCTTTTTCGGTCTTGCCGGGCTTGATGAAGGCGGTGACTTTATCAAAAATGAATTGCGTCTCCCGGATGGCTTCTTTGATGGCGGCAATCTCGCCCGCGGTCTTCCGCTCCCTGAGGGCTGAGACGATCTTTTCGGCCGAGACCAGCCTGTCGGCGAGGCCGATCTCCGAAAGAAGCTCATGCAGAGTCAAGTACATGCCGTGGGTCAGCCCATCGCAGATTTCGCTGCCCTGGGAATAGTTGACGGCAATCGTTTTCGGGGAAAGTTTTTTCAGGATTTCCTGAAAGGGCTCTTTGAAGCTTGTTACGAAACCGACCACGTCATCGTAGGCCCCGGTTTCCTGAATGGTTTTCTGGTCGTAGAGTCCGACGATAGCCTGGGTCTTTCCGTCGGAGCAGATGATGAACGCGGAATGCCAGGTGACGTACGACGGCGCAAGGTACACCAGCGTCGGGTCGCCGTTGATCTGGCTTTCCCGGGTGAACGTGATCCAACAGTCGGCGCCGAATTCCTTGAGCAGGCGGACGGCCTGTTTGACTTTTTCTTGGATGAGCGTCATCGGGAGACTCCTTTAGGCTGAAAATCTTTTCAATCGCCTCATAAAAACGAGGATGAGGACTGCGGCTCCGGCCAGGAGGCCGGTGAGCAGCAGGAAGAACTCATGATGGGCGAAATTGCTGTAGGATTTTCCGAGCAGCCCGGAGCCGTAGCTCCCGGCTGCGGTCGCCGCAAACCAGCCGCCCATCATCAAGCCCTGGAGGCGGGGCGGGGCGACTTTCGAGACAAACGACTGCCCCATGGGCGAGATCAGGATCTCGGCTATGGTGACGAAAAAATACGTCGAGATGAGCCAGGCCGGAGACATGAGGTTGGCGTCCTTGTTGCCTCCGGCCAACGAGGCGAAGACCATAACGATCATCGACAGCCCCATGAAGAGCATCCCGGTGAAAATTTTGGCGGCCGTGGAGGGCTCTTTTCCCCGCTGGTTCAAGCGGCTGAAAAGGGCCAGGAGTAGAGGCGTCAGGAGAATGATAAAGAAAGGCTCGAAGAACTGGTAGGTTTCTGGCCGGAGAAATTTGAAGACCTTTGTCGAGCGCTCGGCGAATAAGGTCAGCCCGAATCCGTTCTGGTAGAAGGCAACCCAAAAGAAGGCGGCGATCACATAGAGTGTGATGAGAGTGGCGATCCTCTGTCGCGCCTCCCGCCTATCCATAGCCGGCTTCTCCTTGACGGCGCCCGGTTGGGAAACCTGTCTGGCCGCGATCCTGTTGTCGGCGAGAACGAGATGTTTTCGGCCGGCCTGGAAAATGACAATGGCCAGCACGAGTCCCGCCGAGCAAACCCAAAAAGAGATGTTGTAGCTGTGGAACTTGACGCTGATAAACGTGGCCAGCAGGGGTGCGATCGCGGCCCCGATATTGACGCCCATGTAGAAAATATTGAAGGCGGCGTCCTTAAGACGGACCTTGTCGGCGTAGAGGTTGCCGACGAGCACGGATTGGTTGACCTTGAAAATTCCCGTCCCGAAAGCCACCAAGAACAGGCCGATGTAGAAGGTCGCCACCTGGGCCGCCGAGGACAGCGCCAGCCCCACATACCCGAGGGCCATAAAAACGGCGCCGGCCTTGACCGTATTGATTTGCCCGAAAAGACGATCCCCGACCCATCCGCCGAGCAACGGGACAAAATAGCAAAGGGCCAGGAAAATACCGTATGTATCGCCCTTGCGCGAATCGGGCCAGCCCAGGACCTTGTCCATGTAGAGGACCAGGATGGCCATGAGCGTGTAGAAGCCAACTCGCTCCCACATTTCCGTGAGGAAAATAAAAAACAGACCTTTGGGATGATTTTTGAGCATGCGTCCGCCTTCCCTCGCTTGTATCCTAAAGAAAATCCTATCGATTTTCAATCGGCTTTTCTTTTTTAAGCGATCGCTTGACAGGAGAATCCTTTTTTTCAATGATAGGATCGTCAGAAAGATTTTCCACTGAAAGGAGAACAGGATGCGACCTCACCGGTTTCTAAAAAAATTATTTCTTTCCCTAGGACTTGTCTTTCTGCTGTCGACCCTGGTTGCGGCCGGCCAAAGCTCGATCTTCAAGCTGAAAGTCATCGTCCAGGCGGCCAATATCCGGTCTAAACCGGATATCACGAGCGCCATTCTTAAAACCGTGCCGGCCGGAACTCTGTTCGAATCGCCGGGCAAAGAGGGCCGCTGGTACAAAGTGAGCCTGCCGCCCGATGCCAAAGGGACGACCGTAACCGGCTACCTCTATGACAGCCTCGTCGAAATTATCGAAGAGATCAAAGCGGAACCTGCGAAGGTTGAAGCGCCAACGCCGCCGAAAAAAGAAGAGCCCGCTGTTGAGAAAGCCGTGCCTGTTGAAAAACGCAAAGCTCAGCCTGACGTCGCCCTCGCTGTCTCCCGTAAAAAATCCTTCTCACTCAGGCCTTACGTAAAACTGGGAATGTTGCTGACACCTCCATCGGCGGCCGATTTGGGTTATGTCGAGGTCGATGGAGGAAACCTGGATGAACTTCTCGATGTCGCCGCGGCCAATTTTGGCGGCGGTGGACAACTCCTGTTTTCCATGAATCCCGAAAAGACAATGTATATCGGGGTCGACGTGGGCGCCCAGAAACTTTTTTCATCGGTCTATACCCTGGATACGAGCGACATCGTCTACCTGGATGTCCATAATGAGAAGGAATTCGCTTTTTATTTGCTCGGGCTCCTAGAGCTCCGCTCCCGCCGATCGCCCCTGTTTTTCCAGGCCGGGGCGGGGATGCACCTTGTCTCTTGGTATTGGGATTATACCTACAGCGGCAAATATCACGATGAGTATACGGAGGAATCCGGGCTGGAGGTCAATATGGGTTTTCTCTTGGCCGGCGGTTTCGATATCCCGGTGAACGATAGGATCTCCGTGCCGATCATGCTGCGCATGGATGGCGTGATGAGATACGGCATGCTGCTCAACGCCAGCCTCAGCATCGGCCTATCTTTTCATTAACCCCGCTTTATTCTCCAGGTTTTGGGGTCAAAGCTACTTTTTACGCATAATTCTCCAGTCTCCAAGGTTAAGCGCGTCAAGAGAAATTAGCAGCCTAGCCTTGGGGATGTTTTTTGAGTATGCCATCGCATTCCCTCACCTGTATCCTCATGCACGTCTTGCGCCTTTTCAATCGCTTTAGGAAAGCCTTTGCTTGACAAGGCCGCGAATTTCTTTAATGATAGGGCCATCGGAAAGATATTCCCGGATGAAGGGAGACTGGGATGCGAGGCCGCGGGTTTTTCGAAAAGGCATTCCTTTTCCTCGGACTTGCCTTCCTCCTGACGACCCTGGCTGGAGCCGGCCAAACCTCAATCTTTAAGCTGAAAGTCATCGTCTTACGGGGCGCCAATATCCGGTCTAAGCCGGACATCACCGGCGTCATACTTAAAGCCGTGCCCTTCGAAGCTCTCCTTGAGTCGCCTGGCAAAGAGGGCCGTTGGTACAAAGTGAGCCTGCCGGCCGATGCCAGGGGACCGGCCACCACCGGCTTTATCTATGACAGCCTCGTCGTGATTGTCGAAGAAACTACAGGAGGGCCGACCAAAGTGGAGGCTCCGCGGCGGCCGATAAAAGAAGTCCCGGTTGTTGAGGTCGAGCCTGTCGAAATACGTCCGCTTCAGCCTGAGAAGGCCATCCCCGTCTCTCGAAAGAGCACCTTCTCTCTCAGACTGTACGGCAAGATGGGGAAATTGTTGACTCCTCCTTCGGCGGCCGATTTAGGTTATTTCGAGGCCCATGGAGGAAGCGTGGATGAATTTCTGAGCGTCGCCAGGAACAATTTTGGCGGCGGGATTCAGCTTCTGTTTTCTTTAACTCCTGAAAACACCGCGCATTTCGGAGTCGACTTAGGTGCCCAGAAATTGTACTCTTCGGTGTTTGATCTAGGAATAAACGACTTCGTCTATGAGGATATCCAGAATGAAGAAGAATTCGCCGGTTATCTGCTCGGACTCCTGGAGCTCCGCCCGCGCCGGTCGCCCCTATTTTTGCAGGTCGGGGCGGGGATGCACCTTGTCTATAAGTCCTGGGATCACTCCTATAAAGATATATTATACGAGGAGCATAAGGAAGATTCTGGCTTAGAGGTCAACATGGGTTTCCTCCTATCCACCGGTCTTGATATCCCATTGGCAAAATGGATCTCGGTGCCCTTCGTGCTGCGAATGGACGGCCTGTTGCGACACGGCGTGTTGGTCAATGCCAGCATCAGCATCGGGCTGTCTTTTCATTAATCCGATTTTGCGGTCGAACCTGTTCTTGGCGTGTCATTCTTCAGGGACGAGTGCGTCAAGAGCAGGTTTGACCCTAATTTCTATTTTTTTAGATAGACATAGAATCGATTTCCCCTGTTGGAGACCCTGACGTTCTTGAAAGCGGCGGTGATGCCGTCGAGGGTAAGGGCGACATGGCCCGGCCATAGAGCGAGCGGGCTCCGTTTGGAAATTCCCGGAATGACGAGCCTCTTGACCTGGGCGCGGTCATTGACCTCCGTCAGGCAGGGGTTGTTAAAGACTTCGACGATACCGTTTTTGTTTTTGAGGATCAGCCATTGCCTGTGAATCATTTTCCCTGCACTGACGGCTTCTATGGTGAATGGGTCGAACATCTCCTGACGGAGCGGATTATCATCGGCGATGAATTCAACATAGGTTCCCATCTTGGCGTAAAAATCCTTAGCCCGCGCTTCGCGCTCTTTTTCCTTTTTTCTCAGATCGGCCGTCGCTTCCTCCCGGATATTGAGGAGCTCCCCGGAAGAAAAAGCTCTGGCAGGAGGGCCGCCCCGAAGGGTCGCCTCCAAGCGGTCCTCCAGATAGCGGAATTCTCCGGCCTCCATCGTTTCTTTCCAACCGGAGTCCATTCGGTCCAGGAGGTTGGCCGTCCACCGACCTTCCAAATATCCCATCTCACGAGCGGCGTTGGGGGCGAATCCCGAGATTGACGCGCCGTCAAATGTCGCCCGCCCCCCGGCCAGGTATTCGATATATTCGGCCAGTCCCTCCATGCGTTGCAGCTCCCGCTCATAGATTGCGTGGCGAGCTGGCAGGCCGGCAAGCCTCTGCCGGCGAATATTCAAGGACGAGCGTGCCCAGCCGGCCGCGTCTTCATCCCGCTCCGAGGAGGCCGCCCTCCTCAAGGCCTCGATCTCCGTCCTCCGCAAAGCTAAAGATTCTTCTATGTCCAGGGGATAATCAAATAAGGCGAGGTCGTTCGGCCGCCAATCGGGATGGTGCAGCGCCTGGAAGACGTGAAATTTTTCATGGATGATGACCGCCGCCCTTTCCCCAGGAGTATACCTTTTTTTCGTGACCGGCGAGAAGGTCTGAGGAATGGATGTCGCCACCCAGATTCCGTTGATCAGGATCCGTCTGTTTCCGACGACGGCCGGATACCGGCCTTTCATTGAGAAAACCCCCTCCCGGCCTTCCACCGGAAGAAAATCTTTCGGCTGACTGGGATAATTGAAAAGATAGGTGTTCTGACCGTCGAAGAGGGCGACGGGAATCGTCGCCGGCTCAAACCCGGGCCAGAGGGGTATCGATTCGAGGCGGCGGACCTCGTCCATAAGCTCGAACATTTCAGACCCGGTTTCTTTCCTGAGCTCGATGCCAAGGAGTCCGGACAAAAGAAGAAAGAGAGCAAGGAATGAGGCGGGCAGTCTTTTCCGGATCGCCATGACACGTCGCTTCCATCCCGGTCGAAGAGTCATCGTTTATGCTTAGTGCAAAAACTATGCCAAAGACCGTTCCAGGGATAATCGTAGATATCCCTGTAAAGTAATTTTCAAAAAACGAAAATTTTTCCCCTTTTGAGTTTAAGAATAGTCTTTCCTGTCGGTTTCATGCCTGGGCAGGCATCGTAGCTTGCGGACGAGGGCGAATACGGCGATACAGATCCAGACGGCGTTGACGCCGACAGAAGGGAGCGCGCCGAAATAGAACGAATTGACGATGAGCAGGGCGCTTCCGCCAAGGTTCAAGGCTTGATAGGGGATGGAATCCCCTTCTAGTTTTCGCATGGAAACAAGGACGTAGGCAGCGAGAAGCGCCACGACGCCCGACCAGCCGAAGATGTTGATCAAGATTGTCTTGCTCATCAGGATTTTATCCTCAGCTCTTTGAGCCGGCCGTCTTCGACGAGGCCGTCCTTGGTCCACCCTTGATGTTCATAATAGGCATCGAGGATGGCTTGATAATATCCGGAATCCACGGCTTTGCCTTTGTGCGCCCCCCGGGTCAAGGGCACGGTCAGTTTCGGCGGCACATAGGAATCATAAGCGCGGCTCCGGCCCTGAAGATTATTGATATGGCGCTCGAGGTTATAAATCCTCTTGCCACAGGCTTTCATCGAGTCTGCCGAGTACTCGAACCCCGTCAGGGCATGGTAGAGTGAAAGAAACAGATCCGAGGCGATGTCTTCCGTAAAGAAATCGCACAGGCCCATGGAATCGACGAGGGCTTTTCCTTCTTGTCCTCCGGCGACATAAGCCGCCAGGTTACCGGCGCCTTGGAGTCCTCCTTCTTCCGCCTGAATAGTCCAGGCATAGGTATGGTCGCCCCTGCCTCTGTTCGATGTCCCGTAGGCCGTGAACATGCCCGGGAAAACCTTCGGCTCGATGCCGGCATAGCCCAGCCCGCCGAAGGCCGTCGTTACGCTGCGGGCGATATCTTGAGCGTCGGCGGTTGGGAAACCGACGCTCACCGCGGCGACGACGCGATCCGAATAATCGCCGAGCAGCTTTCCCAGCGGGTCGGATTGATAGGCAATTGCCTTGAGCGTCCGGATCATATCGGGCACGCTCCCAAAAACCGGGGCGCCCTTATGCTTTTTTAGATATCCTTTGTCTGTGAGCTCCATCGCGCCGGCCATAACGCTGCCCAGCGTCATGGTGTCGATGCCGAGCTCGTTGCAAAGAGAGTTCATATGGAAGATGGCATCGCGGTCAAGGATACAGCAGTTAATCCAGAGGGCGATAGTCTCGAATTCCGGTCTGACTCCGTCCCCGGCATAGTTGCCTCCTTCGACCTTGGCCGACCTCGTGCACATGATGTGCCGGCAGCGGTTGCAGACCTTGTGCTTTCCGGAGATTTCCAGGAAGGCAGCCGTCCCCGCCTTGGCATAATCCGCCGGGTCGAAATATCCTTCGTCGAAGTTGTGCCAGGGAAGGTAGCCGCCCTTCTGTCCCAGGTATTTCCCGTTGTGGGCCCGGTCCAGCCACCAGGTCGTGCCTGTTTCCGGCCGGAAAGAGGCCGTCCATTTCGGGTCGCCGACATGGCTCTTGACCTGGCCGTCCAGCTCCTTGCTGAGCTTCTGGAATTGTTCGGCGCTGAAATAGGAAACAGCCTGACGTCCGAAGGCGGTGATCGCGACAAGATTTTTCGATCCGAAGACGGCGCCGGCGCCGCCGCGTCCAAAATTCCGGTGATGGTCTCCGGTCAAGCAGGCAAAGGCGACCTGGTTCCATCCGCCCGGGCCCAGACAGACCGTCGAAGACCCCGGATATTTTTTTGTCAGAAAATCCGTGACGGCCGATGCCGTCCGGACGACTTTTTTCCCATTGACGACTTCGAAAAGGTCCTCTTCCGCGTCTATAACCTCGACTTTCCCTTCGGCGGCTAATATCCGGACGGGCTTATCCGCCCGGCCGTCGATGATCAGATGATCAATCCCCGCCCGCTTCAGCATGTTCGGAAAGAGCCCGCCGGCGCTCGAATGGGTGATCAGCCCGAATAGCGGCTGATAACCCGGAACCCAGGCCGCGGCCTCGGGCGACCTTGTCATGGGGCTCACGAACGAACACGAGCCTCGTCCGGCCGTGGGAATAAAAGTATCGTTCGGGGCGCCGGTCCCGATGACGATTCGATTTTCGGGGCCGAGCGGGTTTTTGAGAGGTCCTGTTTTTATGAGATGCTCATAGAGGAGCCTGGCTTGGACACCGCGCCCTCCGATGTAGTCGTGATAGATGGCCGGGTCCGCGGGTTCGATGTTCACCTTTCCGCCGGCCAGGTCAATCCGGGCCCATTGTCCTTGATATCCGAAAAATTGCGATGTTGAGTTCGCCATGGCAGCTCCTTAAACGGGTTTCCTTAAAGAAATGAAGTTGGTTCTCTTCCGTCTCCTATGGGGAAAAAGGTATGGGAAACGATCCGGAAACGGCCTCGCTCCCCATCCGGGTTTTTCACGCCGTTCCCGAGCCCTCCTTCTCGGCGGCGAAGAACTCGCTTCCCGGCCCCGATCTTACGGATGTTCGCCGGGAAGCTCAGACAACTTCGCCGGCCGGCTTCTTCCGATCCGGTTGCCCTCGAAGGAGGGCTCGGGAAGGCTAAACCCTCCATGGTCGCTACAACCGTCTCCGGATCCTTTCCCTTTCTTACCAAAACGAAATGAAAGAGAACTTTAAAGTTTATAGGATTAGAAAAAAAACGATCATCTCGATACTGGTTTCTGAAAGGCGGCAAAATCCCGGCTCGTTTTATGCGCGGCATGGACGAGGGAATTATATGGAGAATAAATGAAGGAGGCAAGGCTCTCGAAATTGCTGCGAGCGATTCCCGACGGGTCCTGTCCCGGCCCACCCCCGGCGCCCCTCGCGTTCCATCCCGTTTATTTTCGTCTTATTATTTTCTTAACATCAAACGCTCGGGTCGGCGGGGGGCCCCCGAACCGTGCCACCCATCGGGAATTGGGCTTGGTCGGTCTATGCTCAGGGCGTCTTTCTGCGGTAGATGTCGACGTCCAGGAATTCCCTCGGCATGGTTTTTATGAACTCGTAGCGTTCCTCGAGATAGTACTGGAGAAGCGGGTAATCAATCAGATTCTTCAGGTGATGGGCGGAGGCCCCCTTCTCGACAAAAATGAGCTGTACGTTGGTGCGGTCGCATTCATTCCGGATACCGGATGAGGTGACTTGGCCGCTGCGGGTCGTGCCTTCGGAGACGTCCGTAAGCCTGGGCGGGCAGGGTCTTGCCGCATAGAAGTTGATGCCCGGGTCATCGCCGAAGACATAGTCACCGGGCCTTGTCTCGTCATGGATATAGGACGCCAATGCCCTTGTCCCGGTATCGTAAGCGTGCAGTTTTTCCAGGTTGAAGGTAGGCCCTAGGCTGAGGAGGACAAGGGCTATGACGGCCGGAAACGCAATAAGCCTGAGCGTTTTTTTCGAGCCGATGATCCTCAATCCATCGCCAAAGAAGAAAGTCAGGGGGACAAGGGTGAAGACGATATAGCGCAGAAAAAATTTGCCGGGAACAAAAGCCAATGACAAAAAAGCGAGGGCGATGAATAAAAGAAGCGACCGCTTTCTTTCTTTGAGTACAGGGCCAAAAAATATCCCGACGAGAGCGACGGGGATAAGCCCGTAATTGTGGTTGCCGATAAACTGACCGAGTCTTAAAAATGGAAGAGCGGCAAAGGCGGCGGCGGCGCTTTCTTTCACTAGATGATAGCCGAAAGTCGCGTGATACGTGCCGGGCACGAAAATCAGCATGAGGCAGTAGATAAGCCCAAAGGAAAGCAGGAATCCGGCCAACACAATGAACGCTCTGACGACGACGGCTTGAGGTCTCTCCTTTTTTCGCGCGAAGAGATAAATCAAATAGAGCAGGTAGCCTATGACGAGCAGAATACCGTTGAACTTGGACAGGGCGGCCAGGCCGGAGAATAGGCCGAAAAGAAATAACGGAGACCTTTGTTCTTTGGTCGGGGGAAGGGTTTCGGCCTTGAGGGCGAAATAGAGTGCGGCCGCGCAGAAAAACAGCATATAGGCGTCGGGCATAAATATCCGGCCCAGGAAATAGATGTGTTTGGTCAGAAGAAAGATGCCGGCCATGGCCATGGAAAGCCTGCGCTCGAAACCAAAGAACTCAGTCGAGGCGCGATAGATCAAGAATCCCGTGCCCAAGATGAGGAGCAGGCTGGCCGCGCGCGCCCACCAAACTTCAGGGCCAAACAGCCTGAACAATCCTGCCGTCACATAAAAGCTCAGGGGCATCTGGACAACAAAAAAATCGCGGTAGGGGATTTCACCCAGGCTGACTCTCCAGGAAGCATAAAGGTAGGCCCCTTCGTCATCGTTCATCCGGTCGCCGCCGAGATTATAGAAACCCATGAACAAGACGAGGGCGATCAGGACGGCGGGAATCAGGATGTTGAACAGACGCATCTAGGCCAATTTATAGTGACGGCGGGTACCGCGTCAAGCCACATTCTACCCCCTCTTAACGGCACTTTTCGTCGCAGGGCCGCTGCTCCCGGGAAAAAGCAAGAATTAACGGTTTTTTCCGTGACTGGGTATATATAATGTAATGATGAGGTGGCACGATGAATAAGTTGCTGTCCAGCTTGCTATTGATTCTTCTGATGTCTTTTCCGGCGGCCGAAAAGGTCATCCCCAATGACCCTTTGTTCAAGCTCCAGCACAGCTTCAATAATCCGGGCGGGAAGCTGGTGATCGACAGTTATTCCTATAAGCCATCGGCCAAGGAATATGAAGCTTTGAAAGGAATCGATCCGGACATCACCCGCGCCTGGGCCGTCACGACGGGCAAAAAAGATGTGGTGGTAGCCCTCTTGGATGACGGCTTTTTCTACCGGCATGAGGACGTCAAGGATAATATCTGGATAAACCCCGGGGAAAGCGGGCTCGATAAAAACGGCTATCCCAAGGAAACCAACGGCGTCGACGACGACGGCAACGGCTGCGTCGATGATGTCATGGGCTGGGATTTCGTCTTCGAAGATCCCGACCCGGACCCCTATATTTTCGACGGCATGGATGCGACCAAGATCCAGCCCTACTGGCATTCAATTTCAGCCATGGGGATTATCGGAGCGAAAGGCAATAACGGCATCGGCGTGGCCGGCATCAACTGGGATATCTCCATGATGCTGCTGAAAATCGGCGCCCAGGGAATCAGGGTCATCGATTTGAACAGGTGCGGTCGCGCCGCTAAGGCCATTCGCTACGCCACGGACAACGGCGCCCAGGTGATCAACTGGAGCGGGTTCGTCCAGGACTTGAGGCCGGAATCATTGGCCCTGCTAAAAGCCGCTATCGATTATGCCGGAGAGAAAGGCGTTTTATTCGTCGTCGGCGCCGGGAACGAGGGGAAGAACGTCGACCTGATAGAAAATTTTATCTACCCAAGCTGCTTCGACAGCGAGAATATCCTGAACGTAGCGGAAATCGATTTCAAGGGGGACCTCTATCGATACAAAATTGGCGATCGGATTTTGGGTTCGAACTTCGGAGAAAAGAACGTGGATATCGCAGCTATCGGCATGAACTATTCCACTTTTTTAAAGAACAATCGCAGCATCTATGCTTTGGGCGGAGGGACATCCAATAGCACACCTGTCGTGACAGGAGTTGCCGCCCTCGTCCTTTCCATACGGCCCGAGTTGAAGGCCCTGGAATTGAAAAAAATCTTAATGGACAGCGCGAC
>Ga0153915_10000997_pt1 | contig 26105 bp, 21 predicted proteins | sample Opewatmetagenome_2_FD_107003 | JGI IMG/M metagenome (GOLD analysis project Ga0153915, IMG submission 107003) | Freshwater wetland microbial communities from Ohio, USA - Open water 3 Core 3 Depth 3 metaG | ecosystem: Environmental > Aquatic > Freshwater > Wetlands | place: USA: Ohio, Lake Erie...
CCGCGTCGCCCGACCCGGGAGCGTGACGGGGGATCTCGAGGGGGAGCGGAGCGAAGATGCGAGTCGATGAGATCGAGGTCGGGGCGAACGGGCGGACGAACGGCGGCGGGCTGTCGAACGCGCCGGTACCGGCGAACGGCTCGGGTCGGGTGCGTCAGTACGAGGAGCTGGACGGCAGCCTCGGGCGGGAGGTCTTCTTCCGCCCTCAGCGCTACACCGCGGCGGACCTGGCACCGCTGCGTGGCCTCGTGACCGTGCCCATCGCGGGCGCGCCGCGCGACTGCGAGCTGGTCGACGTGTCCCAGAACGGCGTCGCCTTCGTCTGGCCGTCCGAGACCGCCTCCCCGCCGGAGGAGCGTCTCGAGATCCGGCTGCGGTTCGACGCGCACGAGGCCTTTCGCGGCACGGCTCGCGTGGGGTCGACGCGCGAGCAGGACGGCTCGACCGTGGTGGGCGTGTCGTTCGACGACTTCCTGCTCGACATCGACGAGGTGCTGCAGCTGAGGTTCGTGCAGGCGTGGGTCTCCAGCGGCGCCGCCCCGCGCGCGCGGGGAAAGCCGTGGGCCGTCCGCGGGTGTGAACGGTACAAGTCGCTCGTCGCCGACCTGCGGCTCCTCCTCGAGGACGCGCAGCGGGAGCTCACGGCCATCGAGGCGAAGCTGCCCTGGCACGTCCTGCACGGGGCGGACAACCCCGCGCGCGCGGCGCTGGTCTCCCAGCTCCGCGCCGAGTTCGTCGTCGACGTCGTCCGCGTCACCGAGGAGATCGACGCGGCGGTCCGCGACTTGCCGCAGGGGCACCGGGATCCAGCGGCGAGGGAGTGGTCGCGCCGCTACGTCGAGGAGTTCCTCCTGCAGTCGCCGGGCAATCACCGCGCCCGCCACAAGCCGTTCGGATACCCCGGCGACTACTAGGTGATGAACTTCATCTACGAGCGGCCGTTCGAGGGCGCGTCGCTGTTCGGCAAGGCCGTGCAGCTCGCCTTCTGGCACTCGCGTTCCGCCATCGCGGTGCGAGCCCGCAAGGACCTGGTGAAGCAGGAGCTGAAGTCGCTCCTCTCGCGCCGCGCTGGATCGGAACGCCCCCTGCGCGTGCTCTCGATCGCGGCGGGCCCCGCTCAGGAGCTGGTCGAGCTGTTCGACGAGGTCGCGGAGCTCCCGGCCCCGCTCGAGGTGGTCCTGTTCGAGCAGGACAAGAACGCGCTCGCCCACGCCTGGCGCCGGCTCGAGCCCTCCCGCGCGCGCTTCCCCGGTGGCGTGCGGATGACGTTCCTGCACGACTCGATCAAGCGCTTGCTGCGCGACGCGGACCTGTTCTCTCCCTTCGGCGAGTTCGACCTCATCTACACGGTCGGGTTGCTCGACTACCTCCAGCAGCGCACCGCCGTGGTGCTGACGAGCCGTCTCGCGAAGGCGACCGCGCCCGGCGGGCACCTGCTCGTCGCCAACATGGTCGACCATCCCGCGCGCTGGTACCTGGAGGTCCCGCTGGACTGGCCCCTCGTCTACCGGACGCGAGAGGACCTCCTGGATCTCGGCGGCCGGGCCGTTCCCGGCGCACGCCTCGAGATCCTCGACGACGCGAGCGGCGCCAATCCGTTCCTTCGGCTGATGCGCGGCTAGATGGACCCCTCGGAAGCCGACGTCGAGCGCCGCTGGCGCCTCTGGCTCGTCGAGCGCAACCGGCGGGGCCTGCGGATCGGGCTGATCATCATGATCACGCTCTACCCGGCCTTCGGCCTGCTCGATTGGCTCATTGCGCCCCGGGACGCGCTGGGACGGCTGTGGGCGACGCGGATCGCGATCGCCGGCGTGACGCTGGCGCTCTTCCGGGTCCTGCGCTCCCGGGCCTTCGAGCGCTGGGGCGAGTGGATCACCGCCGGGTACGTGTGGCTGGGAGGCGCCGGCGTCACCGCCATGACCGGCTACATGGGAGGCCTCGAGTCGCCCTACTACGCGGGGGTGTCGCTGATGCTGCTGGCGGCAGGCCTCCTGATGGTGTGGCGACCTCCGGTGGTGCTGGCCACGCACTCCAGCGTCGTCGGCACGTTCATCCTGGTCAACCTGGCGACGAACACGATCGGCAGCGCCGCCGTCGCGTTCTCGAATCTCGCCTTCCTCTGCACGACGGCGCTCGTCGCCGCGGTCGGCCAGATCCTGTACTTCCGGACGCAACGCGAGCAGCTCGTCCAGCGCGTGCGGCTGGAGCAGACCACGCTGAACCTGGAGCGCGCCCACGCCGAGCTGCGGAAGCTCGAGCAGTTCAAGTCGCGGTTCTTCGCCAACATCACCCACGAGCTGCGTACGCCGCTCGCCATGATCCTGACGCCCCTCGAGCTGATGCTCGAGGGCGAGATGGGCGATTTCAGCGAGGCGCAGCGCAGCTCGTTCCAGACGATGTTCAAGAGCGCGCTGAAGCTCCTGAAGCTCATCGACGACCTGCTCGACCTCTCCCGGCTCGAGGAGAGCCACCTCGAGCTGAACCTCGCCGAGCACGACCTCGTCGAGCAGCTGCGCGCGTTGACGGACCAGAGCCAGGTGCTCGCGGGGCGCAAGAGCATCGCGCTGCAGTTCCGCCCCGACCTGGAGCACGCGCCCGTCTGGTGCGACCCGGAACGGCTCGAGCGCGTGTTCGTCAACCTGCTCTCCAATGCCATCAAGTTCACGCCGCCCATGGGCCACGTCACCGTCTTGCTGCACGATCGACCGGACACGGTCGAGATCGTGGTCGAGGACGACGGACACGGATTCCCGCCGGACCGTGCGGCGAAGCTCTTCGAGCGCTTCTACCAGGTCGACATGGCGGGAACGCGCGAGCACGGTGGCGCCGGGATCGGGCTCGCGCTCGCTCGCGAGCTCGTCCTGTTGCACGGCGGCACCATCGAGGCGAGTAGCGACGGCCGCAGCGGGGCACGCTTCACCGTCGCCCTGCGCAAGGGCACGGCTCACATCCGCAGCGACGCGCGGATCGAGCCGCAGGCCGAGCCGGAAGGGGCCAGGCGCCACGAGGCGGTCGAGTGGCCCGTCCAGCTCTCGCGCCGGCGCGATTTTCGCCTCATCGACATCGAGGAGGCGGCCGAGCGGCGCGCGGTCGAGCGCGACAGCGACGAGCACGCCAGGCCGTACACCGCGGTGGTCGTCGAGGACCATCCGCAGGTCGTTCGGCTCATCCACATGGCGCTCCGCCGGCACTTCAGGGTGTTCACCGCCCCCGACGGCCTGAGGGGGCTGGATCTCGCGATCCAGCAGCGGCCGAACGTCGTCGTGACCGACCTCATGATGCCGGGCATCGACGGCCTGGAGCTCACGCGGCGGCTGAAGGAGGACCGCCGCACGCACCACATCCCGGTCATCATGCTGACGGCGCGCGGCGAGCTCGGGGACCGGGTGAAGGGGCTGGAGACCGGCGTGAGCGTGTATCTCAGGAAGCCGTTCTCCCCCAAGGAGCTCATCACCTGCGCGCGCCAGCTCGTCGAGGCGAAGGAGGAGACCGCCGACCTCGTGCTCACCCACCGGATGGAGTCCCTGGAGATCGTCGCCGCCGGCCTCGCGCACGAGATCAACAACCCCCTCAACTACGTGAAGAACTCGCTCGCGCGCGTGCGCCTCGACACCGAGAAGGCCCTCTCGCTGGCCCTGCAGAGCAGGGATCGTCCGCTCGACGACGCGGAGCGGGCCGCCCTCGAGTCGGCGGCGAAGCGGGCGCGCGAGCTGCTGGGCGTGGCGGAATCGGGGCTCAAGCGGATCGGAGGAACGGTGGAGCTCATGGGCCGCTACGGGCGCGGCGGCTTCCGGCGCGAGATGGTGCCGCACGACGCCTGGGAAGCCGTGCGAACCGTCGTCGGCGTGGTGTTGCCCGCCACGGGGCGGCACGTGCAGGTCGAGCTCGACCTGCACGGCGACGGCACCCTGGAGTGCGTGCCGGAGGAGTTCAATCAGGTCCTGACCAACCTCGTGCAGAACGCCATCGAGGCCGTGCCCGAGACGTCCGGCCGCGTTCGCGTGAACGGCGCCGTCGACGGCGAGATGCTCACCCTGCACGTGAGGGACAACGGTCCCGGGATCGACCCCGAGATTCAGGCGCGCCTCTTCACGCCGTTCTTCACGACCAAGGGGCCCGGCCACGGGATTGGCCTCGGGCTCACGATCTCACGGAGGGTGGTGCACAGCCTCGGGGGAACGCTGCAGGTCGTGAGCGCGCCAGGCGAGGGCGCGGACTTCGTCGTACACGTTCCGCGCCGCCGGGAGCGCGGCGCGGAGCAGGCCTCGGCCTCTTGAGGGAGACGAGCCATGGAATCGCGGAACCGGATACTGGTCGTCGACGATGACAGCGCGATCCGCACCCTACTGGTGCATGCTCTCGAGGACTTCGGCTACGAGGCCGCCTCCGCGAGGGACGGGCAGGAGGGGCTCGCCTCCGTGTCGCAGGCGGGCAAGCGTCCACAGCTCATCCTGCTCGACATCGTGATGCCCGACTCCGACGGCGTGGAGTTCCTCCAGGGCTTGCGGGCGCACCCCGATCCCGCGATCGCCGCCATCCCGGTGGTGGTCATCACGGGAAAGCCCTCGGCAATGAAGCCGGCGGAGCCCTTCGCGCCCGCGGGCAAGCTCATGAAGCCGTTCCACATGGAGAAGCTGCGCGAGGTCGTCGGGCAGATCTGCAGGGCCACGCCCACGCCCTCGCCGGGTCCCGTTCCGAAGCTGACGGGTGCGGCCATCGAGTCGATCGTCCGATCGGGCAGGCGCCTTCTGGTCCAGGGAGCCATGGGGGCCCACACCTCGGACGGGCTGGCCGGGAAGATGGCCGCGGCGAGGAGCGAGCGTTTCGTATGCGTCGGAACCATCTCGGGCGTGCTCAAGACGACCGAGACCCTCCGGCGCGAGCTGCGTCGGGCCAAGGCGGCGGCGCCCGGGGGGTACGTGGGCGTGAACCTGATGGCGGCGCTCAATCACGATGACTTCGAGCGCCTGGCGCGCACCGCGCTCGAGGAGGGCGTGAGCTTCCTCGTCCAGGGCGCCGGGATCTCGCGCGAGGTGGTCCGCTGGTGCCGGGAGGCGGACACGCCGTTCGCCGGGATCGTCTCGTCGGGCCGGCTCGCGGCCATGTACGAGAAGTGGGGCGCCGAGCTCCTGGTCGCCGAGGGCGCGGAGGCGGGAGGCCACATCGGCGACATCGATCTTCCGTTGCCGTCGCTCGTCGAGGAGGTGCGCGGCCGCTCCCGGCTTCCCATCGTGGCGGCGGGCGGCATCCACGCCGACGAGCTGGGCAGCTTCTTCGCCCAGGGGGCCTCCGGCGTGCAGCTCGCGACGCGCTTCCTCGCCTGCAGCGACGGCGACGTTCACGCGAACTTCAAGCAGATGCACCTCGGCAAGCGGGCCGAGGACGTGGTCATCATCACGAGCTGCGTGAAGGGGATGAAGGCGCGCGCCATCCGCAACGCCTTCACCGAGGCCCTCGCCTCGGGGCGGTGCTTTCCGCCTCGATCGAAGACCTGGTTCTTCGGCGAGGACGGCTACCACGGCCGCAAGAAGGCATGCATCGAGTGCCAGGGGGCGGGGCTCTGCATGTGCCGGGCGAGCGATTTCCAGGAGAGCTTCTGCATCGCGGACGCGCTCCTGCGCGGCGCCATCCTCGGCGACACGGAGAACGGGCTCTTCTACACGGGACAGAGCGTGACGCGGATTCCCGAGCGAAGCCTCTCCGAGCTGAAGACGGTCCAGGAGATCGTGACGGAGCTGGAGCAGGGGCTGGCGGACTGGGAAGCGCGGCACGCAGGCCAGGGCTCGCCGCGGCAGGAAGCGCCGCTGCCGCCCCAGCCGTGACGCGACGTGCCAACGTTCTCCCGCCACGCAGCCGTTCGCCCAGGGCGCGTGGCGGCTCCGCTCACTTCTTCGACTTCTGGCTCATCGAGCGCGCGAACTCCTCGCCGGCGCGCCGCATCTCCTCGGGCGTCAGGTCCTTCTTGTGCGTCGCGAACGACCAGAAGTAGCCGTACGGGTCCGCGACGCCCGAGCAGCGGTCGCCCCAGAACATGTCGGCGGGCTCCATCGTGGACTTCGCGCCGGCGGCGAGAGCCTTCCGGTATGCCGCGTCGGAGTCGGTCACGTACAGCCACATCGTCACGGGGGCCGGAGCCTTCGCGCTCGGCGCCGGGGGGCTCATGCCCGGCATCTCGTCGTTCATGAAGAAGATCGAGTCCCCGATCTTCAGCTCCACGTGCCAGATGCTCTTCCCGTCGGGCGCCGACGCGCGAGAGACCTCCTGCGCCCCGAGCGCCTGCTTGTAGAACTCGACGGCCTTCGCGCAGTCGCGGACCACCAGGTTCGGCGTGAGCGTGTGCATTCCCTGCGGGATGGGATTCACTGCTGCCATGGCGACCTCCTCGAGCGATTCGAATGCGCATCGCCCGTTCTTGGTGCGGCGGGCGGCGTTGTCGCTCTCATGTAGGCGCCTCGACGTGGGCGAACAACCCGGCGTGGGGGGGCCGCCCAGGGGGGTCGCGTGCGAGCGGACCGGCCCCGCGCGTGGCGTGTCCAGGCCATCGCGGCGCCCCCATCGGGGCGTGGAGGACGTGGCGTTTGCTCCGGATACACGTACGACGCGCTTCTTCACGGCGGCGGGCGCTCGCGAGCACGTCGGACGCGACACCCCGTTCAGCGCGTGAAGGCGTGGACCGCCCCGTTGCCGCCAACGAAGAGGCGCCCCTTTGCGAGGATGGGGGTCTGGTAGCGCGGGACCCCGCCCGGCATCGCGTCGGTCGGACCGCCGCCCGCGTAGACCACCAGGCCGCTGTCGCCGTCGAATCCGTGGATGCGCGCGTCCCCCTCGGCGCCGACGCTCCAGACGATGGCCTCGGCGTGCCCGTCGGTTGTCGTGACGATCGGTGAGCCCGTCCCGTTCTGTCGAGCGCACCAGGCAGTGACGACCGCCGGCGGCGAGCCCGGAACGATCCGTACGGCGGTGAGGTCGCCTTGCCCGGCGGGGCAACTCGAGCCTGCCCCCTTGAAGACCACGTAGGCACCCTTGGCGGTGGCGTAGGCCGCGGCCGCGTTGATGATCGCGCCGCTCGATACCTTCGCCACCGCCACCGCGCCGCCGATGCCGCCCAGTTTCGCGCGGTCGGCGAGGTAGATCTTGCCGTCCTTGCCGAGCCCGACGAGGAGCATCGACGGCGTCGCGCCCGGTACGTCCAGGAGCACGGGCCCCGTGCCCCCGAGGTCGACGTCGCCAGCGTCGAGGACCTGCCAGTCGCTCGGCGCGAAATGGTCGGCGGCCGAGCCGCTGAAGGCCGGTCCGGGCGCGAAGCGCAGCAGCGCCTCCCCACCCATCCACGTCGAGGCCCCGAAGGTGTTGCCGGTGGCCATGAACACCGACGCGCCGTCCGAGGCGACGCCGCTCGGCGCCCAGGCGCCCCCGCCCACCGCTCCGGTCGCCCAGGCCCGGACCGAGGGCGGGCTCCCGAGCGCGATGCCTACCAGCCACCCGCGGTAGCTGCCGCAATCGCCCCAGTGGCCGCCGTAGGGGACGTAGAGCGTGCCGCCGAGGAGCCCCAGGGCGCCGCGCTGGTTCTGGACGGAGGAGTCGAAGGTGGCCCCGCCGAAGCCGGCCGCGGCGCCGACGTCGACCGGCCACCCCGGGCGGACGGAGCCATCGTCGAGCGAGAGCGCGAAGGCGAGGTGCTTCTTGCTCGTCCCGGAGTCGGGCGTGGTCATGGCGCCGAGGTAGAGCGTCCGCGATGCGGGGTCGATGACGGGGGTGCCCGTCACGCCCAGCGGATCGATGTTGCCGCAGGGCAGGCTCGCGCGGGGGACGGGCGTTCCGAGCGACCGTTGCCAGACGGGCGCGCCGCTGGCGGCGTCGAGAGCATAGACGACGTCCTGCTCGGTGGCGGCGATGACGAGGTCCTTGCCGCCAGGCCCGCCCGCGAAGAAGAGCGGCTGCGCGTACACGGCGCCGGACAGAGAGCCGGCGGCGAAGGTGGGATCGCGGTGGAAGGAGGCTGCTGATGCCTTCGTCAGGGTCGGGTCGACGTAGAGGCCGTCGCGGCGCGGACCGTTGTGGTGCTCGAGGACCGAGGCGTTCCCCCCGATCCCGCCGTCGGTCCCGCCGTCGACTCCGCCACCGGGCGTGGCGCTGGCACAAGCGCTCGCGATGAACGCGCACAGCGCGAGCGCCCTCGGGATGACTCCCAGCCGCATGGCATCATCCCCCGAGCGCGCTCCGGGCCCGCGCCCCACACCGGCCGCGGGTCGCTCTAACCCACCCGTGTCACGTCCGCCAAGGCCTCCGTCGCGATGGCCGCGTGCGCGAAGGCGGCGCCGGCGCGCATCTCCGCGGCGACCCAGATGGCCTCCACGATCTCGCGCTCGGTCGCTCCCTCGCGCAGAGCGCCGATGGTGTGGCTCCGGATGCAATAGGGGCACTGTGTCGAGTGCGCGACCGCCACGGCGATGAGCTGCTTCGTCTTGCGCGACAGCGCGCCTTCCGCGTACGCGGCCCTGCTGAAGTCGCCGAACGCCTTGTCGACGTCGGGCGCCAGCTCGTGCCGGTGCCGCGAGAGATCCGGGGGCCTGACCGGGTAGACCTGATCGTGCATGCTCCCTCCTGACGAGAGTCCGAGGAATCGACTGACGTGTCGATGCCTGTAGGCGCCTCGACGTGAGCGAACAACCCGTCATGGGGGGCCCATGTGGGTCGCGCCCGTTCGGATCGGTCTCGGGCGGCCCGCCCGGGCCGTCGCGGCGCCCCCGTTGGGGGTGTTGAGAACGTGGCGGGTGCCGCAGCGGCGATCGCGGGACCGGCGCCCCTCGAAGACCGCCATGTCCGTCCACCCCCGTATGATGCTCGTTGCTTCACGCGCCCATGCTCTCCCTCCTCCTGGCCTCCGCCGACGGCGGCACCGCCTGGCGCCAGACGCTCGCCGCGGGCGAGGCTCGCGCCGGATGGGAGTGCGTGGGGCCGCTCGGCCTCGCGCGTCGGGTCGGGCGCATCCTCGGCCAGCCTTCGGACCCCGCTGCCATGCCCGACCGGGTGGCCGCCTTCGCCGCGCGGCTGGCGCGCCACGACGACGGCAGGCGCTCCTACTCCGCGTCGCGCAGGGCCGATCCCTTCGGCGTCGCCTCGTTCCTGCTCTGGCTCCGAGACAGCCTCCGGCTCGCGGGCTGGAGCGGCGGGCCCCTCGCCGGGAGCGCCCGGCTCGAGGACCTCGGCGCCGTCGAGGCGCTCGACGGGCCGGTCGTCCCACCCGGATTCGCCGACCTGCTCGATGGGCTCGAGGCCGCCGTCGAGAAGGCCGGCAAGCTCCCGGACTCCCTCTCCATCGACCTCGCCGCGCCGCGCGAAGGCTTCTCGCCCCGCGTGCTCCGGCTCCTCGACGCCCTGGCCAGGGCCGGCGCGAAGGTCGTCGAGGTCCCGCCGGACGCTGCGCTCGCCCCGGCGGGCACCGACCTCGGCAAGCTGCAGCGGGCGCTCCGCGACCCCGAGGTTCCGCGCGCTTCGCTCTCGGGCGACGGATCCTTCCTCCTCCTCGAGGCCGACACACCCATCGAGGCGGCGGAGCTCGCGGCCGGCGTCCTGCGGCACTGGCCGCTCGGCGACTCCACTGCGGTGATCGCGGCGGGCGCCGGAGCGCTCGACGCCGCCCTCGCCCGGCAGGGGCTCCCCACGCTCGGGCTCTCCTCCTCGTCGCGCCTGCGCCCGCACTCCCAGTTCCTGCCGCTCCGCCTCTCCCTGGCCTTCCGGCCGCGCGACCCGTTCCGCGCGGCCGAGCTGCTCCTGCTCCCCGGCGCGCCGCTTCCGGGCCAGGTGCGGCGGAAGCTCCTCGGCGCTCTCAACGAGATGCCCGGCATCGGCAGCCCGGCCTGGCGCGAGGCGATCGAGGAGGCGGCGCGCGACGCGGAGCAGCTCCCACAGGCGGGTCCCGAGGCCGGCGGGTCGCTCCGCGAGCGCATCGACGACTGGTTCGGCGGCGAGGGCTTCGACCCGCGCGCCGGCATCCCGGCAGCCAAGGCCGCGGCGCTCTGCGGCATGGTCGCGGAGTGGGCGGGCGCCCGCGCCGGCGGGGCGGAGAAGGGTGCCGACGAGCTGGACGCCGGGCTCTGGTCGAACGCGGCGGCGACCGCGCGCACGCTCCAGCGGATGCTCACCGCTCTCCCGCCCGCCGAGGCCATCTCCCAGCTCGCGCTCGCGCAGCTCCACGACGTCGCCGCCGGCAGCGGCTCCGACGTCGCGCCCTTCGGCGCCGAGGCCGGGAGGCCCGCGGTCTGCGGCGCACCCCGGGACGTCCTGCCCGGCTCGCGCGCCGTGCTCTGGTTCGGCTTCGTCCAAGATGCGGGGTTGGGCCCGGCTCCGGAGCCCTGGACCGAGTCGGAGCAGGCTGCGCTCGCCGCCGCGGGCGTCCGCGTCGCCGCGGCGGGAGAGTCGCGCCGCTTCGAGGCCTGGGGCTGGCGCCGGCCCCTGCTCCTCGCGAGGGAGAGAGTCGCGCTCGTCCGCTGGCGGCTCGACGGCGCCGAGCCGGTGGGGCCTCACCCCCTCGCCGACGAGCTCCGCACGCGCCTCGCCCCGGGCTCGCTCGAGGCCTGCGCGCTCGGCTCGGAGCGGCTGCTCGCCGGCGGCGGCGCGGCGGTGGCGCTCTCCACGCAGGAGCTCCAGCCCGCTGCGCCCATCGCCCCTCGCCCGGTCTGGACCGTTCCTCCGGCGACGCTGGAGCCGCGCGGCCCGCTCTCCGCCACCTCGATCGAGGCGCTCCTCGGCTGCCCGTTCCGCTGGGCCCTCGAGCAGCAGGCGCAGCTCCGGCCCGGCCGCGGCGTCGACCTCCCGGCCGACAGCCGGCTCCTCGGCGGCTTCGCCCACCGCATCCTGCAGGACATGCTTCTCGGCGACGATGGCCTGGACCTCGCGAAGGCGGCGCCCGACGAGGCCGCCGCGTGGGTCCTCCGCGCCTTCGATGCGCGGGTCGAGGTCGAGGCGGCGCCGCTCGTCCGGCCCGGCAACGAGGTCGAGCGCGATGCCGCCCGCTCGCTCGTCGGCGGCGCCGCCGCCGCCCTGGTGCGCCACCTCCAGGCCGGCAAGTGGAAGCCCAGGGCGGCGGAGGAGGCGGTCACCGGAACCTTCGCCGGCCTCCCCGTGCACGGCCGCGTGGACCTGGTACTCGAGAAGGACGGGAAGCTCGGGCTCCTCGACCTCAAGCTCTCGGGCGGCAGGTACCGGCGCGAGGAGCTGGAGGAGGGGACCGGGCTCCAGATCGCCCTCTACGCCTCGATGTTGCGGCGCGGCCGCGACCTCCCCCCGGCCGGCTTCCTCATCCTTTCCGAGGGTGAACTCCTCACCGTGAGCCCGGAGGCCTTCCCTGGCGCGACGGTGGTGGAGGGGCCACAGGCCGACGAGACCCTCCGGGACGCGGAGGAGAGCTTCGGCGCCTGGCGGAAGGTGCTTTCGAAGGGCGTTCTCCCGCTCTGCGCCGACGATCTCCCCTGGGCGGGTCCCGTAGCCGAGGCCGGCGGCGCGGCGCTCGACGAGGCCGGCACGCCTTGGAGGGAGGGCGCCTGCCGGTTCTGCCAGTTCACCACCCTCTGCCGCGCCACCGTGGGCGAGGAGGGCTCGCCGTGAAGGTCGAGATCGTCAGCGCCAGCGCCGGGACGGGGAAGACCTGGCGGCTGAGCCACGACCTCGCCGACGCGCTCCTCGACGGCAGCGCCCGGCCCGAGGGCGTCGTCGCCATCACCTACACCATCAAGGCCGCCGGCGAGCTCACGAGCCGCATCCGGAGAGTCCTCCTCGAGAAGGACCGGCCCGACCTCGCGGCACGCGTGCGCGACGGCTACACCGGCACCATCCACTCGGTCTGCCAGCGACTGCTCCGGGAGTTCGCGCTCGAGGCGGGGCTCTCGCCCTACCTCCAGCCCATTCCAGACTCGGAGCGGCGCCACCTCTTCGACCGCGCCCTCTCGCAGGTGGTCGCCGGCAAGGAATCGCGCCTCAACCAGCTGGCGCACCGCCTTTCGATGGACGACTGGAAGGAGACGCTCCGCCAGATCGTCGACAAGGCGCGCGAGAACGGCATGGGCCCAGCGGAGATCCAGCGCTCCGCCGTCGAGAGCCGGAGGACGCTCGACGCGCTCCTCCCCCGCGTCTCCACCAAGGCGGCCGATCACGACAAGCGGCTCCGGAAGGAGCTCGCGCGGCTCGTGGCCGGCCTGCGCGCCGAAGCCACGGCCGACAAGGACAACGCCGCCGCTCGCCGTCGCGAGCGAGCAGCCCAGGCGCTGGCTTCCGAGCAGCGGCGGTACGGCACCCCGCCCTGGAAGGATCAGGTCCAGCTCGCCGCCCTCGTCGACAAGAAGATGCTCGCCCCCGTCGCCGGCGGCTTCATCGAGCTGGTGCGCTCGCACCACGAGAGCGAACCGTTCCAGTCGGACCTGCGCGAGATGCAGGCGGAGCTGTTCGCGCTCGCGGCCCGCACCATCGACACCTTCGCCTCCGAGAAGGCCGCCTCGCGCGTGGTGGACTTCGGCGACATGTTGGCGCTCGCTCACAAGCTCCTCGCCGAGCCGCCCGTTGCCGAGGCCCTCCGCGGCCGGCTCGACCTCGTGGTCGTGGACGAGTTCCAGGACACCTCCCCCATCCAGCTCGCCGTCGCCGCGGCCCTGGGGGCCGTCGCGAAGCGCAGCATCTGGGTGGGCGACCGCAAGCAGGCCATCTTCGCCTTCCAGGGCTCCGACCCCGAGCTCATGTCGGCGGCCGTCGACTGGGCGCTTCAGGGTCGGGCCCCGGACATCCTCCACAAGTCGTACCGGTCGCGTCCGCCCCTCGTGGAGATGGTCTCGGAGCTGTTCTCGCGCGCCCTCGGTCCACTCGGCTTTCCCGAGGAGCAGGTCCAGCTCGTCGCGAACAGGCCCGATCCCGCGCCGCTCGCGAAGCAGCCGGCGTTCGAGACCTGGCGGTGGCGGCCCGAGCAGGCGGAGCGAGACGGTCAGAAGGTCTCGGCCTCCGAGGCCCATGCGGTCGCCGCGGGCGTCGAGGCGCTGCTCGCGTCTCCGCCGACGATTCGCGAGCGGGTCGAGGACGGCGACGACCGGCTCCGCAAGGCTTCCCGCCGCGACGTCGCCGTCCTCGCGTTCCGGAACGACCGCTGCCGCGAGGTCGCCGCGGCACTCCGGGCGCGCGGCATCCCGGCGACCGTGTCGCTCGTGGGGCTCGCCCGCGAGCCGGAGTTCCTCCTCGCCCGCGCCGCCCTCGCGCTCCTCGCCGACCGTGCCGACGGGATTGCGGCTCTCGAGGTGAGCTGGCTCGGGGGCCGGGCCTCGGCCGATCCGGACGCCTGGCTCTCGCGCCGCCTCGTCGAGATCGCCGGGTGGCGCGATGCGCGGGAGGCGGCCGGGAAGGCGGGGCAGCGCGGCCCGCCCCAGCCCCTGCCCTTCCAGGACGACCCCCGGGTCGCGGCGCTCCGGGCGGCCGAGGCGGCGCACCTCTCTCCCGCCGAGGCGCTCGACCTGGCGCTGCGCGCCGCCGGCGTCCCGGAGCTGCTCCGGACCTGGCCCGAGCCGGAGCGGCGCCTCGCGAATCTCGAGGCGCTGCGGGCCGAGGCCCGGGCCTACGAGGAGCTGTGCCAGGCGCGGCTCGCGGCGGCGACGGTTCTGGGGCTCGTCGCCCACCTCGGCGAGCTCGACGACGACGCGAAGCAGTCGACGCCGACCGCGGAGGATGCGGTGCACGTGACCACCTGGCACGGCGCCAAGGGACTCGAGTGGCCGGTGGTGGTCCTCTCGGATCTCGATTTCGGGCGGGTGCCGGACACGTTCGAGGTCGCCGTCGAGCCGGCTCCGAGGTTCGACTTCGCGGCGCCCCTCGCCGGGCGCTGGACCCGGTACTGGCCCTGGCCCTACGCCGGGATGTCGAAGGGCCTCGCTCTCCTCGACGCGGCGGACCGCTCGCCGCAGGCCGAGCGCGCCCGGGCGCGCCACCGCGCCGAGCGGCTTCGCCTCCTCTACGTCGGCTTCACCCGGCCTCGCGACCTGCTCGTGGCCGTCGCCAGGGCGGACCCGAGGAAGGGGCTCGCGGTCGAGGCGCTGGCCGCGCTCGACGACGAGGCGGGGAAGCCGCTCGTCGCGTTCCCGTTCGAGGCAAAGGAGGGCAGGGCCGAGGTGAGGGTCGGAAAGCGGGCCTGGCCGTGCGTGGTGCGCGAGCTGTCCGGGCTGCCCGCGGATGCCGAGCCGGCCGCCCCCGGACCGGTGCGCTGGTACGCGCCCGGCCCGCGCGTGGAGCGCCCTCCCGAGCGGCTCAACCCGTCTTCGGAACCGCTCGCCGCCTCGGGCCTGGTGCGCCTCGTCTCCGTGACGTCGCTTGGCGGGCGCCGCGCGCTCGCGGCCCGCGCCGAGGACATGGGCGCTGTCGGCGACGCCATCCACGGCTTCATCGCGGCCGACGGCGGCGGCGACGCGGAGGCGCGCCGGGCCACCGCCGCGCGGCTCCTCGCAGCCCACGGCGTCCAGGGAGCGCTCGACCCGGCCACCCTGCTCGAGATCTCCGGCTCGCTCCGCGCCTGGCTGGAGGCGCGCTACCCCGGCGCGGCCTGGCGCCGCGAGTGGCCGGTCCGGGCGCGGCTCCACGGGGAGCACCCCCGGCTACTCGTCGGCGAGGTGGATCTGCTCCTCGAGCTGCCCGACGGGTTCGTCCTGGTGGACCACAAGTCCTTCCCCGGCGGCGAGCGCGAGCGCGACCGCAGGGTCGTCGAGGAGTGGGCGCCGCAGCTTGGCTGGTACGCCGAGGCCCTGGAGAAGGCGCTCCTGAAGCCGCTCAGGGCCGCCTTCGTGCACCTCCCGATCCGCGGTGAAATGGCCGAGGTGGAGCTCGGGAGGCGGGGGCTCTGAGCGGGACGCGGCGGCGCTCGCAGCAGACGCCGGGGACGCGTCCAGTCGCTGCGCCCGTCCTTCAGCCCGAAGAACCCGTGATGCACGTACCGCTCCCGGAGGCGTCTCAGGTGCCTCGGCGTCACCTGCAGGATGTCCGCGGCCTGCACCCAGCTGATCGCGCCTTCCACTGCCTTCTTGATGACCTCTTGCCTCGTCATGGCCTTGCCCTCTCGGGCCACCCGCGACGCGATCTGGTCCATCCGACCCGTCTACAGGCACCCCCTGAGAGCGGACATCTTCGAGTGCTTATGGGGCGGACATCTCGAGTGCTCCTTACAGCGTGCGATCGACGTCCTTGCGCGCCCGGCGGGGTTGACGTACACACCCGAACAACCACATCCAACTGGAGGAACTCATGGCAACCGCTCGCAAGACGCAGTTTCCGCCGAAGGCCGACACCAGGACCGCGACAGCGGAATCGAGGCCCGGAGGGAAGGCTCCTGCGCACGAGAAGATCGCGGCGCGGGCGCAGGAGATCTGGCGGGAACGTGGCTGCCCGAAGGGCCAGGACGAGGAGATCTGGTATCAGGCGGAGCGCGAGTTGCGCGCCGGGTCTCCGAGGTAATCGCCGCGCGCCGCGATCCGCCGGGTCCGAGCCTCGGCTCACGCAGGAGAGCATCATGAGCGCCGCCCTCGCCCCCCAGACGGGCCGGGGGCCGGGTCCGGCCGGATTTCCCGAGGCCGCCACAGGGGGGCCGGCCTAAGATCCGGCGACCCAGCTCCCGAGGTGACACATGAGGAAGGTCGTCTGGGGCGTGCTCAGCACGGCTCGGATCGGAGTCGAGAAGGTGATTCCGGCCATGCAGGAGAGTGCCTGGTGCGACCTGAGGGCCATCGCCTCCCGATCGCAGCCGTCGGCGCGAAAGGCGGCGGATGCGCTCGGCATCCCGGTGGCCTACGGGTCCTACGAGGCGCTGCTGGCCGACCCGGCGATCGAGGCGGTCTACAACCCGCTCCCCAACCACCTCCACGTCGCCCTGACGCTGAAGGCCGCCGAGGCCGGGAAGCACGTGCTCTGCGAGAAGCCCATCGCGCTCACCGCCGCCGAGGCGGAGCGGCTGAGGGCGGTGCCCGCGGGCGTGAAGGTGATGGAGGCCTTCATGGTCCGCTTTCACCCACAGTGGCTCCGGGCCCGCGAGCTGATTCGCCAGGGGCGGGTCGGGACGCTGCGCGCCGTGCAGGTCTTCTTCTCCTACTTCAACGCCGATCCGGGCAACATCCGGAACCAGGCCGGCATCGGCGGCGGGGCCCTCTACGACATCGGCTGCTACCCCATCGTCGGCGCGCGCTACCTCTTCGAGAGCGAGCCCCGGCGCGCCGTCGCGCTCGTCGATCGCGACCCGGGCTTCGGCACCGACCGGACGACCAGTGCCCTGGTGGACTTCGGCGAGGGACGCCAGCTCGGCTTCACCGTGTCCACCCAGTGCGTCCCCTACCAGCGCGTGCAGATCTGCGGCACCCAGGGCCGGATCGAGATCCAGGTTCCCTTCAACGCCCTGCCGGGAGGCGCCATGCGCATCCTGCTCGACGACGGGTCGTCGCTCGAAGGCGCCTCGATCGCCGCCGAGACGCTTCCGGCCTGCGACCAGTACACGCTCCAGGCCGACGCCTTCTCCCGCGCCGTCCGGGGGGAGATCGACCTGCCCTACGGCGTGGAGGACGCGGTCGCCAACATGCGGGTCATCGACGCGCTCTTCCGCTCCGAGAAGAGCGGCCGCTGGGAAGAGGTCTGAAGGCGGCGAGCTGCGGGTGATGCCCAACGCCCTCCCCGCCTGGCTCGCCTCCGTCCACCACGACGGCTCGGCGCGCCACGTCTCGAATCCCTGTCCGCGCATGGGCGAGACGGTCCGCGTCCGGCTCCGGACCGGCGCCGCAGCGCCCGTGCGGCGGACGTGGGTCCGGACCTCGCCCGACGGCGAGCAGGCCTTCACGCCCATGGCGCCGGCCGGGGTGTCGGCGCCGGCGCGCTGGTGGGAGGCGGAGCTGGTGGTGGCCGAGCCCTCGGTCCACTACCGGTTCCTGCTCGAGGCCGACGACGGCGTCTGGTTCTTCTCCGCCGCCGGCGCGACCGCGTACGACCCGCTCGACTCCACCGACTTCCGGCTGCTGGCGGATTTCGCGCCGCCGTCCTGGGTCCGCGGAGCCGTGTTCTACCAGGTCTTCCCGGATCGCTTCGCCAGGGCCGACGCCGCACCGGGCCCAGGCGCGGGGACCCTCGCCTGGGAGGCGCCGCCGCCCGAGGACCTCCCCTTCGCGAGGGTGTTCTACGGCGGCGACCTCGTCGGCCTCACCCAGCGGCTCGATCACCTGGCCGAGCTGGGGGTGAACGCGCTCTACCTGAACCCCATCTTCACCTCGCCCTCCAACCACCGCTACGACGTGGCCGACTTCGAGCACGTCGATGCGCGCCTGGGCGGCGACGCTGCGCTTTCCCGGCTCCGCCAGGCGCTCACCGCGCGCGGCATGCGCTACCTGCTCGACCTCGTGCCGAACCACGTGGGCGATCGCCACCCGTGGTTTCTGGCGGCCCAGGCCGATCCCTCCGTGCCGGAGGCGGAGTTCTTCACCTTCGAGCGCCGCCCGGACCGCTACGCCACCTGGCTCGGCGTCCGGACGCTGCCCAAGCTCGACTACCGCAGCGCCGAGCTGCGCCGGCGGATGATCGCCGGGGAGGACTCGGTGGTGCGCCGCTGGCTCCGGCCGCCCTGGTCGGCCGACGGCTGGCGCGTGGACGTGGGCAACATGCTCGGGCGGCAGGGCGCGGTGCAGCTCGGCGCCGAGGTGGCGCGAGCCATCCGCTTCGCCGCCAAGGAGACCCGGCCCGACGCCTACCTCCTGGGCGAGCACTTCTTCGACGCGACCGCGCAGCTCCAGGGGGACGAGTGGGACGGCGTCATGAACTACGCCGGCTTCACCTTCCCGCTCTGGCACTGGCTGCGCGGCTACCGGCAGGAGCTGCGCCGGCCGGCCGGCGAGCTGGTCTCGCCGGTGCCGTTCTCCACGGCGGCGCTGGAGGCGGCCTGGCGGGCCCGCCGGGCGGCGGTGTCCTGGGCGGTGGCCCTCCAGCAGTACAACCTGCTCGACAGCCACGACGTGCCGCGCATCCGGACGGTGGTGGGCGGCAACGACGCGCTCCACCGGTTGGCGGTGGTCGTGCAGCTCACCTTCCCCGGCGTGCCCGGGCTCTACTACGGCGACGAGATCGGCATGGCCGATGCGCCGCGGCTCGGGCAGCGCGGTTGCATGGTCTGGGACGGGCGCCGCTGGGACCGCGCGCTCCTCGCCTTCTACCGCGACCTGGTCGCGCTCCGGCGCGCCTCGCCGGCCCTCCAGGAGGGCGGCTTCCAGGTGCTGGCGGTCGAGCCGGACACCCTCGCCTACCAGCGCGAAGGGCCGGAGGGGTGGATCCTGGTGGTGGCGCACCGCGGGGAGCAGCCGCGGCCGGCCGGACCGCTGCCGGTGGCGGACGGCGGCGTCCCGGACGGCGTCGAGTTCGTGGAGCGACTGGGCGGCGCTGGGGCGGTGACGCGGGACGGGGCGCTTCCGTTGCCGGAGCTGCCGCAGGGGGCGACGCTGTGGGTGGGCGGAAGGCCACCTGGCGACCGTGGCTCCGACGTTTTCCCGGAGCGACGCTCGTAGGGGGGCCGTCCGGTCCAGGCACCGTCGCTGGTGCGACGCCTGGGCGTTCAGCGCCCCTCCCGGAAGAGCGCAAAGGCGCTGGTGTAGCCGTGGAGGAAGGTGGCGCCCCCGACCGGCCCGATCTCCCCGTTGCAGAAGAAGCCGCCGAGCGGGGCCGGCCCGAGCTTCTCCTCGAAGAGGCCGGTGTCGTGGTCGGTGCGACCGAAGAGCGCGGCGCCTCGGCCGACGCAGGAGAAGAGCAGCGCGCCGGCCGGCCGGGTGCCGGCCGCGGCCCGCCGATGCCGCTCGAGCATGCGTTGCAGGTCCTCCTCCGCGGTTCGGGCGTCGCGGAGCACGAACTGAACGACCTGCATCGGCCGGAGCTCCGCGCCGACGGCGAGCGCACCGGTCTTCTCGTCGGCCCCCACGATGTTCCGGACCAGCAGCTCGCCCGGGTCGTACTCGACGCGTTCCTCCCGCATGTCGAGCCCGAGGAAGAGCGACCGATGCATCAACTGTCGATCGCGACCCGACAGCGAGCGGTGTAGCTCCTCCAGCACGCGCAGCGGCTGCCCCAGGTCGAGCTCTTGCAGGAGGCCGCCGTGGCACCGGGTCACCAGCATGGGCTTGCCGATGGGGCGGCAGCCCTGGGCGATGACCGTGTCAACGGCGACGTTGCCGGAGAACGCGACGCCAACGGCTCCGCTCCGATGCACCTCCCCCCGGAGGAGGAGGCGGTTCTCCCCGGCGCGCCGGCCCCCGCTGGCGAGCCCGCCGAACTTGGGGGCGCCCGGGTAGGCACCGTCGAGCCCGGCGATGAGCGCCTGCGCGTCCATCGTGAAGGGATCGGCAAGCAGCAGGAGCTTCGGCTGGGACTCCGGCGCCGCGCCGGCGATGGCGCGCCATGCAGCGGGGCCCGCCTCGGCCGGCGGCAGCGACGTCATGTCGAGATGGAAGCCCGAGACCCCGACACCTGGCAGCACCGCCGCGGTGAGCGAGAGCGCCGGCCCTTCCTCGGCCTCGCGCGCGCCGCCGATGACGCCTCCGCCGGTGCAACCGACGAGCACCGCGGCAGGGAAGCGCCGCCTCGCGAGCGCGGCGATCCGCTCGAGCGCGGCGGCGTGATCGGGCGAGGCAAATGCCAGGAGCAGGTCCGGCTCCTCGCTCCCGAGCTGCGGGCGGACCGCCTCCGCCGATTCGGCGAAGGCGTCGGCAGCGTCTGGCCTGCGCGACAAGGTCGAGGCCCACCTCATCGCCGGGTTGTTAGCGGCGCGCGCCGCCCCCTGCACGCAATGATTCGCTTACCGGCACCTCGCCTCGACACCACGCCCGCGGGCCATCGCCCCGGGCCCGCCCTGGCCGGCGAGGCCGCCGCGGCGCAGGCGGATCTCCTTCACGATGGCGGCGTCGGCCGCTCCGTCGAGGAGCCGGAGGACCGCCGGGAAGATGACCTCCTCCTCCCGGGCGAGGTGGGCGGCGAAGTGGCGCTCCAGCTCACCGGCGGATCGCTCGATCACCACCGCCAGCGCGCCCTGCCGGCCCGGGTCCCGGGAGACGTCGGCGCAGGCGCCGACGAGGGCAGAGAGCGGCCCCTCGTGCTCCTGGTGCTCCCGGATCATGCTCACCAGCTCGGCGTCGACCGCCGGGTCGCGTCCACGCAGCCGCGGGGCAATGGATCCCTCCTCGTCCTGCGCGTGGAGCGGCAGCGCCACGGTGAAGTACCGGTGGACGCGGAAGGCGGCATCGGCCACCGCGTCGGCCGGTGCGCTTCGGGCCTCGCCCAGGCGACGCGCCAGGGCGAGGAAGCCATGGATGCGGCCGTGGCACTCGAGGAGCAGGTCGACGGCGTCGCCCGGCACGGCGGGCTTCCCCAGTCCGGTGAGCATGGCTCTCGTCCCTTTCTTCGCTCGGCGGCGGGCCCGGCCCGCCTCCCGATCCGCTTGATAGTTAGCACTCACTCACTTATAGGAGGGCCGTGACCGCCCGCAAGGAAGACGGCCAGGGTCCCCTCACCGCCTGGTTCGCCGGGGACCACGCCCGGCTCGACGGGCTCCTGCGGCGCTCCGTGGCCGATCCGAGCGCCTTCGACCGGGAGGCGTTCGAGGCCTTCCGGGGAGGGCTGCTCAAGCACATCGCGCTCGAGGAGAAGTTCCTGCTCCCCGCCGCCCGCAAGGCCCGCGGCGGCGAGCCGCTTCCGCTGGCCCGCCGACTCCGCGTCGATCACGGAGCCATCGCCTCCCTGCTCGTCCCGACGCCGGACGCGGGGATCGTCGCGGAGCTCCGCTCCATCCTCCAGCCGCACAACGCGGTCGAGGAGGGGCCCGGGGGACTGTACCAGACCTGTGACGAGCTGCTGGCCCGGGAGGCCGAGGGCCTCCTCGCGCGGATCCGCGCCTACCCCGCCGTGAAGGTGGCGCCCCACCGCGACGGCCCGGGCGTGGTCCGGACGGCGGAGGAGGCGCTGCGCGGGTCTTCGAAGCAGGCCTAGCCGCCCAGCCGCCACTTCCACGCCACGGCGGCGATCGCGGCCCAGACGCCGGTGCGCAGCGTCATCGCGGCCACCGTCCGGGGCTCGAACGCGCCTCCCCGCAGCACGTGGATCCCGAACGCCAGGAACACGAGGGCCGTGGCCGCGGCGATGCCGAGCGAGAGCGGCGCCGCCCAGCGGCGCGCCCGCGCGAGCCCGATCGCTGCCGCCAGGTAGGCGAACCCGGCCGCGAAGTTGAACCAGAGGACGAAGGGGACCACGCGGCCGGCGGAGGCGCGCACCGGCTCGGGGCCGAAGAGGACCCGCCCGCCGGAGACGACGGTCGCGACCCCGAAGGCGCCCGCGAGGAGCGCGACGCCGAGGATCCGCCAGGGCCGCCCCCGGCTCAGAGGTCCACCCGGGAGAGCCGACGCGCCGCCGCCACGGTGGGCAGCACCACCCAGGCCAGGACGGACAGCACGAGCAGCGCCGCCGCGCGCGCGGGACCCCCGGTGAAGCGGAGCAGGGCGAGCGACGCGGAGCCGAAGGCAGCCGTCCCCTCGATGCCGAGCAAGGCCCCGGTGCGCACGGCGCCGGCGGGATTGGCGATGACCGACACGACGAGCAGGCGCGAGGCGGCGGTGGAGGGCAGGAGCGACGCGGCCCCGAGCGCGGCCAGGTCGAGCAGGATCACGGCGACGAACCACACGACGATGGCGATCGCGAGCGCCCGGGTCCGCTTGCGCCCGACCGCGCCGGCGGCGATGAGCGCCGCGATGGCGAGGAAGGCGGCGGTGAGGAGGACCGATCCCAGGACGAGGAGCGCGTAGCTCCCTCCCCCCTCCTCGCCCGTGCTGGAGAAGACGACGAGCCCGGCCAACCCGAAGCCGACGAATTCGGCGGCGGCCAGCGCCGTGAGGAGGCCGAGGAGCTTGCCGACGAGGATGGCGCGGCGGGAGACGGGCTGCGAGAAGAGCAGCTCCGCCGTGCCGCGTTCCGGCGCGAGCGCGAGCACGCCCATGAGCAGCGAGGCGAGCGGCACGACCAGGACCACCAACTGCACCAGCGAGGCGCTGGTGCGGGCGAAGTCCTGGAAGCCCCGGCCGCCGGAGAGGATGTAGCCGGAGGACGAGACGGCGAGCGCCAGCAGGGCGAAGACGGCGGCGAAGATCTGCGTCCAGCGGGATCGCGCCGCGAGGAGCAGTTCCTGGCGTGCCACGAGCCACGTCGGGGAGAAGCGCTCGCTCACGGCTTCCCGTCCGGCGGGCCCCCCGGCCCGAAGAGCTCCGCCACGCCGACCGGCGTCCCCCCGGCCGACGCGGGATCGGCCTCGCGCGAAGCGGCGCCGGCGTGGGCGACGAGGTGCGAGGACATGGGGGTCCGAAGCGCCTCGTTGCGCGTGAAGAGCGCCCCCGCGGCTCGGACCCACTCGCGCGTGCGGTGGTCGGCGACGAAGGCCACGGTCCCGCGCGGCAGGCGCGGCTGCGCTCTCAGGTAGTCGCGGAGGCAGCCCAGGTCGTCGAAGAACCTCGGCTCCTCCCCCGGCGCCGCGAGCTGCGCCGCGAAGCTGGCGTCGGAGACGGCCATGCGGCAGTGGGCGCAGGCGTCGTTGCGGGTGTCGAGGGCGCCGGGGTGCGCCGGCCCGCGCGCGCAGGCGGCGAGCGCCAGGACCGCCACGGCGGCGCGAACGGCGCTCACGGGGTCCCTCCCGCCAGCTCCCGGTACAGGGCGTCGAGCCGGCCGTCCTCGGCGACCAGCCCGCGGATCTCGGGACCGGCGGCGCGCACCGCAGCGAGCGCCGCCGCCCGGCAGGAGGCCGCGCCCGGGACCACGAGCTGCGAGAGCGCCCAGCAGGTGCCGGGCGCCGCGGCCTGGACCTTCGCCAGCAGCTCGGGCGGGCAGGCGTCGAGCCGGATCCGCATCACTCCGCGCTCGGCGAGCCGCTCGGAGAGCTCGCGCTGCGGGACGTCGGCCACGAGCCTCCCGTCCACCAGCACCGCGACCCGGTCGGCGAGCCGCTCCACGTCGCCCCACTGGTGCGAGGTGAAGAGCACCGTCTGGCCGTGCTGGCGCCGGTGCTCCACCAGGCCGTAGAAGGCGCAGAGCCCGTCGGCGTCCAGGGAGGAGGTGGGCTCGTCGAGGAGCAGCACCGGCGCCTCCGGCAGCGCCGCCACCGCCAGGCCCAGCCGCTGCGTCATGCCACCGGAGTAGGTCCCCACCTGCCGGCCGGCCGCCCCGTTGAGCGCCGCGACCCGCAGCACCTCCTCGGTCCGCGCCGGCGCGACGCGGCGGAGGCGGCGGTAGAACTCCACCACCTCGCGACCCGTGAGCGAGTCGGGGAAGGCGACCTTCTGCGGCAGGAAGGAGAGCACGCGCCGGGCGCCGGGCTGCGACGCCGGAAGGCCGGGCTCGCCGACCAGCACCTGACCCGAGGAGGGCCGGAGGAGGCCGGCCGCGGCCTTGAGCGAGGTCGTCTTGCCCGATCCGTTGGGGCCAAGGAGCGCCACCACCTCGCCGGCCCTCACGGAGAGGGTCAGCGACTCGACGGCGCGCTGCGCGCCGAAGGACTTGCTCATCGTCTCGAAGCGGATCACGCCGCCGCCCCCCGCCGGCGCCCGCGCCCGGCGCCGAGTACCGCCAGCCCCACCCCGGTGAGCCCGAGCGCTCCGGCCATCCCCCAGGGATCGACGCGGAGGCGGCGCGCCGCGGGCGCGGGGACGTCCGGGAACGCCGGCGGCCGCGACAGGGGGGCGTGGTCCTGCACCTGGATGGCGTCCAGGACCGGGAAGGCCCGCTCCGCCGCCGCGAGCGCGATCGCCGCCGGGCTCTGCGCCAGGAGGTCGGCCGCGGTGAGGTTGCCGCGGAGATGATCGAAGAGGCTCCCGAGCGTGTAGGGGAGGTCGCTGCGCCCGTCGCCGTCGAGGTCGGGAGCGTCGTTGCCTGACCAGTAGTTGCCGTCGAAGACCGTGTCCGTCCGCCGGGCGAACAGCGTGAGGGGGGTGAGGTTGCCGAGGAAGGCGTTCCCCTCGAACCGGTTCCCGGAGGAGGAGCCGTACAGCACGATGCCCACGTCCGACTCGGCGATCACGTTCCGCCGAAAGACGTTGCGCGAGGAGCCCTCGAGGAAGATGCCGCGCGCGTTGTCGGCAATGAGGTTGTCCTCGGCCAGGGAGTCGTCGAGGTCCTTGAAGAGCAGGCCCACCGAGGCGAAGCCGCGGTTGTGGAGGAAGCGGTTGCGCCGGAACTGGATGCGCTTGGAGAACATCAGGACCGCGCCCGCCGCCGAGCGCTCGAAGAGGTTGTCCTCGAAGACGTTGTCGTCCGAGTTCATGTAGTGCAGGCCGTAGCGCAGATCCCGCGCCACGTTCGAGCGGATGAGGCCCCGGGACGCGTTCTGGATGTAGATGCCGTCCCGCGCGTCGGCGATGTCGTTGCCCGCGAAGGTGAAGCCCGTCGTGTTCCAGACGTGGATGCCCGACCCCTTCTCGCCGGCCTCCCGCCCCGGGATGCCGCGGATGACGTTCCCCTCGACGACCACGCCGGGCGCCTCGCGCACGTAGACCCCGAAGAGGGCGTTGGCGATGCGGCAGCCGCGGACGACCGCTCCCGGGGCGGCCACGTGCACGCCCGACGAGTCGGCCGAGAGGTCGCCGCCGGCGAGCCCGTCGATGTCGAAACCCTCGACGAGCACCCCCGGAGCCCGGATGCGGACCACGCTCCCCTTCCCCGAGCCGACGAGCCGGGGGCGGCCCTTTCCCAGGAGGCGGACGGGCCGGTCGACGTAGAGGTCGCCCGGGTAGACGCCGCCCTCGACCTCCACCGTCGCGCCCGGCGTGGCGGCGTCGATCCGCGCCTGCAGCGGCGACGTCTCGGCCGCGCGCGGCCGCCCCTCCAGGTTGCCCGGGAGGATGGGGGCCATTTCTCCCGCCGCCGAGAGGACGGCCGCGAGGAGGACGGGGGAGAGCACGATGCCTTCTTCCTAGCCGGCGGCGCCGGCCGCGGCCCCCTCGCGTCTCGCCGCCCGCCAGGAGAGGAAGAGCGCCGCGAACAGCGCCAGGGCGGCCCCGCAGAGCGCGTAGGAGCCCAGCGCCGGGTACGAGTAGACCTCGAAGTTGGCGAGCTGCCTGCCGCCGAAGACCGGGGGCATGAAGGGCGCGACCTTCACGGCGGCGGTCGGCGCCAGGTTGTGGCCGTAGGACCACAGCTTGTAGGCGAAGGACCAGAGGGAGAAGAGGCTGAAGTAGACGAAGAGCACGGTCACGTCGAGGACGTGTCCCACCGTCCCGAACACGACCGCCCGCAGGACGAGGAGCCCGACCGCCCCGATGACGAAGGGCAGCCACTTGAACTCGGTGAAGTCCTCGGCGGCCAGGTCCCGCATGCCGATGTAGTGGTTGAGGATGTTGATCTCCTTCACGTCCTGCCCCTCGTTCCCGCCCACCAGCTTGTAGCTGTAGATGTCGAGCCGCAGCCCCGACTGGTACTGCGGGGCGTACATGGTCAGCTTCCAGAGCGGGGACAGGTAGGTCGGCACCAGCAGCAGCGTGGCGACGAGGAGGAGGCCCCGCGGACCGATCCCGAGCGGATGGCGCAGGGTGCGGTTGCTCTTCTCGATGAACGGTCTCACGGGGCTCCTCCCTCCACACGCTACTTGGGCTTCACGATGAGGTAGCCCTGCATCTCCTGGTGGAGCGCCGAGCAGAAGTTGGTGCAGTAGTAGGGGAAGACGCCGGGCCGGTCGATCTTGAGCGTCACGGTCTTCGTCTCGCCCGGATCGACGACCACGTTGGTGTTCCAGTCGAGCAGGCCGAAGCCGTGGAGCTCGTCGGTGGTCTGCTCGATGTTGGTGAGGGCGAAGGTCACCGTGTCGCCTTCCCTCACCTCGACCGAGGTCGGCGTGATGGTGGAGCGCACCAGCACCGCCTTCACGAGCACCTTGTCGCCCTGGCGGGTCACGCCGGCGTCCTTCACGTCCCAGATGGCGTGGGGGTGCTTGTTCTCCTCCTTCGGGTAGACCTCGATGGGGTGGAGCTTGTCCGCCTTGATCATCTGGGCGTAGTGCGGCTCGGGCTCCGTGAAGGCGTCGTAGATGAGCTTCATCTTCTCCTCGC
>Ga0153915_10000998_pt1 | contig 26104 bp, 29 predicted proteins | sample Opewatmetagenome_2_FD_107003 | JGI IMG/M metagenome (GOLD analysis project Ga0153915, IMG submission 107003) | Freshwater wetland microbial communities from Ohio, USA - Open water 3 Core 3 Depth 3 metaG | ecosystem: Environmental > Aquatic > Freshwater > Wetlands | place: USA: Ohio, Lake Erie...
AGAGATTGTCGAATTTCGACTTGGTCACCGAATCGATCACGTTGATGGCCGGGAATTTCAGCCTGCCCTCCTTCGCCATCTGGTACAAGCGCTTTACCCCGGTCGTTGTTTCCTCGGTTACGCCCTTTATCTGCGCGATCCGCTTGGAATACCAGCCAGGCTGCGCAGCGAGGCGCTTCTTGATCGCCGCAAAAAGGGCCGTTTCCTCCTCGCTTGTCGGATGCGCGACCACCGAAGAATCCGTCTCGGCCTTGGCGCCGAGGTGAAGCAACAGCGTCGCGTCGCCGCCGTCATCGAGAATCATGTTGGCGAGTTTGCTCTCGGGCCACTCGAAGATCTTGTGGGTAAACTCCCAGTACTCCTCGAGCGACTCGCCCTTGTAAGCGAACACCGGCGTGCCCCCGGCCGCCACAGCAGCGGCCGCATGGTCCTGGGTCGAGTAGATGTTGCAGGAGGCCCAGCGCACTTCGGCGCCCAGCGCTTTCAGCGTCTCGATCAGCACGGCGGTCTGGATCGTCATGTGCAGCGATCCAGCGATCCGTGCGCCGCGTAGAGGCTGCAGCGCCGCGTATTCCTCACGGATCGCCATGAGGCCGGGCATTTCTGTTTCGGCAATGGCGATTTCCTTGCGTCCCCAGTCGGACAGGGCAAGGTCTGCAACGCGGTAGTCGGTGAAGTCCTTGGCTTGCGGTACGGCACTCATCACGTTCTCCTTTCAGTTTCGAAAAAAGTTCGTGAGCGCCGTTGCGGGTGATACCCCGAGCCTGGCAAGCCTGACGGCTTGTTGCAACGCTCCTCGGGGAAAGAAATTGTACGTCAGCAGGCGCCTCTGGCGCCAGGGGAAGGTCCGCGCGAGGCTTGCGCGGACCCGTACCCCGTCGTGCGCGCGTCAGGCGGTGACCGGAGAGCCCTTCTTGATTCCGGCGTCGGCGGCCAGTGCTTGGGCCTTGTCGGTCGCTTCCCAGGTGAACTCCGGCTCGTCGCGGCCGAAGTGGCCGTAGGCCGCGGTCTTCTCGTAGATGGGCCGAAGCAGGTCGAGCATCTGGATGATGCCCTTGGGGCGAAGATCGAAGTGCTTCGGCACCAGTTCGGAGAGCTTCTCGTCCGAAATCTTCCCTGTGCCTTGCGTCGTGACCATGACGCTCGTCGGCCGCGCTACGCCGATCGCATAGGACACCTGCACCAGGCATTTCGTCGCGAGCCCGGCGGCCACGATGTTCTTCGCCACGTAGCGCGCGGCGTAGGCGGCCGAACGGTCGACCTTGGAAGGGTCCTTTCCGGAAAATGCGCCGCCGCCGTGAGGGGCCGAGCCGCCATAGGTATCGACGATGATCTTGCGCCCGGTCAGCCCGCAGTCGCCCTTGGGACCGCCGATTTCGAAGCTGCCGGTCGGGTTCACGTGATAGGTGATCGCGCCCTTCACGAACTTCTTCGGCAGTACCGGCTTGATGATCTGCTCTATGACCGCTTCCTTGATCTGCTCGTGTGTCAATCCCGGCTTGTGCTGGGTCGAGAGTACGATGGTCTCGATCGAATCGGGCATGCCGTCGGTGTACTTGATCGTGACCTGGGACTTGGCGTCCGGCCTCAGCCACGGCAGCCTGCCGTCGCGGCGCACTTCCGATTGGCGCTCGACCAGCCGGTGTGCGAGATAGATCGGTAGCGGCATCAACTGGGGCGTCTCGTCGCAGGCATAGCCGAACATGAGGCCCTGGTCGCCCGCGCCCTGCTCAAGGTCCAATCCTTTGCCTTCATCGACGCCCCGCGCGATGTCCTGCGACTGCTTGCCGTAGGCCACGAGCACCGTGCACGTGGAGGCGTCGAAGCCGATCGCCGGATCGTTGTAACCGATGCGCTTGATGGTCTTGCGCGCAACTTCGTCGAAGTTGACCTGCGCCCCGGTGGTGATCTCCCCGGCGAGCACGACCAAGTTGTCCTTCACCAGCGTTTCCGCCGCGACTCGGGAGCGCTTGTCCTGCGCTAGAATGGCGTCGAGAATCGCGTCGGAGATTTGATCGGCGATCTTGTCGGGATGGCCTTCGGACACCGATTCGGATGTGAAAAGATAGCTGCTCATGCGGGCGAATTTCCCTGCTGAAAAAAGACGGCCAGTCTAGCACAGCCCTTCCACCCACCCAACCCACGCCAGCCCACTTTCGGCCCACGCGAAGGCCCCAAGAAGAATGACCTGCGCCGCAAGCAGCTTCACCGCGAGTGCCGGCGGCCCGCGGCCTTGGGGGCTCGTCTGACATGCTCCCGCTGCTGCAGCTCGCGGCGCGTCTGCCTCTGCCGCTCCTTCACGCGCTGGGGGCTGTGCTTGGCTGGGCCGTCTACGTTCTGTCTCCGCGCTACCGCAGATATCTCAAGAGCAACCTCGAGATTGCGGGCCTGCGCGGCCTGCGGCTGCGGGCGGCCGTGATCGCCGAGAGCGGCAAGAGCGCGATGGAAATCCCTGCAATCTGGCTTCGCACGCACGAGCAGGCGGCCGCTCTCGTCGTCGAAGCGAAGGGATGGGAACATGTCGAGAAGGGCGCCAGGGCGGGCCACGGTCTGATCTTCGTGACGCCCCACCTTGGGTGCTGGGAGGCCGCGGGCCAATACGTCGCAAGCCGCATGCCGATCACCGTGATGTACAGTCCCCCCAAGATGAAAAGTCTCGAGGCGCTGATGCGCATCGGCCGCGACCGCGGCGGCGCGATGAAGAGCGTTCCCGCCAACCTCTCGGGCGTGCGCGCGATGCTCAAGGCGCTCAGGCGCGGCGAAGCGATCGGCGTGCTGCCGGACCAGGTGCCCGGTCTCGGCGAGGGCGAATGGGCCGAATTCTTCGGCAAGCCGGCTTACACGATGACGCTCGTCGCGCGCATTGCCGAGCAGACCGGCGCGCCGGTGCTCGTCTGCTATGCCGAGCGTCTGCCCCAGGGGCGCGGCTACCGCTTCGTCGTCGAGCCTTTGCTCGCGACTCAGGCTTCGGAGTCTCCCGTGCGCGCCCTCAACCGCTCCCTCGAGCAGATTATTCGCGGGTGTCCGCAGCAGTACCAGTGGGCCTACAACCGTTACAAGGTGCCCGCGGGCGTGCAGGCGCCCCGGGCCGACTGAACGTGGGACACGCAGGGAGCGCTCCTTGCTGACTCGCTTCGCGCTCGCGCTCGTCTGGCTCCTGCATTTTCTGCCGCTCTCCGTGCTTGCGCGGATCGGCTCAGGTTTGGGAGGACTGTTCTATGTACTGGGACGCGAGCGTCGCAACGTGTGCCTCACCAATCTGTCGCGCTGCTTTCCCGATATGCCCGAGAAGGAGCGCATCGCAATCGCCAAGGCGCACTTCCGCGTCCTCGGCCGCAGCGTCCTCGAACGCTCCATCATGTGGTGGGCGCCGCGCGAGCGGGTGACGCGCTTGGTGCGCATCGTCGGCCTCGAGCGGCTCCAGGCGCTCAAGGGGCGGCCCCTCATCCTGCTCGCGCCGCATTTCGTTGGGCTGGATGCGGGCTGCACGCGCCTGACTTGCGAGATCGACATGGCGGGCATTTACTCGAAGCAGAAGAATCCGCTCGTCAACGCCTTGCTGCTCCTGGGGAGGACGCGCTTCGGGCGGCAGCGCGCCATTTCCCGGCAGGAAGGCGTGCGGCCGGCGCTCGCCGCTCTCAAGGAGGGCATTCCGTTCTACTATTTGCCGGACCTCGATTATGGGCGGCGCGATGCGATCTTCGTGCCGTTCTTCGGCGTTCCTGCGGCGACGATAACCGGGCTGTCGCGCATGGTCCGGATTACCGGCGCGCGCGTGCTGCCCTGTGTGACGCGGATGCTGCCCGGCGGTGCTGGCTACGAGGTGCGTTGCATGCCGGCCTGGGAGGATTTCCCGAGCGGGGACGACTCCGCCGACGCGCGCCGCCTGAATGCCTTCGTTGAAGAGCGCGTGCGCGAGATGCCGGAACAGTACTTCTGGACCCACAAGCGATTCAAGACGCGGCCCCCGGGGGAGGCGAAGTGGTACTAGCATCGGCGGTGGGGCATCCTGGAGACAAGGGTTCGATGCGCGCTGATCCTGCTTGGCGCGGCCGGCGAGGGCCGATTGGCTGGGCCGGCTCGGCGTGGGCTGTGCACTCCATACGATCGGACTCGACGGATGCAGGTGTGGTGAGCACCGGCGCGAAGCCGCCACCGACTGTCCGCATGTTCGTCGTCTGGCCCTGGTAGAGCCGTGCGGCAAGCAGTTGCACCTCGCCCGCATACACGTAGTTGCGTATATCGGTTTTCAGCGCCGTGCCCGCGCTGATTTGCCGCTCGCCGGCCGGCACCCGTTCCTGCGCGACGTATCGACCGTCGAGAATTTCGCTCCAGACGCGCCGGGTCAGCTTGTCGCCGCGATATGCGGCCTTGCTGCCATGACCGGCAGCCGGCTTGAAGAACAGCCTGCGTCTATCCGACCAGAGCCGCTCGGCGTCGGCCCGCGAAACGATTTCCGTGCGAGGGATGCCGCCCAGCAGGACTGCAATGGTCTCCTCGCGGACACCCCATCTGCGCAGCCGCACCTCGTCGGTCAGGATGGCGAGGTTGCGCTTGTCGGCGTAAAGCGCATGGGCGCGCGGATGCGGCGTGACGACGGCGGCGCCTGACAGATAGGCTTCGCGGATCGGCGCATGCGCTGGGTCGCCGAGCGCAAAGTCGGTCATGCGGTTGTACACGAGGTCCACGCGCCCGCCGGTGTCGCGGAGCTCACCGCTTACGAACGTCAACTGCTCGGGGGCAAGGACTGAGGCCTCCGCGCCGAAGCGGCGGAACAGCTGGGCGAAGAGCAGGAACTCGGGGTAAAGAAACTGCTGCGCCGGGGAATCATCGACAATCGCGATCCGCCGAGGCAGACCGGCGCGGCCGGCGGCGTCCCATTCCTCCGCGAACATGTCGAAGAAGGCCCGCTCGAGCCGATCCGGAGGAATCGGCCCGCTGACGAGCCTCGCGACATCCTCGCAGCAGGCCCGCTGGGCGCGGCCGAGAACGGCGTTGAGCAAGGCGCCGCCCGCGTTGGTGTTGATCTCTATCAGCCGCGGGCCTTGCGGGCCGATGTGGAAGTCGTATCCGAGGAACACGCCTCGCGCGCCCGAATCGTGAAGCGCGGTAGCGGGCGCGCCGGCGAGCGCCTCTGCCCGGTACGCGGGGAGCGCGACGACTTCCTCCACCGCGCCGATGACGCTCGCCATCGCCTCCACGCCCTGCCGCGACACGAAGACCGGCAGCGCCGCAAAAAGGTTCGGGCAGCGTTCCTCGATCAGCCGGCTCAAGCCGCGTGCGGCAGGATCGGCCTCGAGGGCGTGCCTGAGCGCTCCTGGGTCAAGGCTCACGCAGAAGCATTCGCTGTTCAGGGTCTCGATCATGCCGGCCTGCGTTCGTACCACTGCCGCGTGGCGTTGACGATGGCGACCACTGAGAGCATGACCGGCACTTCGATCAGCACGCCGACCACCGTCGCCAGGGCGGCGCCGGAGTTGAAGCCGAACAGGCTGATGGCTGCAGCCACCGCCAGCTCGAAGAAGTTCGACGCACCGATCAGGGCCGACGGGCACGCCACGCTGTGCTTTTCACCGATCAGTCGATTGAGCCAGTAGGCGAGTGCCGAATTGAAGAACACCTGGATCAGGATCGGCGCCGCGAGCATGGCGATGATGAGCGGCTGGGCGAGGATGGCCTCTCCCTGGAATGCGAAAAGCAGCACCAGCGTCAGGAGGAGCGCGCCGATCGACCAGGGACCGATCCTTGCCATAGCCGCTTCAAAGACCGGCTGGCCCTTCCGGAGCAGCGCTTTGCGCCACAGCTGGGCCAGGATGACCGGGATGACGATGTACAGCACCACCGAGGTCAGCAGCGTGGCCCAAGGCACCGTGATCGAGGCGATGCCGAGCAAAAGACCGACGATGGGCGCGAAGGCGAAGATCATGATCGCGTCGTTGAGCGCGACCTGCGACAGCGTGAAATAGGGGTCGCCGTCGGTGAGCTTGCTCCATACGAACACCATGGCGGTGCATGGCGCCGCTGCGAGCAGGACCAGCCCGGCGATGTAGCTATCGTGCTGTTCGGCCGGAAGATAAGAAGCAAAGACGTGCCGTACGAACAGCCAGCCGAGCAGCGCCATCGAGAATGGCTTGACGGCCCAGTTCACGAAGAGCGTGACGCCGATCCCCCTCCAGTGCGACCTCACCTGAGCGAGCGCGCCAAAGTCGATCTTGACCAGCATCGGAATGATCATCACCCAGATGAGCAGGCCGACTGCGATGTTGACCTGTGCGAACTCCATCCGCCCGATCGCCTGGAACGCGCCGGGGAGGAATTGACCGAGGGCGATACCGGTCACGATGCAAAGCGCCACCCAGACGGTCAGATAGCGCTCGAAGACACCTAGGGTGCTGCCGGTACGCGGCTTGTCGGCAGATTCGAGTTGCGCACTCATCTCTCTTGGCGGTTCTGTTGACGCCTGTTGATATTATCATTATTCTAGAAACATGGAAACGTCCATGGCGGTCGAAGCGCTGAGCGCGCTGGCACAAGACACCCGTCTCGCCGTCTACCGGCTGCTGGTCGAGTGCGGTCCGCAGGGACTGGCCGCCGGCGCGATCGGTGAAAAACTGGATCTGCCGCCCGCGACGCTTTCTTTCCACCTTGCGCATCTGGCGCGCGCCGGACTGGTGCGCGGCCGGCAGGAGGGACGTTTCGTCTTCTATTCGGCAGATTTCGAGAACATGAACCGGCTCGTCGGCTACCTCACGGAGAATTGCTGCGGGGGAGCCTCCTGCACGCCGGCCCAACGTCAGCCTTCAGCGATGAGAGGAAAGAGCCATGAAGCGATTCCACGTGCGCGTCGTCGTGCATGACTTGCAGCGTTTCGCGTGAGGCGGCGATGCGACCGTTCAATGTTCTTTTTCTTTGCACCGGCAACTCGGCGAGGTCGGTCCTTGCCGAGGCATACCTGAATGCCAAGGGCAAGGGGCGCTTCGTCGCCTACAGCGCCGGCAGCCACCCAACCGGGAGAATCAATCCCTTTGCCATCGAGCTGCTCCAGCGGAACCGCATCACGGGTTCCGGCCTGCGCTCGAAAAACTGGAACGAGTTCGCTGTTCCCGGCGCGCCCAAGCTCGATTTCGTCATCACCGTCTGCGACAACGCGGCCGGCGAAACCTGCCCATTCTGGCCCGGACAGCCGACAACTGCACATTGGGGCGTGCAGGACCCCGCCGCCGTGCAAGGCGCCGACGACGCGAAGCGAAGAGCGTTCCTCAAGGCCTTTACCGAGCTTTCGACGAGAATCAACTACCTGCTTGCGCTCCCGATCGAAAAGCTCGATAGCCTCACGCTGAAAACGAAGCTCGACGATATCGGCAAGAGGACCTCGACCGCTTTCGAGACGGACCGTGCAGTCTAGCGCGAGCGCGGGGGGGCGTGCCTGACCGTTCGGCGCTCGGCGCCGCGCTGTTGAACGCGGTGCCGTATAGTGTAAGCAATCGGTTAGAAGATTCATGCGCCTCGAATTCACCAAGATGCAGGGAGCCGGGAACGATTTTGTCGTGCTGGAGGGGGTGAGCCGGCGCGTCGATGTCACACCGCAGCTCGCCAGGCGTCTCGCCGACCGGCATTTCGGCGTCGGCTGCGACCAGATATTGCTCGTGGAGAAACCGGAGCGCAGCGACGCCGATTTTCGCTACCGAATCTGGAACGCCGATGGCGGCGAGGTCGAGCAATGCGGGAACGGCGCGCGCTGTTTCGTGCGATTCGTCCACGACAAGGGGCTCACCAGAAAGAGGGAAATCCGCGTGGAGACTCTGTCCGGCGTGATCGTTCCCCGGCTCGAGGCTGACGGGCAGGTGAGCGTGGACATGGGAAAGCCGATATTCGAGCCCGAGCGCGTGCCTTTCGACGCGCTCGGCTTGGAACCCGACAAGGGCGGGCGGCGCTGGCCGCTTGCGCTCCCCGGCCGCGAGGCGCTGGTTGCGGTGCTCTCCATGGGTAACCCGCACGCGGTGCAGACGGTCGCCGACGTGGAGGCCGCGCCGGTGGCAACCGAAGGGCCTCTCATCGAGCGGCACGCGCGCTTTCCGCACCGAGTGAACGCCGGGTACATGCAGGTGCTCGACCGCGGGCGCATTCGTCTGCGCGTGTGGGAGCGCGGGGTCGGCGAAACGCTTGCCTGCGGCACGGGGGCATGTGCCGCGGTGGCGGCGGGAATCCGCGACGGACTGCTCGATCAAACGGTCCGGGTCGCGACGCGCGGCGGGGAATTGACGATTCGCTGGGCGGGCGGGGAGAATCCCGTATGGATGACGGGACCCGCCGTCGCGGTGTTCGAAGGGGAGATCGAAGTTGAAAGCTGAAGACGTTGCGCGCTATCTCGGGGATCATCCTGATTTCTTCGAACAGTACGCCGACATGCTCGCCGAGATTTACGTTCCGCATCCCCACGGCGGCCGCGCCATTCCGCTCTCGGATCGGCAGGTGCTGGCGTTGCGAGAGAGGAACCGGGCGCTCGAATCTCGACTGTCCGAGCTGCTGCAGATTGGCGAAGAGAACGACGCGATCGGCGAGAAGATGCATCGCCTTTGCCTGGCCCTGCTCTTTTCAACGGATCGGAACAGCCTGCTTGCCCTCCTCTATCTGCACTTGCGCGAAGACTTTGCCGTTCCGCATTCGGCCCTGAGGATATGGGGTGGGGCAGGGGAAGGAGCGGAGTTTCAGCCAGTCGACGAGGACCTGAAACGCTATGCCGCGTCTCTGACCGAGCCCTTCTGCGGAGCGAACGGCAGCTCTCTGGCCGGGGCCTGGTTCGGGGAGAGCGCTTCTCATGTTCGTTCGGTGGCGCTCATGTCCCTTCGCGACAAGGAATGCTTCGGCATGCTTGCCCTGGGGAGCGAGGACGCATCGCGTTTCTACCCGGAAATGGGCACGCTGTACCTGAAGCGCCTGGGAGAGCTCGCGAGCGCGGCGCTGACGCGCTTTCTGTAGCGGATCGTGACGGGGATGGAAACGCGCGATCCCCGCTTCAAGTCCCTCGATGAATTCATTGAGCAGCTCGCGCATCAGCGGCGGCTCAGCGCGGGGACTGCGCACAACTACCGGCGCGCGGTGGAGCAGCTGTTCGCACTCAACGAAGGCGTGGCCCTGGAAAACATCGATGTGCAGCACATACGCCGGGGCGTATCACAGCTGCACGCGCGCGGAATGTCGGGCCGCACCATCGCTTACACGCTGTCCGGGTGGCGCGGGTTTTTCCGTTGGCTCGTCAGGCACCGCGGTTTTGCGCATAACCCTTGCGTCGGCATCCGTCCGCCGAAAAGCCCCAAAGCCCTGCCCAAAGCGCTCTCCCCCGACGCGATGTCGCGGCTGCTCGACGTGGAGGCGGCAGGGGCCGCGCAGGTGCGCGACAAGGCCATGTTCGAGCTGTTCTATTCGTCGGGACTGCGGCTCGCCGAGCTGGTCGGACTCGATATCGCCGACGGCGCCGGCATGCTGCGCCAGGCCGAAGTGACTGTACTCGGCAAGGGAGCGAAGAAGCGCACGGTGCCCGTGGGAAGCCGGGCTTGCGCGGCGGTGAAGGCATGGCTCGACGAACGAGCGGCGCTCGCGCGCGCGGCCGAGCGGGCTCTGTTCGTCGGAGCGCGCGGAGCGCGCATCGCGCCAAGCTCGGTGCGTCATGCTCTCGCCCATTGGGCGCGGCGTCTCGGGCTTCCGCAACACGTTCACCCGCACATGCTGCGGCATTCCTTTGCCACGCACGTGCTGCAGTCCTCAGGCGATCTGCGGGCGGTGCAGGAAATGCTCGGCCATTCGAGCATTTCCACGACCCAGGTCTACACCCACCTCGACTTTCAGCATCTCGCGAAAGCGTACGACGCCGCGCACCCCAGGGCCAGAAAGAAAGCGCCGATCCCGGCGAAGAAGCCGTGAGCGACGCGCTCCCTGCGAGAGCCCCGGCGCCGAGCGAGCTCTTTCTGCGATTCACCCAGGTGGCCGTCTCAGGATTCGGCGGCGTCATGCCGTTTGCGCGCAGGATGCTGGTCGAGGAACGCCGCTGGCTGAGCGCCGAAGAATTCGCCGATGTCCTGAGCCTCTGCCAGCTGCTTCCCGGGCCCAACATCGTCAACGTTGCGGTCTGCGTCGGGGCGCGCTATCACGGGGTGCGCGGCGCGCTCGCCGCGTTTGCGGGCCTGATGACCGCCCCCTTCTTCCTCGTGCTCGCGCTGGGTGCGCTCTATACTCAATACAGCCATCTTCCGGCGGTTTCCGCGGCGTTTCGCGGGATATCGGCGGCGGCCGCGGGTCTGGTGGTTGCGATGGGCATCAAGATGGCAATGAGCCGGCGCCTGCGGTCGGCAATGGCTCTGTTCGCGATCGTCACCTTCTTCGGCATCGCGCTCATGCGACTGCCGCTGGTCATTCTCCTGCTTGCGCTAGCGCCGCTAAGCGTTGCGGCGGCGTTCTGGAGGGCAAAGTGAACGAAGAAACGCTCGTGCAACTCGCACTGGATTTTTCAATTCTGTCGCTGATGGCGGTCGGCGGCGCGGTCACGGTGCTGCCCGAAATGCATCGCAGCATCGTCGAGGTGCACGGGTGGATGAGCGGTGCCCAGTTCGCCGAGCTGTTCGCGCTCGCCCAGGCGTCCCCGGGGCCAAACATCCTGGTCGTAAGCCTCGTCGGCTGGAAGGTGGCCGGTCTCGCAGGAGCCCTTGTTGCCACTGCTGCGATGTGTGTCCCCTCGTGTGTGCTCACCTTCACCGTATCGGGAATCTGGCAGCGCTTTCGCGGCGCGCGCTGGCTCACGGCCCTGCAGGACGGCCTGGTTCCGGTGACGGTGGGCCTGATCGTCGCGGGCGGCTACCTGATCACGCTTTCCGCCGACCACTCGATCGTGGCATTCGCCATTACGGCGGTGACGGCATCCACTGTTCTGACCACTCGGATCCATCCCCTTTGGCTATTTGCCGCCGCCGGACTGATCGGCCTTGCCGGCTGGGTCTGAGGGGAGTTCATGCACGCAACAAGTCGGACGAGCGTACCCTCGCTCGAGCTGAAAGCAGGCCGGGAGCGCTCGCTCCGGCGGCGCCACCCGTGGGTGTTTTCCGGCGCAATCGCAAAGGTCCGCGGTTCTCCCAAGAGTGGAGACACCGTGGAATTACGCGCTTCGGACGGCAGGTTTCTCGCCTGGGCGGCGTACAGCCCGGCCTCGCAAATCCGCGCACGGGTCTGGAGCTTCGATGAGGACAGGCCGCCGGGTGCGGATCTTCTCGCGGAGAGAATAGGAGCGGCGCTCGCCCTGCGCCGCACGGCGATACCGGCACGGGCGACCAACGCCATGCGGCTCATCCACGGAGAGTCCGACGGTCTGCCGGGCCTCGTCGCAGACTTCTACGCTGGCGTCCTGGTCGTTCAGCTTCTCTCCGCCGGTTGCGAGCGGTGGCGCGATGCGCTGCTCGAAATTCTCGGCGAAAAAAGTGGTTGTTACGCAATCTACGAGCGCTCCGACACGGAAGCGCGCGAGCTCGAAGGCCTCACGCCACGGAGCGGATTGCTCACCGGCTCGATGGCGGACGGGCCGGTCCGGATCGTCGAGAACGGGATCGAGTACGAAGTCGACGTCGTCGCAGGGCAGAAAACGGGCTTCTATCTCGACCAGCGCGACAATCGCGCGCGCGTGCAGCGTCTCGCGGACGGCAGGGAGGCGCTCAACTGCTTCTGCTATACAGGCGGCTTCGCGCTTGCAGCAATCTCGGGCGGAGCGCGCTCTGTGCTTTCCATCGAGGGATCCGGTGCGGCGCTCGAATGCGCCCGACGCAACCTCGCGCTGAACCGGATGGACGCGGATCGCGCGCGGTGGCTGGAAGCCGACGTGTTCGACGCCTTGCGTAAGCTGCGCAGCGACGGCGGACAGTTCGACCTTATCGTGCTTGACCCGCCCAAGTTCGCGCCGACGCCGAAGGACGCCGAACGCGCCGCGCGCGGCTACAAGGACATCAACCTCAACGCCCTGAGGCTGCTGCGGCGCGGCGGGCTGCTGGCGACATTCTCCTGCTCCGGGGGCATTTCGCGGGAGCTGTTTCAGAAGATCGTGGCCGGAGCGGCCGCCGACGCCGGTGCTTCGCTCGTCTTGCGCGAGCGCCTGGAGGCAGCCCCGGATCACCCGGTTCTGATGGAGTTCCCGGAAGGGGAGTACCTGAAGGGGCTGCTGCTGGAACGGCGGTGAAACGCGGTCTTTGCGGGCCCCTCTGGAGGCTGCCGTTTCATATTGCCGACTCTGGGTGGCGGATGGTTGCGTTGTTAGACGGGGCGTGCTGTAATGCGCCCTTTTTTCAGGTGCCCGGTGCCCTATCCAAGGGCCTGAAGACCACCAGGCGGCAGCCCACTCGCTGCTTTGCGGCCGGTGCGTGCCGTGGCGCCAGGACCGGGAGATTCTCAATTTGGCGGCGCAGGAAAACATGATTCCGGTGACCATACTCACCGGCTTCCTGGGGAGCGGGAAAACCACGCTCGTCAACCGCATTCTCAAGGAGCAGCACGGCCATCGCATCGCCGTCATCGAAAACGAGTTCGGCGAGGCTGGCGTGGACAACGACATCCTGCTCAAGGATTCCGAGGAGCAGATCGTTGAAATGAACAATGGCTGCGTTTGCTGCACGGTGCGGGGCGATCTCATCCGCATTCTCGGCGAGCTGAAGGAACGGCGAGACGGCGGAAACCTCAGCTTCGACCGGGTCATCATCGAGACGACGGGGATGGCGGATCCGGGGCCGGTCGCGCAGACTTTCTTCATCGACGAGAAGATCGGCAACTACTATCTGCTGGACAGCGTCATCACGATGGTCGACGCGATGCATGCGCCGAAGCAGCTCGACGAGTTCCGCGAGGCCCAGGAGCAGGTGGGTTTCGCCGACCGCATCATCATGTCGAAGACCGACCTCGTTTCGGAGGCCGAGCAGGAGAAGCTGCGCCGGCGCCTGGCAAAGATGAATCCGCGCGCGCCGATCAAGCAGGCCCACTTCGGAAGCACTCCCCTCGAGGATATTCTCGACATACGAGGCTTCAACCTGAACGCGGTGCTCGAGATCGATCCGGACTTTCTGGAGGAAAGCGGGCACGAGCACGACGAGTACGTGAGTTCCTTTGTGTTTCGCTCCGACAAGCCGTTCGATTCGGCCAAGCTCGAGGAATTTCTCTCGGGAGTGGCGCAGATCTACGGTCCGGATATGCTGCGCTACAAGGGCATTCTGTTCATGAAGGGCAACGCGCACCGGGTGGTGTTTCAGGGTGTTCACATGCTCATGGGCGGCGATCTGGGCCGCGCCTGGGGCAAGGACGAAAAGCGTTCGAGCACGATGGTCTTCATCGGCAGGAATCTGCCGGAAGATCTCTTTGTAAAGGGGTTAGAGCAATGTTTGGTGGAAAGACAATAAAGAAACCGGAGAAGACAGTCGTGAAGGCGCCCAAGACGGTGGAAGATCGCTTGGTCAAGAAGAGCGTTCTCAGCGAATCGGAGCTGCTGCGTGCGCCCGCGTCTCAGTACATGGGCGCCGAGCAGCTCGCGTTCTTCCGCCAGCGCCTCATGGACATGCAGAAGGATCTCCTGGAAAAGGCCGACCTGACGTCCGAGCACTTGCGCGAGCACGAGCTCGAGGCGGATCCGACCGATCAGGCAACGATCGAGGAGGAGTACGCGCTCGAGCTGCGCGCCCGCGAGCGCGAACGCAAGCTCCTGAAGAAGATCGACGAGGCGCTCCGCCGCATCGACGAAGGCAGCTACGGCTACTGCGAGGAAACGGGCGAACCGATCGGCATACCCCGCCTGCTGGCGCGGCCCACCGCCACGCTCACGATCGAGGCGCAGGCGCGCCGCGAGCAGAAGCAAAGGCTCTACGGGGAGTAGTTGACGACCGGCGGCGCATGGAGTTCGCGCCGCCTGTCTTAAAGCTCATGGACCGCCGCGAACGCGGCGGTTTGATGTACACTTTGCGCGTCATGCGCCGCACGCTTCGACACCTGCTGATCGCCGTTGCGCTGGTGTTTGCGCAGCAGGCGGCCCAGCTGCATGCCCTGTCGCACCTCAAGCAGGATCTCGTTAAGGCCGAACGGGGCGGCCAGTGCGTCCCGCCGGTCAGTCATCCCGCCGAGCAGTGCATCGCGTTTCACGCGGTCGACAGCGCGCTGCCTGCGCTCGCGGCCGCGATCGATCCGCCAGGGATCGCGCCTTCCGCGTTCGCGTCGCTTGTCCTGCCTCTGGCATTCCCGCCGCGAATCGAGTTCGATTCGCGCGCTCCGCCGCTTCTCTCCTAGTTCGAAAGCCTACGGCTCCGTCTCGCGTCGGCGAGGCGGTCGTGTTTCGCGAGCGTCCGGAAGTTTCGCGATTCGCATGAACAGGAGAGGCACATGTACCACAAAGGAATTCTGGCGTTCGCCGTTGCGGCGGCGCTGGGTTTGCCCCGCGAGGCAGGGGCGCAAACACAGGACGAGCTGCGCGACCTGCGCGAGCAGGTCAGGCAACTCGATAAACGAGTCACAGACGCGGAGCAGGCCGCGATTCAGGCGTCCAGCCGTCCCGCCGGCGAGAACGCGCTCAATCCCGCCGTTTCCCTGATCTTGAACGGAATCTACAGCAACCTTTCGCAGGACCCCGCGAATTTCAAGATCAACGGTTTCGTCCCGACGGGCGGTGATGTTGCGCCACCCAACCGGGGCTTGAGCCTCGGCGAATCGGAGCTCGCGATTGCCGCCAATATCGACCAGGTCTTCCGCGGCACCGGGATCTTCTCGGTGTCCCCGGACAACGGGATCGAGGTCGAGGAGGCGTACATACAGACTCTCGCTCTGTCCAACGGCTTCACGATCAAGGCGGGACGCTTTTTCTCCAGCGTCGGCTACCAGAACCAGGTCCACCCGCACGCGTGGGATTTCACCGATGCGCCGCTCGCCAGCAAGGTATTCCTGGGGAACCAGCTGAGCGACGACGGCATCCAGCTCAAATGGGTCGCGCCGACCGTCCTGTATTTCGACGTTGGCGTCGAAGCGGGCCGCGGGCGCAATTTCCCCGCCGGGCCCGACGGCGGACGCAACAAGAACGGCTTCGGCTCCGTCAATCTCTTTACCCACATTGGCGGGGACTTCGGGACCGGCACCGCCTGGCAGATGGGGCTGGCGTACCTCACGACTTCGCCGCGGGATCGCGTCTACGACGACATCGATTCGGCAGGCACGCCCGTCACCAACAGCTTCGCGGGAAAGAGCAAGCTGTGGGTGCTCGACGGCATTCTGAAATGGGCGCCGAATTTCAACCCGACGGAGAGGTACTTCAAGCTCCAAGGGGAATACTTCCGGCGCAGCGAGAATGGCGATCTGACGTTCGACACGGCTGCCGCGACTGCTGGAGGGAATCAGACGAGTTCCTACGCCTCCACGCAGTCGGGCGGGTACCTGCAAGGCGTCTATCAGTTCGTTCCGATGTGGCGGGTCGGTTATCGGTACGACCGGCTGAACGCGGGCACGACGAGCATCGGCCTGGTCGATTCGGGTGCGCTCACGCCGGCGGACTTTCCGATCCTCGCGCCGTATAACCCGACGCGCCAAACCATCATGGTGGACTGGAGCCCGAGCGAGTTCAGCCGCGTCCGGCTGCAGTTCGCACAGGACAGGTCGCGCTCGGACGCCACCGACAACCAGATCTTCCTCCAGTACATCGTCAGCTTGGGCGCGCACGGCGCCCACAAATTCTAGAGGTACCGACATGAAGACAATTCTGAAATTGGCGGCGGCAATCGGCTCTGCGCTCCTCGCCCTGCCAGCGGCGGCCGCACTCAAGGTCTTTGCCTGCGAGCCTGAATGGGGCGCTCTCGCTCAGGAGCTTGGCGGCGACAAGGTGTCGGCGTATTCGGCAACGACGGCGCTGCAGGATCCGCACCGGATCGAGGCGCGCCCAAGCCTGATCGCGCGCATCCGCTCGGCCGACCTGCTGATCTGCTCGGGCTCGGAGCTGGAGATAGGCTGGCTGCCTCTGCTGCTTACGCAGAGCGGCAACAGCAAGGTCCAGCTCGGGGCCGCGGGCTATTTCGAAGCCTCGCAGTACGTCGCAAGACTGGAGGTTCCGAAGGTCATCGATCGGGCGCTCGGCGACATCCATCCTGGAGGCAATCCGCACGTGCACACCGATCCGCGCAACATAGCGAGGATCGCGACAGCCCTGGAGGATCGTTTGGCCCGAGTAGATCCGGCCAACGCCGAGACGTATCATTCGCGGGGCAAATCGTTCCTCGCGCGCTGGCAGGCAGCGATCGCGCGCTGGGAGCAAGAGGCTGCGCCGCTCAAGGGGGTGCCGCTCGTCGTATATCACAAGGACTTCTCGTATTTCATCAACTGGACGCGAATGCGCGAGATCGCCGCCCTCGAGCCGAAGCCGGGGATTCCTCCCACGCCTGCGCACCTTGCGCACCTTATCGATCAGATGAAGAACTCGCCCGCCAAGGTGATCGTTTACTCGCCTTACAACAGTCCGCAGGCGGCGGAATTCCTGTCGAGCCGCGTGGGCATCCCCGCGGTGATGATGCCGTTTACCGTGGGGGGGACGGACAATGCGAAGGATCTCTTCGGGTTGTTCGACGACACGATCCAGCGCCTTCTGGGAGCCTTGAAATGACGCTCGACGCAGCCAGCTTCGGTATTCTGTGGCCCGCGTTCATCGCGGGACTCCTGGTTACGGCCACACACGTGCCGCTCGGCATGCAGGTACTCAGGCGCGGCATCGTGTTCGTCGATCTCGCCGTGGCGCAGATTGCCGGGGTCGGGGTGATTCTCGCTGACTATCTCGGCTGGGAGCCGACCGGCGCCGCAGTGCAGATCGCGGCACTCGCGGCAGCGCTTGCCTGCGCCGCGCTGCTCACCTGGACCGAGCGCCGCTGGCCGGAGGTCCAGGAAGCCATCATCGGCGTGGTGTTCGTCGTCGCCTCGAGCGCTGCAATCTTGCTGCTCGCCAAGAATCCGCGTGGAAGCGAACACCTGAAGGACCTTCTCATTGGGCAGATTCTTTGGGTCAACGTGGCGCATCTTCCCGTCTACGGCGCGGTTTACGCCGTAGTCCTTGCCTTGTGGTTTGGAATGGGAGAGCGGCTGGGACGAATCGGGTTCTACGCTCTATTCGGCTGCTCGGTGACGATATCGGTGCAACTGGTCGGCCTCTATCTGGTCTTTGCGACTCTGGTGGTGCCGGCGCTCGCAACCTATTACGCGACCGGCCGCAGGTACCTGAAGGCCTATTCCGTGGGGGCTCTTGGCTATGCGGCCGGCCTGCTTGCTTCCTTGTGGCTGGATCTGCCTTCGGGGGCAATGATCGTGTGCACGATGGTTGGCGTCGCCGTGCTCGCGGCCGCGTCGGAGCGAAAGCCCGCCGTATCGTAACGTCGCGCGGCGTCTGCCTGAAGGGGGCGCTCGCGGATTCCTTGACTCATCCTGACGGCGTCTCTGCGTTGCGTCGGGTCACGCAAAGTGATACAAGGGAAGTGGAATTCGCGCGCGCCTCTCACCTCCGTAAACCGGACAATTCTTCGTGGTTTTTTCTCTATTCGGCAAGAAGGGTGAGGCATCCAAGAAGGCTGAAAAGAAGCCACCAGCGGCCAAGACTTCGCCGGCCAAGCCCGCAGCCAGTCCCGCACCACCCGAGACTCCCGAGGGGTCTGCCCCGAACTCGCTCGATTTCAGCGGCTATGTCCCACCGCCCAAGGCTGAGTCGCCGCCCAAGGCCGCTCCTGCCCTTTCAGCCCAGGGCAAACCCGCCGCGGCTGACTTGCCAGAGCGGGGCGCACCCCCTGCGAGTCCTTCGTCGACTCTCGGCCATGCAAGAGCAGAGCGCGTTGCTGCTGGAGTGGTCTCGAGTGCTTCGGTGGGATCTGCCCCAGTCAGTCGCGCCAAGGTCCTCGATATCGGGGCGGGCACCGTCGATCCGGTTATCGAAGAGATCGCGATTCTGTTTGCAAATGGGCAAGCGGAAGAAGCGCTTGCCAAACTCCTGCCTGCCGTGCGCGAGGATCGCTCCGGAACGTCGGCCCAGCAGCGATGGTTGATGCTCTTCGATCTATATCAGCACCTTGGCAGGAAGGCCGACTTCGAGGCGCTTGCGGTGCAGTTCGCGCTGAAGTTCGAACGCTCGGCTCCTGCTTGGCGCGAGGTAGAGCGACGCGACGACCCTGCACTCGCCACCGGCGGCATAGGTTACTGTGCGCTCAGTGGCACGCTGTCCGAGGCAAGCGCGGCGGCTCTGGAGAAGCTGCGTGGGGCCGCGGAGAGGCTGCGCTCGATACGAATCGACTGCAGCAAGCTCGAAGGCCTGGACGGGCCTGGTTGCGGCCTTCTTCGGCAGACGCTGCTTTTCATTCGGCGCGCGGGAAAGGAGATCGTGTTCACCGGCGAGGAACGACTGACTCGCCTGCTAGAGGAATTGTGTCAGCCTGGCAGAAGGGAGACCGACGAGGCAGTCTGGGATCTCCTGCTCGAGATTTACCGCATGCTCGATCTCAAGGAGAAGTTCGAGGAAGCCGCGGTGAACTACGCCATAACCTTCGAGGTCTCGCCGCCATCCTGGGAATCGACGGCGGGCGCAATTCCGAAGCGCGCCCCCCGCTCCGAGCCGATTGACAACACGGGGGAAGCGCTCATCCTCTCCGGCGAGATCACCGGAGCGAGCGAAGCGCTCGCTGCGCGGTTGCAGGAATGGGCCGCGACGAGGCGCGGCTTGTCGATTGACATGTCCCAGGCCCGCCGCGTCGATTTCGTCACTGCGGGGCTCATGCTCAGGGTTCTATCGAAACTGCAGCCGGCGGGCCTTCCCATTCAGATTAGCGGCGCCAACGAACTCATCCACGCCTTATTTCACGTCATGGGAATCGACAAGGTCGCGCGTATCATTCCCCGCAAGTAGCTTGAACGGCTGCGCCTCGCCCCCATCTACTTTTGACTTTCATGGAGCAATTCCGAGGAACCACCATCGTCTCGGCCCGTCGCGACGGTAAAGTTGCGCTCGGGGGCGACGGGCAGGTCACGCTCGGCAATGTCGTCGTGAAAGCGAGTGCGCGCAAGGTCCGGCGCATCTTCGACAACCGGATTCTTGCGGGCTTTGCCGGCGGAACCGCCGATGCGTTTACGCTATTCGAGCGCTTCGAGGCCAAGCTCGACAAGCATCAGGGGAATCTGCTTCGCTCGGCCGTGGAGCTTGCCAAGGACTGGCGGACCGACCGGATCCTGCGGCGCCTCGAAGCGATGCTGGCAGTTGCGGACAGGGAATCTTCGCTCATCATCACCGGGATGGGCGACGTCATCGAGCCCGAATTCGGTCTAATCGCGATTGGTTCGGGCGGCCCCTATGCTCAGGCGGCAGCCCGGGCGCTCCTCGAGAACACGCAGCTTGACGCGGAGAGCATTGTCCGCAAGGCGCTTTCCATTGCGGCCGATCTTTGCATCTATACGAACCAGAACCAGGCCGTGGAAGTCCTTGGCTAGAAGTCTGAACGCGCCGTGTACCAGATGATGACTCCGCAGGAGATCGTTCACGAGCTCGACAAGCACATCGTCGGGCAAGCGCACGCAAAGCGCGCCGTAGCGATCGCCCTCAGGAACCGCTGGCGCAGGCAGCAGGTCAGCGAGCCACTTCGGCAGGAGATCACGCCGAAGAACATTCTGATGATCGGGCCGACGGGCGTGGGCAAGACCGAGATCGCCCGGCGTCTGGCCAGGCTTGCCGACGCGCCTTTCATCAAGGTCGAGGCGACGCGGTTCACCGAGGTGGGTTACGTCGGGCGCGACGTAGACACGATCGTCCGGGATCTCATGGAGATTGCGATCAAGGACGCACGCGAAGCGGCCACGAAGAAGGTGCGCCGCCGGGCCGAGGACGCTGCAGAGGAGCGTGTGCTCGACGCGCTGCTCCCCTCCGCGCGGAAGCCGGACTCCTTCGAACCGGCAGGCACGGGCATGGCCGGGACATCCGCCGGCGAAGCGGAGCCAGCGACCCGCCAGAAATTGCGCAAGAAGCTTCGCGAAGGCGAGCTGGACGACCGCGATATAGAAATCGAGGTATCGATGCCGCAGGCACACATGGAGATCTTCGCTCCGCCCGGGATGGAAGAGCTCACCCAGCAGATCCAGGGCATGTTCTAGAATCTGGGCGGCGGCCGTAGAAGATTGCGGCAGATGAAGATTCGGGAAGCGATGAGAATGCTTACCGAAGAAGAGGCCGCGCGCCTGGTGAACGACGAGGATCTGCGCGCGCGGGCGCTTGCCAACGTCGAGCAGAACGGCATCGTTTTCCTCGACGAGATCGACAAGATTACCAGCCGCAGCGAGACGATCGGAGCCGATGTTTCACGCCAGGGCGTGCAGCGCGACCTGCTTCCCTTGGTCGAGGGCACCACGGTTTCCACCAAGTACGGCATGGTGAAAACGGACCACATCCTCTTCATCGCGAGCGGGGCGTTTCACCTTTCGAAGCCTTCCGACCTGATACCCGAGATGCAGGGGCGTTTCCCCATCCGTGTCGAGCTCGAATCGCTCTCGGTGGAGGATTTCCAGAGAATTCTCACCGCAACCGACGCCTGCCTCACCCGCCAGTATCAGGCTCTGCTTGCGACCGAGGAGGTTGAAGTGCTCTTCCTCGAGGATGGAATCCGGCGGCTCGCGGAAATTGCCTGGTCGGTCAACGAGAAGACCGAGAATATCGGCGCGCGGCGCCTATATACGGTAATGGAGAAGCTGCTGGAGGAGATCTCGTTTGAAGCGGGGAGGCACGGCAAGGAAACCATCAGGATCGACGCCGCCTTCGTGGACGCGAAACTGAAAGAGCTCTCCCAGAGCGAAGACCTAGCGCGCTACGTGTTGTGATTTTGACTGAATAGAGGCGCAGACCTTCCTAGCCGGATCCACTGTCGGGTTTCGCGCCAGTCAATTCACCCAGGCAACGGGGACAGTAGCAGGCCCTGTCGGGTCGGGGCGCGGCCAGGACCGGAAAAGCCGCACACCAGCAGCGCGCACCACCCGCCTGCATTGCGCATTCAAATGTATTCCCGCAGCGCGCGCATAGGGATATGGGCTGCGCGCTCCTTGCTCGGGAGCTGCGTCTACCGGCCTTCTGGCTCATCGGGTCCTGGCAGGGCATTCAGCGCACGACGAAGAAAAACGAGCTGTTTTGTAAAGCGCGAACAGGCATCACAGACGCGGACATGCAGCCACAGCACGATTTTCTCCCTGAAGGACAGGTGCCGATCCATGCCCTCCGAGATCAGCCGGCTCGCTTCCTTGCAGGAAAGGCGGATCGCCATCCTCATTTCGATTCCTCATCCACGGCGCGCGTCTCCGGAAAACCAGCTTCGCTCCAGGCAAGCGCGCAAGCTCAACCGGGCGCGGTACAGCATCACCCAGCAGTTGGACGCGGAAATCCCGAGTTCCTTACAGATTTCGTCCGTTTCCAGGCCCATCAGCTCGCGCAGGGTAAACGCCTTCGCGGAATTCTTCGGCAGGGCCTGCAGGCAGCGTTCCAGCGCCTCGAAGAAACGGCGCTCCTCGAGCGCCTGCTCGGGGCTTCGCCACTCTCCCGGGGGTTCCGAAAAATGACCGTCGCTCCCGAAGAACGCATCGATTTCTTCGGCGCCCGCTTCGCTTGCCGTCGGGTCGGCCGACCGCTCACGTGAGGCCTTCCGAATCCGGTCGATAATCTTGTGCTTGAGGATCCCGACGAGCCAGGTCCGCACCGATGATTGCCCGGCGAACCGCTCCGCGCCCTGGATCGCCGCAAGCAGCGCTTCCTGCACCGCGTCCTCTGCGGCGCTTCGATCGCGAAGCTGCAGCAGCGCAAACCGCATAAGATAGGGGCGCTGCCTTTCCAGTTCAAGCGGGGTGGGAACGGAAGCGTCTGCGGGCACGCGAAATAGGGGAGAGGAAGGAGACGCTCCAATCTATCCGCTCGGTGCGGCGATCGCAAGAGCTCTTGAAATCGGTGCGCCACGCCTCATTTCCCAGATACGCGGGCGATTTGCCCGAGACTGAATTCACAAGGAGTGAGCTATGGCAAACATTACTCGTTACGATCCGTTCTCGGATCTGTTCGATGATCTTCTGAAGGGCTTTCCTGTTCGCCCGGTCGGGTTCGAGGTGGAAGAGCCGCTGCGCCGCGTAAGGATCGATGTCGCCGAGCAGAACGGCGATTACAGGGTGCTGGCCGAGTTGCCCGGGGTGAAAAAGGAAGATATCAAGGTCTCGATCGACGGGGACCAGGTCTCGATCACCGCGGAATCGCGGACTGAGCGCGATGCGAAGAAGGACGAGCGCGTGCTGCACAGCGAGCGCTACTTCGGCAAGGTGTCACGCGCTTTCCGCCTGGGCCAGGAGATCGACGAGGCCCGCGCGAGCGCCAAGTACAGCGACGGCGTGCTCGAGCTGACGCTGCCGAAAAAGGCCACTACTGCAGCGAAGCAGCTGACCATTCAGTAGGCGCTCCGGCCGGAGCCGGGGCTAATATCCAAACAGGAAGGCGGCCGAACGGCCGCCTTCTTTTTCCCCGCTGCGCCGACAGGGTACAATCGGCGCTCACGATGCGCGCGCCGATGAGCGAGCCCGCTCTTACACCCATTCACAAGGCTAAGGTCCTCGCCGAAGCGCTTCCCTACATCAAGCGCTTTCACGGCAAGACCATCGTCGTCAAGTACGGCGGGAACGCCATGACCGACGAGAAGTTGAAGCGCAGCTTTGCCCACGACGTAGTGCTGCTGAAGCTCGTAGGCATGAATCCCGTAGTCGTGCACGGTGGTGGTCCGCAGATCGACGAGCAGCTGGCGCGCATAGGCAAGAAAGGGGAATTCGTGCAAGGCATGCGGGTGACCGATGCCGAGACGATGGACGTTGTTGAGATGGTTCTGGGCGGCCAGGTCAACAAGGAAGTAGTGACGCTCATCAATCAGGCCGGAGGCAAGGCGGTCGGCCTCACGGGCCAGGACGGCGCCTTCGTTCACGCGAGGAAGCTGCTCCTGGCCGACAAGGACAACGGCAAGATCGACATCGGCCAAGTGGGAGAGATCGCTTCAATCGACCCGAAAGTGATCTGGGCGCTCGAGCAGGGCGGTTTCATTCCAGTCGTCGCGCCGATCGGCGTGGGCGAGGACGGCCAGTCCTACAACATCAATGCCGATCTCGTTGCGGGAAAGCTCGCCGAGGTGCTGAAAGCCGAGAAACTCGTTGTGCTCACCAACACACCCGGGGTCCTCGATAAGGCCGGCAAGCTCCTGACGGGTCTCACCCCCAAGAAGATCGATGCATTGGTGGCAGACGGCACGCTCTCCGGAGGCATGCTTCCCAAGATCAGCTCGGCGCTCGATGCGGCGCGGAACGGCGTGAAGAGCGTACACATCATCGACGGGCGGGTCGAGCACGCAGTGCTGCTGGAGATCCTCACGGACGAGGGTGTTGGAACCCTGATCCGCTCCAAGTGATCCGGCCGCCGAATCGAGGCGACCAGGAGCCGGCGGCATTGTCACTCTCCGGGCTCAGCATCTGGGCCACGGGCATCGGCGCAGGCCTCGGCGATAGCGCTGGTGTCCCAGACAGATGGTCATTATTCTTCGGCGAGCATGTTTTGCAAAGCTCAAGTGAATCCACCCTCCATCCTTCCGGTCTCCAAACTCGTAAATGAGTTGGTCAAATCGGATGGTCGACCTAACGATCCTTCGACAGACTTCGAAGGGCGAGCCGAACGTCGTGCACGTAAAGTCAGCCGCAAGTCCTAGGGTGTGACGGGATGTTCTGCTTCCTCCGATCGCGGCGTTCAAGACAGGCGAGCGGAAGCCGCTCGATATCTCTAAGGGACCGTGAAGCATTGCTCGGATTGCATCCAAGTTTCTTGCCAGGAACCTAAGGTTCTTCACCAGGCTTGGCGGAGGCATATTGTCGATCCCCCGCCTGCGAGCGGTGTCCGAACGGATAAGCGCCCTAAGCGTAAAGTAAGCCGATAGCTTCATGTTCCTTTGCGGCTGGCAACTGTTCAGGCGCTCGTGTCCACAAGTGATGGGCAGGTAGCAAGCACTCACCCGGAATCATACAATAGGCCATTCGCCCACCCGTCTGGGAGGAGACATGCCAGCTGCCAAACGCGGCGAGCGCCGCCTGCAGATCCTGCAGGTGCTGGCGCGAATGCTCGAGGATCCGAAGGGAGAGAAAGTCACTACGGCGGCCCTTGCGAAGCAGCTGGAGGTCTCGGAGGCCGCGCTTTACCGGCACTTCGCGAGCAAGGCCCAGATGTTCGAAGGTTTGATCGAGTTCATCGAGCAGACCGTATTCGGGCTCATCAACAAGATCACCGGCGAGGAGGAGAGCGGGCTCAAGCAGCTCCACGCGATCCTCGCCTCGCTGCTTGGCTTTGCCGAAAAGAATCCGGGCATGACGCGCGTCCTCATCGGAGACGCGCTCGTGACCGAAGATGAACGGCTGCAGGCTCGCATAAACCAGCTGCACGACCGGCTGGAAGCGACGTTCAAACAGTGTCTGCGAATCGCCGCGACGCAGGACCCGGAGACGGGGTCACACGCCGCGGCCGACCCCGGACCGCAGGCCAACCTGCTCCTTTGCTATGTCATCGGACGCTGGCAGCAGTTTGCCAAGAGCGGTTTCAAGCGACTTCCTTCGGAGCTTTGGGACAAGCAATGGCCCTTGCTTGTCTAGTGCGCGTTGCTGTGCGCCGGGCTAAGCGGTCACTTTGGAGCACACCACGCAGGTGGAGTCCCTCGTGAGCCTTACGGTCCGCCACTGCATGGCCAGTGCATCAAGGATCAACAAGCGACCCTTGAGCGTTCCCCCGACCCCCGCAATCAGCTTCAGCGCCTCGGCCGCCTGAATCGCGCCGATGATTCCGGTAAGCGGGGCGAACACACCCATTACCGCGCAGCGGACTTCCTCGAGTTCCGCATTCTCCGGGAACAGGCAGTGATAGCAGGGACTGGAATCGTCCCTCATGTCGAATACGCTCACCTGACCGTCAAAGCGCACCGCTGCCCCGGAAACCAGGGGTTTGTGGTGTCTCACGCAGGCACGATTCACCGCGTGGCGCGTGGCGAAATTATCGGAGCAGTCGAGGACCACGCTTGAATCAGCTACCAACGGATCGAGCTCGAATTCAGTCAGGCGACGCTGCAGCGGCGCGACCCTGACTTCCGGATTGATCTTTGCCAGCGCTTCGCGCCCGGAGACGGCCTTGGATTTTCCCACCGACTCGGTGGTGTGGAGGATCTGGCGCTGCAGGTTGGTCAAGTCGACGGTGTCTCCGTCGGCGAGCGTGATCGTCCCGACGCCGGCGGCTGCCAGATAGATTGCGGCCGGAGAACCGAGACCGCCCGCGCCGATTACGAGCGCCGAAGCTGCCAGCAGTCTCTGCTGACCTTCGACGCCGATTTCGGGCAGCAGAATATGCCGAGAATACCGTAGGAGCTGCTCATCGTTCATAGATGAAAGTCGCCAGCTGCGGAATGAGCTGCGCCAAGCGTTAGCTCCGTTCCGCAGACAAAGCGGCGCCCCACGCGCGTCCCGCTTTATCAGTTCTTGGACGGCGAAGCCGGCGTGTTCTGAGCGGCGGTGAGTGGTTGACCCTTCAGGTACTTGAGCGCCTGCTGGAACTGAAAGTCCTTGTCCGAAGCGAATTCGAGCGGCGCCGAGGGCTTGTCTTCCACACTGCCACCCGTCGCGGGCTTCGCCGCCTTCGTAGCTTCGGAGCCGGGCTCCTGCTCGTTGAGGAGGTGTTTCTCCAGATCGGCCTCGCGAAGCCTTCCCGCGGTGGGTGACGAGGGATCTTCGACGACGACATCGGGTGCGATGCCCTTCGCCTGGATCGAGCGCCCGCTTGGCGTGTAGTAGCGGGCTGTGGTCAGCTTGATCGCCGTGTTCTTGCTGAGAGGCTGGATTGTCTGCACCGAGCCCTTGCCGAAAGTCTGCGTGCCGAGCACCGTCGCTCGCTTGTGGTCCTGCAGGGCGCCCGCCACGATCTCGGACGCCGATGCCGAGCCTCCGTTGACGAGCACGACCATCGGCACGGTCTTGACGCCCGAGGGAAGTTCCTTGAGGTAGTCGTCCC
>Ga0153915_10000999_pt1 | contig 26075 bp, 25 predicted proteins | sample Opewatmetagenome_2_FD_107003 | JGI IMG/M metagenome (GOLD analysis project Ga0153915, IMG submission 107003) | Freshwater wetland microbial communities from Ohio, USA - Open water 3 Core 3 Depth 3 metaG | ecosystem: Environmental > Aquatic > Freshwater > Wetlands | place: USA: Ohio, Lake Erie...
CCGCGAAGGGCCGCGTCCAGGAAGCTGGCGACGGCTCGGCTGAATTGTTCGGGTGTTTCTTCCTGGGGGACGTGGCCGGTGTCGGGGAGGAGGACGAGGCTCGCGCCGGGAATTGCCGAGGAGAGCCGAAATCCCTCCTCCGAGGGCAGGATCTTGTCCTCCTTGCCCCACAGGACGAGCGTCGGAACTCGGATCTTCCCGAGCAGATCTCCATATCCCCGGGTGCTCGAGCGGACCGCCACGAGCGCCGCGCGGCGAGTGCCCGGGACGCGGATCGGCTGCCACCACTCGTCGACGGTCTCGCGCGTCACCCGCTCCGAGCGCGCGAACATGCGGTGGCGCATGGCGAGCTCGACGACCGGCCGGATCACCAGCTCCATCTCCACGTCGCCGACGACCGGAGTTCGCAGCAGCCGGAAATTCCAGGGGATGCTCGACACGGGAGATGCCGAGCCGACGAGCGCGAGCGCGCGGACGCGCTCCGGGCGCGCGGCGGCCGCCACGAGGCAGACCGCTCCTCCAAGCGAGTTGCCGACACAGGCGAACTGATCGAGTTTCCTTGCGTCGAGATAGCGCAGGAGAGACAGCGCCTGCCCGCCGACCGTGTAGTCGTAGGGCCACGGGCGGTCGGAAAACCCGAACCCGGGAAGGTCCACCGCGACGGCCGGATGCCCGGCGGAGGCGGAGGAGAGGACCTTCTTCCAGGTCGTGGACGAGGAGAACAGGCCGTGAACGTAAACGACGGGAAGCCCGTTCCCGGGGGCTTCTCGCGAGCGCCACCGCACGCCGTTCACGATGGTGTCCTTCTCCCCTGCCGCCGGCGGAGGGATCGGCGCGGGGCGTTCGAGGATCCGGCGAGCGGCGATCGCCGCCCCCAGAAGGACCACCACTCCGGCCAGAAAGCGAATGAAGCAGCCCACCCTCTCTCCTTACGCGCTCATGCCATTTCCCCTGTCGATTCTACGGTCGCGCGAAGATCTCATTGCGGCGGAAGACTTTCGCGCTTGGCACGACCCATGCTCTGAGACCTACGGGCATGAAGATCGCCCGTAACGAACCCGTTTAACAAACAGAGGAGGGATTTCAATGATGAACCGTTACCGAATGATCCTCAAGGTCGCCGCGGTGCTCGCTCTCGTCTCGTTCGTGGGGGCGTGCAAGACGACGAGCTCGCCCGGGCGGCAGGTGGATGATGCCGCCATCAAGACGGCGGTCAAGGCCAAGCTCGCCGCGGACGTCAAGCTCTCGACGCTCACCAACATCGAGGTCAATTCGACCAACGGCGTCGTGACGCTGGCCGGCCAGGTGAATGACGAGTCCGACCGCATCCAGGCCGAGCGGGTCACCCGCACCGTGGACGGCGTCGTCCGCGTCAACAACGAGCTGCAGGTCAAGAAACCGAGCTGACGGAACTCCCCTCGGTTCAGGCGCGCCCGGACCCCGGTTGGAGTCCGGGCGCGCCTGTCTGGCTCGTTGGTTCTCCTCCCTGGAGAAGGGGCTGCTGTCGTCATAGTGAGCTCGCGCTGGGCCCTTGGCGAGCCGCAGGTCGCCCTCGGCGGGGGCGAGGATGTCCTCGTCCTTGCCTCCGCGGACGTATTGGCACGGACTCTTGCGAGCAGATCCTTCGAACTGCACCTCAAGCGGACCCCGATCGGGGCGGGCTCCTTCACGCTCCTGCGCGAGTGCGAGCAAAAACAGCTTGGAATGCGCAGTCTGAGAAAGCGTCATCGCGGGATCGACGGGGGCCCTGCTTCACGATGTGGCCCCTACTGGACCGGGACGCGAGAAAGCTCCAGGTCACGCTCGGTACGGCAGGAGCGGAGGGACGCTTTCCCTCACCGCCTACCGTTTTCCGACGCGCGGTTGATGGAGCACCGGGTCATGGATGACAGGCTCCCTCGCTTCATCAAAAGAGATACCCAGGACCGGACAGAGTTGGATCCCGTTGGGAGCCTCGCCGGTCTGTCCACTCAAGGTATCGAATATGCCGATCGCCATGACACGAACATGAATTCTGGCATGCTCGACTGCCGTTGTCGGCGACAGCCGGGCGGCAAACTCGGCCCGTGAGGAAGTCATCCCTGGCAGAAACCGACTCTCGGGAAGATCCGATCCCGGCTCGCCGCTCTCCTGCGCCGCGCAGTCAGGCAGACGAGATCTTCGCGATGATGATTTCCTCCCGATTCATCGGCGAGGACCAGGCGATAGTCAGAGCCTTCGAGGCTCCGCTCCTGCTGGTATTCGACGAGCGTGGCCTCCAGGGACAGGACCGTCGTTTCGTAGGGCGATATCCGATTCGCGGGCGGCAGGATGCCGGGAGACGGCCAGGACCTCATCGCCTCGACCGTCGTGGGGGTGGACGTCGAGAGATCGACGAGGTCCGCGTCGTTATCCCTGCCGAATCTGACGGGATAGCGCGCTATGGGGCAACCAATGACCGACGGAGCCTTGTTTTGCACGACAATTCCCTGAGCCGGGCCGGTGCCCTCCCCTTGCGTCTCTGGAGTCATGTTTCCGCTCGATCCGAACAACGCGGCCGCGCACCAGAAGCCGCGAACAAAGGCAACGAACGGCGCCATGGTCACACCTCTCTTCATCGAGACCTGGATTACTGAACCCCGGGGCCTCCAGTCGAACAACTCTCTCCTGGAAAATCCCTGAGGCCAGACTCGAGGCAAGCTTCGCACCGACGGCCGCTCCTGCCGACCTTCGCAGGTCCAGGTCGCGCAAGCGCCCTAACCCGTACCGCTTCTATCGAGGGATGGCACAGCCGAAGGCCTTGGTCTCGGCGGGGCGAATCGGACGGCCGGCGAGAAACGCCTCGATCGCGTTCTTGAGGTCGGGGGCGGTGATCTTCGATGCGATGCGCCCGTGGTAGCGCAGAGTCCCCCGTGAATCGAGCAGGAACGCCTCGGGGGTTCGGCGCGCGTCCAGGAGTTCGGCGATCCGGCTGTCAGGGTCCCTGATGATGTCGAAGGCGTGCCCGTGCTCACGCGCGTGAGCGCGAATCTCTTCCGCCGTCTCGAGCCCTCCGGAGTTGACCCCCACGAAAAGGACGTTCCGCTTCGCGTACTCCGCCGCCATGCCGCGGATCAAGTCATTGTAATAGTTCGAGTACGGACAGATCGTCGAGAGAAACAGGATGACGACGCCGGTATGCGTCTTCTCGGCTTCGGCGAGCGAGAATCGCCGCCCGTCCAGCGTGGTCATTCCAAACTCCGGCGCGACAGCGCCGACCTCCAACCCGCCGACGATCCCGGGAGCGGCCATCAGGATGGCTCCGGCGAGAGCGGCCGCGGCGCGCCAGGGCCTTTTCATGGCGTTCCGGCAGGAACTCTGCCGCCCTTCGGCGGAAAAGCGCGGCGCACGAGCTGGGCGGGCGAAAAGTTCCAGGTTACGCCGAAGGAGAGCCCATTGTTAACTTTGTGGCCGTCGCGGCCGTACACGGACCGGAGGTAAGAGGCATAGAGCTCCGTTGAGCCGGTGAGCACATAGGTCAAGCCACCGCCCACGTCGACTCGTCGGGACTTTCCGATCTGATCGTGATGCACGAAGAGAACACTCCCATTGGGCAGGTTGAAGAGATCGGGTGGCGTGTGGAATGCCAATCCGCCGTGCGTGTAGTACCCGACACCGAGAAAACGCGCGGAGAGCGACGGCACCAGATAGTAGCCGGCTTCAAAAGCGAAGTCACTCCTGTTGACGTTGATTCCCAGGACATGCTCGACGAAAGCATAGTTGTATGTGACCTCAGCGTAACTGCCGGGCAGAAGGCGATCCAGCCGGCCGCCGAGGCTGAATCCGAGCAAATACTGATGTAAGTCCTTGCCGGCCGCCGCGTGGGCGAAGTACACGTAGTCATGGCTCGGAATCACCGCGGTAAAAAACGGTGAGAGCGCGACGCTGCCGTTGAGAACCTGATAGGCGATGTTGAACCGATAGTCCTGGAGGATTCCGTGATAGTTGCCGTCGTCCGCAGTGCTGCCGGGGTGAGCGGTAGGCCCATAGTACTTCGAGATGACGAACGGGAGAGACACGTCGAGCATGAGACGGTTGGTCACCGCATACCCGAGCGCCATCCCGATGCTCTGACTGCGGATGTGGCCAACGTCTTCCACACCCGAGTAATTCACCACTCCGGTGTAATGATCCCTGGAGAATATGTTTCCATAGCCGAGCGAGAACCAGGCCTCCCCCTTCGGCGGCAGCCAGGCCTGCGCGAGGGCCGGCGGCGCCGAGCACGCGGCGAGGACGCCGGAAAACAAGGCCAGAAGCGCTCGCCGGATCTTGCTGGCGTCCATGGCTGCGCCCTCGTGAGCCGCGGCTCTAGCGGACCGGCGGGCAGTTGGGCGCGATTCCCTTGATCCGGTCCTTCATCGTCTCGTCGATGACGGCCAGCAGGTCGCTCGACCTCTTCGAAGGCCGGACGAGACAGTTCGCCTCCTTCTCGGCCGCGGCGAGCTCCTCGGCTGTCGGCTTGTAGAGAAGCGGCAGGACCGCGGGCTTCGAAGCGGTCGACCCACAGCGCTTGCGCAGCTCGGGCACGTCGGCGGTATCCGCCAGCACGAGGTCGTACTTGCCGGACTCGAGCGCTTTCTCGACCTCGGCCTGGCTCTCCACAACCTTCGCCTTGTGCCCGGCGGCCGTGAGCGTCGCCTCGACGTGGAATTCCTTCTCGGCCGCGGGAACGCGGGAAGCGGGGTTCATGAAGACCAGGACCCGGGACGGGAATTTCGACCGCATGACACGCGCGCCGCCGCCGATCAGGACGAACTTGTCTCCACAGCCAAATGCGATGCCGCCACCAAGGGTCAGCGCACCGGCGACCGCCGCCGCGATCACGAGAACCCGCCTTTTCATACATCCCCTCCTAATGTTGTCGCCGTGTGTACGCCTCGGTCCCCGGACTGTCAACTAGGATTTCGATAAGAGATCGATCAGGTCCGTTGGGCTACGTCACTTCCACCACGATTTCCCCAGGTCCGTCATCTTGAGGTTCTCCAGGTCGGTGTAGAAGTTGTAGGCATAGAACCGGAAATCCGGGGTAACGCGAACCCCCATCGGGCCCGATCCGAACTCGACGAACCCCGCCGGGTCGGGAGGGGCGAGCTCCTTCCAGCGCTCCCGACTCCCGCTCTCGAGATCGATGCGGTAGAGCGTCAACGGCCGCGTCTCGGCGCCCCGAACGAGGATCGTCTTGCCGTCCGCGCTCCAGGCGACCAGAAAATCTCCGGGCTCGGCCCCCATGATCGCGCGGGCCCTGCCTTCCCCGTCGGCCCGGTAGATGAGGTGCAACCCCTCGAGCGTCGAGCCGGCGACCTCACGGCCGTCGGGCGAGATGAGGGTGGCCCGCATGCCGTCTTCGGCGAAGGGCCTCGGAGGGCCTCCGGAAAGGTCCTGAATGTACGAGCGCGGCGGTTTCCCCTTTTCCTGCGCGGCGATCAGAATGCGCCGGCCGTCGGGGAAGAACGAAGCCCAGTGATATTGAACGGCGGCTCCGGGCGGAAGATCTCGGGGCTCGCCGATTCCCGTCGGCAGTAGCGTCAAGTGAGGACCGGGAGACGGCCGTATCACCAGCGCCCACTTCTCGTCGGGGGAGAGCGCGAGCGCCTTGCCGACCCCCACGAGCTTGGCGTCCGAGCCGTCCGTCCTTCGCAAGTACGTCTCGAAGATCTCGTCGGATGATCGCGTCCATACGTACTCGTAGAAGAGAAGCGTGCGCCCGTCCTGCGAGAAAGCGACCGCGTCGGAGTCTCCGAGCCAGGAGAGGTTGCTCTCTCTGGTAGCCCCCGGCACCAGAGCAAGGATGTCCCGGCGTATGTGGCGATACCCGCCGGCGTCCAGAACCAAACCGTCGTGCGAGACATCGTCCAGTCCGGGAATCCAGGCGGCCACGCGCACGCGACCCGCGAGGCTGACGCCCCAGGTGTCCTGCCCCTCGCCCTGCCGGGTGCCGTTGAAGAAGACTTCTTCTCCCGTGGGACTCCACAGCGTGGAGAACAGCTGCCGCCACTCTCCCGTCAGGTCCCTCTTGTGGCCGGCGCGGTCGACGACGCAGACGGTGCCGCGCTGCTGGTCCCGCTGCGGATGGTCGACAAAGGAGACCAGATCCCCCTTCGGCGAAACCCGCAAGCCCGTGAGGTAGCCCTCGGTCTTGTACAGCACTTTCCCGATCGGATACTCGATGCGGTCTCCCTCTTCGACGGCATGAATCGCGGCGAGCTCCTTGCCGTCCGGCGACCAGTCGGCCGAACCGACGTTTTCGAGGACCTCCCGGGGAGTGCCGCCTGCGAGCGGCACGCGAGCGAGCGTGCCGAAGCACGGCTCCCAGCGGTTCTCGCAGCCGAGAGAGATCGCCATCTCGCCGGTCGAGGATATCGACAGGATTCCGGCGGGAAAGATGCCGAGCGGCCGCGACTCAGTGCTGCCGACTCGGGTCGTGAAGATTTCGCTCGGTTTCCCATCCCACGCCGCGGAGTAGACGATCGTCTGCCCATCGGGAGCAAAGCGCGCGCCCGTCAGGAAGCCGCGGCGGAAGGTCAGCGTCCGGGTCAGCGGCGGCGGAGTCTCCCGGGCACGGCGGAACTGGAGCCTCTGTCCCGCGAAAAACGCCACTACGGCAAGGACGAGACCCGCCGAAGCCGTGCCGGCGAGGAGCGCGCGGGACGGCCGGGAGCGGCGCGGCGCAGGTTGCTGCATGCCGGACACAGAGATTCCCGACGCGTGGTCGCGCAGCGCGGCCAGGTCCCGCGCGAGGTCCTTCGTCGAGCCGTATCTATCGTCGGGATCCTTGGCCAGGCACCGCTCGATGATCCAGACCAGGTTCGCCGGCGTCTTCGGCGCGGCGGCCGAGATGGGCTCGGGATCGTCCTGGATGACTGCCGAGAGCGTCTGGATCGCCGTCGCCCGGTCGAAGGCGCGCTTCCCCGTGGCCATCTCGTAGAGGATCGCTCCCAGGGAGAACTGGTCCGAACGAAAGTCCACGGGATGGCCGCTCGCCTGCTCCGGCGACATGTAGCCCACCGTCCCCATGACGGTCCCCGGCTCCGTCCCCCGCGTCACCGTCGCCAGATGAGAACCTTCGGACGATTCAAATCCCGCGGGAACCAGCTTGGCGAGGCCGAAGTCGAGGATCTTGACGAAGCCGTCCCTGGTCACCATCAGGTTCTCGGGCTTCAAGTCCCTGTGCACGATCCCCGCGGCATGCGCCTTGGCGAGGCCGTCGGCCGCCTGCGCGGCAAGTGCGAGCAGCCGGCGCAGCGCGATCGGCCCCGTCTCCAGGACCTCCCGAAGAGTCCGGCCCTCGACCAGCTCCATCGCGATGTAGGCGAGGGAGTCGGACGAACCGATGTCGTAGATCGTGACGATGTTGGGGTGATTGAGCGAAGAGGCCGCGCGTGCCTCCTTCTCGAAACGCTCCAGCCGGCTCCTGTCGGCCGAGATCTCGCCCGGAAGCACCTTCAAGGCGACGCTGCGCGAGAGTCTCTCGTCGCGCGCCCGGTACACCTCCCCCATTCCACCCGCGCCCAGCGGGCCGACCACCTCGTAAGGCCCAAGCCGGGTCCCCGCCGCCAGCGTCACGCTCGTTCCTACTGCTCGATCGTTAAGGCGGTCGAGCCTGTCTCCCCAGACTGTAATTCTGCTTCATTTCCACCACGATCTCCCCACCTCCAAGGTCCTGAGACTCTCCAGATCGCTAGTCAGGCTGTAGACGTAGAACCGGAAATCCGGGGTCACCCGCACGCCCATTGGTCCGGCTCCGAATTCCAGGAAGCCGGCCATGTCGGGGGGAGCCAGTTCTTTCCAGCGTTCCCGCCGGCCGGTCGTGAGATCGATACGGTAGAGCGTCAGGGGCCGTTCCTCTTCGCCGCGGACGAGCATCGACTTGCCGTCAGCGCTCCACTGGACGAGAAAGTCTCCCGGCTCCGCTCCTAAAATCGCGCGGGCCCGGCCTTCGCCGTCGGCCCGGCAGATCAGCTGCAGACCTGCGAGCGTCGTGCCGGCGATCTCGGTACCGTCGGGCGAGACCAGCGTCGCCCGCATCCCTTCCTCGGCGAAGAGGCGTGGCGGCCCCCCCGCGAGATCCTGAATGTACGACCGTGGGAGCTTGCCCTTCTCTCGTGCCGCGATCAGGATCCGCCGCCCATCCGGAAAGAAAGACGCCCAGTGATACTGAGCAACGTCTCCGGCCGGAAGGTCCCGCACCTCGCCGACTCCCGTCGGCAGCAGGGTGAGGTGAGGACTGGGAGACTGCCGCGCCACGAGCGCCCACTTCGTATCCGGGGAAAGCGCCAGCGCCTTTCCGGCTCCCAGCAGCTTGGCGTCCGAGCCGTCCGTCCCCCGCACGTAGGTCTCGAAGCTCCCGGTCCCCGATGTTCTCCATCTGTACTCGTAGAGAAGAAGAGTGCGCCCGTCTCGAGACAGGGCAGCCGCGGTGCAGTCCGCGAGCCAGGAGAGGTTGCTCTCTTTGGATGCGCCCGGAACACCGGCAAAGATCTCGCCGCGCGTGTTTCGGTATTCGCCGGTGTTCAGAATCACGCCGTCGCGCGAGACGTCGTCCAGGCCGGGAATCCAGGGGGCCGCACGCACATGGCCTGCGAGGCTGACACCCCAGGTCTCCTGCGCCTCGCGCTCCTGGTTGCCGGTGAAGAAGACCTCCTCGCCGGTGGGACTCCACATCGTGAACAGCAGCCGCCGCCACTCTCCGGTCAGGTTCCTCTTGTGGCCGGCGCGATCCACGATGCAGACGGCACCACGCTCGTCGTCCTCCTGCGGGTGCTCGATGAAGGCGACCAGGTCCCCTCTCGGCGAGACGCGCAAGAAAGTGAGGTAGCCCTCGCTCTTGTAAAGCATCTTCCCGATCGGATATTCGATGCGGTCTCCTCCCTCAACAGCGTGGATCGCGGCGAGCTCCTTGCCGTCCGGGGACCAGTCCGCCGAGCCGACGTTGTCGAGGACCTCACGGGGCGTACCGCCCGCGAGCGGAACGCGGGCGAGCGTCCCGAAGCACGGCTCCCATCGGTTCTGGCAGCCGAGCGAGATCGCCATCTCGCCGGTGGAAGAGATCGCCAGGATGCCCGCCGGAAAGATGCCGAGCGACCGCGACTCGGAGCTGCCGACTCGCGTCGTGAAGATCTCGCTGGGCTTCCCGTCCCACGCCGCGGAATAGACGATCGTCTGGCCGTCGGGAGCAAACCGCGCGCCCGTCAGGAAGCCCCGGCGAAATGTGAGCGTCTTCGTCGGCGGCGGCGGCGTCTCCCGGTCGCGGCGCGCCTGGATCTTCTGCCCCAGGAAGTAGGCCGCCGCTGCCAGGACGACTGCTGCCAGCGCGGTTCCGGCAATGAGGGCGCGTGAAGGGCGGAACCGGCGCGGCGCCGGCTGCACGACCCCGGAGACCGAAATCCCGGAGGCGTGGTCGCGCAGCGCCGCCAGGTCCCGCGCGAGGTCCCTGGTCGATCCGTACCGCTCCTCGGGATCCTTGGCCAGGCACCGGTCGATGATCCAGACCAGGTTCGACGGCGTCTTCGGGGCGGCGGCCGAGAGGGGTTCGGGCTCGTCCTGGATGATCGCCGACAGAGTCTGGATCGCCGTCGCCCGCTCGAAGGCCCGCTTTCCCGCGGCCATCTCGTAGAGGATCGCCCCGAGCGAGAACTGGTCCGAGCGAAAGTCTACCGGGTGGCCGCTCGCCTGCTCCGGCGACATGTACCCGACCGTCCCCATGACCGTCCCCGGCTCCGTCCCACGCGTCACCGTCGCCAGGTCGGTCCCTTCGGACGATTCGAATCCCGCGGGCACGAGCTTGGCCAGACCGAAGTCGAGGATCTTGACGAAGCCCTCCTTCGTCACCATCAGGTTCTCCGGCTTCAGGTCGCGGTGAACGATCCCGGCCGAATGCGCCTTTGCCAGGCCGTCCGCGGCCTGCGCCGCCAGCGACAGCAGCCGCCGCAGAGCGATCGGCCCGGACACGAGAAGCTCCCGGAGGGTCCTCCCCTCCACCAGCTCCATCGCGATGTAGGAGACCGACTCGGACGAGCCGATGTCGTAGATCGTCACGATGTTGGGGTGATTGAGCGAAGAGGCCGCCCGCGCCTCCTTCTCGAACCGCTCCAACCGGCTCCGATCCGCCGAGATCTCCCCCGGCAGGACCTTCAACGCGACGCTGCGCGAGAGCCGCTCGTCGCGCGCCCGGTAGACCTCCCCCATCCCGCCCGCGCCCAGCGGAGACTGAACCTCGTAGGGTCCGAGGCGAGAGCCGGTGGCGAGCATCACTCCGGTCTCACGGAAGCGTCTTCAATGCCCTCACGTGGGCGATCGCGTCGAAGTCACGGTCGTCATGCAGGAGGGGCACGCCGTGCTCGATGGCGATCTGAGCGATAACGCAATCGAGCGTGCTCCGGACCGTCAGCCCCCGCCGGCGGCAGTCGTAGTAGATCCGGGCCGCGGCGACATGCGTGGCCAGCGGATCGAGCGGAGCCAGGATTATCTGCGTCTGCAAATAGCCCTTGAGCCTTCGCCACTCGGACTCATCTCGCGCTCCCTGCAGGATCTCCTGCACGACGACCGGGGCAAGCCCGATCTCGAGGCCTTCGGAGAGCGCCATCGCGACCGCTTCACTCGCCCGGGTCGAGCGCCCGGCCAGGAACGGAAGCAGCGCGGACGTGTCCACCAGGATCACGTCGCTGTCCGCAGCTTCTTGTAGTCGTATCCCTTCGCGAAGCGCACCTTGCCCTTCAGGTCGAGAAGCGACCGGCGCTTTCGAACGCGGATCAGTTCCTCCAGGGCCTCATGCACAAGCGCCTTCTTCGTCCTGGCCCTGCTGTGGCGGAACGCCTCTCTCACGAGTTCGTCGTTCAATACGATGTTCGTTCTCATGACGGCCTCCAATGTGTATGACTATACACCTACCGTCTCCCCGAGAGCCGACCACTTATGCGGGCCGAGCCGGGGCCCGGCTGCCAGTGTCACCCTCGCTTCTTCACCTCAACCGTGGAAGCCGTGGAGCCGGTCCTCTTGAAGAGGCGAAAGATCATGGAGGCCGGGCCGATCTTGATCGCGTCCTTGTCCGTGAGCCGCGCCGGCTTCTCGATCCGGCGGCCGCGGAGAAATGTTCCGTTCTTGCTGCCGAGATCTTCGACCGTCGCCCCCGAGTCATCCACGGCGATCCGCGCATGGCGGCGGGAGACCGAGGCGTCGTCGATCCAGACGACCGAGTCCCGGTCCCGGCCGATCAGGTTCTCGCCCGGATCGAGCGCGATCTCCCGAGGCCCCCAGACGAGGCGGCAGATGAACGGAGCCGCGGATCGGGCCAGGGCCTTCTCCGGCGCGGCGGCCGCGGCGGCGGCGAAGGCGTAGCCGAACCGTGGCACGGTCCGGAGGATCCGCGGAGCGCGCGCATCGTCGCCCAGTGTCGCGCGAAGCTCCCCGACGAGGTTGGCAAGGTTCGCCGGCGAGACGAACGTTCCCGGCCAGAGATGCTCGTGGATATCGGCCTTCGCGACCGCCTTCGGGCGCCGGCGGATCAGGAGCTCCAGCAGGTCGAACGCCTTGGGCGAGAGAGGCACGACGGCGCCTTTTCGGATCACCTCTCGGGTGTCCGAGTCAAACGTCCAATCGCTCACGGCGATCCGCATCGCGCCGCCTCTTCCAGAATTGCTCGCCATCTTATAACCCGCTCCTGTCTCCCGCCGCGAGTCTCCAACATCGCTCCCGCCTTCCCGAAGCGGATGCCTCACCCGAAGCCGGCCGTAAGATCTCCGAGTGCCTGTGTGGAAGGTCACGCTCGAGTACGACGGCACCCGCTATCGCGGCTGGCAGTCCCAGAAGAACACCGACCGGACCGTCATGGGGGTCCTCGCGCGAGCCGCCCGGGAACTCTTCAGAGAGGAGATCGTCCTCGGGGGCTCCGGGCGCACGGATTCGGGCGTCCATGCCCTCGCTCAGGTCGCCCACATGAAGGCCAAGAAGTCCCTGCCGCCGCTCGATGTCGAGCGGGGCTTGAACGACCGGCTTCCCTTCGACGTCAACGTGCTCTCCGTCGAGGCCTCGCCCGCCGGCTTCCACGCCCGCCACGACGCGAAGTCGCGGACCTATCTCTACAGGATCTCTCGCCGGCGCACCGCCTTCGACAAGCGCTACGTCTGGTGGGTCAAGGATCGGTTGAACTTCACGGCCATGAGCCGCGCGGCGAAGCTGTTCGAAGGGCGCCACGATTTCGCGTCCTTCTGCGAGAACCCGCAGGGGCAGGATTCCACGGTCGTCGTGGTCGAGAAGAGCGATCTGCTCGACTTCGGGCGCGAGATCCACTACCGGATCGAGGCATCGCATTTCCTCTGGAAGATGGTGCGGCGCCTCGTGGGCACCCTCGTCGAGGTCGGACGCGGAAACCTCGACGCGGCGGATGTCGAGAAGCTCCTTCGCGAGAAGTCCGGCGAGCCCGCGAAATGGACCGCTCCGCCGTCGGGCCTCTTTCTCGAGAAAGTGACCTACAAACAGTAGCGCCTAGAGAACGTCCGCGGCTTCCATCGCGCGCGCGAAGGAACCCGCCCAGATCTCCCTGAGGGCTCCGACGCCTTCGTCGAGCAGGACTCTCCCTCCGGCGGCTATCAGCAGCCGCTCCCCGCCGGTCCGGCCCGCCACCTCGAAGGGAACCGCGAGTCTCTCCGCCTCGGAGCGGATCGCGGCCTCCTCGTCCGGTCCGAAGGAGACGAGGACCCGTCCCGCCGTCTCGCCGAAGAGGAGCGCCGAGGGGCGAAGCGTGGAATCGAGCGTGACCTCGGCGCCCACGCCGGAGTTCATCGCGCACTCGGCCAGGGCGACCGCAAGGCCGCCGTCGGAGAGATCGTGAGCGGAGGCGAGGCTCCCCCGCTCCGCCAGCCTCCCGAGCAGCTCGATGAGCCGCCTTTCCGCCGCGAGGTCCACATCGGGACAGGGTCCTTCGTCGCGCCCCCGGATGACGCGAAGAAACTCGCTCCCGCCCAGTTCGTCGCGAGTCCGGCCGAGAACGGCGATGGCGTCGCCTCCCTTCGCGAACGGAAGGCGAATCCGCTTGCCGACGTCCTCCAGCAGGCCCACCATTCCCACGGTCGGCGTCGGAGGGATCGCCTTACCGTCGGTCTCGTTGTAGAAGGAGACGTTGCCGGAAACGACCGGGATTTCCAGGGCCCGGCAGGCGTCGGCGATGCCGCGCACGGCCGCCTCGAACTGGCCCATGACCTCCGGCTTCTCCGGGTTGCCGAAGTTCAGGCAGTCGGTGATCGCGAGAGGGCGAGCCCCGACGCACGCGATCGAGCGCGCCGCCTCCGCGACGGCGAGCGCCGCCCCGCGATAGGGATCGAGTGCGCAGAAGAAGGGATTGACGTCGCTCTTCAGGGCGAGGGCCTTCGTGGTCCCCTTGATCCGCATGACCGCCGCGTCGCCTCCCGGCCGCTCGACCGTGTTCGTGCCGACCATGTGGTCGTACTGCGTCCAGATCCAGGACTTCTCGGCCACGTTCGGACCGGCGAGGATGCGCCGGAGGCAGCCGCCATAATCTGATGGCTCCGGCTCCTCCGGCCACGATGGCGCAGGGACCGTGCCCGGCGCGGCTCGCGGACGGTGGTACAGAGGCGCCTCGCTCGAAAGCGGCTCGGCCGGCAGATCCGCCACTATCTTCCCATCGAAGAAGAGAACGACACGGCCCGAGTCCGTCACTCTTCCGATCTCGGCCGCGTCCAGGTCCCACTTGCGGAAGATCTCGAAGACGCGGTCGAGGCGGTCGCGGCGGGCGACGAGGAGCATCCGCTCCTGCGACTCCGAAAGCATGATCTCGTAAGGCGTCATCCCCGCTTCGCGGACGGGGACTTTCGACAGGTCGAGCTCGACACCGCTGCCGGCGCGCCCCGCCATCTCGAAGGCCGACGAGGTCAGCCCGGCGGCACCCATGTCCTGGATCCCGACGACGGCGTCCGTCTCGAAGAGCTCCAGGCACGCCTCGAGAAGGAGCTTCTCGGTGAAAGGGTCGCCGACCTGCACGGTCGGCTTCTTCTGGCGGGTTTCGTCGCCGGCGAACTCCTCGGAGGCCATCGTGGCGCCATGGATTCCGTCGCGGCCGGTTTTCGATCCGACGTAGACGACCGGGTTGCCCGCGCCCTCAGCCCGGCCGCGGAAGATCCGGTCCTTCCGGACGATCCCCACGTTCATGACGTTGACGAGGATGTTGCCGTTGTAGGCGGGATGGAACGTGGCCTCGCCGCCAACCGTGGGGATCCCCATGCAGTTGCCGTAGCCGGCGATCCCGCGGACGACTCCATCCACGAGGTGCCGCATGCGCGGCGCGTCCAGGGAGCCGAAGCGCAGCGAGTCGAGTGAGGCGATCGGCCGCGCCCCCATCGTGAAGATGTCGCGCAGGATCCCGCCGACTCCCGTCGCCGCTCCCTGGTACGGCTCGATGAACGAAGGGTGGTTGTGCGACTCCATCTTGAACGCGACCGCGAGCCCGTCCCCGATGTCCACGATTCCCGCGTTCTCCCCCGGCCCCTGGATCACCCGCGGCCCCGACGTGGGGAACATCTTCAGGTGCACGCGCGAGGACTTGTACGAGCAGTGCTCGCTCCACATCGCCGAAAAGATGCCGAGTTCCACCAGGTTCGGCTCCCGCCCCAGGATCCGGAGAATGCGCTCGTACTCTTCTTGAGAAAGGTTGTGCTCGGCGATCAGCTCGGCGGAGATCGGCATGCGGCGAGAGAGAATCGTATCCGAACTCGCCTCTCTTCGAGAGGTGCCCCGTCGGACCGAAAAGTTGCCGCCAGCCCTCCTGTATCCTGACTCTCATCGCATGTCGTCGAAAGCGATCGGCTGGCTGCGGAATCGGACGTCTCTGAGCGATTGGGTGATTCTGGCTCTCCTCTTCACGATCGCGGCGACCTTCACGATCCGGCTGCCCGCCGCCCCGCGCGCGCGCTCGTCGTGGGCGCTGCACCTCGGGCTCTTGCTCGCGTTTGGAGCCGTCGTCGGCGTCATGGCCTCGCGACCGCGCTCCCGCTGGGTCATCTGGGCCCGGGCAGTCGCCACGGTTGCCGTCCTGATGTTCCTCTACTCCTCGCTCGGAGGGCCCGTCTTCGCGATCATTCCCTGGCGCGCGGACCGGTTGCTGGCCGGGGCCGATCGGGCTCTCTGCGGAGGCCATTCCCCCGCCCTCTGGGCCGCGCGGCACATCGGCGTTGCGGGCCTCGAGTTCTGGAGTCTGATCTACGGTTTCTTCGTCCCCTTCCTCTACCTGTCGATCTTCCTCGGCTGCGTCGGGCGGCCCGCCACCGAGCGCGAGGAGTTCCTGATCGGGTTCTCCGTGACATACGCGATCGCCTACCTCGGGTATCTCTTTCTCCCGTCCACCGGACCGATCGAGTTCTTTCCCTCTGTTGCTCCGCCGCCCGGCGGTCCGCTCCATCGCTTGATCCTCTCTTCCGTCGCGGCGACCGGCGGCAACCACGGAGCGTTTCCCAGCCTCCATGTCGGCGCTTCCGCGTATCTCTGCCTCTTCGACTGGCGGCACAGCCTTTTGCGCGGAATGACTTACGCGCCGGTCGTCGCGCTGATCGGCTTCTCCACTCTCTTTCTGGAGTATCACTATGTCGTGGACCTGCTGGCGGGGATTGCCATCGCCGTCCTGGCGAATCGCCTCGCCGCCTCCTCGCGCCCCGGGCGAGCCTCGGAGAGGCTGGCATGAGCGGGTACGCCCTGCGAACGGCGGGGCGTCTGGGCCTGATGGCTTTCTTCCGCCGCATCGAGGTCGCGGGCCGGGAGAACCTGCCCTCGGCCGGTCCGCTGCTGCTCGTGCCGAACCACACCAACGCGTTCATCGACGCCCTCGCCGTCGCGGCGGTGGTGCCCCGGCGCGTGATCCTGACGGCCAAGAGCACTCTCTTTGGCCACCCGGTTCTGCGACCTCTTCTCCACGCCGTCGGGGCGATCGCCTTGCACCGGCGTCAGGATCGTGACCAGGGCGCCGACCCTGCGGCGAACCTCGGGTCGCTCGCGGAATGCCGCCGCCGCCTGTCGCGCGGAGAGGCGGTCTGCATCTTTCCCGAAGGCGTCAGCCATTCCGACCCGCACCTGCGCCCGCTGCGCACCGGAGCCGCTCGGATCGCAATCGATTTCCTCGAACACGAGAAGGGAACGATCACGGTCGTTCCCGTCGGCCTCCACTACGAGGCCAAGGAACGGTTTCGCTCGTCGGTCTGGGTTCGTTTCGGGGCTCCGATCGACGCGGCGGCCTGGCGGGCGGCGCGCCCCGAAGCCGGAGTCCGCGAGCTGACCGCCGATATCGAGAAAAGCCTCCGCGCGCTGACAGTCAACTTCCGGCGCCGGCGGGAGGCCGCGCTTCTTCAGTGGACGGCCGAGGTCCTGGCGACACGAGGCCTTCCGCCGGCTCTCCTGGGGAGAGACGAGGGCGCGGTCGCCGATCGCGCGATCCTGGCCGCCCTGTTGAGCGAGGGATACGAGAAGCTCGAAGCGTCGCACCACGAAACCATCGCCCGGCTCGAGGAACGCGTCCGCCGATACCACGCCGACCTGCGCCGCCTGGGAATCTCACCGCCCGAGGTCTATCTCGAGATGGATGCCGGGCGGGCGGCGCTCTTTGTCGTGCGCGAGGTCGAAACGCTCCTGGTCGGTCTCCCGCTCGCCCTTCTCGGAACGCTGCTGCACGGCCCGGCTTACGGCATCGCGCGCGCGATTGTCTTCCGAGTTTCCGTCGATCGGGACCACTGGGCGACCAATGCGATCTTCATCGGATCGGCTCTGGTTCTCCTCTCCTCGGCGCTCGAGCTCACCGCCGCATGGATCTTTCTCTCCTGGCCGTTCGCCCTCGCCCTGACCGCGCTCCTTCCCTACAGCGGCTATTACGCGCTCCTCTACCGCGACCGCGCCGGAGGCGTACTCCGGAGAAGCCGCACCTTCCTGCGGTTCCTTTTCGACCGGGGACTCCAACACCGCCTCGCGGAGGAAGGGCGCTCGATCATCGCGGCCATCGAGCGTCTGGCCGAGGCGGCCCCGGCGCGGACTTAGCCGCCGATGAGCTGGGTTCTCGACCTCGGCGATCGCTCGGCCCGGGATGTCGGCTCCGCGGGAGGAAAGGGATCGAGCCTCGCGCGTCTCTTTCAGGCGGGCTTTCCCGTGCCGGCCGGTCTCATCGTGACGGCGGACGCCGATCGAGCCTTCCGCGACGAGGACCCGGAGCTCAAGAGGGCGGTGGCCGGGTTCGACTTCGCGCGCCCCGAGGTGCTGCGGGAGCAGTGCGAAAGGGTTCGCGAGCGGCTGATCGGCCGGCCGCTGCCTCCCCCTCTCGCTCGAGAGCTGTCCGAGCGCCTCCCGCCGCTTCTTGCCCTTGGGCCGGTGGCCGTGCGCTCCTCCTCGACTCTCGAGGACCTCGCGGGAGCCGCCTTCGCCGGCCAGCACGACACGTTCTTGAACCGCGCGACCATCCAGAGCGTGCTCGAGGCCGTACGGCGCTGCTTCGCTTCACTCTGGGAGGACCGCGCGGTGCGCTACAGGCGCGAGCGCGGCTACGGGCAGCAAGGCGCCTCGATGGCGGTCGCGATCCAGTCGATGGTCGGGAGCGAGTCCGCGGGCGTCGCCTTCACGGTTGACCCGATCACGGGGGACGCGGGCCGGCTGCTGATCAACAGCGCCTGGGGCCTCGGGGAGACGGTGGTTTCCGGCGAAGGGGACGTCGATCAGTTCGTTCTCGACCGCAAGACGGGCCGGGTGGTCGAAGCGCGAATCGCGGAAAAGACGCGCGCGATCGTGGGGGCTTCCGACGGCACCCGTGTCGTGGAACTCTCCGGCGATCGCGCAAAGGCGGCTTCGCTCTCGGAAGGAGACCTCCGGGAGCTCTGGAAGCTCTCGATCGCCGCCGAGCGTCTGGCCGGCTTCCCGCAGGACGTCGAATGGGCAATCGCCGGAGGCCGAGTGTTCCTGCTCCAGTCGAGGCCGGTCACCAGGCTCCCCGACCGATGGACGCGCGATGAGTCGGCCGAGCGGTTTCCCAGCGTCGTGACGCCGCTGACATGGGACTACGCCAGCGAAGCCTTTCACGCCTCGCTCTCCCATTCGCTGCGCCTGATGGGGCTGCCGCCGTTTTCCGGACACTGGTTCGAGCGCTTCGACGGGTACATCTATGGCAACCAAACTGCGGTGAGGCTCTTCACGGCCGGTTTTCCCCCCTTCGAGAGCCTGGAAGAGCTGCGCCGGCTCCTTCCCGATGTGCGGCAGCGGTACCCCTGGGTCGAAAGCCTGCCCGTTTCCTGGGCGCGGGACCTCGATCGCTACCTTCTCCGGCTGGGCGCGCTCGAGTCGATCGACACCGCCGGCATGACGGAGGCGGAGCTTGGAAGGCTGGTCGATTCGATCGCGAACGCCGGCAGGGAGTACTTTCTCCCGAACATCGCGATCTCGCTGACGCACGCCCTCCTTCACCTCGGTCTCTTTCGATTTCTGAGCTTCGTCGCGGCGCCGGCCGAGGCCGCGAAGCTCTACGACGAGCTCATGGGCTTCTGCGAGACCAAGACGAGCCTCGTCAACACCGACCTCCAGGCGCTGGCCCGCCTGGCGCGGCGAGACGCGGCGCTCGAGCAACTGCTGCGCCGGACAGACCGGCGCGCGATCTGGGAAGAGAAGCGGCTGGCCGGCTTCCCCGCCTTCGAAGCCTCCTTCGCCCGGTTCCTGGAGGACCACGGCCATCGCGAGGTGGACTTCGACGCCTTCCATCCGACCTGGTCCGGACAGCCGTGGGTCGTGCTTGAAAATATCCGGCTGCTCCTCGAGCAGCCGAGCCTGCCGGACCCGGCGTCGCGCTCGGCCGAGCTCCGGGAAACTCAGCAGCTTGCGGAGCAACGGCTCGCGGAGCTGGTTCCGGAGGATCTGCGATTCTTCGCGGCCGAGCTCGTCCGGCTCTGCCGCGCCTACACGGCGCTCGACGACATCGAGCACTACCAGACGACCCGCCTGAATACCCCGTTTCGCCGGACTCTCATGGAGCTGGGGTCCCGCCTGACGCGCCGGGGCGTTCTCGAGGCCCCGGAGGAGGTCTTCTTCCTGCGGCGCCGGACCCTCGAAGGACTCCTCCACGCCGACGTTTCGCAGGCGCAGGCCTCGGGGGAGGCTCGCTTCAATGCCGCCGAATACCGACGGCAGTCGAAGCAGGCGCCCCCCTGGATTCGGGGCGAAACACCGGCTGCCGCGGCGAGCGGCGCGCTGCGCGGCCTGCCCGGGTCGCCGGGAGTCGCGGAAGGTCCCGTCTTCCGCGTCCACTCGGTCGAAGACTTCGCTCGTTTTCCTTCCGGCGCGGTCCTCGTCGCGAGAACGACCAACCCGGCCTGGACCCCTCTCTTCTACAGCGCCAGCGCGGTCGTGACGGAGAGTGGCGGGCCGCTGTCCCACGGCGCCGTCACGGCACGCGAGGTCGGCATCCCCGCCGTCATGGCGGTGCGGGGAGCTCTCGAGGCGCTCTCGGACGGAGAGCGCGTCCGTGTCAACGGGACGGCCGGTTCAGTCGAGAAGCTGCCGGGGTGAGACGGCAGCGCTCATCCGATGGCAAGGCCTCGGGAGGATAGGGCATGCACGGCGGATTCGAACATCTTCAAGCCGGCGTCGTTGCCGAGGAGTTTTTCCGAGCAGCGGTCGGGATGAGGCATGAGACCCACGACGTTCCCCTCGCGGTTGGAGATCCCCGCGATGTTCTCGGCCGCGCCGTTGGGGTTGGCGGCTTCCGCGACGCGGCCCATCTCGTCGCAGTAGCGGAAGACGACGCGGCGCTCCCGGCGAAGCTCTTCCAGCGTCTCCCGCGGCGCCGTGTAGTTGCCCTCGCCGTGCCCGATCGGCATCCTGACGACCTGCCCCGGCTCGTACAGGCGCGTGAACGCGGTCTCGTTGTTCTCGACCCTCATGAAGACGTCGCGGCAGATGTACCGGAGCGTCTTGTTGACCCGCACGGCTCCCGGCAATAGGCCCGCCTCGAGGAGCACCTGAAAGCCGTTGCAGATTCCGAGCACGGGCCCGCCAGCGCGCGCGAACTCGGCCACGCTCTCCATGACCGGCGAGAAGCGCGCGAGCGCCCCCGCGCGCAGGTAATCGCCGTAGGCGAAGCCCCCGGGGAGGATCACGGCGTCGGCACCCTTCAAGTCTCTATCCTTGTGCCAGACAGGCTCCGCCTCGCAGCTGAGCAGTTCCTTGACGACATGGAGACAGTCGGCGTCGCAGTTGGAGCCGGGGAAGACGACGACGGCGAACTTCATGGTCATGCGGGCTCGGGCAGGACCTTCACGTCATATCCTTCAATGACCGTGTTGGCAAGGAGCTCCTCGGCCATGAGGCGCGCGTCCCGCTCGGCCGCCGCGGGATCCGAGCCCTCAACCTCGAGGAAGAAGACCTTTCCCGCGCGCACGTCTTTGACCGTGCGGTGGCCCAGCCGCGAGAGCGCCGCCGCGATCGCCTTGCCCTGGGGATCCAGGACATCCTGGCGCGGGTAGACCCGGACCTCGACTTTCACGCGTCGAAGGTCTCGAAGCCCAGGATCTGATCGGCGACGCCGGCGATCGCCTGGCATTCCGCGCGGTCGAGCGCCTCGCACAGGGCCGCGAGAGCGAGCGGGGGAACGTTGTTCGTGCGCGAGAGATGCGTCGCGACGACGCGTTGCAGGCGCCGCCCGGCGGCGCGGCGGACGGCCTCGGCCGACTGCCGGTTGGAGAGATGACCCCAGCCGCCGGAGATCCGCTGCTTGAGCGGCCACGTGTACGGGCCGTCGCGGAGCATGTCTTCGTCATGGTTGAATTCGAGGAGCAAAGCCGTTGCCTCGCTCAGGAACTCGACGAAGTCCTCTTCCGCGCGGCCGAGATCCGAGGCCACGACCAGCCGCGCGCCGTCCCCTTCGAAGGCATAGGCCACGGACTCGTTGGCGTCGTGCGGCGTGGCGAAGGCGCGGAATCCCAGATCGCCGATCCGCCCTTCTCGGCTCGCGTCGATCCGAACGAACGGCGAGAAGAGATTCCCCTCGAGGCCGATGGCCACCGCCGTGCCCGCGGTCGTGAAGATCGGGCATTCCCACCGCTGTGAGAAGACGAGGGCGCCGCTCGAGTGGTCGTTGTGCTCGTGCGTGACGAAGACTCCACGGATCGTGTCGGGCTCCATCCCCCGCGCCGTCAGGCGTCTTTCGATCTCGCGCGCGGAGAGCCCGGCGTCCACCAGCACGCGCGTCCTGCCGGACTCGACGACACACGCGTTGCCGCCGGAGCCAGACGCGAGGATGGAAACGCGCATGGACCCCTAGATTAGCAGGAGTCGAAGCTGTCAGCTATCAGCTCTCAGCCTTCAGCTCAGCTGTCAACTTTCATTGGGGCTATCGGGGCTGATCGCTGAAAGCTGGCGGCTGAAAGCTACTTCTTACCCGTGGACCCGAACCCTCGTCCGCCGCGAGAACTCTCGGGAAGCTCGTGAACCCTTTCGAAGCGGGCCCGGGAGACCGGAGCAAAGACGAGCTGAGCGATGCGCTCCCCCCGCTCGAGCGTGACAGGCTCGTTCCCCAGGTTCGCCAGGATGATCTGGACCTCGCCCCGGTAGTCGCTGTCGATCGTCCCCGGGGCATTCAACAACGCGAGGCCCTTGTCGTGAGCGAGCCCGCTTCTCATGCGAACCTGACCTTCGTACCCCTCCGGAATCGCGACCGCGACCCCGGTGGGCACCCGCGCCCGCCCTCCCGGCAAGATCAGCAGCGAAGTATCGATCGCCGCCCGAAGATCGCACCCCGCCGAGCCAGCCGTCGCATAAGCCGGCGCCTCCAGCCCATCGCCGTGGGGCAAAACCTTGATCGGTATGACGATCTCAGGCACGCCGGCCATCTTACCGTCGCCTGGACCGTAGGCTGGAGGAGGACTGAGGACCGAGGACGAGGGACTGAGGACTCCCACGGCCGTCGCCTCAGAGAAGGGCATCCAGACGGATTCCCGGGGAGTCCTCCCTCCTCCGTCCTTGTGATCGCGCGGTTATAGCGCTGACGCGAGATCAGGGACCGAGACCGGGAGTTTCCCGACGTTGCCTACGACGGCCAGCGAAAGGACGCGCCCGTCGAACAGGCGTTCGGCTTCCTCCGCCACATCGTCCTCGGTCACCGCCTCGACTCGCGCGATCATTTCCTCGGCGGGGCTGACCCGGCCGAAGTAGAACTCCTGACGGGCCTGCATGGACATGCGCGAGACTGTGGACTCCAGAGCCAGCACCATGTTGCCCTTCAGGTTCTCCTTGGCCCAGGCGAGCTCCCGGGGGCGCACTCCCTCCCGCTTCAGACGCTTCAACTCCCGCAGCGTGACCTCCAGCAGGCGGGCCAGATTCTTCGGGGCGCAGGCCGCATAGATCGTTTCGTAACCGCCCAGGCGGAAGGAGTTCAGGGACGAGGCGATCGAGTAGGCGAGACCCCTCTTCTCGCGCACCTGCTGGAAGAGGCGCGAGGACATGCCGCCTCCCAGGACGATGTCGAGCAGATTCGCCGCGAAACGGCGCTCGGAGGCCTGTGAGGGACCTTCCACCCCGAGGCAGACATGAGCCTGCTCGAGGCCGCGGCGCGACTTGAGCAGCAGGTCCTGATGGCCGCGAGGCCGGGCGAGACGCCTGTCCCTCCGCCCGGGCCCGGCGGACCGGGACGACCGTCTTGCGAAGAGCTGCTCGATCTCCGCGAGGCACCGGCGGACCGGGACGTGGCCGGCCACCGACACGATCAGGTTGTCGGGCCGGTACTTGGAGCGGTAATAGCGGTACAGGTCCGCAAGGCCGATCGACCGGAGAGTCTCCGCCGTCCCCAGGATCGGCGCCCCCAGGGGGTGGCTCCTCCAGAAGGAGCGCACGAAGAGCTCATGGACGACATCGTCCGGGTTGTCGTTGGCCTCGCCGATCTCCTCGAGGATCACGCCCCGCTCGACTTCGATGTCCACGGACTCGAAGGCCGGGGACAGGACGATATCTGCCAGAAGGTCCAGGGCCTCCGAGAAGCGGGAGTCGAGCGTGTGGACGTAGAAACCGGTGTACTCCTTGGTCGTGAAGGCGTCCACGTCGCCTCCGAGGCGGTCGATCTCGCGCGCGATCTGGACCGTCGAGCGGCGACGCGTCCGCTTGAAGAGCACGTGCTCCAGGAAGTGAGAGATGCCCTGCTTCGAGGCCGGTTCGTCCCCGGACCCGGCCCCCGCGAAGAAGCCGAGGGAGAAGGACCGGACATCCTGCATCGGATCGATCAAGACAGTGGTGCCGTTGTCGAGGACGAATTTCTTGACCATAAGAAGGCCCGGCGGGCACGGCTATTCTAACCCTGGGGAGGGCAACGCCGGCGAGGCCGGCCACCCAAGCCTAATCTATTGTCCTGGAGAGGTTTAGCGGCCTCTCGTAACCGGAGCCGGGCCGGGCGGGGCTCCCGGGATCCTCAGGCCGCCGGGCGGGAGCGTCATCGTGTCGCGATCGGCGTCCCCCATGATGAAGCGCCATTCATCGTAGAACTTCAGGCCTCTCCATTGGGTCAATGCCTCCTCGTGGAGGTTGGATCGGACGCCGACGATCGGACCGACGGTTTTTGTCTGACCCGACAGGCTGAAGGGGCCCGGAGTCGGGGTCGGAGTGGGCCCCGCCTGGGAACCGGGCGTCACCTGGGGGGCGGCGCCGGAAAGACTTCCCCCCTGTCCGATGGGAAGGGCCTCCGCTGAATTCATGTAGATCACGTGCCAGTCGGGACAGTTGCACATCGGTTCCTTGAAGAGCTTGCGGATCGTCCGGGGGCGGTTCTCGTACAACTCCTTCAGCTCGGTCGGAAGACGTCCGTACCGCCTCTGGAAGAACCCGATCGCACGGGCGTACTGCTTGCCCCGGAAGAGAAGCTCCTGCTCCTTCTCCCTCTTCATGATGGTCGCGATGGAAGGTGCCACCGCCATCAGGAGGATCGCCATGATGGCCATCCCGATGACGATCGCCACCATGGTGTACCCGGATTCGGGAGACGGGAGACGGGAGACGGGAGACGGACGCCCCTTCGTCTTCCCTCTGCCGTCTACCGTCTTCCGGCTCATTACCAGTCCTTGTAGAGGGTGCCGTCCAGGGCCTTATCGGCGGAGCCGCTGTGGATGTCGGTTATGCCGGGCGTCGCGGGCTGGTCGGGGGGGCCGGACGTGTCCCCTGTGGTCGAGGGCTCCTCGAAGGCGAGGACCCAGCTGTCCGCGGACTTGGTCATCGGATCGATCGGGATCTTGCGGATGTATCCCGCCGTAACGAGCGTCTGCAGGTCCGGCGGATAGGCGCCCTTGTCGCCGTGGTACTGGTCGATGACGCTGCGCATCGTGAAGAGGTCCTCCCGCAGTGCGGCCTCCCGCGCCCGCTGCGGCGAATCGCGCAATGCCGGCACGGCGATCGCCGCCAGGATCCCGATGATGGTCATGACCACGAGGAGCTCGAGGAGGGTAAACCCCTCGGAAAACGGGAAACGGGAAACGGGAAACGACGTTGTGAGACTGAGATTCCGACAGGCCACCGGCCTTCTCGTTTTCCGTTTTTCGTTTACCGTTTCCCGTCTCATATCACCAGTCCTTGTAGTAGGTCCCGTCGATGGCCCGCAGGTCGGAGAGAGAGAAGACGTCGTAGACGTTCTGTCCCCCCCAGGCGATCGAGTCGGGATCGTCCTGGAACGACCGCATTCCCCATTCCGGTTTCTTCGTCATCGGGTCGGTGGGGATGCGCCGCAGAAACTTCTGCTTCTTGTCGACCTGGCCGACGAGCGTGACGCCCTCGACCAGCGTATTCAAGTCGGGGGGGTAGCCCTCGGTTCCGATCTGGGGCGGGATCAGACCGAGGTCGGAGTACTGCTTGTACTTGTCGATCGCGTCCCGCATGAGACGAAGCTGGTAGCGCAGCTCGATCTCATCCTGCCGTTTGACCGTGTACCGAGCGACCGGCACGACCATCGCGGTCAGGATCGCGATCATCGCCGCCACGACCGCGAGCTCAACGATGGTGAAGCCCGCCTGCCGCCGGAAAACGGGAAACGGGAAACGGGAAACGAAGCGTCTCATCAGGCTAGCGGACCTCCACGACCGCGGGGATGGAGCCCGCTCCGCCGGGAGCATTCTCGAAGGAGAGCGTCGAATTGCCCGCTGCCATTCCCTGGAACACGATCTCCGCCACGGCCTGCGTTCCCGACAGGCTCAAGACGCTCGGGATCTCGATGATGACCGTGCCCGTCTCGATGTGGGCGTCGCCCAGCCCCCCGTTGGGCAGGATCGGGCGCGCCGTGACGGCCGCGACGACCTTCGGATCGAAGCGGATGGCGAGGGTCGTGTTCGTCAGCGTCAGGTTTCCCGCCGCGCGCACGAGGACGGACCGCCGCTGCCCCGTGGCGAGCGAGAGGCTCGCCGGGTCGAAATCGAAGACCACGGTGCCGGAACTGTCGGAGGCGCCCGGCTGATCGGCCACGGCGGGCTCGTCGACCGGGGCCGCTTCACCCGGCCTGGCCGCCGAGGGTGGCCTTCCCGGCACGGGCGTGGGCTGCGGCGCGGGAGTCGGACGGAAAAGGTCGGACGGCATCCCGCCCGGCGCGAGGTTGATGGGGGCGGGGGTCGTGGACGGACCCGGCGTCGTCCGGGCAGGCGCCGGCGGCTGGCGGCGGCCGAAGTCAAACGGCCCCGCTCCCACGGGGGACTCGATTCGCGGGGTCCCCTGGAAGGAGATGTTCGCATCGGTCCCGACGTAGACGGGCGTCAGGTCCTCGTCGGTGATATCGGGAATCCGGATGATGTGCGGCGTCAGCGTCAGGACGAGATCCGTCGTGTTGTTCGTCGTCGACTTCTTCGAGAAGATCCGGCCGAGGATCGGGATGTCCCCCAGGAACGGGATCGTGTCCGTGATCCTGCTCTTGTCGTTTCGCAAGAGTCCCGCGAGGAAGTTGGTCTCTCCGTCCTTCAGCCGGATGTTCGAGGAGATCGTCCGGGTCCCGATGATCGGCTGGGTACCGCCTCCCGGGATTGGCACCGAACCGTTCAGGTTCGACACCTCGACGGTGAGCTTCATGGTGATCTCCC
>Ga0153915_10001000_pt1 | contig 26069 bp, 24 predicted proteins | sample Opewatmetagenome_2_FD_107003 | JGI IMG/M metagenome (GOLD analysis project Ga0153915, IMG submission 107003) | Freshwater wetland microbial communities from Ohio, USA - Open water 3 Core 3 Depth 3 metaG | ecosystem: Environmental > Aquatic > Freshwater > Wetlands | place: USA: Ohio, Lake Erie...
TATAATGCGCTACCAAGCCTTCTGTGGGTATCTGCGCCATCAGTGTAATTGGCACTACAACTGAACCAATAAATATTTTCCAGAATTTCATATCCCCTCCTTTTTCTTTTGCAACTCGCCACGGTGTACCGTGGCGGGCTATTAAGATTCTCCGTTCAATCATTTTTTGCATATTCAATCTTTCGTTCTTCCACATAGATCGGATAACCATTTTCATAATCGTAGTGTTCTAATTTTACCCAATTATTTTTTTTATCATATTCATATTTATTGATAGAATTAAATTCTTTACATCGTTCTTCAATTTTTCTACCAAATGAATCGTATTTATATGAAAAATTATTGCTAGAATTGACATTACCGTCAGTTAACTTAGAAGTATGATTTGTCTTATTATTATGATTATCATAAGTATAAGTATCTCTAGATGTTAGTTGACCATTCATATCAAAATTGTTGACTTCCTTAAGATTATTATGTTCATCAAATCTATAAATATTTTTTTGAATAATCTTACCATTACTAGAATATGAGCACTCTTCAACTACATTCCCTCTGTTATCAAATTTATTAATAATTTTAGCACAGAATCTACCATCTGCCGAATATGAACTTGACTCAATATTTTGCTTTTTATCATTAAACTTTAATTTGTATATAGTAGACAATTTACCATCCTTGGAATAAAAGTCATGTTCTATCTTATTGCCTTGTGTATCATATTTATAAGTACATTTAATTTTATACTGCAACTTGTTATCAGCACCATATTTGTTCTGTTCTGTTAAATCTCCTCTGTCATTATAATTTTTAATCGTGTACCCCTGAAATTTCCCTTTTACCATTTTACCGAACCTATCATTTAATTCGTACCCAGTTTCTTTAATCGACTTTACCTTACCTATTATTTTATCATCAACAAAGTCTGGTGCATATTGCGCAAATGCCTGAATTGTGAGCATTAAGATATTAACTACGATTATTTTTAATGTATTCATGGAAGCCATCCTAATTACGTTTATAGTAAATATAACATTTAATAATATTTCAAGCTCGGCATGGTCGTGAGGTTGTCCGAGAACTAGTATATTTGCGTAGTTTGCAGAAAAACAGTTTCGTCTTTACTTAAAATGAATAAATTCATTTTTATGAAAATGTAATTCTTGGACAATCTCCGTACCATGCCGTTAATTCAACCCTTTAGTAAGTAAATATTCTTTTATATTACAACCTACTTTTTCAATAATTCGCTCAACATTAACATATTCATATTTACCATCATTTGTATCAACTGGATAATATTGTTCGATTGGAATATTTTGTAATTCACTTCTATAATATTGGAGCTGTTCATCAAGATATTTGATATTATCTATTCCAGTAGTATATAATAATTTTAATAAGCTTCTTTCGATCTCTATTGTTTCAATATCTGTATTAAAACTAGTAATCCATTCTACATTTTTTGTATTTGAAGGAGTTGGCGACCAAGCCCTTGCTACATCGGAAGACTTGCAGGCACCCAGCCAAAGAACTATTGGAGATTTGGACATTGCCAGCCATTTCCAAAGTTCTTCCCATGTGACAAATTCTTCATCAGAAGAGCCAATCCCAATAGAATTATCGTTATCATCTTTTATACCATGAGCCCCAATGAATAGATATTGTGCATTAGAATTATGAGTCAACCATTTCTTTATTGCACTATGAGCTCCCTTTTTTGATTGGACATCATATAAGCTAATCTCAATCTTTTCCAAATATTCATTCAAGGCTTTCTTAGTTTCTCGATATTCATTTTTAGGTAACCATTGCAATAAACATACTGGTTTGTTGTGCCCTTTGAATCTATTACAAAATATATTCATAGATATATCTCCTTTTCCTTGCTCTTTCGTTTCCCGTTTGACGTTTCACCTTTTCCTTTTCACTTTCAGTGGTTCCACAACTCTCTATCCAAACTACGGCACTGTATTGCTTCGTTTGTGCAAGGCGCAGATTACTCTTCATCATATATATCTTCCATACCATATTTTAGTAAAATATTTAACATTTTTTCTAAGGCTCTACTAGAAATTTCTGCATCACCTGTTAACAAATATTTTCCATCAATAAAATAAGCCGTACTTAAATATGCCCATCCAACTATACCAACAACTTCCTTTGCAATATTAATTAGATTTTTTATTGATACCCATTTGGGGCCAAATATTTTATCGTTGTTTTCATTATGTGCTACTGCTTTATCTCTAAACTTTTTTAATTTATCTAAAGTAGTTTTAATCTCTTGTTCTTCAAGTTGATCATAAATATATTCAGAAAATGTTCCAGCAAATATTGCAGGTCTTTCTGAAGCTATCGTTTTTAATTGAATTGGCGCATGAATATATTCTAATTGGAGTTTTAACTGATAAGGTTGTTTGATTGTTGTCAATTCAATAGTATTCCTTAAATAATCGAGTAGCGCTTTCAAACATCTTGTTGGATATCTACCGTTGGGAACATCAAATACTCTTGCAGCGGCCATAATTGCTTCATTCTGTAAACTTGAATTCATTACCGCAAAATAATCACGATATTGCCTTAAATTACCGTAGTCCAAGTCATACGCATACTTTCCAAGTGTCAACATCAACTTATACGACTGTTCCATTTTAAATATATCAGGAACTAATCCATTTTGTATTAGATCTTCAATGTTCTTAATTGTATCATTATTTTCTTGGTTATCCATTCTATCTATTTGTTTTAGTGGTTCCAAAGTTCTCTATCCAAACTCCTGTACTGTATCGCTTCGCTTATATGCTGTGGTAAAATTTTTTCTTCCTTCTCTAAGTCGGCAATTGTACGGCTTACTTTAAGAATACGGTCATAGGCGCGGGCGGAAAGGCCGAGACGCGTCATTGCCATTTTAAGCAGGTCGAGGCTTGCCTGGTCAATTTCGCAAAAAGTCTTTATCTCTTTTGAGCCCATATCGGAATTATTATGAACCCCCTTCAATCCTTTAAATCTCTTTAATTGGATGTTACGCGCTTCCACAACCCTCTTCCGTATTTCAGCAGATTTTTCCCCCTTTGATGCGGAAGATAATTCCTTAAACTTAACGGCAGGCACTTCTATATGAATATCAATTCTATCGAGCAGCGGGCCGGAAATCCTTGACATATATTTCTGAATCTGCATCTGGCTGCATGTGCATTTCTTTTCCGGATCCGTAAAGAAGCCGCATGGACAGGGTTGCGTGGCCAATCTGTAAGACGACCCTAAAAGCCCTAAAACCTTCAAAACTCCCTCAAAATCCAGTTTCTATTGGTGAACATATTAAAAAACGGAGATTAGAACAAAGGTTTAGCCAAAAAGGGCTGGCTCAAATTCTTGGTGTAAACGAATGTACTATTTGGCACTGGGAAAACAACTACTATCAACCACAAACAAGGTTTCTGTCCAAGATTATTGAATTTCTTGAATATAACCCGATAAACTGAAGTAAAGTTACTATATAAAAGTATTTCTTTTAGCTGATTTAATTATTTCTTTGTATTTTTATTAACAAAAGGGATTGGGGAGATGGTAAAAAATAAAAAAGTAGGCCTTGGATTATCCGGTGGAGGATTTCGTGCGGCGGCATTTCACCTTGGAGTACTTAAAAAACTAAACGAACTGAATATTTTACCTTCCATTGATGTTATATCGACTATTTCAGGTGGATCAATTATTGGAGCATATTATACATTATTCAAAAATGATCTCAGTCAGTTTTTCGAAACATTTCAAGTATTTCTAACTAAAAACGTTGTACTACGAGCTATTCTGTCGTTCTCCTTTATCTTTAGGACATTAACAATCCTCTTCTCTATAATTTTTATTTCTTTTATTATCGGTTGGTGGGCTTCATTATATTCGATTCTCTTACTTATCCTTATTGCATGTTTTTTTTATGTTGTTTTTCCAACAACAACACTTGTTCAGAGACAATACGATAAACTACTGTATAACAAAAAACGCCTTAGTGATCTGCCTGAAAGTCCGAAACTTATCATCAATTCTACCAATCTTGATACAGGAACATTATTTTCGTTTACAAAGAAATATTCCTTTGATTCTACCTACCAATATATAAAATCAATTTCTGGGAAATTCAATACTGAGCGACTAAATATTTCGACTGCCGTTGCTTGTTCAACGGCTGTTCCTTACTTATTCTCACCAACAACCCTTAGATTCAAAACCGAGAACGGGTATGTAATTCCCAAATTAGTTGACGGTGGTGTTTATGACAATCAGGGAATATATCGATTAACTGGAAGTGATAAAGAATTGAAATCTGATATTGTTATTATTTGTGATGCCTCATCTCCATTCAAAAAGAATTTTTTGGGTGTGAATCCAATTCCAGTATTTTCTCGTGTTATGAATATCATGATGCGTAGAATAAGAAACATCCAGTTTGTAAATCAAATCTACGAGCATGATGAAACAGAACTTTTTGAAATCGCCTACTTTTCATTGGAATGGGACTATGAAAACTGTCTAAAAGGATTTATTAATGCAACTAAGAAAAATCAAATTCGCCCGCATCTTTTAACTGCACACAATATAACAGAAGACATTATAAATGATACGCCACGATTTCTGTCATATTTGAAAGATAAGCTTGATTATGAAAGAAAAATCAAAAACGGCCTTACCGCAAATGAAATAAATTTCGTCAAAAATATTGGCACAAACCTAACTTCTTTAAGCAAAAACGAAATAGAATTATTATCTCGGCACGCGGAGATACTAACAGAGATTCAAGTCAGATTATATTGTCCATCGCTTATTGTTTTGCTTGATTAAAAATTACTATTTTTTTCAACATTTCAGGATTGTGTCATTCCTTATAACTATTCACTCACTATTTTTCCCAAGTAAAATTGATAATCCTCTCCTACAATTAACATTAGTGAGAGCATTCCACTTTCATTTAACACTTTCGCCAGCCATAAAAAAGCTTGAATGTCGTCAGGACTAGGGTTTGCCGAACAATTAGGTGGATGAGAATGCCATTCACCGATATATGTCAACATTCGATCACTAACGGTTTCGATGTGTTCAATCTTTCTTTTTAATCCCTTAATCCCCCTAATATAAACTGTTGGCCATTCGATACTATCGTCAGGCGATTTTATAGAATCCACGACATATATGATCTTCCTTTGTCTATCATATGATCCAATAATTGCGCCCCCAGTTTCATTGGGAAATTTCTCGCTTCTTGCTGTATTTACTTTATCGATAAAGAACTCATCATAGACAAGAGTCCAATCACCGAATTTAAGCCTCTCTTCATTATATATGGGTAATTCATATTTTATGATGCCTCCCTTTTGAGACCTCCAGATTGATATATTTGCTTTCTTCTCAATTAAAGCATTTTTAATTCCCGAAGATATTACACCGGCATGCTGCACAGTCAAATCAAAAGGTAAAATGGTACTTATATCCCTACACGAATTACCAATTCTGATTTTTCCAAAAGGCTTTTTAAGATGATCATTTAATTGTTCGTTTCCACAAATACCTCTATAATATTGCATTTCGAGCATATCTAACTTATTAAACCTCTCTGCATCTTCTGCGATCATAACAGAATCAAGTGCGTTTGGTGTAAAAAATGCGCTGATTCTTCGGCCACCTTTTTCAATATCATTTGCTAATTTTCTTGCAACAGATATTGAAGCCGAAAAGTCTAACACTATATTCGAGTCATTTATTTTTTCAATCAATGTTTTATTGTTTCCAAGATTGGTATTAAAAATATTCACTGGAATCGAATTGGCTATTTTTTCAGAAACATACATACTGTTGCCATAATCAGCTAAAACATCTGCTTTGTGGAATCCAATTTCTTTTTCACTCAATATATGACGAGTTATATTATGTGGTAAAAATATATCATCATCTGTCAGTGTCCACTTCCCAAGTCCCTGCCTAATTAATATATTGTATATTTGCGAACCAAGTGTTCCCATTCCAACACTGAATATTTTAAGGTTTTCATATTCGGGAGCAATATTATTTAGCAATAAAGCCCATTGTGGAGTATATTCCCAAACAGGATTCAGCATTCCAATTTCAACATTATCGCTATCATCATTGTCCAGAGGGAAATTAAACCCTATTGTACCATCGCTGACTCCCCATAATCCCAACTTAATGCCAAGTTCTTTAACTGACATATTTGTAAAAAACGACCTAATCTCATAATCCTCAATTTTAGATTCTGAACTTCTTTTTTTAGGCACTAATAGTACAATAATAAGTTTTGATGCAAAAAGATAAGTTATTTCTGCCTCAACCCATTGCCGAAATCTATTTCGGATATTTTCTTTTAAGTCTATATTACATTTTTGAAATAACTCACATAAATCTTTAAGATTTTTCGGAATTCTTGATATTGCACCATGAACAACTGCGGAGCTACTAAAAACTGTTGTTAAATAACTTTTTGTCACATCATATTTAATATTACCTGCATATTTTTTTGTTTTTAAGGTATGTATCCCATGAGACACGATTTCTGTTGATAGCAACAGCTCCGACAAAGACTCCTTAAATATATCACTGGGTAAAACAATATATGAGGTAGAATAATATAACAAAGGTTCTAATACTTGGTCTTCCTTGTGTAATATTCCTTTTGCGGTTAAAGACATCCATTCTCTTATTCTTTCGAGGTAAGCAAATGAAGACCATTGCAACTTTAGCTCTTCCACAGATTCTTCGTATAAACAAAGGCATTTTGGAATATCAAAACTCTTTAGATTTAAATGTGAAACATTAGGGAAGTCATCTCTCAATGCATAAACCTCCGGAATATTATCATCGGAAGTAAAACAGATTGCTACACGCTCAACATTTCTAATATCATTCTTTGGTTTTTGTGGTTTTTCAATTTCGATATCAATTATTATTGTTTCTTCGTGTTTGTAATTTTTTCTAACTTCTACAAATGTAGAAAATGGATTTACCTTTTCAGCCTCCATAAATTCCTTGGCTTTGTTTATTTTTAGATCATTCTTATCACAAGATTGCCCATACATTAAATCCAAATCTATCATCACTTTTATCCCGCTCTTCTTGTTGGTTGATGAGAAATGATTCCAACCGCCCCCAAATTCCTCTTTACTGTTGTTGCGCCATAAGCATCTATAGTAATAACCAGAGGTTCCGGTCTTGATTTTTTGGGATACTCCATTGTAACTAAGAATTCTCCCGTCAAATTGTTTGCTACATCTTTATAATAGTTTGCCGCCTGCCTATGTGGTGGTTGATCAGCATCTTCAGATGGAATGGAGTCGCTTGTAGATATAATCTTCGATCCTACATTCCCTTGTTCGTAAAGCCACTTAACATCTTTTGTTGGCTCAGTCTTTTCTTTACCTTTATCTGAACTTAAAGCGGTATAACTACAATGATGGGGCAACTTAATAATATCCCAATTTAATCTTGCCTCTCTTTTGTGGTATTTAGTAATATTAACAACATTTTCCCAATTTTCATAAGTTGTATCAGCGCTTAAAATTGCTTTGGTATCATGGTCATCTTTTCTGAAAACACATTGAACAACAATTGATCCTGTATTTCTATCTTCTAACTCTTCTTCTTTTCTTATTGCAAAAGGAGAATGTACAAATATTTCTAAGCCATCATTGATTAAATTATAGTTCTGAATTATTTGTCCAGCATCTACCATATGGCTTGTAAAATCACTACTATTTACTCCTTCATCTTCGAACCATTCTTTGAGCATCGAAGGGCGGGAAAATACTTTTATTTTAAGTTTATTTTTTAGTCTATATCTTGCTTCCGCTTGAAGAATCTTTGCCTCGGCGGTTAAATTTTTTTCACATATAACGTTCGCTGGAACCCATAGTTCTTCAATTTTAAACCTATCATCGCTTTGATATTTTTTAGCATGAAGCAAGTAAAATATATCACTAAATCCACGAATATGATCATCATCCGCATGAGTGAAAGTAACAACATCAAAATGTTTTTTGTCTTTACTTTTCATTTTATCTGATATTTCTGTCTTCAGATCGATTCTAAGATCATCTGGATTCTCAAATTCCTTACAGTGAGCGTAGTCAAACAGTAAATTCTTACTATTTTCAAGCTCAATTAAGCAACAATCAGCGTTCCCAATGGGATAAAATGTCATTTTATGCATTATTACACCTATTTTTAAATTTAATATTTTATTATCGCACCCCTATTTTCGTTGAGATGCTATAGACAAAAATATAATAAGATAGCGAACTGGTCGTTCGTGATTAAGATTATTTAAATTTATTTTTGAGCAATTATTTGTATCGTTTGAGAGCCATCTTGAGTTGATTTTTTACCTCCTCTTCAACTGATCGTGGAGAGATTATTTTTAGATCCTGTCCAAAACTTAGGATTTTTGAATACAATTCATATGATGGTTGTACTTTAATTGCAATCAACAATTCTTTTGCATTATCTTTAAGAATTGTTTGAGTCTCATGTAATGGCAAGGCTTTGATATAATTTCCTTGTAACGGAGTAAATGACAATTTAATTAGAATTGGTTTATCATTAGGAACTGTGATTCCAAGCGAATGTTGAAAATAGCTACTAAAATCAATTATTGGAGGTGTAAAATATTCCTCTGTGACGTCAAGTTTAATAATCCTATCTAAAGCATAGGTTCTCATTTGCGATGTCCCTTCAACAATTCCTAATACGTACCAATAATTCTTGCTCTCTTTTATCAGTAGTGGTGCAAGGATTCTTTTTATCGGCTCTGCAGCGTCATGCTTTTTATATTCAATTACGATTTTAACTTCTTTTACAACTGCCTTAAGAATTGGTTCGATATATTCTATACCTCTAACTAAGGGTACTTTTTCTAATTGTAGAATTGTTCTATTAGCCACCAATTCTTTTGTTTTTGGAGTAATATCGTAATTACCCAATACTTTATCGATAGCCTTTATAATATCTTCGAATATCAAGATATTTTTATATTGTTGCAACGTCTTAGCATAAAATAGCAAGGCAATCATATCATCCGCTCGCAACCCCAATTTGTTAATCGTGAAATTACTATCTGAATAATAGTATGCCTTTTTGATTGAGTTATATTCGATTGGGGCATCAAAACCCATCGGCCATTGTTCTTTCATCAACTCAATATCCTTTTGTACGGTTCGCACATTAACAGGTACCACCTCTTCACTAATCTGTTTAACCAGATTGGTAGTCTTCACATACTTATGTTTCGTTAACTCTCTATTTATAATCTCAATTCTTGCGCGTTGAAATTTAGTTTTCATAATTTAACTCGTCCAATGTTTCCAAATAATAACCATCGCTAAAGTATCTAACTTACAATACCTTAAAAGCGCCTTTTTATATGATTCCACTTTCTCTATTTCTCCTTTATGTAGCCCAAAAACAATATCGCCGTAGGCCGTCATAGCTCCAGTGCCGTCATTTATAGTTTCAGCTTTTTCATATATATCAATTGCTGGGAGCAGTTTGTATGGGTCAACTACAACGCTATTTTCATCTTTTTTATAAAGTGATAAATTTTCTTCAAAGTTTATTAACAAATCAGTAATATCTGGCGAATGATAACTTTGGAGAACAGCGGGAAGAGTCCACTTTATCGACGTCTTTCCCTTCATCTTTGGATGAAAATAATAGTTGATCGCAGCTTCATTCATATCATAATACTTATTCTCTTCGGTTCTATTTTTTATCATTTTTTCGAGCCAGCAGAGGAGTTCAATGTTATGATAATTATATTTAATGTATTGTTCGTAAATTGTTTTTAACATTGTAATTTCATATTGAGACCATATTAAAAATGTCCCATCTGCACCGATTGTGTCCATCAAAGACTCAGCAAATCTAAAACTGGGAAATCCCTGTTCGAGATTTATCCATTCTTTATGTATGGGGTAATTGCCAGGTCTTTCAATTATGTGACAACTCCATTGAAAACATATTGTCTCATAGGGGCGCATTCCTTTATGAAAAGGCAGAGCCGCAATTGTCGTCTCAAAATCAATAAAATATAGTGGATAGGGTAAGCTCAATAATTCATCCTTCAATTTTGATGCAATCCATTCCTTGTTTTCTTTTGTATATTGAATTTGAATTTTTTGCCTTTCAGCCCGTATGCCATTTCCAAGTTCATTTATGGGTATATCTTCAAGTGATAGCAATCGCTTTTTAATAAGTTCATTTGCCAACGGTTTTTTGTATCCACCAACCGAACCCATGTAATAAAGATCACTAATATGATTTTTGACGTGAACATTATCTTTCCAACATTCATGATAACCGGATACAAGATGTTTCTCGTCCGTCAGCTTATATTCACATTTAAAACATTCCTTTGTTTTTTCTGTCTCAATCTTTAAAATATCTTTTTTAAGACTCTCTATGAGTATTGCTGTCTCCTTCTTAATGATATCCTGAAGTTCCAAAACACGTTTTTTTACATCAACTTTAGTCAATAAATCATCATTTATAATTTCATTGACATTTCCGGTAAATAATACATTATATTTTCTAAACCTAGCATTCTTTTCGCTTGGTTCTGTTATATTAAAGTAGCTCGGCAGATTTTCTATTTGAGTATTTTTAGCTTTATCTGGTAATAATAGATAAGGATTAACAATCCATTGAGGATACGCTTCAGCTAAAACATAATATTGAAATGCTACATCAAGAATATATTCTTCAAGTTCTTTTTCAATTTTTTCTTTTTTCTTTATATCAGATGTTGTTTCATATGACTTTGATTTAACTTCGATTAAGCTGATTACGTCTCCTTTCTTCTCGAGTATATCCATTCGAATCAATTTCCCTTTACTTTCAATTGCAGCCTCAAACAAAGTAGTATTTTCTTTTTTTAAATACTCCTTAGTCATATTGACGGCTTTTTGATGATCAGCACCAGTATCAATCTCAATTCCCTCCGGGAAATGAAGGGTAGCCAATTTTCCAACCATATATCCGCCTTTGGCTAAATACTGCAAATATTCATCTTCTTCATTAAGCGAAGGATATCCCATTTTTTTATAGAACAATTTGGTTGGACAATCGTGTCCTACTTTATAATCTGACTTTGAAAGATAATGCATTGCGTCGACCTTTTTTTAATAAAACAATATTCTTAAACAATTCAGACTACTAACTAAGTAATTCTTTTTCTACCTTAATTTTTTATCCTTTGATCCTTCTTAAAGCTTTAACAACAATCCCATTAACCATATTTCGTTTATCTTTTTTTTGTATTTCCGAAATTGTAGTATATTGAACTTTCACTCTATAACCCTTAACAACATTCTCATTCGCTACCGGTATTTCTTCTTTGCATTCAGTTTCAAAAAACGCAACTAATTCATCTGGTAAAAAGAATGACACCCTGTTAAATGTGTCTGATTCTAATTTCTCAGAAAGCAGTTTTTGCAATACTTCTAAACGCTTCCTTTCAGGAGAGCAAAATAGTACCATGTCATATCCGGAATTCAAACATTTTTCAATATTTTTTATTTCATGTTCACCATTGGTAGTTACCGATACTTCACATGCGATCCTTATACCCTCTTTTTCAAGACCAACATCGACCCTGCCCATCTTATCACTTGTACTTTCTTCTATTATTGCTTTATAACCCCGCTGCTCAGCCAAACGTTTAATAAGTGTCTGTAAATATCTATGATACGTATTTCCTTTTTTGACTTCCGGTCTTTCACTCTTTACGATAGGCTCTTTTCTTATTGAGGAAAATGGTCTTTCTTTTTTTATTTCATCCTTAATTTCAAGATTTTCAACAGAAAAGACTTCCCTTTCAGTTTGAATTGTTAACTTTTCCTCGATTTTCTTACAGTACTTTGACCTTGATAAATTAATTAAATCCTGTTTGTTTGTTTTTTGTGTTCCATTTTCAGCTGACTCATTTAAAATAGTGCATATATTAAAATCATAGTCCGACCTTTCAACTCTGACTATTGCCTCTCCAACACTCAGATTTTGGAGATCATTGATATCAAAATGAACATAGCCATTTTGTAATTTCTGCGCATCATATTCACCGACTCTAAAACAGATTCTAGTACCGGCATTTGAAATAATTGAGTTTGCAAGTCCCGGATCGTTTTCCCATAGTTGGTGTAAATCTTGATGTGCCAATATTAGTCCAAGGTGATATTTCCGTGCACCTGATAATATTGACTTTAAAGAAGGTGTTATAAAATTTTGGAACTCATCAATGTATAAAAAGAAGGGACTTCGTTCTTGGCTTGCTTGTATTTGACGTTGCATAATAACTTGATGTAATTTCGATACGAGCAATGAACCTAAAAGGTAAGCATTTTCATCTCCAATAATTCCTTGAGATAATTTTACTAATAATATCTTCTTAGTATCAATAACCTCAGATAAATCTAACCCTGCTTTTTGAGAAACGATGTTTCTTATTAATTTTGGACGTAAAAATGAATTAAGCCTAGTAAGTATTGAACTTAAAGCTGATCCTTTTAATAAGGGATATTCCTTCTGCCAGAAATAGACAATATGTTCATCTGTAACTGTATTATTTATAGAATTTCTAAACTCTTTTTCTATTAAAAATCGTCGCAAATCAACTAAAGAGCCCCTTTGTGTGTTTTCTAAAAAGGCTGAAATTGCATTGCCTAAAACAACACTCATCTGATCTCCCCAACTAGTTGAAAACCGGTGGAATATTTCAACTAAATCAGAAGACAAGACATTTTTCTCTATATCCGATTTTGCTTCTAAAATGTTAAACCCAATTGGGTAATTTTCATCACTTGGATCAAAAATAATAATATCCTCTTGTCGTGAAGCAGGGATCATTTCTAAAATTGATTCAATCAGATCCCCATGTGGGTCAAGGACTGCGATACCAATTCCTTTCTCAATATCTTGAAGTATTAAGTTTTGTAATAATGTGGATTTGCCGGTACCGGTAGCTCCGATAATATGTGTATGGCGAAATCTTTGTTCTTGTGATAATGAGGCTGGTTGAGAACGTCCATTATGGGTATTTATACCTAAAATATAGTCATTCCCTCTAACAGTAACTGGAAGCTCTCTGCTTTTTTGTGTATTACCCCACAATTTAGAGGAAATGATAGTATTTGCAGGGAAATGAACCAACGAGACTAATTCCGCGCTATTTAAAAGCATACCACTTCTATGAGTCTCTCGTTTTATAACATCCATAATATGAGAATCACGATTATAGTTCTCATTTGTTAAAGGAATAAATTCGTTTGAATTAGGGTCTGAAAAGACTCCCATACACCATGATAATTGCCTTGCTAATTCCCATGATTGATTTTCGGTTGTACCAACTGAAATAATCCGTACAACTGTCGCATAAAGTGGAGAATTACATTTATTTAGTGATAGTTTTATCATTTCTGGCGCATCAGCGAAAAATGAACTACCATTATAGTTAGTGACAGAACGCATTATACTATTTGACCATGAAGATTCAGCTGGACTAAATAATATTTGCAATATCCCAATTTCATCCTCAGCCAAATTTTCGAGTACACCAAAGATACTTGTTAATGAATCAGGAGAGAATAAATCATATGTTTTGATAGGACGCATGAATTCTTCAGATAACCCAAAATCGACAATCGCTATAGCTTCATTTGGGACAAAAGATAGTAAGGAATGAAATGAATTTTCAGCAGTTGAAATATAAGCTTCTGGGAAATAGGCTTTTATCTGTTGAGATACATATGCTACTTCAGAATGAGGACATGAAAACTGTACAAATATTTTATTTTTATATCCAACTATTTCAAAGCTTATTGGAGTCCTGCCAGATGAAATAGTCAATAAATATTGCTCAAAATACTCCATATTAATTTTGATATCTTGTGGTATCAGAAATCTTATTTCAGTAATTTCTTGATTGTTTTTATATATAACTGTTTCTGTATTATCATAATAGTCATTTAACTCAGCTTGAGTGGAAACTGTTTTAATTGGTGAATCAATAAATAAACCTTTAACATTTTCAACAATACTACTTAAAATAGTTGGTTTTCGTCCGTCATCAATGTCTTCAGAAATTTCCGGTATAAAATGATAGAAAGGAACAAAGGGGGGCTCAAGCTGTACTGTATCTGACCAAACGTCCCACCCTCTGCCACGTCGTTCCCAAGAGTAGAATTGCATGGTTAATTCTTCAGTTAATTGAGAGTTCATGCACTCTATCTTCCTACTTCTTTAACAAATCTTGCATTATTGGTTTTCTCTCTAATTCAGATAATGAACGTAATCCACTGGTTTGAATAATTTTTTCAAAGACTTCCAGAACCGCATGATGGATTGATTCTTGAAACATTGCCGTAGTATCGAGCTGATAGTATGTTTCAGGTTTAAAAGCGCGTACAAGTAATGGCCCTATAATAGGTATCATATAAACCAAGGCCATAATAGGGGTTGGCGTCTGACCTAACCACCATGATACAAAAAAACCATTACCAAATGGAGCAGCGCAAATATCAAAAATGTAGGTTTTCCACTTTACACGCAGATATTCTCGCTTGGCTGAAAATATACCCCCTTCTCTATAATCAACACGCGACAGTTTAATTCCCTCAATGTTACGACTTTTTACTGCTTCTTCACAGTTTGCATAAAATTGCTGTGAGGATTCTTTTAAATCCTCTTTAAGATGATGCCAGCGAGCAAAAGGAATACTTTCTTTCTTAGGCATATGCCCCCCTAATATATTAATGAATACTGTTTATGAGCATTATATAATTGAAAAACTCTTAAACAACCCCAATATTCAATCTTACATTAAATGAACTAAAAGTACTGTTCCCAACAACATTTTGAATCTTTTTATAGTCCATACAGGTATTATAAAGAATTCAAATGTTTTCTTTTGAACGCCATTAATCTAGAAGCATAATTCATATATTTATACTAATTACTTGTTTTGGGTGTACAAGCTAATATATCTCTAAACAGATTTTTTACATTTTCTTTTACATTTGATTCTTCGTTTAGATCATTACACTCTTTTTGAAACAAATATTTCTCATATAATAAAATGTTTTTTGATTCTTCCTTCAATATATTATCAACTTGTTTACTTTTTTGAAGACAATTTTCAGCTAATTGCATAAAATATTCAATGGATCCATCATTATCTCTAAATCTTTTCTCTAATATTTTAACAGATCTTAGCTGATTCGCAGAAATTTCCAATGTTGTATTCATACTTTGCGATATTATGAGTCCTGCTATTAATTGGTCATAATTGATATTAGTTTTATTATAATAAGGGTACTTATTCTCAATCCACTTATATATTGTTGATAACATTATGTTTATTCGACACTCGGTATGATCTTCAGAAATGTCAGTTAAATCATCCAATAACTGAATTGCGGCGCATATATTATCCAAAATTTTTTCTTCTTCTTTAGTAATATTCCTATTATGTTCCACATTAATCATTGAGGCAACACAAAACTTTACAAGAGCAGCTTTTCGTCCTTGAATAATTATTGCAGCATCAATATTCTCAATTTTATTGTTTTTGGACCAATTTAATTCACTTACTATTCCTTCTATAGATTCATTTCGATATCTTTCAAAATAATTATGGATATTATATCTATCATTTGCATCCACAAAATATTCTTTATATGCTTTATCAAGCAGAACTTGGGAAGAGAGCATTTCTAATTGCCAATTTTCCCTTTCTTTGTCCATTAGATCATCAAGTAATAAACAATATTCATACAATATTAACCAAGGGAAGGATATCTTACTTATCCCAGTTTCGGATATTGAAAATAAATCACCTAATATAAAAGGGGCATATTCACCAAGCATTAATGTATCCCCAGCTCGTTTTAGTCTTTCATTGAAATGATATATTACACTATTTCCTAATTCAGATTTCATATTTGCTGCATAATCGTAAAATTGTCGCCTAACATTTAACACCTTAGGTCTAATTGTATTTAAATATGATACTTTTGAATAATCTTCAGTTATATTTGATAATATTAATGTTTTCATTAAACTTTTCCTCATTATTTTTGTTTTAGTTTTTCCACCCCTTTACAATTCCTATATCTTCATCTGGACTATGTTTTGTATAAATAGAAGCGATTATAAATACTATTAAACTAATAATAAATGCCGGCACAAATGCTTTTTCTGAATCAATGAAAAAGAATATAATCATTGTTATAGAACCTGTTATTAGGGAATACTTTGCTCCAATGGCTGTGGCTTTTTTCCAAAAGAATCCTCCAATAACAGATGGAACTAGGATAAGCAACATGAATAATGAATTTAAACTTAGTTTTATTAGATCTGGAAAAACGTAAGCGATAATTAGACTGACTGTCCCACACAGCAAAGTTGTCACTCGGCCATATTTTAACTTTTGCTTATCACTAAGGACAGTTGTTTTTTTATTAATAATAAAGTCTTTTATAAATGTAGCAGATGCAACCATAATGGTTGAATTAATTGTAGAAATGAACACAGCAAAGAACGTAGCTATGCCTAAACCCAACAAACCAGTGGGTAACTCTTTCTTCATTAAAACAAAAAATGCTTGATTTTTATCAATAAGATTGGGATCGAATATTTTCATTGACATTCCAACAAATGCAGAAAGAACATAAAATAGGACAATGATGCTTAAAGAAATCAGCAACGCGCGCCTGGCCTTAATAGCTGTTGTCGAAGCATATACTCTTTGCCAGAGTTCCATTGTCACAAAAATACTCCCAATACCAAATATTATTCCTGCAATAAAAAACGATATGCCTCCATATGCGAACGGATCAAAATATGTTTTTGGCAGTTCATATAGTTTTCCAATCCCCCCCAAATCAGATAAAGTAAGAGGCAAAAGAATAATGAATAAAACAACGAACATCACTAGAAAATGAATAAAATCAGTATAAAAATCGCTTTTTATTCCAGCATAAGCAGTATATATGATAGTTGAAATAGCCGCAAACCAAATAACTACCTCAAATTCAATCCCCGTAAAAACAGTTAACAAAGCAGAAAAACCAACATACTGGGCAGCGGTCAACAATAAATAAATAATCAATATCCACCCAGAAGATATTAAATGACTGGTTTTTGAATATCTAGACAAAAAGAAATCCCCTATGGTGTGAGCTTCATATTTATCGCCATACCATTTTAGCTTTGGGGCAAACCATGCTGCGACAATAACTCCAATAACACCTCCAACCATTGCAGTAAATCCAAGCGAAATCCCAGTTTCATATCCAGATGCAGCTGTTGCAACAGTTGTTCCGACACCAACCCATGTTGATATTATCGAAAATATCACAAGTAAGAAAGGTGCCTTACGTGAAAATATCAAGAAATCCTCAGCCGTCTCTTTTAATCCGATATAAATTGCCCAGCAGAACAAAGCAACCAAATAAACAAATACTATAATTATATCAATATTATGCATAGATTTAATTCCTCATCCTGTTTTTTTACCATCAACAATATATTGAATTGATAACCCAATAATAATTTGTTGTGTTATCATTATATAAATTAAACTTCCAATTGCAAAGCATGAATAAAAGATTAGTAGAAATGCTATCATTGATATTCCGAATATACATTTGCGCAAGGCAGAATCAATAGCACTACAAAGGATCGTACCAAATAGGATCATACCTACAATTAATAATAATATTATTTTCGCCATATTAATTGATATTGGCAATTTCAGATACTCGACTGCATCCTCAATTATCTCTAAATTTGAGGCCCAATATAGAGTCGTAATAATCAACATCATGCTGATCCATAAATTTAGCCATATAATATGATTTGCAATAAATTGAGCTAGCATACGAGCCAAATTGACTTCTCTAAGTATTTTCTTTTGCCCTTTGTTTAATTTTTTCACACTTTGGTATTGTCCTAATATCCCACGTTCAACGTTATAGTTTATATTCAGTTTTTCCTCTTTTTTTCTAAAATTATCGCTAAAGTTTTTTGTAAAATCTTCTAATTCCTGAAGATCAAAAACGTTTCCTTTTAAAAGACATTTTAGCAAGGGCACTAGATCGATACCCTTCATAATGCGTATCATTATTAGGTTCCATACACCACAAGCTATTAGATAAAGTGCAAACATAAAATATATATTAATTATTTTATCGACACTATAATTATTCTTTATAAAATAACTATAAAAAATAACTAATAATACCATGCTGATTATTTCACTTACTAATTTAGTATATTGAAACAAGGGCTTTCTCTGTTCATTTAATGTTTCAGATGGGAATTGTAAAGGTATAAGAATTCTATTGTTCCAATCAGCAAATACTAAGAATATAATAAGAGCTGTATCCAGAATTACTTTTATACTCAAAGCCGCATGTTCAATATTCATGCTTAAAGATAGCATTGAACTAATAGCAGAAGCGTATAATAAAGATGTTATCAGCTCCGGTAAAAAAACATGAAGGCCGGAATTTCCTCCGTTAGTATAATTATTATTAGTCATATTTTTTTATTTTGTCCGTAATTTCACTTTTATCCTGCTAATATATGATAACACTTAAAAGCAGACCCATTTTCAGTTGAAATTTCTTAAACCTAATTTATACAATTTAATATAATTAACATTATTTATTTTTTCAATATTTTTTTCTTTTCCCAAGATATATTTGACTTACGAAACTGTAGTCATTTTCAGCATATAATATGTATTACGATTGAGTACTAATGTCATTTGTCCATTTCTAACTATTATATATTTTACTTCACAACTCTCGATCATGTTTTTCAATGATTTTCTCTTTAATTTATCTGAATAATTAACTTTCTAAAGAATATTCATCGCTTATGATTGGGTTCAGTATTTAAAAGTTCCGTAACTGCATCGATAATACTAATATTTTACGTTTATTTTATGACACAGCCATCTTTCCAATGCAACTAATTGCTATGTATTTTATGCTTGTATTTACTTTCAATTTCTAAACACACTTTCGTTAACTCACTTATACTATTTATTCTTGATAATGAAATACCCTTTTGTATCATTTTTAAGAATCTAAAATTACTATTTGATTTAAGTGGATTATATTTTTGTGCTAAACTTGTTACATGAAGTAATGGTGCAATAACTAAGGAATCTGTTTCAACACTAATTCGATCATATATTTTTAATGTGTTTTCTAGTGCCTGATCTGAATTCATAGTTAGATGTTCCCAACTTTCGACTAAATCATTGCTTTCGGATAAAATGTATTTTAATCCATATCTTTGAGGATTATGGAACAACTCCGAGCCTCTTAAAATCTGTAGCGGGCTAAGTTCAATGTATTTTACTTTAATATTTTTTATTAAATCTATAGTATCTTCAATCGTCTCATAATTTTCACCAGGATATCCAACAATAAAAGAACAGATAAAATTAATATCCTTTATTAGTGAAAACTTTTCAAATTTATCAATTATTTCTTCTCTTGTTATTCTCTTATTCATTGCTTTTAAAATACTATTATTTCCTGATTCCAGTCCAATAAATAATTCACGAAAGCCTAAAGTACTCATTCTCTTCAGTAATTCATCATTAATACTGTGTAATGTTGCAAATCCTGAAAAATATAGATTTTTATATTTCCTTTTTTCAATCATATTAAGCAACTCATTTAATCTATTAGGAGGATATGTAAAGGATGTGTCCCAAAAACCAATTTTCCGAATTCCTAATCTGTATAATTTATCAATTTCGACACATATCCTATTAGCATTTTTATATCGCACTTTTGAACCATAATTATGGTAATTGCAATAAGCACAATTAAATGGACACCCTCTTGTGGTTTCAATCAGTAATTGGAAAACAGTGTTCTCTGGTAGAATATTTTTCTTTTTAACCTTATGACTTAACAGATATTTTTCCCAATCAGGTATTTTCTGTTTATTTATATCTACTAATAAACAATTACTATTACCATATCTAATATTATCTTTCCATCCGAAAACTCCATCAAATTGAGACTCTTTATTCCCTTTTATGATCTCAGTAATTAATTTTGGAAAGATATCTTCTCCGTCACCATAAATAAAATAATCAATTGAATTAATATCTATTATTGATTTATTATTAAATAACAAAGGACCACCAACCACAATTATGCACTCATTTTGAATTTTCTTAATGTGTAGAACTAACTTTTTAACAAAATCTGGTGTTAGAAGCAAAGTAGTCGATATTGCAATAACACCATAATCTTTTTTGTAAAGCATCTCATCTAATTGCGACATTCCACTACTACTATCTAAAAGCAAGCCAGTCAGTATATCATAAGGCACCCCTATTTCTTCTAAAGAAGCACCCAAAATAACACTATTAAGGGATGGAGTTTGAAAAGGTTGATATTCATTAAAGTCCGTATTGTCTAGATATCGATTATTGATTTCATAAAAATGATTATTGAATTTTAGGAATGCACTTCTCAAACTATAATGAAATGAGTTAATTTCAATATGACTTTCCGCACCAGATAATATTAATACGTTCATTATAAATTGATTATTATTATTTTATCAAATAAATTAATTTGTTTGAGCAAAAAGAAAAACTTAGCATATAACTAAATAATAATAATAAATCTAAATTGCAACATTATATTTTGGTTTCAGTTATTTTATGCACGTACAGCCCAAGGGCAACTGCGTCAAACATGTTTCGGTGAAATATCTCTTTCCACTTTTTATCTGACGTTAAATAGGGTCTAAGTTCCTGATAGCCCGATAATACAACTTTTGCCACTTCGTCCTTACTAGCATTACCATTTCCACATATTCCTTTTCGTACAGTATTTGAGGCAAAACTATGAACAGCAAGCCCTTTTCGTCTACCAATAGACTGTATAACACTAGTAAATTTATTCAACAATTTTGATCTTTTATTATTTAGAAATTGTGTCTTTTCAACTACCAGTATATCCGGCTTAAAATCTGAAATAATCCTAAGAATTACTCTCTTTCCTTCTTTCAGAATTTCCGGAGGACTTTTAAGCCGCTTTATAGTCTTCACTCCGAAATAAACAAGCTCTCTTCCTTCAAAGAAGGCAACTCCCATATTTTTAGTTCCTGGATCAATTGCTAATATTTTCTGTGACGATCTCTTTTTCATATATCTAATTAATTAAATAACTTTTAATGTTTTCGTTTATCTCCAAATTTTTTATTACAAACAATCCCTAAGGCGATAGCTTCAAACATACGGGTCAGATATCTGCTTTTGTTGTTCTTTTCCCGCTTATATTCGTAGTACACAACTGGATAGAGCCTTTGTACTTCTTCAATTAAATGTTTTTTGTTTTGTTTACCAACAAGAAGGGACTTTTTAATCATCTCAATTGGAAAATCGATAATTGCAAGGTGTTTTCTTTTAGTGAATGCCCTAATAGCAGCATTCAATTTTAATATATTGAGTGAACATCTAGATGAATGTTGTTTTTTAACAGCTATGATATTAATCATCTCTCTTTGTATTAACTTATGAAAGATCAAATCAAGATTATTTATTTTCTCCTTAATGTTTTTTCCAGGGAGGGTTTTTATAAACCAATCCCTTAATTCAACTCCATGAAATATTGCCATCCCGATATAACGATTTCCAATAACTATGGATAAAATTCTATTTGTTTTTATTTGCATAATAATGAATTAAATAGGTGAATAAAGCGTGTCGACTTTTTTTAATTTTATGGAGCGGAGTTAATTTAACCTCCGATATAATCTTTCGTAAGAATGATTCCGGATATTGTTGTACATATTTTTTATAGGTTTCAATGTGTGTCTGATCATTTAGAAAGTCAGCAATGTCCTGAGCGAATAAATCTTCTTTTTTAACAGAAACAACTATATTGTTATTTATTTCTTGTTTGTTAGTATTGTTAGTGTCAAGTTTTGATACCAGTTCGTTTCGATGGTGCGACACTTGTGTTTCAGCACAGTTACTACCTGCCTGTAAAAGTGTATAGTGATTATTTATTCTCTCTTTTCTGACAATTACAACCAGCTTGTTTATTTCCAGTTTTTTTATCCCCCGATTTACTGTAGCTCTTGAACATCCTAAATGATCGGCAATATATCTTTGAGAAGGATAGCAACTTTGATGTTCATCGGCCATACTTGCCAGGAAAACATATACCAAAATAGCAGATGCCCCCACTAATGCAGAGTAAGTCCGAAGAATGTCTTTATCAACCCAAAACCACTCTCCGGGCTTCATTATTCTTGGATTATATACAGGAAGATTTTGCATGGAACATTTTTACTTACTGGAGGACATTTCTAATTTACGCAAATACTCCTGTTCCTTTTTTAACATTTCTTCTCTTAAATGCCGTAAATGATCGATAAAGATGGAATCGACCATTACGCGGTACAGAATAGCTATTTTTAGGGCATTAATTAAATTCGGGAAACATTCTCCTTTTTCCCATTTCGAGATTTTACTCGAATTTTTAATGCCTAAGATTTTTGCTACTTCTATTTGAGTGTATCCATTAACTTTTCGATACTTACGCAAAAGATTAGGAATGCGTTTATAAAATTTGTGCTCCATAGGTTAAATATACTTTTTATGCAAAACATAAAAAGGGAGGTTAATTTGCCTAAAAAAGCAAAATACCCTTTATTATTTTAATAAGTATATTTTATATTTATTGGTCTTACTTTCCTATTTTATACACCACCACTGGAAGATTAATATGATGAGTCTTACAAAAAGAAAAAAACCATCCGCACTTATGACGAATATATTTTAAAGAATTAATAGCCTTTGGTTATAAACTAAATAAATTGTTTTTATCATTTTTAACAATCTCTAAATAACGATTTTGGGTGGGGAATACTTTTTAACCACAATTGGAAATATCGTGGACTTTGGCAAGATTAGACTTTTTTAATAATCCTTGTACTCCATAATGCCATTTTATTATTTTCAAAATGCAATAAAAGATTGGTGCATTTTTCGAAATAAATATTCTATCAGTCAGTTTATTCTTTTCATTATCAACGTTTATTCAGTTTTAAACCCAAAAAAGGAATGATGTTAATATAAATGAGGAATGAGAAAATTAGCTAAGATTTTAATATTAAGAGAATAGGCTTCAATGAATTTTACAAACAACAATTTAACATTTGATATTATTTTTAATAAACTCATTTAACTGTGTAACTGAAGATTCTAAATGATTATATTTGTTCCATATTATTTGAAGAGGAATTCCTAACACAACACAGCATACTATGGCAGCTTGTATATTTATTTCTTGCATTTCCTTTAGAATTTCATACGAAGTATTTTCTGAATCTCTTTTTGCTAAACGATCATGTTTTTTAAGGTTGATTTCTTTCAAATCATCAGCAATAACAACTATTCCTAATGTATTTCTTTCTTTAATAACCTGTGGTGTCGTAAATGTATACCACAAATTCATTATTCTTGGCGCTAAATGGGTTTCGACTATTAACAATTCTGAAGTTGTAATTTTAGCTAAACTTGTTCTTGCTAAATTAACTGAGTCAGTTAAAAAAGATGGAGAATAATTTATTATGTCATCATGAGAATTTGAATTTCCCCCTAATATATTAGCACTCGTAACGATTAAATCAGCAAAATCAATAAACTTTATCCCTAGATCTTGTGCCGATGCTTTGGCAATTGTAGACTTACCAGATCCAGAAATCCCAATTATCTGAATAATACCATTGTTCATAAATATATATAATACATATTAAATATTTAAGAATACCAACATTGTGGATCGCTTGCTAAATAATTACCTAACATTTGGAACGCTGACCCTCTGCATCCATAACAGCATTGCCCATGAAGACAGTTTTTACATCTTCCTTCTACTAAATCTCCAACATGTCTCAATTCAGTTATCACTTTGGAGTTTAATATATTTTTAATTCTGTTTTCACGAATATTACCCAGTTTTATAGTTACACCACTACAGGGTTGGATATCTCCGGTTGAAGTAATATATAGTGCATAATAATGATGGTAGCATCCTCTTTTCCCAGCAAAAGGTGGGCGGGGAGTCCATTCTATACTAAATTCTTCAAAGTCAATTTTGGAAAGTAAAATAAAGAGTTTTTTTATTTCCTCTGTTGAACAGCAGTTAGCTATATTTTCTCCTCTTCCAAAAGGAGTTAATTGTTCAAAAATTGGAGTTATTTGATTATTTCTAGCCCAACGCCATAAAGTAGGAAGCTCTTCAATATTTTCTTTTAATATGACTGTTTCAATTGATAATTTGCTTTCTTTAGATGGATATCCAGCTCGCCGCAAATTGTTTATTGAAGATTGAATACTTTTAAAAGTATCTTTTTTACTGCATAATTCATCTTGTATTTTCTCATTAAAACTATTTAATTTTTGAACTATTGATACTGATTTACTATATAAAAATGATGCCCATTCCTGGTTTAACAATACCCCATTGGTAAATAATGAAATTCTCATTCCGTTTTGAAATAAATAATTAATTAATTCCTTTAATCTATTATAGAGCAATGGTTCGCCACCACCAATTATTCCAATTTTTTTTACACCCAACAAAATCGCTTCATCTATAATTTTAATAATTTCATAGAATTTTAATTCATTGTTCAGAGGTTTACCAGAGTTTGCGTAACAATAAACACAATTCAGATTGCACCTCCGAGTTAATTCTAGTCCTAGTCCTAAAAGTTTTTTACCTTCAATTGCCTCTTCGAGATCATTTTTCTCGAATCCAGTTAGATTTGCTAATAACTCAATATTCATATATTTTATTTAGTTTAACCAATAAATAGTTTATTTATTCCTACATTATACATTTCGGAATACTCCCAATCTGGATTTATTGATTTTAGTAGAAAATAAATTATGTTGAATAATATCATTCTTGCTTAAATAAACCGTATATGGCGGTAATATTTCTGCCACCCAATTAATTGTCACGAAGACAGGATCTTTTTTTATTTCAGAATTAGAAAATTCAATGCACGCCTTATCAGTCCGAAATTTCAAATAACTACCAGCATTTTTCCCCTTACTAGCTCCACTAGCTACTAAAAATTTTGATAAATCAAATTTAAATTCTGTTTTATTTAGATTTTTACAAATTACTGCTTTATCACAACCTGTTGTATATAGTCCTTCTGGTAATTCATACCAAGTCGATCTATCAATAGAAAAATATTTACTTTTTTCAGGCGAATTCCTAAATGGTGACTTTGTTTCAATCATAAATATAAAAAATTTCTTCGATAAGGTCTTTTGAGATTCAAAATATTTTCGTGTTTCAGTTGCATTGAGGAGATTACCTGAATAACCCCAAAGCATAAAACCATGGTTTTTATTTTCTTTTTCCTTTCGATGTAATATGTCCGAGAAACTTTCGATTCCATGACTGCCGACTTTCATTAGTATACAAGAATTCAATGGATATTCTTTACCCAGATATTGTATCGCTGGAACTGCATTATTTTTGAAACAAATTATATTATTTTTATTATTATTCATTTTTCCAAGGTATTAAATCACCATTTTCTTCGATATAATGGGGAAGTTCAATTTCATTATCGCCATAAAATCTTTTTAAATATTCTCTCGGTACAAGCGAATTACTCCATGGATGCTGAATATATCGTACTCTCTCCATAACAAAATAACCAGAAGCCAAAATAGGATTATCCGGTAAATGATATTTATGTAAACCACAGAGCATTTCCGAAATTGTATAACCATTATTTATAACAAATTTTTGAATGTTGTACATAGCTTTTATAGACCAAGGGTGACCATTCCCATATGGAAGAACTGCAATTCCATAGGGTGTGTAAATAATTTTGTGTAAATGGTTAAAGAAGTATAGGAAGCTAAGCGAAGAGAGGCGTAGCCGAACGTAGCTTAGCTTCTAAAGGCGACCCTTGCAAAAGGGTAAAATAATTAA
>Ga0153915_10001001_pt1 | contig 26064 bp, 20 predicted proteins | sample Opewatmetagenome_2_FD_107003 | JGI IMG/M metagenome (GOLD analysis project Ga0153915, IMG submission 107003) | Freshwater wetland microbial communities from Ohio, USA - Open water 3 Core 3 Depth 3 metaG | ecosystem: Environmental > Aquatic > Freshwater > Wetlands | place: USA: Ohio, Lake Erie...
GAACCTCTACATACAGATCCAGAGTCTGCTGTCCTACCATTAGACGAGCCCCCAGTGATTAACGGGAAAAATTTTACCACGCCCATCCCTTAGCGTCCAGTCTAGCGCAGGGTGTTTCCCGTTTTTACATTTGCTCGAGCATGTTGATTGCGAATTGAATTCGTTCTAGTACTTTGTCTTTACCAATGATCTCCATACTCTCGAATAGCGGCGGGCTGACTTTTTGACCAGTCACAGCAACTCTTATGATTCCAAAAACCTGCCCGGCTTTAAGCCCTAACTCATCGACTAGATTCCGCATGGGGGGCTCTGCCAGCTCTTTGTTAATTTCAGGCAACAACGCCAATATTTGGTATGTTTTCCTGGCTACGTTAGCTGATTCGGCTGGAGTCAGCTCATCTCCAATAAGTTCATTGGGATTAGGCGTAACGACATCCTGGAAGAAAAATCCCGCCACTGGGATCACATCATCCAATGTTACCAGTCTTTCACGGATGATTGGTATGGCGTGGAATAGTTTGACTTCGTCAAGCTGGTATCCAGCTTTGATAATGTGGAGTGCCAGCCGGTCAGCCAGGTCCTCTCTGGATAGGTTTCGGATATGCAGACCATTGAAATAATCCAATTTCGTGAAGTTTATCGCAGCTGGAGATGGATTCAGATGCGCCAGGTTAAATTTATCGATCAGATCTTTCAAGGTGAAATACTCTGTCCTATCGTCGTAGCTCCAGCCCATTAAGGCAATCCAGTTAATGACCCCCTCCGGAATGTACCCCAAAGCTTTCAAATCATTGATAAATATTGAGTGACCATCTGAGATAAGATGTGAGGCTTCGCGCTTGCTCATCTTCCCTTTGCCGCTAGGCTTTAGAAACACGGATAGATGGATCCATAACGGTTCTTGCCAACCGAACGCCCGGATGATAAGTGCGTGAAGCGGGAAGGTAGATAACCACTCTGATCCCCGAATGACATGCGAGATTCCCATCAGATGGTCATCCACCATAGCAGCTAAATGATAAAGCGCTAATCCGTCGGATTTTATGATGACGTTATCATCTAGAGCGGAGCTTTCGACTGTGATGTCTCCTCGTAACAAATCATGTACAGTCACTGAACCTGTTGTCGGTACTTTAAAACGCACCACATGCCGTTCCCCTTTAGATACCCTCGCCTGTGCTTCATTAGGATCTAAGCGGCGGCATAATCCGTCATAACGAGGATTTTCCTTGCGACTCAGCTGCTCCTTACGCACCATTTCCAAACGCTCAGGTGTGCAAAAACAATAATAAGCATGCCCAGACTCTATTAGCTTAAGAGCGTACTCTTGATAGATATCCTTCCGCTCAGATTGGCGATAAGGTGCGTGAGGACCTCCAACTTCAGGTCCTTCATCCCAATCTAATCCTAGCCAATGTAAGCTATCAATCAGCTCCTTTTCCGCACCAGGGACGTAACGCTTCTGATCTGTATCTTCAATCCGTAATATAAACTGCCCGCTTGTTTGTCGGGCTAACAGGTAATTGTATAGGGCTGTCCGACCGCTCCCAAGATGTGTGGAGCCTGTTGGTGATGGTGCAAAACGGACACGAACCGAATGTCCTAGATTCAATCTGTTCCTCCCATTTGTAATGATGCGACTTTGCCCATGGGTTCGGTTAGCTCCAAATAGTAGTTAAAACTCCAGCGCTTTATGGCGCAAAATCACGCTTTCTACCAGTCCAACCCCGAGCAGTAGGGAGAGCAAACTGCTCCCCCCATAACTGATAAAGGGCAGCGGTAGTCCTGTGGCGGGCAATAGTTTTAAATTCACCCCGATGTTCACCATTCCCTGGAAGGCAAACAGCATAGCCACACCGTAAGCGATCAGGGCCCCATACGTGTCTCGAGCTAACCTGGCAGCCCTGAGGCAGCGATATATTATGAAGAGGAGCAGGAGCATAATGATGACACTGCCTACAAACCCGAACTCCTCGGCACTTGCTGAGAAGATAAAGTCGGACCAGCGCACCTTTAGAAATCGTAAATGCACCTGGGTTCCCTGGTTATATCCCTTTCCAAGAAAGCCACCTGAGCCGATACTGATGAGAGCCTGGTTGATATTGTACGTCTCACCTTGGGTGGCATTCGGGTCGGAGATGATAAAGTTCAGAATCCTTTGCTTTTGGTAATCTGCCAGGAATGGGAAGGCGGCAAAAGGAAGCACCAGGCCAATGCTTCCAAATATCAGCAGGTATTTTATCTTCAGGCCACTCGCCCATAGCAATGCAAACCAGATGGCTATAATCACCAGTGAGGTGCTCAGGTTAGGTTGCAGGATGATCCACACAACAATCCCCAAGGTATAAAGCAGACTACGCCCGATCCAGGTCAGGTTGTCTAGCTTGTCGATGTTACGGGCGAAGAAATCTGACAGCACCAGAATCACCACGATCTTGGCAAATTCAGATGGCTGGATACTAATTCTGCCTGTATCAAACCAGCGAGCTGATCCGTACAAAGCTTGACCTGCTATAGCTAAAGCACCCAAGGAAATCACAGTGATGATATACATTGGGCGGTTTATCGATGCCCATAAGTGATAGTCAATGATGGATAATGCAAAAACTACGATAAAACCCAACAAAGCAAAGATCAGCTGGCGTTGTGCGTAATTAGCTGCCTCCAGCTCGATATTCCCCGCTACGGCGGAACGGATCATGGTGATGCCGAAGATGGTCATTAACGACACCGCCCCGAGTAGCCAGAAATCAAAATGACGCCAGTTGGTTTGACTCATACAAATACATTCAATCACGAAGCCCAAGATAGAGCACAATAAAATGGTTCGCTATAATCACTTATATCCAATCTGCATAGAATTCGAAGATTTATAGATCCAAGTAGACCAGTTTTCGCCAAGCTACGGATTTACCGCGCTGCTTGCAGATTTCAATTCAAAATATGCTTCCAGTACTCGCCGGACAATGGGTCCTGCGACCGTGGATCCCTCCTGGCCGTTATAAACGAAGGCAACCACTGCAATTTCAGGGTCTTCGTAAGGGGCAAATGCCACCGTCCAGGCATGCGAGGGCCAGTTGCCGGGCTCACACAAATTTTTCGCTTTAGCAAATTCGTCACAATACTCAGCCGTGCCTGTCTTTCCTGCTGCTGCGATGCTTACATTCTTAAATTCTTTTGCCAGTGTACCTTCTGTGACTGCCAATCGCATTCCAGTTCGAATTTGATCAAATACCCAGGGTTGTACGGTCTTCATTTCTCCAGTTGCCTGGCATCCACGGATTGTATTATCCTCAAATACCTGAATAACTGGATCAACAGTTAAGTCCCATCGTAAGTGTGGCATAAACGGTTGAATTACATTTCCTTCACTATCCAGAACCTCGTACAGTAGTGTAGGAGCCATTAATTTCCCATTATCAGCAACAGTTGCAGCCGATAATAACACCTGCAAGGGTGTCGCCAGGTCATACCCCTGACCCACACTGACAATATAGGTGTCCCCGGTCGACCAACTTTCGCCTTGGTTGATACGCTTCCATTGCGGATCTGGGATTAATCCCGAGGCAACATCCGGAAGCTCAATTTCGGGGGTTTTATAACCACTCGGCAGACCTGCATATCCATCTGGAAGAGTACCATACCCTAAAGCCCGTGCATATGTACCAAGTCGGCATATCCCCAAACCCGGATTAACTTCGTCTTGATAGCCTCCACCCACTTTATAGAAATAAACATTGCTTGAATTAGCGATGGCATGGATGAAATCCAGCTGACCGAATCCCTCCGGTCTGGTTTTGTAAATCCAATCAACAAAGTCTCTTGGCTTTCCCGGATCGTTTGCATAATATCGCTCTGTAACTGTAATTTTTCCAGGAGTTTTGATGATTTCCTCTGGAGTAACCACGCCTTCATTCAATCCACCTGTCGCAGTCACAAGTTTAAATACTGAACCTGCGGATAATTCTGCACCGACTGCCAGGTTCAATAGGGGATTTCGTTTATCCGAAATGAGCTGCTCATAATAGTATGCAGGTATTACTCGCGCCATGCGGTTATTTTCATAAGTTGGGTAATTCACCATGGCGAGAATCTCTCCGGTGCGAGGGTTCAATGCTATCACAGCACCACTCGTCATCCGCTCCTCACCAAAGGACTGATTCCAGTCATTGATTTCATCTATTAAAATCGATTGAACTGCCTGTTGAAAACGTGTATCTATTGTCAACACGACACTGGATCCTGGAGTCGATGGGACAGGTGGCACCATATCATCCAAGATTTGCCCAGCGATGTCCCATTCAACTACCCGGTGACCATTTACACCTGCCAATAAATTTTGAAAGGAAAGCTCGACACCTGCATAACCAACCTTATCCCGGTTGGGAACAAATCCCAACGATCGATAATAATCTTCCTCAATCGCCGGGATAGGACCTAGAAATCCGATCATGGATGCTGTTAATGCTCCAGTTGGATAATCTCGGATAGGCACCACATCAACACCTATGCCTGGCCAATCGGTTTCATTTTCTTGAATCGCCATTGCCACATCTGCCTTGACATCACAGGCAATCTTCACCGGCTCAAATGGCGCATTCGTTTCTCCATAAGTGACAATCTGGGTGATGCCATGATCGGAGGTGCATGGTACATAGGGGTCGGCTACCGGATCGACTGTACCGCGATTGACTGGCACACCAGTGAGGTTCGATAAGGCCCGGTAAATATTCTGCACCTCGCCCTCATCATCCGGCAAATAGGCTGGTGTAATGACCACGTTATAAGATGGGATATTTCTGGCCAGAACAAATCCATTGCGGTCATAGATTATCCCGCGTATGGCGGGTAAATTTATTTCATGGGTCCGGTTCTCATTAGCTTTTGCCGTCCATGTGGAATATTGCAGGATTTGCAGATTATATAAACGACCCACGTAAATGAAAAAGATTACGATTAATATTATTCCGAAGGTAATGATCCGCCAGCTGGCGACCATATTTTTTAATGCAGCTGAGGTTTTCATATATCCAATTTTTCTGGGTATAACCACCCTGCCATGTCACGCATGATTGAGAAAACAGGGATTGCCAAGATAAGGTTTAATAATAGGCTTGGTAGAAGAATTAAATTGAGAATATTAGTCACAGAAATGCTAACACCCATAATTAACCGAGCAATCATGGATATTAGGAGAACAATAAGAGTGCTTATGAATATGCCTGCTAACATGGCTAAAAAAGGTGCTTTCCAAATACGGCGTTTCAACAATCGGGCGATACCCACACATATGGCGTATGCAACAACGAAAGTCCCAAACGGTAATGCAGAATACAGACTCGCGAATATTCCACCAATCAAACACCATTGCCACGCAGAGTCTACCCGATCTTGAAGAGCCCAAGCTACAATAAACAATAGGATTAAATCTGCCGTTCCTTGAAGTAACGGCATTGTACTGACAATTGTACTCTGGATAATGGCTAAAATCCCGAAAAGGATTAAGCCAATCAAATTTATCATTCTGCTTTAATCAAGGTGAGCTTGGATTCGGGATTAAGGGGGAAATATCAATCGATTGAAAGTTGGTAATGATCAACACAATCTCGAGTTGCGAGAAATCCACGGCAGCTTGAACACTTGCAGTCTGAAATAGTGACGAGGCTTCATTTCTAATGGTAACCACTTGTCCTATGACGATGTTTGCAGGATAGTTTCCTCCTAATCCAGATGTCATCACCAAGTCTCCAGGTTGGATATTCGCATTCTGATTGATCATATTTAATTCAATTTCACCTGTGATTTGACCATTTAGCACCGCTTCAACATCGGATTGTTGCAAGATCACATTTATGCTTGATCCTGGATCATTTATTAGTTGAACCCTGGCTGCGCCTGCGGTGACAGCGGCAATGCTCCCCACTAATCCTTGTTGTGTGATGACCGGCATTCCTTTTCGAAGCCCATCATCAGATCCTCGATCGATGATCACGTAATGCATAAATGGACTGACATCACGTGCGATCACTGAGGCAGCGATATATTGGTTTTCAACATGTCTGCGTTCATAATCAACCAGGGTAGATAGTAATTGGGCCTCTGTAACTTGCTGTTGTAACTCGACAATTTGAACCTGCAAGCGTGAATTCTCTGCCTCCAATGACGAATTTTGTTGCCGTAAAGTAGTGACATCCTCGGGTTGAGTGATCAAACTTTGAACAGCCTGATAGCGCTTGGCAAGCCAGGTTTGAGCTGAAACGATGGGATTTAGTATTATCCGAGATATTGGTGTGAGGTATCCACCGAGAGCTAAGCCAATTAATCCAAGCGCTAATAACAAGAAAACAAAAAATTTCATTGATTGTGGTGAATTCGATTTCATAAGATCGGGGTCATTTATCTAATGAAGACCAAGGTATAGCGCCAGGCTGCTAACCTCGTTCCATTATTAACTATACTACCCGTGTCGTCCGTCGCTAGAGCGCTCCAGACTGGTCAATAAGTGATTCAAATGATCATAATCCTCAAGGACTAATCCCGCACCCCTGGCGACACAACTCATCGGGTCTTCTGCAAGCCAGACACGGATTTTTAATTCATCACTTAATCTACGATCCATTCCTTGTAGCATTCCGCCGCCACCAGAGAGGCATACTCCTACTTCCATTAGATCAGCTATTATCTCAGGAGGGGTCTCATCCAATGCATCTTTTACCGTATCAACGATGGTATTCACTGAAACTGATATTGCTTCACGAATTTCCACGGAAGAAACTTCCACACTTTCTGGAAGTCCGGTGACTAAATTTCTCCCACGTAAGAGCACGGTTTTTTCTTCTGGAAGATGCGCTGCGGATCCAATCCCGATCTTTGCTTGCTCCGCGATCCGCTCACCGATCAGCAAATTGTATTTATTACGCATATATTGAACAATATCTAGATCCATCTCATCACCAGCTACACGTAGAGAACGAGAGATGACGATACCGCCCATGGAGATAACCGCTACTTCAGATGTACCACCTCCAATATCGACGATCATGCTTCCATGAATTTCATTGACGGGTAAACCTGCTCCCAAGGCCGCTGCCATTGGCTCTTCGATTAATCCTGCTTCTCTGGCTCCTGCAGACATAGCTGCATCATATACTGCTCTTTTCTCTACCTCTGTTGCACCTGATGGGATTCCCACAACCACGCGTGGTCTCGGAACGGGGACAATGCTTTGTCGATGAGCTTTCTCGATAAAATATTCAAGCATTGCCTGTGTGATCTCAAATTCGGAAATTACTCCATCGCGAAGAGGGCGGATAGCGATCACGTTTGGAGGAGTTCGCCCCATCATCTCCTTGGCTTCTGCCCCAATCGCTAAGGGGATTCTGGTCCGTTTATCGATCGCGACCCAAGAAGGCTCATTGATTACAATTCCTTTTCCGCGTACATTCACCAGGGTATTCGCAGTACCCAGGTCTATTCCAATGTCTAGGGAAAAGAAACCTAATAGCCAATTGAGGGGATTAAATGCCAAATTTAGCTCCTGTTATCATATTAGCGAGGGGCGAAAGGCTGATATTACGACCATTAAAAAGATTATACCATTCACGCATCGAGATAATATGTGTGATAGGGGTTCACGCATGGGTTACCCCACGCGATATGCATCGCCCGTGCAGTGAGATCCATGACCATCGAATTCACAGTCTTTTCCCGATCAAGTGGGTCCATGTCATCTTCAGCATGATCACAAATGGAATTAGGAAAGTTGATATGGTCTCGTTGAATGGTCTGGACGGTTTTTATAGTATGCTGATCCGATTCCCTTAATAAACGATCGGCTCGAAAATAGCGAACCCGGGTGGAGATGAGTTCATCGGGTTCATATTCGACCAGCTGCATACCAGGATCCAGGTAATGGTTTGTATGCACCATATATCCATCTTGTGCAGATAGAATCGCAAACTTCCTGGAAGAAACTTCCACGCTATATATCTCTCCACTTTCATGCGCAAGTAGATGAGAATATCCTGCCGCTCGACGCGGAATAAGGATCTGCCTAATGGCCTCGGTCGGAGTCTTGGCTGAAAGGACTGCTCGTGACACAACCAATCTTGGAATCCCAATGCGGCTATCGTTTGGATAAACGGAATCACAACATTGAGCCATTCCATAGGCATTGAAACCAATGTTGGGTAACAACGCCCCATAAGTCATGGCAAGGAATGGTGGATCATCGTTCGGTTCAGCATGAATTAGGAAAACATCTGGCTCATCTTCAGGAATCCAATCTTCATTATGGGCAATCAGAACATGGCCATCAGCGGTATTAGTTTCACTTAATGCCATGCTGGTACACTTGCTGAGATGCAACGCATCTATCGTCACAGCTTCAAGGGCATTGACAACCCCAACGTCGTCAAATTCGACATTCGCTCCCTCTGATAACCCAAATAATTCATCTACATATTCAGGATATCGCTCCTGAGCGAACGGGATGTACTTGCGCCCTTGCATTCTGGCTCCATCCCAATCTAGCTCAAGCGTTCCATAAGTCGTGTTGATTAGCTCGCGTGTATTTTGTAAGTGGTGTTGGATTTGTTCCCGAAAAGCTTCTCCAATCTGCCTGCCGATTTCTCTATGGGTACCTTTCACCTTAATGATTGGTATTGGATCGGCGTGAATAAAATTGCTGGGGACGGTAATATCTATGTGCATAAATCACTTCTATTTCAGGCTTGATTGCCTATGTTGAGCATATATGATCTTAAAGTCAATTCATCGATATTGATTTTCATTTTTAAACAGATCTGAACTAATATGAGTTCTCTTTCTGATTAATCGTGCTTTCCGACTTAGAGAACGTGAAAAGTATAGCATATATTCTTCTGTTTCTCTTCCCGCATCAATTTAGGGTGGGAACTGCATTTTTTTTGTAACTTTGCGCGAATGGATTGAAACATTACAAATTCAAGGAGTGATCGTTTGCCAATCGACAATATCCAAAAGATATACGAGAATTCTCTCAATCGACTCGCTGGCTGGTAGTTCGATATCCCCTTTTAGAACTATATTTGCCCTCCGCTAAAATGCTTTATGGAGTTGAAAAATATTGTAACGCTATGCGCAATCGTGTTTCAACTTCTTGTGGTGTATCTCTTGGGATATATTGTAATGCTGCTTGTGCCTCTACCAAACTATACCCTAATGTCGTCAGGGCAGATAAAACCTCGGTATCCACATCGCTGATCCTCGACAGTGGAGCTAATCCTCCAGTAGATGGGAGTCGATCTTGTAGATGGAGCACTATTTTCTGAGCAGTTTTATTTCCAATACCCGGAACCCGACTAAATACCTCCGCTTGTTCGTTGAATACTGCCCTGCGAATCGTATCAGGGGTAAGCGTCGATAGAATGCTCATCGCCAAGCGAGGGCCAATTCCATTGACGCTTAACAAAAGATCGAAAACTTCGCGTCCCTCCTTGGCCTCGAATCCGCACAAGAGCCAGGCATCCTCCCGGACAATCATTCTTGTGTATAAATATATATTCTCGCCAGGTTGCAACCGGTCACGTAAATAATTCGGAACCATGACATGAAAGCCTACACCATTTACATCCACGATAATGCCATCAGTTTCCTGAGATATGACGTTCCCATGTAGAATGGAAATCATATATATCCTCCTGATTGCTCCTTAATTTCATTGAGCTGAAGACCATCGGGTAGTAATCGCCATGGATAGAATTCTACCAGCACTTTTTTCGTGGATAACAAGTTCACCGGATGATAATGTTCCCTTAAAACTGCTCATCATATCCTGGATTGAAAAGTGCAAGGAGAGAGCTGAAGCCCTGATCGCATAAGCCGTAATGACCAGAAACAATGGTCTTGACGCTAACACAGGTCTGATTTCTTGAAGCAAATATGGCAGCATCTTAAAGAATTCCCACACTTCTCCCTTTGGGCCTCGACCAAATTTCGGAGGATCCATGATAATACCATCATACTGTACACCACGACGGCTCTCGCGCATGACGAACTTTACGGCATCATCGATGATCCACCGAATAGGTTTTTCACTCAAGCCTGATCGAAGCTGGTTTTCTTTGGCGTACAGGACTGTTTTCTTCGAGGCATCCAAATGAGTTACATTTGCGCCGGCTTTAACCGCTGCTAGTGAAGCTATTCCGGTATAACCGAATAAATTTAGCACATTTGCTGGCTTTGGATGCATGGAAACTTGCTCTCTGATCCAATCCCAATGAGTCGCTTGTTCAGGGAAAACTCCTAAATGCCTTGAGTTGCTCGTTCGTGCCACGAAAGATAAATCCTTATAATGCATCTCCCATTGTGGTTCTATTTGCCTCCTGTATTGCCACTTCCCACCACTCTCATCACTGGTAGGTTGGAATATTGCATCAGCCTTTTCCCATTCTTTCGTAGATAATGCAGGCTTCCATACTGCCTGGTATTCTGGTCGTATAAACAGGTATGGTCCATAGCGTTCCAGCTTGACGCTATTTCCGCTATCTACTAATTCGTAATCTTTCCAATCCGATGTGGACAATAATTCAATCGTGGGCATGTTGGACAAAAGGATCGCTCCTTTTTTTTCACCCATTTTCAGTGAGCAAATTTCGCATTTTTGCACTATGGATATGGCATATCGCGATTGCCAGGGCATCCGCGGCATCATCGGGGTGCGGGATGGTTTCCAATCTCAGGATCGTCCTCACCATTTGCTGCACTTGATTCTTGTCAGCTCCACCATATCCCGCCACTGCCTGCTTGACCTCCAACGGTGTATATTCACCAATCTGCAAATTGGATTCTGCCATTGCGAGTAAAGCGACACCTCTCGCTTGACCAACATGGATTGCCGTCCTGACATTCCGCTCAAAAAACAATTTCTCCACCGCTCCCGTTTCAGGGTGGTGGAGGAATATGAGGTCCTTTATTTGCCTATAAAGATGGACTAATCGATCACCTTGAGGTAGATCTGCACTGGTTCGAATAACCCCAAAGTCTAATACTGTGAGATTCCCATCCTGCTCTTCATTGATGATCCCATAACCAGTTATCGCTGTTCCGGGGTCTATCCCTAAGGTGATCATCCTAGATTTGCAAATTAAGCTTCCTCTAGCTTGGCAATGGCTTCATCTGTAATGGTTAGGTTCGAAAATACTTCTTGTACGTCATCAAGATCTTCAAGAACCTCGATCGTCCGCATCACCTGGACAGTGGCATTGGGGTCTAATTCGACTTCGTTTTTGGGTATTAACCGTAACCCAGCATCTTCTGGCGTAATTTTTGCTGCGGATAAGCTATCTGATATGGCTTTGAATGATTCTACCGGACCAATAATCTCAATCGCATTTTTATCGAAGATAACGTCATCCGCTCCCGCCTCTACTGCGAGTTCAAAGACTTTATTTTGATCAACACCTTCTGCAGGGAATGAGAAGTATGCAGACCGATTGAACTGCCATCCAACAGAGCCAGCCTCAGCCATAGTGCCTCCATTGCGAGTTAGGGCATGGCGTATCTCTGCCACAGCACGATTACGATTGTCTGTAACCACTTCGATCATTAAGGCAATACCGTGGTTAGCATATCCTTCGTAATACATCTGTTCTAGCTCGCCACCTTCCCGGCTCTCCCCAGTCCCGCGTTTGATGGCACGTTCGATATTATCTTTGGGCATATTTTGTGCCCGTGCTCTCGCAATTGCGAGTTCCAGGCTGACATTTGTGCTAGGATCTCCACCCCCAGACCGAGCTGCCAATGCTATTTCGCGTGCTAAGCGCGTAAATACTTGTCCACGTTTGGCATCGGCAGCACCTTTCTTCCGCCGAATCGTAGCCCAATGTGAATGACCAGACATAATATACTCCTACTAGTCTACCAATGGATAGTACAGCTTCCTATTTGAGCGTGCAAATTATACCATGCCTACTCAGCACCACGGATATATGCTTCGGTCATCTCACGGGCAACGTCATCTTTAAATTGCTTGGGTGGCGTTTTCATGAAATATGACGATGGCCCAATCAGTGGACCCGATATGGATCGATCTAGAGCCAATTTCGCACACCGCACCGCATCAATGACTACACCAGCCGAGTTTGGAGAATCCCAAACCTCTAGCTTAGCTTCAAGGTTTAGCGGGACGTTACCAAATGTGGTCCCCTCCATTCGGATATAGCACCATTTACGGTCGGTAAGCCATGGTACGTAATCACTTGGACCCACATGAATATCTGTCTCAGGCAATGCATAGGGAAGCATACTGGTTACTGCCCCAGTTTTCGATATCTTCTTCGATTCAAGACGCTCTCGTTCTAGCATATTTAGGAAATCAGTATTGCCACCAAAATTCAATTGATAAGTCCGATCCAGTTTTACCCCTCTGTCCACAAACAAACTCGTTATAACCCGATGCAAGATCGTCGCACCTACCTGGCTTTTAATATCATCCCCAATGATCGGTAGATTTCTCTCCTTGAACCTCTTCGACCAGTACTCAGAGCTTGAAATAAACACCGGTATGGCATTTACCAACGCACATCCTGCTTCCAATATTTGTTCGACATACCACTTCGTCGCCATTTCTGAACCGACCGGTAAGTAATTGATTACGACATCCGTTTTGGTTTCTTTAAGTATGTTAATAATATCGGCAGTCGGTCCAGGCGCTTTCTTCAGGATCTGAGACAGATATTTCCCCAAACCATCATGGGTCATACCCCTGGAAACCGGAATATTCATTTTTGGAACATCTGCAAATTTATAGGTATTGTTCGGATAAGCATAAATTGCTTCAGATAAATCTTTACCAACTTTAGTATCCACCACGTCGAACGCTGCAGTGAATTCGATATCACGGATATGATAGCCACCAAGGTTCACATGCATAATTCCTGGTATTTTTTCGTCTTCTTTAGCTTCTCGATAAAAGTGCACCCCTTGGACTAGTGATGATGCACAATTACCCACACCAATAATCGCTACCCTTACTTTTTTATCGCTGTCGCTCACAGATTGCCTCCTGGTAATTGATCATAATATCGGATAAAACTGCTAGATGATATCATTCTTCTTATAGATTTGTATATACTAATTTTTATGCTTTTGGCTAATGATGATAAAAACAAGCCCTCTACCCTGGCACTTGCCAAAGCGGATTGCCTAGATTATAATCCCACGCGTTCGGGGCGTGGCTCAGCCCGGCTAGAGCGCACGGTTCGGGTCCGTGAGGTCCCGAGTTCAAATCTCGGCGCCCCGACCAGTTGAATTTGGTACAAAATCTCCTTTGATTTAGATGAAGGAGATTTCGATTTTAACTTCCAGTATTGCAACTAAAAATATCTCAATTGTGCGTTCATAATTAATAGAATACAATAGCCAAAGGTATCATTCAGGATCGATACGGAGCCAGATATGCGATTACCGGACCAGAAGATAGATGCACCTATGCGAGCATACGCAAAAAGATGGATGAAATCGCTAGATAGACCGCGCGCATCAACCACATTGGGTTATTTTTTTGTCGGTCTATTTATCTTGTTTTGGTCATCGTCAATTACCACCCTACTAGGATTTGATTTAAAAAAAGGATTCGGATCTCTAGTATTTATCGGTGTAGGTCTATTATTAGTCTTCGTTTCATTGCTGATCATTCGGATTATGGCAAGGATCGGTTTAGACCGCCCAACGCGCTCTGCAATTATGTTGAGTGCAGTGATCGGACCTTATGTAAATTTAAGCGTTTATCGTTCCTTTAACTCTCCAATTATCAGCCATATTATGGGGTTTCTGGCTTCGATCTTAGCCTTTTTAATCAGCCTGCTTTTGGATAAATTGCTGGAAAGAAGCTCGGGAAAAGTTAAATAGCATTCCAGGTATCATCATGATGATCCTCCCAGTCAGCTCAACCCAACGACAGGTAATTCAGCTACCGAGTACTGCAAAAATTTTCCTTGAAGGACCAGCAGGAGCAGGGAAAACAACCGTCGGAATTGAGCGCATGCTTCACTTGATGAGTACCGGGATTCCAGGTAGTTCGATCCTGGTACTGGTTCCTCAACGCACTTTAGGTGCGCCTTTTCTCGATGCGTTGAACACACCTGGCGTCGTTGCAGGAGGAATGGTAAACATTGTTACCATCAGCGGATTAGCACAACGCATAGTGGATTTATTTTGGCCGGTCGTCGCTGAAAAAGCAGGTTTTTCAAGGCCGGAACTCTCCCCAATCTTTCTGAACCTTGAGACTGCCCAATATTACATGGCACATCTCGTTCGACCGCTACTGAGTGAAGGTTTATTTGGTTCCGTCACCATTGAGCGTAACCGCATTTATAGCCAAATCATCGATAATCTTAATAAAGCAGCTGTCGTCGGGTTCCCCTATCAAGAAATTGGTGAAAGGCTTAAATCAGCCTGGTCAGGTGAGCCTGGTCAATCCCGAGTGTATGAGGATGCTCAAACCTGCGCCTCACTATTTCGTGATTATTGCCTGAAACATAATTTATTGGATTTTTCATTACAGATAGAGGTATTCTGGCATTTCCTTTGGAAAAACAAGGTGTGTAATGAATATTTGACCAATTCCTATCGGCATTTGATTATCGATAATGTGGAAGAAGATGTACCCGTGACTCACGACATGTTATCACAATGGCTACCACTTGCAGAATCGAGCCTGGTGATCTATGACGACGAAGCAGGTTACAGGCGTTTTCTCGGTGCCGATCCGATCGGTGCTCATCGATTGATCGAGCATTGCCCTGAGACTTTTTTATTCAAAGACTCTTATGTGACTTCTCCTGAAATTCAATCCTTGACTATTCACCTTAAGAATTCACTGTTGCATACGCCTACACCTATCCCAAGTGTCGATCCCCGCCTGGCTTTAACCCATGAGACCCATCAATATTACCCTCAGATGTTGGATTGGATAACTAAAGAGATCATGGCATTGATCGATGATGAAGGCGTTTCTCCGAAGAATATCGTAGTTTTAGCACCCTTCTTATCTGATTCACTCCGCTTTTCCATTGTCGACCGCCTAGAAAATAAGCATATTCCGGTAAAAACCCACCGCCCTTCGCGCAGTCTACGCGAGGAACCTGCTACATTCTGTTTATTAACCCTTGCGTCGGTTGCTCATCCTCAATGGGGCTTTGTACCCACGAAATTTGATGTTGCCCAAAGTTTGATGCAAGCAATTGATGGCATGGATCTGATTCGTGCAAAAATCCTGACTGATATTGTTTATCGGGAGCAGAATGGAATTCCAATCCTGTCTCCTTTCGATCAAATTATCCCCTCTGCTCAAGAACGTATCTCCTTCATGCTTGGAGAAAAGTACGAAAAATTAAGGTTATGGCTGGAAGAATTCCATCAATCGGGTACGGGTGAGCTGGACCATTTTATCAGCCGGCTTTTTGGTGAGGTAATTTCTCAACCAGGCTTCGGCTTTCATTATGACTTTGATAGGGGACAGGTGACAGCCAATTTGGTGGAATCAATCCAGAGATTTCGTCGCGTGGTGGGTGAAAGCCTGATCGAAGCTGGCGTTGATTTGGGTAAGGAATATTTCCATATGGTGCAAGATGGAGTCATTGCTGCACAATATATCCCAAGCTGGCAATCACAAGCCGAAGACGCTGTGTTTATTGCACCTGCCTATACATTTTTAATCAGTAATTATCCGGTAGATGTTCAGTTTTGGTTGGATGTTGGCAACCGAAGCTGGGCAGAACGCCTTTACCAACCTCTCACCCATCCATATGTCCTTAGTCGGAACTGGTCACCGAGCAAGATTTGGACCGATGTCCAGGAAGTAGAAACCGGAGAGCAGGTCTTATTCGCATTGGTTTTTGGCTTGTTACATCGTTGCCGGCGCAAGGTCTACTTAGGCTTGAGTGAATATAACGAGCAGGGGTACGAACAACGAGGACCTCTATTACAGGCATTCCACCGTATCCTGCAGTCATTAGCGACGGACTAAATATTGTATGTCAATAATTAAACTCCGCCCCAAACAGCTAGAAATATTAAATTATTCGCATGGAAAAATGGGTATTTCCGCAGTACCCGGGAGCGGAAAAACCTGGACTTTATCTTTTCTCGCTGCTGACTTATTGAAACGGGGAATTTTGCTGGATGATCAGGAGATCTTAGTCGTCACATTAGTCAACTCAGCTGTGGATAACTTCTACAATCGCATCAGTTCCTTCATAGAATCCCGGGGATTGATCCCGAACATCGGCTATCGTGTTCGTACCCTACACGGTCTGGCCCACGATATTGTCAGGGAGCGACCTGAGCTTCTTGGTCTAGATACGAATTTTCAGATCATTGATGAAAGGGAATCTGATTCAATCCGTGATGGAATCGCTCAAGCCTGGTTACAGAGTCATCCAAATGAGCTAGACTCATTCCTTGACCCTCTATTGGAAGATACAAGAAGGGATTGGGTGAAGAGGGATCAGCTCCCTGAATTGGTAAATGATGTCGCCCTAAGTTTTATCCGTTTCGCTAAAGATCACCGCTTTACACCTGAACACCTTAAGGAACAGCTCAAACAATTACCCATTCCAATGCCATTGGCTGAAATGGGATTTGAGATGTATAAAAACTATCAAAATGCTCTTACCTATCGTGGTGCAGTGGACTTTGATGACCTTATCCGCTTGGCATTATACGCATTGGAATGGGATGCGGCTCTCTTGGCGCGTTTGCAACATCGCTGGCCGTTTATATTAGAAGACGAAGCCCAAGACAGCAGCCTACTCCAGGAGGCAATTCTCAATCTACTGACAGGAAAAAATGGTAATTGGGTGCGTGTTGGTGATCCTAACCAGGCGATTTATGAGACTTTCACTACCGCCAGCCCTGAATATTTGCGCACATTTTTATCACAGCAGGATGTAATTAAAAAAGAACTACCAAACTCTGGGCGCTCAACACCCGGTTTGATTAATCTGGCAAATCACCTTGTTGTCTGGACGAACGAGGAACATCCTAATATATCCATTCGAAATGCCTTACAGTCTTCACCATTGATTCAGCCTACCTCTCCAGAAGATCCTCAACCGAACCCGCCTGATGATCTGACCTATATTCATATATCCTTACAAAAATTCAGCCCAGCGGCTGAGATTCAAGCGGTTGCCGATAGTCTTGCACGCTGGTTGCCTGATCATCAAGATTCTACTGTCGCAGTGTTAGCCCCGCGCAACGTACGCGCTTTTGATTTAGTGGATGAATTCCGAAAGAGGAACGTTCCTTATCATGATGATCTGCTGCGTAGCTCTAGCTCGACAAGGTTTTCGGCAGGTACTTTGGGTCACATATTGCGTTATCTGGCGGACCCTGAGTCTTCCAGGAAGCTTGCCATGGTTTATCGGGTTTGGAAGCGTGATAGCCGCAAGAATGAGGCGGAAAATGCTCAAGTCGATAAACTCGCAGACATACTTCATAAAATACACCATGTGGAAGAGTATATCTGGCCCGTAAATGGAAAGGATTGGCTCGAAGATAGTGGATGGATTGATCGGGCACCAGAAATATATCAGCAGCTCTCAGAATTCCGCCATCTTGTCCAGCGTTGGCAAAATTCAATTCTATTACCCATTGACCAAATCGTGCTCACCCTCGCCCAAGACCTGCTAACTGATCCAGGTGAATTGGCAGTCGCCCACAAGTTGGCAGTCCTCCTAGGCAGGACCCAGGAAGCTCACCCTGATTGGCGGTTGAGCCAGCTAACAGATGAATTGGTTGTAATCGCTAAGAATGAGAGGCGTTTCCTTGGCTTTAGTGATAGTGACTCTGGTTTCGAGCCGGCGAAGTACAAAGGAAAAGTGGTTCTCTCCACCATCCACAAAGCCAAGGGGTTAGAATGGGATCGTGTCTATCTCATGTCGGTCAATAATTATGATTTCCCTTCCGGAATACAGGGCGATCCCTATATATCAGAGAAATGGTTCATCAGAGATTTTTTAAATATCGAGGCAGAATCCCTGGCTCAATTGAAAGCATTAGTCTCTTCCGATGAATACCTTTGGTACAAGGAAGGCATACCAACCATCGATGCACGCATGGATTACGCCCGTGAACGATTGCGACTCCTATACGTAGCCATTACACGGGCGAAAAAAGAGCTGATTATCACCTGGAATAACGGCCGGCGGGGAGAATCCCTGCCAGCAATACCGCTTTTAGAGCTATATTCATTCCAGGAAAAACTTGCGGAGATCCACAATGACCCTGCCTAAAGGTTTCCTATTTAGTCAAAGCAACCTGCAAGATTATGTGGATTGCCAGCGAAGATTCCAATTACGCCATATGCTCCATTTACATTGGCCAGCCGTAGAAGTGGAACCCTACCTCGAGAATGAGCGCATGATCGATCAAGGAGCGCAATTTCATAAAATTGTGCGCCAATATCTGATTGGGGTTCCTGATGTTGAAATCTCGAAAACCATGAGCAATGACGAGGTCATGGAGTTGTGGTGGAGTAATTTTCTTCACTCGATTAATGAGGGAAACCTGAAAATTATCTTCGAGGAGGGTAACCATCAATTTCAGGAAATCACATTATCCGTAACACTGGGTGATTTCCGCCTTATTGCTAAATATGACCTTTTGATCATTCAGACAGATGGCAAATCGATCATTCTGGATTGGAAGACATCCCAGAACCATCCAAAGCGAAAGTGGTTGGCAGACCGCCTGCAAACCCATGTCTACCCTTTTGTATTAACCGGATCCATATCTGGGCTAATTGGCGGAATTCCCGCTGATCCAGACCATATAGAGATGATCTATTGGTTCGCCAACTATCCGGATCAGCCCGAGCGCTTCTCGTACAACAAATTGCGCTTTCAGGAGGATACGAGGTATCTAAACAACCTGGCTTCAACCATCGACAAAAAATCGGAATCAGTTTTCCCGCTCACCCCTGATCTCAAGCGTTGTTTGTATTGCACGTACCGTTCGCTGTGCAATCGAGGTGTGAAACCTGGAGAATTACAACATCTAGAAGAATGGCTGGAGCCAGAGTCAGCCGAGGAAGTCAGCATTGATTTTGATCAAATCGGAGAGATTGAATTCTAATTACCTATGGTGAGAAATTGGCTCGAGCCGATTAAGATAGATGTACCACAAGACTTCATCCATGCCATTGGTGGAAATCCCCTGGTAAGCCAGGTATTATTCTCCCGTGGGATCAAAGATATGGAGACTGCCAGAGGCTTCCTATCACCCCAGGATTATCACCCCTCACCACCATCAGAATTACCCGATTTGGTTAATGCAGTCAATTTTATTCAAAATGCAATTTTTGCAAATAAAAAAATTGGTGTATGGGGTGATTTTGATGTCGATGGACAGACTTCAACCACCGTATTGGTCTCGGCCCTGCGCGAGCTGGGCGGAAATGTGATCTATCATATCCCCATTCGCGCAGAAGAATCCCATGGTATCAGCCTACCAGCCTTACAAAAATTTATTCAACAAGGTGTGGACTTAATCCTGACTTGTGATACCGGGGTAACATCTCACGAAGCCATAGAATTCGCCCAAAATAATGGTGTTCCTGTCATCGTTACCGATCATCATGACCTTCCAGATAGATTACCCCACGCCGAAGCTATTATTAACCCGAAAATGCTGCCCCTCACACATCCATTGAGCTCGCTTCCAGGCGTGGGAGTAGCCTATAAAATTGTTGAAGGGTTATGGCAACTCCGGGGAGAGGATGAAAAACCTCAGCAGTATCTCGATTTGGTGGCATTAGGCATCGTCGCTGATGTAGCCTTACTCAGAGGAGATACCCGTTTCTTATTACAACTTGGCTTGGATGCTTTACGACGCACTAAACGGCTGGGGTTGCTCACCATCATGCAGATGGCTGAGATTAATCAATCTAACCTGACCGAGGAGCATATTGGCTATATCCTGGCACCACGCATGAATGCTCTTGGCCGTTTGGATGATGCCAATAGTATGGTGGAGCTTCTTACGACTTCCGATATCGGTCGAGCACGCATCCTTGCACTCGAGCTTGAGGGAATGAATGCCCAGCGGAAGTTGCTCAGTGATCAAGTCTTTCGGGCTGCTCAAGCACAAATTATCACAGATCCAAAATTACTGGATTTCCCTGTTTTGGTATTATCCCATCCAAGCTGGCCTGCCGGAGTAATCGGAGTGGTCGCCTCTCGGTTGGTCGAGCAATATCACCGCCCGGTTATATTACTCTCATCTCCATCCGGTGTGGATGCGCGTGGCTCGGCAAGGTCCATCGAAGCAATAAACATCACATCTGCTATTGCTGATAATCAAAACTTGATTAAGGGTTTTGGCGGTCACCCAATGGCCGCGGGATTAGCGATTGATCCAGAACGTATCCCAGACTTCCGCATAGCCATATCCCGTACAGTTCAAGCGATGGGGATAGGAATCCAGAGAGAAAGGGATTTACAGATCGATAGATTTTTATCCTTGCCGGAATTATCCTTAGGTTTGATCGATGATTTGGAAAGATTGGCTCCCTTTGGGGCTGGCAATCCTCCCTTGGTATTTGCTACTAAAAATCTGAAACTTAGCGGTTATGCAGTCATAGGCCGCGCCAATGAACATCTCCAGCTCACAGTCGTCGATGAGCTGGATCATATCCAGCGCTCTATATGGTGGCAAGGTGCAGGTTATGCCTTACCTGAATCTATATTTGATCTAGCATTTTCGGTCCGTGCCAGTACCTATCACGGGCAACGCGATGTTCAAATCGAATGGATTGATTATCGGATATCCGAAGCTGAATCGATTTCGCTGGAAAGTAAACAACGCCCGATAGAGGTGATTGACCTACGGGAAGAAAGCGATCCATTAGTCAAACTGAATCAAATCTATGCACAGGAACATTTCCTGGTCTGGGGAGAAGCGGGTGCCAAGACCAGTATACGATGTCTCGATCGGTACTCCCTTTATCCAGCGCAAAAATTAGCCATATGGACGATACCACCGGGTCTGGCTGAAATTCAATACGTACTTAGCAAGGTGAAACCTTCGAAGGTATATTTATTTGGCATTAATCCAGGGATGGATGAGCCAGAAGTATTTCTGAAGCGTCTGGTAGGTCTATTGAAAACTAGGCTAAAATCGTCCCAAGGTATTACCAGCCTTTCCTCTTTGGCAGCTGCGACAGCACAACGCATATCTGCGATTAAGTCTGGCCTTGAATGGCTTGATAACCATGGATATATCAGATTGGTGTCCATCAGTGCAGATGAAGCCTTGATCGAAGCTGGTAATAAGAAGAAAATGGAGGATACAAAAACCAGCTCGAATCGCCTTAATACGATATTGGCTGAAAGCGCAGCATTCAGACGTTATTTCCTTTCAGCAGATAAAGATCGCATCCTTCTTATTGAAGAAGATTCGTGATTTGTTAATTCGATTTAATCAAATTATAAGCAGCCTTGCCTACTTTGCCTTTGCTCATTAAAATCAAGCCTATGGCAAACCAGGTTTCTCGAAAAGGGTTTATCAAGCTAAGTGCATTGGCTTTATCCGCACTGGCTGCAAATCCATTCCCCACTTCTCCCGATGATGCGTTCCAACCTAGCGGTATGTTGGGTCGTGTGACCAAGGACACTGTTAGCATTTTTAAGCAACCAACCTGGCCTCAAGGGGAGACCATCGGTTATCTTCGCCGGGATACCCTGAAAAACTTATACTATCCATTAAACCCCAAAGATGGTCCACTATATAATCCGATCTGGTATCGCATTTGGGAAGGTTATATCCATAGCGCATACATCCAAAAAGTGAGATTTCGCTATAACACGCCCGTTAATTCACTCCCTGAAAGCGGTCAATTGTGCGAAGTCACAGTTCCATACACCCAGATTTACCAACATAGTGTTGAAGCAGGTTGGCAACCTAAAAGTCGCTTGTATTATTTATCCACTCATTGGGGCGTGGGAGTGGATGTAGGTCCAGATGGTACTCCCTGGTATCGCCTGTATGATGAGCTACGCGAAGATCAATACCACGTTCCTGCCAGTCACATGCGACTTATTCCAGACGAAGAGCTAAGCCCAATATCACCTAATATTCCTCCTCATCAAAAACGAATCGAGGTATCGATTCAAAATCAAACCTTGATTGCTTATGAAGCGGATCAGATCGTACTGTCCACCCGTATCTCATCCGGTTTGAATAAGAGGCCGGATCCGAACGATGTTCCTTGGGATACACCACGCGGAGAGTTTAATATCCAATCAAAAATGCCATCCAAACACATGGGTGTAGGTGACCTCGCTAGCGATGGCAGTGATCTTCCGGGTGTCCCATGGACCTGTTTTTTCCTATCCCCACCTGGCAATGCATTTCATGGCACCTATTGGCATGATAACTTCGGTTTACAGATGAGCCATGGATGCGTGAATATGCGTACCGAAGATGCCAAATGGCTGTTCCGTTGGTCTACACCGGTGTATAAAACCCCGATAGAGAATCATCGTCAATGGGAGCAAAGAGGGCTAGGCACGCGCGTCATAATCACCTGACCATGGTTAACACTGATCTTCCAGACCTAACTTACCATGCTGGCAGGTTTGTACTCCAGCAAGGTTCCATTTATGGCTAAAATCCACCAATACCTTCGTTGCAGATAGAAATGAAGTGGACAATGAATAGGAAAAATGTGGCATTATTTATATTAGGTATTTTGCTAGTTGCGATCTCGATTTGGCAAATTACAGCTTCTCAAAAAGGTCTTGACGTAATCAATTTGCCCACCACAAATCCACCTGTTACGATTATTGCTCCGGCAGATGTTGCCCCTGCCTCCCGTCCAACCATTCTCATCGCACATGGTTTTGCCGGGTCATCCGTCCTTATGCGGGGTTTTGCTTTAGCTCTAGCTCATGCTGGCTACACCACCATCTCGTGGGATTTTGAAGGACATGGCGCAAATCCCAATCCCTTTTCCCTGTCATCAGGATCAGATGACTTGATCCAGAATGCCGAAGTAGCCTTGGCTGAATCAGAGGCTACAGGCTTGATCGATACCCAGCGCATCGCTATCTTAGGCCATTCGATGGGAAGTGGTGTTGCCTTATCTTATGGCATAGTCCATCCAGATACTTACGCCACCATTGCAATATCCCCCGTCAGCCAGTCTGTCTCCTTCACCCTCCCGCATGATTTACTGCTCATGGCAGGCAGTTTAGAGCCGCAATTTGTCACCAACGCCAAAGGGCTGTTAACCATGGCTGGAGGTCAGAGCGATGACCTCGCGGCAGGAACCGCACGAAAACTGGTGATCGTTCCCAACGTGGAGCATATCTCGATTCTTTTTTCTCCTACAGCTCACGCAACCTCACGTTCTTGGTTGGATGGCACTTTCGGACCTCAGTCAGGGTCTTCAAATTATACAGATCATCGTATCCTTTGGTTTCTGGTGGGGATTATAGGATTCGTATTTTTAGCCAATGGAAGTTTAAATTCTCTTCCGGTCATATTTATAAAAAATATTCACATTAAACCATTCTGGCTCAAGCTGATTGCCATCTTGAGTGGGGGCATTGCTTCCACGAGCGTCTTATGGCTGGTAAGCTTGAGTGGTGTAAAGATTAGTCAGTTGCTCGGATTGGTGGTCGGAGGCTATATCTTGATCTGGTACGCAGTTGCGGGTGTGATAAGTTGCCTAATATATAGACCTCATCCCTCCAAGCCGATATTCATGGAGCTAGTTAAAGGTCTGGTCGCCTTTGCTGCACTCTGGTTAGGAGTTGGCTTGTTAGGTAATTTTGTATGGTTGCCATGGCTGCTCATTCCTTCGCGATTATGGTTGTGGATACCTGGCTCGATCATCCTCTTTCCATGGTTCTTCGTAATTGGAGAAGCGGCTCGTCAGGCTAATACCCTTGGTCGATTGGGTTGGTGGCTATATCAAGTGATCGTAGTTGTTGGTAGCTTCTATTTTGCTTTGAAGATCAACCCGGAGCTTGGATTTATTTTCATCATCCTCCCACTGGTACCTGTGATGCTCGGTTTGCACATGCTGACGATATCTCCCAAGCATGGTTCTTGGGCTTTTGGTATCTCAGGTGCCATGTTCACCACTTGGCTGTTACTGGCCGTCTTCCCACTTCTTTAGGGACTGGTTATTGCTATGAATGATCAACAAGTCATCTTTTCAATGAGCAAGGTTGGCAGGTTATATCCTCCTAACAAACTAGTGTTGCGGGATATCTCCCTAGGATTCTTTTATGGGGCAAAAATCGGGGTACTAGGTTTGAATGGTGCTGGCAAAAGCACATTATTGCATATTATTGCCGGAGAGGATAAGGACTTCATTGGTGACCTCGCATTTGCAAAAGGATATTCTGTAGGTTTATTGGACCAGGAACCCAAGCTAGACCCCCAAAAAACTGTCAAGCAAGTCGTGGAGGAAGCAGTTCAACCCATTATCAAACTGTTGCGGCTATATGAAGACATCAACAATAAATTCAGTGATCCGAACGCTGATTATGATACATTGATCAACCAACAAACTGCTGTCCAAGAGAATCTTGACAAGCTGGATGCCTGGACATTGGACAACCGGCTGGAAATAGCCATGGATGCGCTACGCTGCCCCGCTGAAGACATGCCGGTGGGTATAATTTCTGGCGGCGAACGCCGTCGGGTGGCATTGTGCCGGTTGTTACTCACCGAGCCAGATATCCTGTTGTTGGACGAGCCTACCAATCATCTGGATGCGGAATCAGTGGCCTGGTTGGAGCAGCATCTTAAACAATATAAAGGCACCGTCATCGCCGTAACCCATGATCGTTATTTTCTTGATAATGTAGCTGAGTGGATCTTGGAATTGGATCGTGGATATGGGATACCGTGGCGTGGGAATTATTCCTCCTGGCTTGAGCAGAAAAAGGATCGCTTGGAGCATGAAGAAAAAAGCGAGAGTAAGCGTCAAAAAACCCTCGAACGTGAGCTGGAATGGATTCATATGTCCCCCAAAGCGCGCCAGTCTAAGGGTAAAGCCAGGGTCACTGCCTATGAAAAACTACTAACCCAGGAATATGAGCGCTTGAGGGAAAACCTTGAAATCTATATCCCCCCCGGACCAAGATTAGGGAAACGAGTTATTGAGTTGAATGGTATCACTAAAGCCTATGGGGACAAGCTCTTGATCGATAACCTGAGCTTGAGCATTCCACCGGGTAGCATTGTCGGCGTCATCGGACCCAATGGAGCAGGTAAAACTACTTTATTGAGATTAATCACAGGTCAAGAGCAGCCAGATCGTGGATCGATCTCGATGGGCGAGACAGTTCAGCTTGCTTATGTGGATCAAGCACGTGATACCTTGGACAATGATAAGACCGTGTGGGAGGAAATCTCTGCTGGTGAGGAGAGCCTTCTGCTAGGTAGCAGAAGGATGAGCTCTCGTGCGTACGTGGCTAGTTTCAACTTCCATGGCACCGATCAGCAAAAGAAAGTGGGTATCCTCTCTGGAGGGGAACGGAATCGAGTCCATCTGGCAAAAATGCTCACACTGGGAGCTAACTTGATCCTGCTCGATGAACCGACCAATGATCTGGATGTGAACACATTACGTGCTTTGGAAGAAGCGATCGATAATTTTGCAGGTTGTGCCATCGTTGTCAGCCATGATCGCTGGTTCCTGGATCGTGTCGCTACCCACATTCTCGCATTCGAAGGTGAGAGTCAGCTATTCTGGTTCGATGGGAATTACTCCGACTATGAAATCGACCGAAAGCGGCGTGCAGGGGTGCTATCCGACATTCCCCACCGCATCCAATTCAGAAAGCTTAGCCGTGAACAATAGAAGGTGAATAACTATGAATGATCAAACAACCCAGGTGCCAGGTGAATCATCCCAACCCATACCATTCAAAGCTGAGACACGTCAATTACTGGATATCCTCATTCACTCTCTGTACACTGAACGAGAAATCTTCCTGAGAGAATTAATCTCCAATGCATCGGATGCCCTCACAAGGATGAGTTTTGAGATGCTTACTAACC
>Ga0153915_10001002_pt1 | contig 26043 bp, 18 predicted proteins | sample Opewatmetagenome_2_FD_107003 | JGI IMG/M metagenome (GOLD analysis project Ga0153915, IMG submission 107003) | Freshwater wetland microbial communities from Ohio, USA - Open water 3 Core 3 Depth 3 metaG | ecosystem: Environmental > Aquatic > Freshwater > Wetlands | place: USA: Ohio, Lake Erie...
CCCTGCAGATCGACCAGCACGCCGATCGCTTGACCGGCCTTCCGCGCGAGCGCGCGCACGAGTTCGACGCGCTTGCGGTGCTCGGCTGCGGTGCCATGCGAGAAATTCATGCGCACCACGTCCAGCCCCGCCTCGATCATGCGCGCCAACGTCTTGGGATCGCTCGACGCGGGGCCGAGCGTTCCGACGATCTTGGTGCGGCGGAGCATAGAGATACGGGATTGAGGTATCAGGATTGAGGATTGAGGGAGAGTGTAAAGTAAATTCAGGATTGAGCTACCAGGATTGAGGATTGAGCGAAAGTGTAAGGTGCAAAAATGATGAATTCAACGCTTTTCCTCACTCCTCGATCCTCACTCCTCGATCCTCACCCCTCAATCCTCACTCCTCGATCCTTGATCCCGCTTCGCGCGCTGCTCCAGGATGTCAATCGCCGGCAGCTTCTTGCCTTCCAGGAATTCGAGGAACGCGCCGCCACCCGTCGAGATATAGGAAATCCGGTCGGCGATTCCGTATTTCGCAACCGCTGCGAGCGTATCGCCTCCGCCGGCGATCGAAAACGCCGTGGAATCAGCAATCGCGCGAGCAATGGTTTTCGTGCCCTCGCCAAACTGGTCGAATTCGAACACTCCGACCGGTCCGTTCCAGACGATGGTGCCGGCTTTGCCGAGCACGCTCGCCAGCGCATGCGCCGTGCGGGGGCCGAGGTCGAGGATCAGATCGTCCTCCGCTACGTTCTCGGCCACTTTGGTTTCGGCGCGCGCCTGGGCTGATCGTTCTTTGGCGCACACGACATCGATCGGCAGCGGCACCGTTCCGCCCTTGGCCTTCATGATATCGATGATCTTGCGCGCTTCGTCGACCAGCTCCGGCTCGGCGAGCGACTTGCCGATTCTGCCACCGACCGCGAGCAGGAATGTGTTGGCAATACCACCGCCGACGATCAGCTGGTCTACTTTCTCGGCGAGCGCGGCGAGAATGGTAAGCTTGGTCGACACCTTGGCGCCGCCGACGATCGCGACCAGCGGCCTCGCCGGTCTTTCCAGCGCTCGTGTGAGCGCCTCGATTTCGGCGGCCATCAGCGGCCCCGCGCACGCCGTCTTCGCATACTTGGCGATGCCGTGCGTGGTCGCTTCGGCCCGGTGTGCGGTGCCAAAGGCATCGTTGACATAAACATCGCACAGCGCGGCCATTTTCTGCGCCAGCGCATCGGCGTTCTTCTTTTCGCCCGTGTTGAAGCGGCAGTTTTCAAGAAGCACCGCGCGGCCTGGCTCGACCGTCACACCACCCAACCAGTCGCGCATAAGCGGAACCCGCGTGCCAAGAAGCGTCGAAAGATGTTCGGCCACGGGCGCGAGCGAATCGACCGCGCTGAACTCGCCTTCCTTGGGTCGGCCGAGGTGCGAAACCAGCATCAGCCGCGCGCGCTGCGCCAGGGCGTGCCTGATGCCCGGCAGGGCCGCGCGGATGCGCGTGTCGTCCGCAATCCTCCCGTCTTTGAGCGGAACATTGAAATCTTCGCGGATCAGGACGCGCTTCCCGCGCAGGTCGAGATCCGTCATCTTGAGGATGCTCATTTCATTCGCGGTGAGAAGCGAAACGCAGGATGTGAAGCGAGGAGACTCGGCACCCCTTACGTTTCACCACTCACGTTTCACGTTTGACGGTTTTACCTGGCGCTCATCAGCGCAACGGTTGCGTCGAGCATCCGGTTGCTGAAGCCCCACTCGTTGTCATACCAGGCGAGCGCTTTTACCAGCGTTCCGCCGGTGACTTTGGTGAGCGTGGCGTCGAAGATGCTCGAGGCGGGGTTGTGATTGAAATCCACCGACACCAGGGGCGCCGTGTTGTATTCGAGTACGCCCTTCAGCTCGCCTTCCGCAGCCGCCTTCATCACCGCGTTGACTTCGTCGGCCGTGGTCGGCCGCGCCGCGGTGAAAGTGAGATCCACAACCGAGACGTTGATGGTCGGCACGCGGATCGCGAATCCGTCGAGCTTGCCGTTGAGTTCAGGCAGCACCAGGCCGACTGCAGCAGCAGCGCCGGTCTTGGTCGGGATCATCGACATCGTCGCCGCGCGCGCGCGGCGCAGGTCTTCGTGGTAGACGTCGGTCAGCACCTGGTCATTGGTGTACGCGTGCACCGTGGTCATCAGCCCCCGCACGACGCCGATTTTGTCGTGCAGCGCTTTCACCATCGGCGCCAGGCAGTTGGTGGTGCAAGAGGCGTTGGAAATCACCGTGTGGCCCGGCTTCAGCGTTTTGTGATTGACGCCGTAGACGATGGTCGCATCGATGTCCTTGCCGCCGGGAGCGGAAATGATCACCTTCTTGGCGCCGCCCTTAAGATGCGCCGACGCTTTTTCCTTGCTGGTGAAAAGCCCGGTGCACTCAAGCACCACATCCACGCCCAGGGTTCCCCACGGCAGCTCGGCGGGATTTCTGATCGCCAGCACCTTGATGCGGTCGCCGTTGACCACCATCGCCTCGGCGTCGACCTCGACCTTGCCTGGAAACCTGCCGTGCGCCGTGTCGTAGCGCGTCAGGTGCGCATTGGTTTCGGCGTTGCCCAGATCGTTGATCGCGACGATCTCGATGTCGTGCTTCTTGCCGCCCTCGTAGTGTGCGCGCAGGATGTTGCGGCCGATGCGGCCATAGCCGTTAATGGCGACTGTGATGGTCATCGAATTTCTCCCGATTCGGAAACAAGCAAAATTCTACAGTCAGGGCGCCAAAATTCATTGATTTATGACAAACCCGGCGCTTGGAGCAGCCTGCACGGACGGGTAAGGCCGACGGGCCGCCCGCCCCGCAACAGGTTCAGGACAGCATTGGCGGCCGGCCGGTTACAAAACGCCTTTCACCGCAGCCGCGACACGCTCCGCCGTAAAGCCGAAAAACTTGAACAGTTCGCCTGCCGGCGCGGACTCGCCAAAGCGGTCGATCCCGACCACGGCGCCGTCGAGTCCCACATATTTGCGCCAATAATCAGTGACGCCGGCTTCAACGGCGACGCGCGGCACGCCGCGCGACAGCACGCTTTCGCGGTAAACTGCGTCCTGGCGGTCGAACACAGAGGTCGAGGGCATCGACACCACCCGTACCGCCACGCCCTCCGCGGCAAGCACCTGTTGCGCGTCGAGTGCGAGTCGCACCTCCGACCCCGTCGCGATGATGACGCAGTGCGGCACCCCGTTTGCCGCTTCCGACAAAACATAACCGCCGCGCCTGATCGCCGCGACGGTTTCCGCGCTGCGCTTCTGGAACGGCAGGTTCTGACGCGACAGCAGCAGGCTGGTCGGCCCGGCGCGGCGCTCGATCGCGGCAATCCATGCAATGGCCGTCTCGAGCGCGTCGCACGGCCGCCACACCTCCATGTTCGGCATCAGGCGCAGGCTCGCGGCGTGCTCGACCGGCTGGTGCGTCGGCCCGTCCTCGCCCAGCCCGATCGAATCGTGAGTGAACACAAAAATCGCCCGAATTTTCATCAGCGCCGCGACCCTCAACGCGTTGCGGCAATAATCGGAAAACACCAGGAACGTCCCCGCATACGGGATCAGGCCGCCGTGCAGACTCATGCCGCTCGCCACGGCGGCCATGCCGAATTCGCGCACGCCGAACGAGAGATAATTGCCGCCATTCGCCCGGGTCACCGGCTTCGACCCGGACCAAATGGTGAGATTGGACCAGGTGAGATCGGCCGAGCCGCCGAACAGCTCCGGCAAAACCGGCCCCAGGCCCTCGAGCGCATTCTGCGAGGCTTTGCGCGTCGCGACGGTTTCCGCTTTCTCGTGCACCTTGGCGATAAACGCTTCACAGTGCGCGCGCCAGAGCGACGGCAGTTCGCCTGCCGTGCGGCGTCTGAACTCGGCCGCAAGTTGCGGGTGCGCTTTTGCATAGGCTGCGAGTTTCTTGTTCCACTCCCCTTCCAGCTGCGCGCCGCGCCGCCGCGCGTCCCAGCCCGCATAAACGTGCTCCGGCACTTCGAACGGCGCATGCGTCCAGCCGATGTTCTCGCGCGTGGCGGCGACTTCCTTCTCTCCCAGCGCCGCGCCATGACAGTCGTGGCTACCCTGCTTGTTGGGCGCGCCCTTGCCGATCACCGTCTTGCAACAGATCAGCGTCGGACGCTGGCTCTGCGCCCTGGCTTCATTAAGCGCGCATTCCACCGCCCGGAAGTCATGGCCGTCGACATCGGAAATTACGTGCCAGCCGTAGGCGCGGAAGCGCATCGGCGTGTCGTCGGTGAACCAGCCCGCGACACGGCCATCGATCGAGATCCCGTTGTCGTCATAGAACGCGACGAGTTTACTCAGCCCCAGCGTGCCGGCGAGGGAGCTCGCCTCGTGCGAGACGCCCTCCATCAGGCAGCCGTCGCCGACGAAGACATAGGTGTAATGGTTGACGATGTCGAAGCCATCACGATTGAATTCGGAGGCAAGCAGCTTCTCGGCGAGCGCCATGCCGACGGCGTTAGCGAAACCCTGGCCGAGGGGGCCGGTGGTGGTCTCCACGCCCGGCGCGCAGCCGTATTCCGGGTGCCCCGGTGTTTTCGAGTGCAGCTGGCGAAAGCGCCTGAGCTCGTCCATCGGCAGGTCATAGCCGGTGAGATGCAGCAGGGCGTAGAGCAGCATCGAACCGTGGCCGTTGGACAGCACGAAACGATCGCGGTCGGCCCACGCCGAGTTGGCCGGATTGTGTCGCAGATGGTGGTTCCACAGCACTTCGGCGATTTCTGCCATGCCCATCGGCATGCCGGGATGGCCGGAATTCGCCTGCTGGACGGCGTCCATTGCCAACGCGCGGATGGCGTTGGCCAAGTCGGCACGGGGGTTCATGGGCTGCCTTGCAGGGGAGGGTGGCGCGAAAAAGCGCTAATTATACCCCCTTCCATGCGGCGAGCCGACGCCGCACAGCGCTTCGCCCAGCTCATTCTTCGGGCTTGCGGGTGAGCTTGATCCCCAGCTGCTTGAGCTTGCGGTAGAGATGGGTCCGCTCCAGTCCGACCATCTCCGCGACGCGGCTGATGTTGCCGCCTTCCTTGGCGATATGGTGCTCGAAGTAGACGCGCTCGAAGGCATCACGCGCATCGCGCAGCGGCACATCGAACGGCAGATCGTAAGCCGCCGCGATCGGCGTCAGCGCCGGTTGCGGCAGGACGCGGTTGACTTCCTCGACCGCGATGTGCTCGGTGAGCGCGGTGAGCGCCAGCGTCTGCACCGCGCTCTGCAGCTGCGCGAGATTGCCCGGCCAGTCGTAATTTCTGAGCGCGTTGAGCGCCGCGGTCGAAAACTGGCGCTGCGGGGCCTCCTTGGCTTCGACCATGCGCGACAGCATCAGGTTGGCGAGATCCGGCACGTCCTCGCGGTGCTCGCGCAGGCTCGGCACCCGGATGGTGGCGGCGGCGAGCGCCGCGTAGAGCCGGGCGTCGAACGCCCCCTGCGCCACCAACTCGGGCAGCGCGCGCGTCGCGCCGCAGATCACCCGCGCGTTGTAACGTTCGACTTTGCCGATGAGCAGCAGCAAGCCCTTCTGCTCCACCTTGTTGAGGTCCGCAACGTCATGAAGGAACAGCGTGCCCTCGCGGGCCTGGTTGAGCAGATCGAGCGGCGCGTCAGCGAGCCCGGCGGTGGTGTCCGGCACCAGCCATGGCGTGTTGCGCGGGTGCAGGAAGCGCGCAGCAAGCTCGATACCGCTGCCCGGCTCACCGGTCAGCAGCACGGGGGTCCGCAGGTTGGCGATGCGTTCGAGGCGCTGCTTGAGATCCACGATGAGCGGACCGCGGCCGAGGCTGGCCAGTGACAGCGCCGGCTGCGGCTGGTCAGCGCCGTGGCGCAACGCGCGTCCCACGGTTGCGAGCAGCTTCTGCAGCGCGATCGGTTTTTCCAGAAAGTCGAAGGCGCCGATGCGGGTCGCCTCCACCGCGGTGTCGATGGTCCCGTGGCCGGACATCATCACGACCGGCATGGTGAGCAAACCGGCGCTCGCCCATTCCTTGAGCAGCGTAATCCCGTCGGTATCCGGCATCCAGATGTCGAGCAGCACCAGGTCGGGGCGCGTGCGGGTGCGGAAAGCGCGCGCTTCGCCCGCGTTTTCCGCCAATCGCACCTGATACCCTTCGTCGGAAAGGATTTCCGACAACAACTCGCGGATGCCGATTTCGTCGTCGACAACAAGAATCTGTTGCATAGGTTTCGTCTATTCTACATCCTGGGCTAAGCTGCGGATTTCCGCGCGGCGCTGCGCGCCGCCGCCGACGGCAGGGAAACCGTCACGCGCGCGCCGTGCGGCGGGACATTCATTATGGCGACCTGGCCGCCGTGTTCTTCGAGGATTTTCTTGACGATCACAAGACCCAGGCCGGTGCCCTTGGGCTTGGTCGTCACGTACGGCTCGAACACGCGCTTCATCAGATGCTCCGGAAAACCGCTGCCGTTGTCGGTGACGGAGAGGCGCACCGCGCCGCCGGCCGCTTCGCTCGCGATCACGATGTTCGGGAGAGCGGTGTCCGCAAGCGCGTCCTGGGCGTTCTGCAGCAGATTGTGGATCACCTGCCTCAGTTGCGCCGCATCGCCGATCACCGGCGGCAAGTCGGGCGTGAGTTCGAGGCGGATGCTCGAACCCAGCGACTCATAAAGCGTCAACACGTCGCGCACCAGCGCGTTGAGGTCAAGTTCCCGCATCGACGGCTCGGGTGTACGCGCATACTGGCTGAAGGCGTCGACCATGCGCTTCAACGCCGACACCTGATTGATGATGGTCTGGGTCGAGCGCGCGAGGATCTCGGCGTCATTCGCCGCGAGCTTGGGTTCGAGCTTCACCTGCAGGCGCTCGGCCGAAAGCTGGATGGGCGTGAGCGGGTTCTTGATTTCGTGCGCCAGCCGCCGCGCGACTTCCGCCCAGGCCGCATCACGCTGCGCCTGCAGCAAGCGCGTAATGTCGTCGAACACCACGACCGACCCGGTTTCCGCGCTCTGCGGCAGGCGCGTGCCGCGCAGCAACAGCACCTGCATTCCGCCCTTCACCTCACGTTCGACCTGCTGTTCCCACTCGCCGACGCCGGCGCGCTCGAAAGCGGCTCCGATCCCGCGTGCGAGCGCTGCAAGCGAGGCGTCGTGCTCGCCCCATTGCTGCAGCTTGCGGCCGAGGAGCGGCCCGCAATCCACGCCCAGGATGTGCGCCGCACTGGGGTTGGCGGAACGCAGCCGCAGGCGGTCGTCAAACGCGAGCACTCCCGCCGACAGGTTGGCGAGTATGCTTTCGAGGTAGCCTTTCGCGTGCGCGAGCTGCGCTTGATTGCGTTCCGCCTGCGCACGCGCCTCCGCGAGCTGGAGCGTCATGCTGTTGAACGATTGCGTGAGCATGCCGAGCTCATCGGCGCTCGCGACCGCGGCGCGCTGGCTGAAATCGCCTTGCGCTACCGCGCGCGTTCCCTCGGCCAGCACGTTGAGCGGGGCCGACAGCCGGTCGGAAAGCAGGAACGCGAGCGCGAGCGCCGAGAGCAGCGCGAGCAGGAGCGTCAACGTGAGCGTGATGCCGTAAAGCCGCTTCAGGCCCCGCCGCGCAAGAGTGAGTTCCTGGTATTCGCGATAGCCGGTCTGCACCGTTTCCGCATCCTGGGCCAGCTGCTTCGGCACCGGCTGCATGAGCTGCAGCACGCGTGTTTCTTCGGCGAGCGAGAGCACGTTAACCGGTGCCAGCACGCGCAGATAAAGTCCGCGATCGGGGATCGATTCGATCGCGCTATAGGTTTGCTGCAGGCGGATCCTGCGCAGCGCGCCGGCTCCGGGCGGGTCGGGCAAGAGTCCCACGGGCTCGTTGCTGGAGAACGCGATGACCTTGCCGCGCTGGCTGAAGAGCGTGGCCTCCCGAACGCCTCCCTGCTCGCGCAGGGCGTTGAGCGCAGCGAGATGCTCCGCGGGCGGCCGCACCGATAGCGTCTGAGCCATGGTGTCGGCTTTGACGACCAGCTCGCGCAGCATGTTGTCGAGGGCGCTGCGTCCGAGATTGAGTCCGCCCTCGAGGGCGCGGTCGAAGCGCACTTCGAACCACGATTCGATGCTCTTGGCAAGAAACTGCACCGAGACACCGTAGATCAGGGCGCCGGGCAGCAGCGCCATCAACGCGAACAGCAGCACGAGCCGCAGCGTGAGCTTGGAGCCGAACACGCCGGACCTGAGCTTGCGCCGAAGCGTGACGAGCTGGTAGACGACGAGCGTCGCCAGGATCACGGCCACGCCGCCGTTGAGCAGCAGCAGCAGCGAATAGTGCTCGGCAAACAACGTGGTGTTGGCGCTCGCCGTGGCGAGCAGAAACAGACCCACCGCGCCCAGGCTTACGCTCAGGATCAGCAAGTACGTGATGCGGTTGCTTGCGCGCCCCGCTAGCGGCTTTTGCGCGTGCCGCATCATGGCGTCACCGTCCAGCGGTACCAGTCGGAGCCGACGTTCCATTCGCGCGAGCCGAGGGTGCTCAACTGGAACGGTTTCGGCAGCCGCGACGTGTCGAGCCGCAGCCGCAGCGCGGCGGTATAGGTGGTGTCTTTCCTCAGCGTGCCGGGCTCGATTTCTTCACGCCGGCGCAGGCGGCTCATCACTTCGAGCGCGTCGGGGAGCGCCCCGAAGTTCTGGTAGAGATTGCCGACACCGATGCGATACTGGCGGGTGAGCGCGTGATACGACAGGCGGTACTGCTGCTGGGTGGTGACGATCTTCTCGTTGAACCAGTACCAACGCGGGCGGATCACGTCGAATTCGAGCAGAAAATACAGCGATACGCCCTTGTTGAGCACCTCCTCGAGCGTGGGAGTGAGCGCGATCTCGAAGTTGGCCTCAAGCACGTAGCTGTCCTCGCCGACGGACAGTGAAGCCTTCTTGACCTCGATTCCGTCGGCGCGCGCGCAGAGCGGCGACCCGATCGCGAACCACAGCGCGAGCAACGCGGCGAGGAAGCTAGTTCTTCTGCAGCAGCGCGTAGAAGAAACCGTCATGCTGTTCGTCCGGAAGCATTTGGCCCATGGGCTGTTGTTGGTTGGTGTCGGCCCCGGGAAGAGTCAGACGTTGCGCGTCGCGCTGGCGCTTCAGAAACGCTGCAACCTGCAAATGGTTTTCCTCGTGAAACACCGAACACGTCGCGTACAGCAATTTACCACCACTGGCCAGTAACTGCCACAGCGCGTCGAGCATGCGCCGCTGCACCAGCGCGAATTGCGCGATGTCCCCAGGGCGCCGCAGCCACTTGATATCGGGGTGACGCCGCACCACGCCGGAGGCGGAACACGGCACGTCGGCGAGGATGCGGTCGAACGGTCTTCCGTCCCACCAGCTGCGCGGATCGCTGGCGTCACCGCACACGACGCGCGCGGCGAGCCCGAGGCGCGCGAGATTGGCGCGTACGCGCTCGAGACGCGCTGCGTCGCTGTCGAGCGCAGTGACATCGACATCGGCAAGCTCCAGCATGTGCGCCGCTTTGCCCCCGGGCGCCGCGCACGCATCGAGCACGCGCAAACCCGGGCCGAGATCCAGCAGGGGCGCTGCGCGCTGGGCCGCGGCGTCCTGCACCGAGACCAGCCCGTCGGCAAAGCCGGAAATGCCGGCGACCGGCCGGGGTCGCTCGAGCAATACTGCAGCTTCCCCGATGGCGCGGGCTACCGTGCCGCTTGCCGCAAGCTGCGCGAGATAAGCCTCCATCGTCGTGCGTCGGCGATTGATGCGCAGCGTCAACGGCGGATGCCGGTTGCCGGCATCAAGAATTGCGCCGTAATCGGCCGGATATTCGATGCGCAGCTTGTCGATCCACCATTGCGGATACGAGAAGCGCCCGACATCCGAATGCCGCGCCTGGGCCACGAGCGCCACGCGCCGACGCAGGAAAGCGCGCAACACCGCGTTGGCGAGACTTTTGGCCGCACCAAGACCGAGTCGTTCACAGGCGCGTACCGCGTGGTCGACGATGGCATGTGGTGCTGCCTTCGTGTATTCGAGCTGATAGAGCGCGATCCGCAGCAGCCCGCGCAGATTGTCGTCGCGCACCGGCCTGTCGAGCAGGGCGTCGAGCAGGGCGTCGAGCCGGCCGAGAAAACGCAGCGTGCCGAAGCAGAGGTCCTGCGTCATCGCACGCTGCTGCGCGGATAGGCCAGGATGGCCTCGCCACAATCTCGCGAGCGCCGAATCCAGGCTGCGCCCGCCCAACACCTGGCCGATGACCGCGCTGGCGAGGCGCTGGACTTCCTGCATAGAAATTAGCGCATCCGCGCACCGCGCGCGACGTCGAACCCAGCGAGAAACGATCGCACGGGAAGCCGCTTGCCGCCGGCGCGTTGCAGTTCCATGAGTCGCAGCCCGTCCGCGCCGCAGGCGACCACTATGCCCGTCGCGTCGCTTTCGCACACTTCGCCCGGCGGCGCGCTGACGTCGCGCTCCACCCGCGCGCGCCAAATTTTCAGCACTGCGCCCTCAAGTGAAGTTTGCGCACCGGGCGCCGGATTCAAGGCACGCACCTTCCGTTCGATCGCCTCCGCGCTTTCGGCCCACTCGATGCGTGCCTCGCGTTTGTCAATTTTCTCAGCGTAGGTTGCCCGGGCAGCCTCCTGCGGCCGAGCGGTGAACGGCGCGGACAGCACCTGGACAATCAGCCGCCCGCCGAGAACCGCCAGCCGGTCGTGCAGCGCCTGCGCGGTATCGTCGGGCCCAATCGGTAGCGCCTCCTGCAGCAAGATCGCCCCGGTATCGAGCCCTTCGTCCATCTGCATGATCGTGATTCCGGTCGCGGTGTCTCCGGCGAGCAACGCGCGCTGGATCGGCGCCGCGCCCCTCCAGCGCGGCAGGAGTGAGGCGTGGATGTTGATGCAGCCCAGACGCGGCAGGGCGAGTATCGACTGGGGTACCATCAGGCCGTAAGCGGCCACCACCATGACCTCCGGCCTGTGCGCTGCGACCGCCGCGACAACGCCGCCGTCCTTCAACGACGACGGTTGCAGCACCGGCAACTCGTGTCTTTGCGCCAAACGCTTGACTGCGGACGGCTGGATCCTGCGCCCGCGGCCGGCCGGCCGGTCGGGCTGGGTCAGCACCAGAGCGATTTCATGTCCGGCTCGGATCAAGGCGTCGAGCGCGACCGCAGCGAATTCGGGGGTGCCCGCGAACACGATTTTCATCGGCGCTTTATTGTCGGTTGCTCACGGACCGCGCGCGGGAAACCGCGTCTGCGCCCTACATCGCCTGGCGCAGTTGCTTGTTCAATTTCGCGATGATGCGCTGCCGCTTGAGCCGCGACAGATAGTCGACAAACATCTTGCCCTCGAGATGGTCCGTCTCATGCTGAACGCACACCGCGAGCAAACCCTCTGCTTCGAGCACGTACGGCCGACCTTCCGGGTCGAGCGCCCGTACTTTGACGCGCTCAGCGCGGCGCACTTTCTCGTAGATTCCAGGCACCGACAGGCAGCCCTCTTCGCACTTGGCTTCGCCGCTTGCTTCGAGGATCTCCGGATTGACGAATACCCGAAGCTGGTCGCGCGTTTCGGAAATATCGATTACGATAACCCGCTTGTGAACGTCGACTTGTGTGGCAGCGAGGCCAATTCCCGGCGCGGCGTACATTGTTTGTGCCATGTCTTTGATTAATTTGCGAATCTCGCTATCGACACGGGAAACTTTAGCTGCTACTTTGTAAAGGCGTGGATCGGGATAACGCAAGATGCGCAGGATTGCCATAAAAAGCTTGCCAATTTAATCAACTATATGCAGAATTTAAACCAATACATAATGTTGTACTGAAGGCCTGAATATGGGGTATTCCATGGGTAAAACAATTATATCGCTGATTCTGCTGTTGGGTCCGCTGGGGTCGGCACTTGCCGCGACCAACGAGGACTTAAAGGACGCCGCCCCTGATACGTATACCGTGGTGAAGGGCGATACCCTGTGGGGCATCTCGGGCCGCTATCTCAAGCAGCCGTGGCGTTGGCCCGAGCTGTGGAAGATGAATCAGGATCAGATCAGGAATCCGCATCTTATCTACCCAGGGGATGTCATCGTGCTCGACCGCTCGGTCCGGGAAGCTCGCTTGCGCCTGGTCCCGTCGGGAACCGTGAAGCTCTCGCCACGGGTCCGCGTAGAGCCGCTTGCGGCCCAGGCGGTTCCCAGTATTTCTCCGGCCGCCATTGCGCCGTTCCTGTCCAAGCCGCTGGTCGTCGGCGAAGACGAACTAGCTTCCGCTCCGCGCATTGTCGCCACCCAGGAAAGTCGGGTCGCGATCGGTGCCGGCGATATCGCTTATGTTGAAGGGCTAAGTAAGGATAAAGGCGCCTCCTGGCAGATTTACCGCCGCGGTGACCCCCTGATCGACCCGGACACCAACGAAACGTTAGGCTACGAGGCGATCTACTTAGGCGAGGCGCGGGTGCGTCAGTTCGGGGAAGTGAGCACGATTGAAATCGTCAAGTCCACGCAAGAGATCTACCGCGAAGATCGCCTGCTGCCCGCGTCGAGGGAGTTGCCCACGTTCGCTTATGTTCCGCGCGCCCCACAGAAGAGCGTGAACGGGCGTATCATTTCCAATTACGGCGGCCTGCAGGAAACGGGGCCCATGTCGATTGTCGCGTTGTCCAAAGGCAGCAAGGACGGTCTCGAGGTCGGTCACGTGCTGGCAATCTACCGCAACCAGCGCGCCGCCCGATACGCATTGCGAACGTCGCCGTATTACGGCCGCAGCGGTCTGGCTGGCGATGACAGTCCCCGTACTTACTATGGCGAAGAACTCACGCCGCGTGATAGCGCACTCTACCCGCAACCAAGGCCCATCAGCGAAGAGGATCTGGCCAAGCTTCCCAACGAACGCTACGGTTTGGTCATGGTGTTCCGCACGTTCGACCGCACCGCGTATGCGCTGGTGATGGAGGCTTCGCGACAGGTAAGCCTCAACGACGTCGTTACCAATCCTTAGGCGCCTGCCGCCGGCGCTTGCCGGCGGCAGACGGTTTTTCCCCGCCGCGTCACATGGCGCTCGACAAAGACCTCGAGCAATGGCTGCGGTTGAGCCTGCTTCCGGGTCTCGGCGACGAGTCCTTCCGCCGGCTGCTGGTCGGCTTCGGCTCACCCGAGCAGATACTCGGCGCAAGCCGCGCCGCGCTGGGCAAGATCGTTCCCGCACGCTTGGCGGGTGCAATCTGCGACGGCGGCGCGCATGAACGGCTGGACGCCGTCGCCTGCTGGCTCGACGATCCCGCCAACCGCATCGTCACTCTCGCCGACGCGCATTATCCCCGGGCGCTGCTGCAGATTCCAGACCCGCCGCCCCTGCTTTATGTCAAAGGCCGTGTCGATCTCATCGACCATCCCGCGCTCGCCATCGTCGGCAGCCGCAACGCTACGCCCCAGGGCGTCGCGACGGCCGAGGCCTTTGCCCAGGCGCTCAGCGATTCCGGCTTGACCATCATCAGCGGGCTCGCGCTTGGCATCGATGCCGCCGCGCACCGCGGTGGCCTGGCGGGTGGCGCGCGCAGCGTCGCTGTTGTCGGCACCGGTCTGGACGTCGTGTATCCGGCGCGTAATCGCACCTTGGCGCACGCGCTCGCCGCTCAAGGCGCGCTGGTCTCGGAGTTCGCCCTCGGCATCCCGGCGATCGGCGCTAATTTTCCGCGGCGCAACCGCTTGATCAGCGGGCTTGCGCGCGGTTGTCTGGTCGTCGAGGCTGCGCCGCAGAGCGGATCGCTGATCACGGCGCGGTTCGCTAATGAACAAGGTCGGGAAGTCTTCGCGGTGCCGGGCTCGATTCACTCACCGCTATCCAGAGGCTGCCACCTGCTCATCAAACAGGGCGCGAAGCTCGTCGAAAGCGCGCAGGACGTTCTGGAGGAACTCGGCCTGCCGGGGACAGCAACGGAATCAGACGGGGCGGGGATCGTTACCGACGCGCCCGGGCGGGCGCTTCTTGCCGTTCTTGGCTTTGATCCGTGTGACATCGATACACTCTCGGCGCGCAGCGGACTCAGCAGCGACCTCGTTTCCTCCCTGCTGACACAGCTCGAGATCGATGGTCGCGTCGCCGCACTGCCGGGCGGCAAGTATCAGCGCGTGCGCTGAGCCGCTTCGCGCGGCCTACCCAGCGGCGCAAGCCCCTACCGCGGCATGATTTTTTCACTTTCCGCCGCCGTGCTTGCGCTCGCCACCTTTTGTTCTTATCATCTGGCGCTCTTTTTCGGTTACTTCGCGCTTAACCCGCGAAGCTCAACAAACAGCTCCGGAGAGTATCCACACGCGCGATGGGAAAACAACTGATCATCGCTGAAAAACCGTCGGTCGCCGCCGATATCGCGCGGGCGCTCGGCGGCTTCACTCGCAAACAGAACTACTACGAGAGTGATGAATACGTGCTCTCTTATGCGGTCGGCCACCTCCTCGAGTTGTCGGTGCCGGAAGAATTCGACCCCAAGCGCGGCAGGTGGACTTTCCGCCATCTGCCCGTGATTCCGCCGCATTTCGACCTTGCCCCGATCAACAGCAAGAGCGCCTCGCAACTGACCACGCTCCTCAAGCTCATCAAGCGCAAGGACGTCGGCGGTCTCATCAATGCCTGCGACGCGGGGCGGGAAGGCGAGTTGATCTTTCGCTACATCGTTCAGCACGCCAGCAGCAAGAAGCCGATCCAGCGTCTATGGCTGCAGTCAATGACCCCGGCGGCCATCCGCGAGGGTTTTGCGGCCCTGCGACCCGACAAGGAACTGCTTGCGCTCGCCGACGCCGCCAAATGCCGCTCCGAGGCTGACTGGCTGGTCGGGATCAACGGTACTCGCGCGATGACCGCGTTCAATTCGAAAGAAGGCGGTTTCTATCTCACCACGGTAGGCCGGGTGCAGACACCGACGTTGGCCATCCTGGTCGAGCGCGAGGAGCGCATCCGCAGCTTCACGCCGCGCGATTACTGGGAAGTGCATGCGCAATTCGGCGCCAAGGCCGGGGAGTACGCTGGCCGCTGGTTCGACCCCGGCTTCGAGAAAGACGATGACGCCGAAAAGAAGGCGGAACGGCTCTGGGCCGCACCTGCGGCCGAGTCAATCGTTGCGGCCTGCCAGGGCATGACCGGCGTCGTGAACGAGGAAACCAAACCCTCGACGCAACTCTCCCCGCTGCTTTTCGATCTCACCAGCCTGCAGCGCGAAGCGAACGGCCGCTTCGGATTCTCGGCGAAGAACACCCTCGGACTCGCGCAAGCGCTCTACGAGCGTCATAAGATGCTCACCTATCCCCGCACCGACTCGCGCGCGCTGCCCGAGGACTACCCCGCCACGGTCAAGAAAACGCTCGCGGTGCTGCAGGGCTCTCCCTATGCGCCCTTTGCCGGGAACATCCTGAAAAAGGGCTGGGTTAAACCCAACAAACGCATCTTCAACAACACCAAAGTGTCGGACCACTTCGCCATCATCCCGACGCCGCAGGCTCCCAAACACCTGAACGAGGCCGAAACGAAGCTCTACGATCTCGTGGTGCGGCGCTTTCTTGCCGTGTTCTACCCGGCGGCCGAATACCTCCAGACGCTACGCGTTACCCAAGTAGGCCAACACCATTTCAAGACCGAAGGTCGCGTGCTGCAGCAGCCCGGCTGGCTTGCGGTATATGGCAAATCCGCGCAGGACGAGAACGAAAGCCTGCCTCCGGTCGCACCGAACGAGAAGGTCGGCGTGCGGGAAGTCAGTGCCGTGGCGAACCAGACCAAGCCTCCTGCGCGCTATACCGAGGCGACACTGCTCTCGGCGATGGAAAGCGCAGGCAAGCGCGTCGAAGACGACGAACTGCGCGCGGCCATGGAGGCGAAGGGACTGGGCACCCCGGCCACGCGCGCGGCCGTCATCGAAGGCCTGATCCGCGAGGAATACGTGCACCGCAACGGCAAGGAATTGGTGCCTACACCCAAAGCGTTCTCGTTGTTCTTCGCGCTCAAGCACTTCGGCGTCACCGAGATCACTTCGCCCGAGCTCACCGGCGACTGGGAATTCAAACTCAAGCTCATGGAGGCGAGCAAGCTCAGCCGCGAGGAGTTCATGGAGCACATCGAGTCGGTGACTCGTGACCTGATCGACCGTATCAAGAACGCCGACATTCCCGACACTGCTTTCGCCACCGTGCCCGCGCCATGCCCGAAGTGTGGCGGCGTGGTCCAGGAAAATTATCGCAAGTTCCAGTGCCAGAAATGCGAGTTTTCCCTGTGGAAGGTGCTCTCCGGCCGCGAGTGGGCGCCGGAGGAGATCGGCGAACTTTTCACGCGGCGCTTCATTGGTCCGCTGAACGGATTTCGCAGTCGTATCGGAAAACCTTTCGCCGCCGGGATCCGCTTGTCCAACGACTTCCGCCTCGAGTTCGACTTCGGGCGAGGCGCCACCGCTGCCGATGGGGAAGAGGCGCCCGATTTCAGTTCCCAGGATCCGCTCGGCGTATGCCCCAAATGCCGGGCGCGCGTTTTCGAGCATGGCGCGGCTTACGTCTGCGAGAAGGCGCTCGGCGCTGAGCGTACATGCGATTTCCGCTCCGGCAAGCTTATCCTGCAGCAGCCGATCGAGCGGGCCCAGATGCAAAAACTCCTTGCAACCGGGCGAACGGACTTGCTCTCCGGTTTTGTCTCCCGCCGCAACGGCAGAAAATTCAAGGCATTTCTGGTCGCGCGCGCGGACGGAAAAGTAGACTTCGAATTCGAGCCCAGAGCACCGCGGGCCAAGACCGCCGAACCCCGCCCAGAGGCACGACAAGCGTCCAAACCCGCGCCAGCGCCGGCCAAGCTTGCGAAGCGGCGGCCCACGGCAGGCCGCTTGAAAACCTCGGCCAGGGCGCGGCGGAAGGTTGCCTAGATATCGAGGTTGCGCGCCCCGAGCGCGTTGCTCTCGATGAAGTTGCGGCGCGGCTCCACCGCGTCGCCCATCAGCGTGGTGAAGATCTCATCGGCGCTGATCGCGTCCTCGATCTGTGTACGCAACAGCCGCCGGGTCTTGGGATTCATGGTGGTTTCCCATAATTGTTCGGGGTTCATTTCCCCCAAACCTTTGTAGCGCTGGATACCCACGCCACGCTGCACTTCGCCGAGCACCCAGTCGATCGCGTCACGGAACTCTTTGACGGGGTGCTGCTGCTCGCCCCGCTTGATGTAAGCGCCCTCTCCAAGCAACCCCTGCAGCAGTTGGGCGGTGCGTTTGATCTGGGCGTAGTCTCCGCTTTGCACGAAATCGACGTCGATCGCGCTGTGGTGCACGATACCGTGCTGGGTCTTGCTGATCGCCAGCACGTAGCGCTCGTTCTTGTCGTCAAACCTGCCCTCGACGCGTATGTCCTGGCCCGCGAGGAGGGCGGAGACTGCCTTGGCGCTTTTCTGCGTCGCCTGCTCGTCCGCCAGGTCGAGCGCCGTCGGCTGTTTGAGCAACGCGTGCAACACCTCCTCGTCAATAAGCTTGCTCTCGCGTTCGATCACCGCTTCGGCCAGCAAGTATTCCTTCGCGACCTGCTCCAGCGCGTCCTTGCTGAGCGGTTGCGACTGCGCCGCGGTATAGAGTTCCGCCTCGGACAGCGCGAGCTTGAGGAGGAACTGCTTGAGTTCGTGCTCGTCCTTGAGATAGCGCTCCGTTTTCCCGTGCTTCACCTTGTAGAGCGGGGGCTGGGCAATATAGATGTGGCCGCGCTCGACCAACTCCGGCATCTGGCGATAAAAGAACGTGAGCAGCAACGTCCGGATGTGCGCGCCATCGACATCCGCGTCGGTCATGATGATGATGCGATGGTAACGCAGCTTCTCAGGGGCATACTCGTCCTTCCCGATACCCGTGCCGAGGACACTGATCAACGTCGTTATCTCCTGCGACGACAGCAGCTTGTCGAACCGCGCCTTTTCGACGTTGAGGATCTTGCCCCGCAGGGGAAGAATCGCCTGGAACTTGCGGTCGCGCCCCTGCTTGGCCGACCCGCCCGCGGAGTCGCCCTCGACGATGTAGAGCTCGCATTGCGCCGGATCGCGCTCCTGGCAGTCAGCGAGCTTGCCCGACAATCCGAACGAGTCAAGGACCCCTTTGCGGCGCGTCAGCTCGCGTGCCTTGCGCGCTGCTTCTCTGGCGCGTGCGGCATCAATAATTTTCCCGCAAACCACCTTCGAGTCACCGGGCTTTTCCAGGAGGAACTCCATGAGTTTCTGACCGACGATTTCCTCGACCACCGGCCGCACTTCGGAGGACACCAGTTTTTCCTTGGTCTGAGAAGAGAATTTAGGTTCCGGCACCTTGACCGAGAGGACCGCGGTCAGCCCTTCCTTCATGTCATCTCCCGTGGTCTCGACTTTGGCCTTCTTTGCGAGCTCGTTGCTTTCAATATATTGGTTCAGCGTGCGCGTCATAGCCGCGCGCAGTCCCGTAAGGTGAGTGCCGCCGTCGCGCTGCGGGATATTGTTGGTGAAACACTGCATCGATTCCTGATAGGAGTCGTTCCACTGCATGGCGACCTCGACCGTGATACCGTCTTTTTCGCCGAGGGCGTAGAAAATGTTCCCATGCAGCACATTCTTGCTCCGGTTCATATATTCTACGAAGCCCTTCACTCCCCCGCTAAAGGCGAACCTTTCCTCCTTTCTGGTCCGCTGATCAATCAGCATGATTTTGACGCCATGGTTGAGGAATGACAGTTCCCGCAAGCGTCTCGCGAGAATGTCGTAGTGGTACTCGATGTCGCCGAAAATCTCCTTGCTTGCGAGGAAATGGACTTCGGTGCCGCGCTTCTCGGTCCTGCCCACCACCTTCAGGGGCGAAACGGCCTCGCCCATGCGAAACTCCATTTGGTGAAGCTTGCCGTCGCGACGAATCGTCAGCCGCAACCACTCCGACAGTGCGTTCACCACCGAGACCCCTACGCCATGTAAGCCACCGGCGATCTTATACGAGTTGTTGTCGAACTTCCCTCCGGCGTGCAACTCGGTCATTACGATTTCAGCGGTGGAACGCTTCTCGTCGTCTTCGGGGAAAATCTCGGTCGGTATGCCCCTGCCGTTGTCCGCGACACTGATGGAGTTGTCCAGGTGGATTGTTATCGTGATCTCGTTGCAGAAGCCGGCGAGCGCTTCGTCGACGGCGTTGTCTACGACTTCAAACACCATGTGATGGAGACCCGTGCCGTCGCTGGTGTCCCCGATATACATCCCGGGGCGTTTCCGGACGGCATCGAGCCCCTTCAGGACTTTAATACTACTGGCGTCGTAATCCTCTGCGCTCTGCTGCTCTCGTTCTTTGTCGGTCATTTGGGCTAGTTTTTCCTTTGCCGCAGCTCAAATACGCATGGGCATCACGACATACCGAAAATCGGGCTTACCGGCGACCGTCACCAACATGCTGCTGCTAGCATCACCGAAAGCACAAGTTACCTGTTCGTCCTCAACATTATTTAATACATCCAGAAGATACATTATGTTGAATCCAAGATCTAATGGGTCCCCAGCATAAGTTACTTCCAACTCTTCCTGTGCTTCCTCCTGTTCATTATTGGTACAGGAGATTCGGAGACTGTTGGTTGTCAGCATCCATCTCACGCCACGGAACTTCTCATTTGACAGGATGGCAACCCGTTGCAGGGACTGTAGGAGCGCGGGGCGGCTAAGAGAGATCTCTTTTTGGTAGTTCGTTGGTATGACCCGGGTATAGTCCGGAAACTTCCCGTCGATCGTCTTGGTGATAAGTTCAACAGTCGAAAACCGGAACTTGACTTGCGCGACATAGATTTCAATATCTACTTCCTCGTCACTATCCTCTAACTGCTTAGCGAGTTCCAAGACTGCTTTTCGCGGAAGGATGACCTCTCTTTTCTCCGCCTGCGCCTCGATCTTGCCGACCGCAAAGCTAAGGCGATGACCATCTGTCGCAATTACACGCAACTGATCTGCCTCAAGCACTAGAAGCAAGCCATTAAGATAGTAACGAATATCCTGCTGTGCCATGGCATACTGCACCAACAAAAGTAACTCTCGAAGCACTTTTTGTGTGAGCTGTATTTTTGCCTGAAGCGGCCCCGGATCCACAAGCATCGGAAAATCACCAGCTGGCAGCGTCTGTAAATTAAAGCGGCTTCGCGCTGCCCGTATCTGCAGCCGGTTATTCTGCGCGTCGAGCACCGCGTCGACTCCGTCCGGCAACGCGCGGAGAATATCCTGCAACTTCCGCGCTGACACCGTTAAACTGAGTTCTTCGCTGCTCTTTCCTTCCAGGCTAATGTGAGTAGAGACCTGTATTTCGAGATCCGTTGCAACGAGAGAGAGCTGATCCTGTTTTCGCTGCACCAGGATGTTTGAAAGGATAGGCAAGGTGTGACGCTTTTCGACAATACCGGAAACCGCCTGTAGGGGTTTCAGGAGAGCATCACGTGGTATCTGAAGTAGCTTCATAAGAAAGATTTAAAGTTAGTAAAGCTAATAGAGGACAAAGAATACTGTGCATAAGTGAGGAAAGCTTTATGCATCAAGTTGTTGCTACAGTGGCAAGTTGTGGGAAGAAAATCTTCTTGTTGTGGAGCGATTGTGGGGAAAACACACAATAGGTGAAAAAGAAGATGATATCCACAAAACATCCACAGGGAGCTAGCTGCGGAGCACCTTCAGTAATGACGAGATATCGCGAGTAATATCACTGTTGATAGTCTTGAGTAGAGCGACCTTCCGGCATGCATGTAGGACGGTTGTGTGGTCTCGTCCACCGAAGGCTTCGCCGATATCCGGAAGGCTGAGCTGTGTGAGCTCTTTCGCGAGAGCCATAGCGATCTGTCGCGGGCGGGCCACGTTGCGGCTGCGTTTCTTGGAGTACATCTCGGACACTTTGATCTTGTAGTAGTCGGCGACAGTCCGCTGAATATTCTCGATTGATACTTGGCGGTTCTGGATAGCCAGTAAGTCACGTAACGCATCCCGGCAGAGGTCAACAGACAGCTCCAGACCAGAGAATCGTGCATAGGCAAGCACGCGTTTAAGTCCACCCTCAAGTTCACGCACATTGGACTGGATATGTTTGGCGAGGAAGAAGGCGACCGCTTCGTCAAGAACAACGGCTTCAGCCTCGGCCTTCTTGAGTAAAATGGCGACGCGCATCTCAAGTTCGGGCGGCTCCACCGCGACTGTCAGACCCCAGCCAAACCGAGAGATTAATCTGTTCTCCATGCCGGCAATTTCTTTCGGGTAGGTATCGCAAGTGATGACAACCTGTTTATGCGATTCAATCAGGGCGTTGAAGGCATAGAAAAACTCTTCCTGCGTGCGGCTCTTGCCACTGAAAAACTGAATATCGTCGATGAGGAGAAGATCAAGTGAATGGTAATAGCGCTTGAAATCATCGAACGCTTTATGTTGGTAAGCCCGCACTACGTCCGAGACATACTGCTCTGCGTGTATGTAGCGAATCTTGCTCTCCGGCGCGCGCGCGTGAAGCGCGTTGCCAATCGCCTGGATCAGGTGTGTCTTCCCAAGACCCACGCCGCCATATACAAAAAGCGGGTTGTATGCCGTGCCAGGGCGCTCGGCGACCTGGGCCGCCGCGGCACGGGCGAGTTCGTTCGCTTTCCCGGTCACGAATGTATCGAACGAGAAAGCCGGATTAAGCCGAGAGATATCGCGACCGCCGGATTTAGATGAAGGATTTACGACAACCCCGGCCGGCGCGACCTCAATTGGATCCCCGCTTTCTGCGAGCAACAACTTGATCTCGACAGCGTGATCAAAGCGCGCCGCGGCGAGTTCATGGATGCGTGAGTAGAATTTATCGCGGATCCATTGCAGAACGAAACGGTTCGGGGCGACCAGTGTCAGGACATTCCCGTCCGCTCGGAACTTGAGAGGGCGGATCCAGGTTCTAAACTGCTGGGCGGGGAGTTCCTTCTCAAAATGAGAGAGACAATAACGCCAAAAGCTGTTCATTTCGAATGGTATAAGCGTTGATCGTTTGGCTCCGCGAGAGGGAGCGAAAATAGGCAATAATTTTAGCCGCTTCAAGGCGAGTTATCCACAACAATCCGGGGCTCGGTTTCGCCCAGTGCCAACCGCCGTGAAAAGGAGCGGTCATTTGACACGGGAGCATGAGAAAGGTTGTAATGATAGGTTTTTCACCTCATGAGAGGGAGGTCAACGTGAAGCGAACCTATCAACCCTCAAAAACCCGCCGCAAGCGCACCCATGGGTTTCGAGTGCGCATGAAAACGCGCGGCGGCCGGGCAGTGATTCGCGCCCGCCGGGCGAAAGGGCGCGCGCGGCTCAGTGTCTAATCGTTGAGCACGAGCAATTTTCCCCTGGCACAAAAGACATCCTCAGAGCGCCTGACTCAACGCCCGCAGTTTGAGGCAGTGCTCGCCTCCCACAACACCGCAACGGGCCGCCGCTTCGTGGTGCGCGCCAAAGCAAACGGCGGGATACGTGCGCGGCTTGGCATGATCGCGGCGCGCAAGGCAATCCGGAAAGCCGTGGATCGGAACCGATGTAAGCGCCTGGTGCGGGAAGTGTTTCGCGCCACGCAACCGATGCTCGCGGCGCTCGACGTCGTCGTGCTGTGCCGGAGGGCGGTGGCAAGAGGGGAGGAAGCCGCGGGGCGGGAGGAGCTTGCAGCGCTCTTTGCCACCGTGGGCGAGCATTGCGGTAAGCGCGCAGCAGCAAGCAAGCGGTAGTTCTTTTCGGTAAGCACAAGCAGGTTATCCATGGATTCGCAACGGCTCATCTTATTTTTCGTGTTCTCATTTTCGGTGTTCTTGCTGTTCGATGCTTGGCAGCGCGATCAGCAACCGGCGACCGGGTCCCCAGCGCAAGTGAACAGCGCCAAACCGGAGCAGCAGGCGCCGCCGATCCCGAGCGAGAAGCTGATTGCGGGCCAGGCGATCAAACCCCCGGAAGGAGCCGCCACCCTGGTGAAAGGCGAGGCGGTAAAGGTCGAGACCGACTATCTGCGGGCGCAGATCAGCACCGCGGGCGGTGATTTGCGCCGGCTGGAACTGAAGAAACACCGCGACACGCATGACAACAAAAAGGACTTCGTGCTGTTTGAGGACCGCCCCGGCCAGGTCTATGTCGCGCAAACGGGTTTGATCGGCACCGGCCTGCCTAACCATCGTTCCGTATTCTCCGCGCGCGCGACGGAATACCGTCTGGCCGACGGCGAGAAAGCTGTGGAGGTCAGGCTGGAAGCATCCCCCAACGAAGGGGTCACGGTCGCGAAGGTCTATCGTTTCGAGCGCAGCAGTTATGAGATTGCCGTGTCCTATGAGATTACCAACGGCGGCGCTACCGCAATTCAGCCATTTGGGTATTTCCAATTGCTGCGCGACGGCACGCCACCCGCCGGCGACTCCAAAATGCTGCCGACATTTACCGGGGCCGCCGTCTACACCGAAAAAGAGAAATTCCAGAAAGTCCCATTCTCCGACATCGATAAGGGCAAGACGCCGTATCCGAAAAATAGCGACGACGGCTGGGTTGCGATGCTGCAGCATTACTTTGTCACCGCGTGGCTGCCGGCGGGAAAGGTGCCACGCGAGTTTTACACGCGCCGTGTTGAGGAAAATCTCTATGCCGCCGGCGTGATTGTGCCGGCGGGAGAAATCGAGCCGGGCAAGACCAAAACACTCTCGGTAACGCTCTATGCGGGTCCGGAAGAGCCGCAAAAACTCTCCAAAATCGCACCGGGACTCGATCTCACTGTCGATTTCGGCTGGCTCACCATCATTGCGGTGCCTCTGTTCTGGGTGCTGTCCTGGCTGCATCAGTGGGTCGGGAACTGGGGGGTTGCGATCGTCCTCCTCACGGTACTCATCAAGGTACTGTTCTATCCGCTGTCGGAAGCAAGCTATCGTTCGATGGCCAGAATGCGTGTCCTGGCGCCGAAGATGCAAAAACTCAAGGATCAGTACGGCGGCGATCGCCAGCGCCTGCAACAGGCGATGATGGAGCTCTATAAAACCGAAAAGATCAATCCTCTCGGCGGGTGCCTGCCAATAGTGGTACAAATCCCTGTTTTTATTGCGCTGTATTGGGTTTTGCTGGCAAGCGTCGAACTGCGCAACGCGCCGTTTTACGGATGGATACACGATCTGTCGGCGCCCGACCCGTGGTTCGTTTTGCCGATCCTGATGGGGGCCACCATGATCATTCAGACGAAGCTCAACCCCGAGCCGCCAGACCCCGTGCAGGCGAAGGTAATGAAAATCATGCCGATCGCCTTCAGTGTGTTCTTCTTTTTCTTCCCGGCTGGGTTGGTCCTTTACTGGTTGGTCAACAACGTGCTCTCGATCGCTCAGCAGTGGCATATCAACCGGTTGCTCGAGCGCGCGAACCTCAAGCCCTCAAACAAGAGGTAAGGGAAGGGATTACACGCGGCCGATGGCCTCCAGCGATATCATCGCCGCGGTCGCGACCGCGCCTGGCCGCAGCGGCATCGGCGTCATCCGCGTTTCCGGCGCGCGGCTCGGCGCCATGGTCGAGCGCATCGTGGGCAAGTCATTGCCGCCGCGGCGAGCCGTGCTCGCCCGGTTTCGTGACGCCAACGGCGTGGTGATCGACCAAGGTATCGCGCTCTACTTTCCGGCACCACATTCCTACACTGGGGAGGATGTGCTTGAACTGCAGGGGCATGGCGGACCCGTTGTATTGCGGCTCTTGCTCGAACGCTGTCTCGATCTGGGCGCGCGTGTTGCTGAACCCGGTGAGTTCACCCGACGCGCGTACCTGAACGACAAGCTGGACCTCGCGCAGGCGGAGAGCGTCATTGACCTTATTGAGGCCACAACCGCCCAAGCGGCGCATTGCGCTATGCGCTCCCTGCAGGGCGATTTTTCGAAGAAAATACAAGGGCTTATTGATAGTTTGATCGATCTGCGCGCGTTGGTCGAAGCCGCGCTCGATTTCCCAGATGAGGAAATCGACTTCCTCAAGCAACCCGATGCCGAGGAAATGCTGCACGCCACGCAAGGACGGCTCGACGCCGTGCTCCAAGCCTCGCGGCAAGGCAGCCTACTGCGCGAGGGTATACACATTGTGCTCGCGGGGCAGCCCAACGTCGGCAAGTCGAGCCTGCTCAATCGCATGGCGGGCGAGGAAGTGGCTATTGTCACCGATATTCCCGGCACGACCCGCGATGCCATCCGTCAAGGCATTGATATTGGCGGCGTGCCGGTGCATATCATCGATACGGCGGGTTTGCGTGAGTCCCGCGACACGGTGGAGAAGATTGGCATTGCACGCACTTGGGACGCGATCGAAAAAGCCGACTTGATGTTGCTGTTGATTGATGCAATCCATGGCGAAACGGCTGCGGACCGGGAAATACTGGGACGACTCCCGAGGGCGTTGCGCTGTATCCGGGTCATGAACAAGATCGACCTCGTTCCGCGCGCGGCGGCCGTTGAACGGCAGGCCGGCACGACTACTATCTGGTTATCCGCGAAGACTGGCGAGGGCGTCGATTTGCTGCGGGCAGCCCTGCTGGAGGCTATCGGCTGGCACAGCACCGGGGAAAGCCTCTTTCTGGCCCGGGCGCGTCACGTGGAGGCGCTGCAGCGCGCCCAGCGCCACCTGCAGCAGGCCGCAGACCACGGACCGCGGTTTGAGTTGCTGGCGGAAGAACTGCGGCTTGCGCAGGACGCGCTGGCAAGCATCACCGGCGAATTTACAGCGGACGAGTTGCTAGGAGAGATATTTTCTCGATTTTGCATCGGCAAGTAGCTCAGGCTTGACCGGGATATTTCACCGGAGCGGACCGAAGGGCGCAGTATTCATGCGCGGGCTTATGCGCGCCGTTGCAGGCGCAGTCCGGCGGCTTAGGTTCCACGTGAAACCGGGCGCAAGGATACGCAGCCGCCGAGCAAATAGCGTCATCAGTTGTCCGAAGCGTTGAGGTCGAGAAGGCGTTGGGAAAGATTTTTGGGCGAGCAAAGGCATCCACGAGCCGAGCGGTGAACGCTCGGCGTCCGCGGCCGATGGCAACTGTCACCTCCGGCGCAAGATCGTCCGGCAGCATGCCCACCAGCAGTGCGCCGATCGCGATCCGTGGTTTACACCCCAAGCG
>Ga0153915_10001003_pt1 | contig 26035 bp, 19 predicted proteins | sample Opewatmetagenome_2_FD_107003 | JGI IMG/M metagenome (GOLD analysis project Ga0153915, IMG submission 107003) | Freshwater wetland microbial communities from Ohio, USA - Open water 3 Core 3 Depth 3 metaG | ecosystem: Environmental > Aquatic > Freshwater > Wetlands | place: USA: Ohio, Lake Erie...
AAAGGTGCTGTACAGCACCCCTGCCAAGGAACTGATACAGGACCCGGAAACCAGGGAGATCATCGGCGTCAGGGCGGAGCAGGACGGGAAAGAGATGGCAGTGAAAGCCAGGAAGGCCGTGATCCTATGCACCGGGCCTTTTGACTTCAACGACGAGATGGTTCGCAACTACCTGAGGCCTTACCCGATGAAGTTCGCAGGGTGGAAATTCAACACAGGCGACGGCATACCCATGGCCGCAAAGGTTGGCGCCAGGCTCTGGCACATGAACGGTGTCTGCGGGTATTACTGCCCATGGTTTGAAGAGGGCAAAAGCGGTTACCTGACCTTCGGCGCCATGAGGCCGTCCTGGATGTATTGCGACAGATACGGCAAACGATTTGCCGATGAATCGAAACTGATGGAGCACAACTTCTGGAAGCACATGACCGAGATCGATGAGACGGGATTGGGCTTCTCCCGAAATCCCGGGTGGATCGTCCTGGACGAAACCGCGCGCAAGGCAGGGCCACTGGCCATGAGTTATACATCCTGGCTGCCAGAAGGGTTGGGCGGGGCACCGTCATTCAGCAATGATAATTCCAGTGAGGTAGCCAAGGGTTGGGTCATTAAAGGGGAGACCTTGAAGGAACTGGCAGAAAAGACCGGCATGGATGCAGATAATCTTAAGAGCGAGATAGACCAGATCAACAAGGCCGTTGCAGACGGCCTGCCGGACAGGTTCGGCAAAAGTCCGAAAAAGGGCTTTATGGGCGCTATGGGTATTATAGGTCAATGGGACAGCGGCCCCTATTACGCAATGAAGGTTTATGCAGGGGCCATCTCCACCATGGGAGGCCCGGAACGAAACGAGAAAGGCCAGGTGGTCGGATACGACGGAAAGCCCATCCCAAGGCTGTATGAGGCAGGTGTCCTGGGCTCTATATGGGGAGATCACTACGGTCCTGCCGGCGCCAATGTGGGCATCTCCGTCCTTGCGGGAGGCCGTATTGCCGGAAGGAACGCGGCAACGGAAAGGTCATGGGCATAATTCAGCAGCTATCTTAGAAAATTGAATCGGCCTCCCTGTATCTCATTTGGGGAGGCCGATCTTTCCTCTCATATTATTTCTTGTCTTTAGTCCTGGTTATTGTCAGGCCTTATCCATAAGGCCTGAAGCAAACCTTCCTGCCAGCCAACCGTGGGTCATCGCCATGCCGATGTTGTTGCCTGCGAAAGGCGTGCTATAGCCCAGGCCATAACGCCCGCCCAGGGTGTTGCCGCAGACAAAAAGCCCATTGATAACCTGTCCAGACTTAGTGAGCGGCCGCAATTTAGTATCGGTCATAATGCCGGAAACAGTCACCATCGAAGGTCTCATGCTGCTCATACTTCTGCCTTTGCAACCATAAAACGGGGCCTCATCAATAGGTATCATGGCCTTTGTATCCTTTCCATAGTCGCTGTCAACCCCGGCCTTACACAGTTTATTATAATGATTGATCGATTCAACAAAGGTCTTTACGAGGTCTCCCGTATATCCCAGGTATCCCGCCAGTTCTTCCAGTGTATTTGCACCATACACGGTCCCCTGCTGACGTTCTGCTACCGTACAGCCCCTCACCAGTCCGCCTTTGGCGCCGGTGCCCAGGACCTTTTTCATATCCTCTTCCATATCTTCATAGTACACCGGACGGCCGTAATTGGGCCCGCCATGCTCCAGGCCGGCTACTTCTACGCTCTTCATGAATTTTTTGTCCGTGACAACGCAAAGGTTGCCTTTGGGCTGACGCAGCACTGCCTGCCCGACCAGCGGGGCAGCAGCTTCATTGCAGAAACGCCTTGCATTGGCGTTGAGCTGAAGCATGGGCCCTTCACCCCAAGGTCCTGAGGCACCTCCGCCCAGACCCATATAACCGCGCGGCGAAGGCTCAATCATACCGCCCGCCCAGCAGACCATCTTGTGTCCCTGTCCGTTACGCGCACCGGTAGAAGCGAACTGCGCCTTTGTGGTTCCGGAGCGTTCCGCCCATTCCTGGCTCTCATTAAGAAGCGCCCAGCACATATCCGGGTTGCCGATAAAGTCGCCGGTAGCTACTACAACACCCTTTTTGGCATTGAACTTGATATAGTTGTTGGATTTATCCTTTACTATTGCCCCTGTAACATCCCCGTTTGGGTTCTGGATCAGTACAACGGCAGTTGTCTCATAATACCAGTCTGCTCCTTGATCTTTTGTCTTCTGCACATGGTATTTTTCAAACCATCTGAGAACCGAGACGAAGGGTGAGGCCGGTTGACGCAGCGTTGGGCCCATGAACTGGGCATTGCAGGGCCAGGTCTTGTAGCCGCCTAGCTTGATGGGATAGTCTTTTGGCTTGACCCCCTTCTGAACCTGATTGATGAGCATATCCGGGCTTATGACATTGGAGTAATCATATGTTTTGGTTGCACTGCTGGTAGCACTACCCATCGCAGCCCCCATCGCAGCAGGAGCGCCGCCACCAGAGGCATCGCCACCCATACCGCCGGACGCGCCACCAGGTGCGCCTCCGCCCATGCCACCATCTGCACCGCCAGGAGCACCGCCACCAGAGGCATCGCCACCCATGCCGCCACCGCCACCACCAGGTGCTCCGCCACCCGAAGCGCCACCTCCCATGCCGCCGGCAGCAGCACCAGGAGCGCCACCTCCCATACCTCCGCCCATGCCGCCACCCATGCTGCCGGATTTGATTTCCACCGCACTGTCATTTTTCTTGCGAAGGTCCTTATATCCTTCGTAAACCTCTATCATCCTGTCAAACATTGCCCCCGAATTCTCTACAAACAAACGGATAATATCCGGGTTGCATCGGCCGGCGGCACGCTTGACAAATTCAGCTGTAATCTCGCCTGTGTCATAGGGCCCGTATCCCCGACCTATCAGCCACTTGGAGTTGACATGGCCGATATCTTCGCCGACCCTACCCCAATATCCGTCAAAGACCTTCTCTGCCTGTTTCTCGATAACGGCAACCTTGGCACCATTGTCAGAGGCCCCCAGGGCCGCGAGGACGCCCGCATGACCTCCGCCTAAAACCAGCACATCGACCTCGAGGGTCTTGCTGATATCGGCATCAGGTATAACCGGAGGAGTCCCGAGCCAATCGCCTTCGCCGGCGTAACCTTTAACTCGGTTGGATGAGGAGACGCCTGCCTTGATTACGGCATCGGTCTTTTCAGCGGCAGGCGTTTGCGGGGCAGACGCAGCCATGGCATCGGCACCGCCTGCAGCGGCTACCACGATTGCAGAAGCCTTCAGGAATTTCCTGCGAGAAATTTTATCGGATGACTTGGATTCCATACTATTTTCCCCCTTTCGATCTTATTGTATAGTTTTAGGTTTAATGTCCCTCCCGCCGGGGCGTTCCGATTCAAAGACGCCGCTGAAAAAAGCGGTGAGTAGCTTCATGTCGAATACTTGTAGCGGCTGCGCACCTCTTGCAGCCGCGAACAGGAATCTGTTACAACCGGAACATCATGCATTCCGCATATCTATTAACCCCGGCCCTATGCCCAGACATTTTGCGGCCGCGATCCCCGCCATATATCCGCTGACGGGACACCATTGCATGCCCCCTTCCATGGCCTGGGCATTGTCGCCCGCCGCAAAAATGTTGGCGATTCCCTTTTTAGTGCGGGCATTAATCAGTTCCATATTCTCATTAATCACCAGGCCGTTATGGGTTGTGTTGGCAAAGTTCTGCTGCCAGAATGCATAGAATGGGGGCTTTTTAATGGGCTTAAGATATTTGGCCTTTTTGTACATCTCCAGATCCACCCCTGTCTCGCAATACTCATTGTATCTCTTCATCGTTCCAACAAACTTATCTGCCGGGACATTCATCTTTTTAGCAAGTTCCTCAAAGGTATCGGCCTTCTTGGTGCGGTTCCCGGGAACGCCTGCCTCATCAAGGGATATCTCGTATTCGATATCCTTCCTCAAGCCGTTATTCTCGAAAGGCCATGCCTCCTCCGGATTATTCTTTATAAATATATCAGGGCCGGCCTCCACCATATCATCGTCAAAGATGCAATAACACTCGCCCTTCGGCTGTTCGACCAGGGCATACTGGGCGATCCATTTAAGGTCCGTTTCACTGAAGAACCGTTCGCCGTTCAGGTTGACGAACACGCACTGTGGAAAGTATTCAGGCATCTTATAAATGGTGAAAGAGTAGGGGTGGTGTACAGGGCCTCCAAACTCCAGGCTCATCTTGCTGTAGTCGATAAGGGCGCCTATCTGCCCTGCCATATCAAAGGAATCCCCGACACTTCCGAGGCAGCTGAATACATGCAGTGTGTTATCATTGTCAAACCACTGGGGCCAGACCTTTTTGAGCTTTTCCCTGTTTCTTGTAAGCCCTCCCGCCGCTAAAACGCATGCCTTGAAGTTTACCTGCACCCTGCCGTCTTTTCCGTCGGCATAGGCCCCTGTCACATTCCCCTTTGAGTCTTTAATGAACTCCCTTGCCCTGGTCTCAAGTAGTATCTTGACACCCTTCTTTTCGCATTGTTCCAAGAGCCTTTTTATAAGGTAGGTACCGCCGCGGCCTGGTCCTATGGAGGGGTCCCTGGATTTTTTATTTAAGATAAAAGAGGTCTGGCTGATGGTCAATCTGGCCTTCTGGTTCCCCATGGCCCCCGGACCTCCTCCGCCTCCCTGCTCACCCATATCGCCGCCCATATCACCGCCCATGCCGCCCGGCCCGCCCCCCTGCTGGTTTCCCTGCGGCTTAACATAAGGCGTCGGTTTTTCAATAAAATCGCTGACGTCGCACAAATCATTCAACCAGTCAAAAAATGGGCCCGCATAATCCACATAATTACGGATGAGCTTGGGATTACGCGTCCAGTTATATTGTTTCATTGTCCGCCTGAATGAGTCATCCCGCGTGTCGGGATAGCCTGCCTCTTTCTGCCACTTTGTATAACCTCCGGCGGACCAGCCTGCATACCAGGTAGATCCCCCCGGGTTTCTCCCGGTTTCAAGGACAAGGACGTTCTTAACGCCAAGGTCTTTCGCCTTTACCGCAGCAACCAGGCCTGATCCGCCAGCGCCGACTATCATCAGATCACAATCCATAACATTCTTTGCCATTATTATCTTCTCCTTTCAAAATCACTTGCGCGTTACTACGCCGGCGTTGCATACATTATAACAGGTGCCGCAGTGCAGGCATTTCTTATGCTCTATCACATACGCGCTGTTACCCCAATGAATTGCCCCCCCGGGGCATTCATTGAAACAATAATGGCAGCCCAGGCATCCAGGGCCTATTGTATATGTATACTGTTTATCCGCTGCCTTTGCCTCCGGGACCAACCCGGCCATCTTCATAACAAACGGCGCTGCAGCTGCTACTGACCCCACAATCATGAACTTTCTTCTGGTTAAATTTGAACCGGCATCACTCATACCTTCCTCCTGAATGTTTAATTTAATTGATCGCAATCTTCATGACCAGGGTTTTTCACCCGCTGCGTTCCTGCCCGCTATCCGCCCGAAGGCGCATACCTCCCCGATGTTTCCGCCTGTGACACTGTATATCCGGCCATAGACAGAACCGAAGGTCCCCGCCGAGTATAGCCTTGGTATAGGTTTCTTATCCGGATCCAATATCTGCGCCTTACCGTTGCGCCTGGCGCCGCCATGGGTGCATACCAGCCCAGGATAAAGCGGGACGGCATAGAAAGGCGGCGATGTCAGGGGTTTTAATGATGAGGCAGGTCTATTGAATTCTGGATCTTTTCCAGCAGCACAATAACTATTATAGCTCTCCAGGGTCGATTTCAGTATTGAGGAATCCATCTGTCCACCTATAGCCGCTGCCAGGGCCTCGATAGTGTCTCCCTTTTTGATCCACCCCTTCTCCACCTCCGCTCTATTGTCCTTGCTCCATGCTGAATGTCCGCCCAATTCGGCAGAAAGTGTCTCGCGACCTATGTTTTCAAAGGTTTCATAGATCGAACCGTTCTTCATCTCGGTCTCGTCGAAAACAAGATAGGTGGGGATGCGGCTATACCCCGGCTCTCCAAAGCTGAATTCCGAGAATATGGTCCACCCCTTATGATGTTCACCTGCCCACTCCCTTTCATTGCAATATCTGCTGCCGAATTTGTTGACCCAAATAAAATTACTGGTCCTTGCCCCGACTGTGTATCCCGTATTGACCGGATCATCGGCAAACCAGGTGCAATTGCCCCCTGCCAGCATATCCATGTGCCAGAGGTCCGCACCTACCTTCTGGGCCATCTTTACCCCGTCGCCGGTATTAAATTTCCAGCCGTAAAACTTAACAGGGTAACACTTTAAAAAATCCTTTTTCATCTCCTCGTTGAACTCAAAGCCTCCGGTGCATAGAACCACGGCCCTTCTGGCCTTTATCTTTTTTTCTTCGCCCTTGTTCTTTGCCTTGACGCCCAATATTTCCCTGGTGTCGGGGTCCTGGATCAACTCGATAGCCGGGTGGTCGAACAGGACCTCTACGCCCCTCGTCTTTGCTTGCTTCTCAAGGGTCTCAAAGACCCCCTTGCCCCTGCCTGGGGGATCCAGGACCACCATGGCGGAGGCGCCGGGCAGTTTCATGAATTCCGTCCATGCCCTTCCCATGGTCTTGTGCTCAATGCCCATCCTGTCATAAAATTCCTTATTCTTACAGGCCTCCTCCGCCCATGCCTCAATGACATCTCTGGGGGTAACAGGCCCGGCAGGATCAAGTCCACCGCATGCCGCATAGAGATAATCGGCGGCATCTTTCGCATTGGTGGGGCAGGAACATTGTCCAAAGGACATGGCCGTGTTCCCTCCTCCCCGGTATGGGGCCTTTTCAAGGACAAGGACCTTGGCGCCCCCATCACTGGCGGTAATGGCCGTTACAATACCTGCTCCCCCATAACCTACAACAACTACATCTGCCTCTTTATCCCATCCGGAAGAGGCCTTGCTTTTAGCTGCGCCTTTCCCGTCAAATCCTGTAAGCACGGCCGCACCTGCGCCTGCCGCAGCGGTTTTTATAAAACCTCTCCTGGAGAGAACATCCTTTGTTTCCTTTTTATGATCCATGATGTTAACCTCCTTAAAAGATCGTCACAGAAAACGCGGAGGTTTTCATTAGAATCCCCCGCGCATCTGTGACAGATTGGTTTGATATAAAGACGGTATAAAAGGGTATTATGCGCCTGTCTTAAAACCCAGATATTTCGCTGCCGCGACACCGCACATATAACCGCTAATAGCAGCCCAACCCATTCCGCCCTCCATCGCAGCCGCATTATCGCCGCAGGCAAAGAGATTGATTATTGCCTTTTTACTGGCGGCATCGAGCAGTTCCATATTCTCGTTAACCACTATCCCGTTATGTGTGGTATTGGTAAAGTTCTGCAGCCAGAAGGCGTAGAAGGGAGGCTTTTTAATAGGCCTGAGAGATGCAGCGCTTTTGTACATATCCAGGTCACGCCCCTTTTCACAATACCCGTTGTACGCATTCATTGTAGCGACAAACTTATCAACCGGAACCTTCATCTTTTTAGCCAGCTCTTCAAAGGTGTTCGCCTTTTTCGTATGATTTCCGGGTGCGCCTCCATCGTCAAGGGACGCCTCATACTCGATATCCTTTCTTAAACCGTTATCCTTAAAAGGGGCTGTTTGATCGGACGCATTATTTGCAATATACCGTTCGCTGAATATGTCTATTAAATCGTCATCTATAACGGCGTAACACTCGCCCTTGGGTTGTTTGATCAGGGGCCAGTATGCGATATTCATTATATCTGTCTCACTGAAAAAACGCTCGCCATTCAGGTTGACATATACGGTCTCTGGATATGTACATATCTTAAAGATAGTGAATGAGTAAGGGTGATGAACAGGACCTAGGAACTCCAGGTTCATGCCTGCATAGTCCACGAAGGCACCGGCCTTTTCTGCCATCTCCAGGGAGTCGCCCTGGGCTGTGGGGCAATTGAAATTGTGTATGCTGTTATTATTATCGAATATCTCCGGCCACCTCTTCTTAAGCTTATCCATATTGCCGCCAAAGCCTCCTGCGGCCAGGACACACGCCTTGAAGTTGACCTGCATCTTGCCGTCTTTGCCGTCAACCAGAACCCCTGTCACATTCCCCTTTCCGTCTTTTATAAATTCTCTTGCGCGGGCCTCTGTAATCACCTGAATGCCCATCTTTTCACATTGTTCCCTCATCCTGGCAACCAGATAAGATCCGCTGCGGCCGGGTCCGATCGATGGGTCTCTGGATTTCGTGTTTATGAAAAATCCCTTTTCACCTATCCCTACGCCTCCTCCAGGACCGCCGCCTTGAGGCATCCCGCCCCCCATAGCTCCAGGACCGCCGCCCTGCTGGTTGGCTGCCGGTTTGACATAGGTCGCAGGTTTAGTAAAAAAATCACTGACGTCACACAGGTCATCGAACCAGTCAAACATGGGCCCCTGAGAGTCCACATACCTGCGGATAAGCTTGTAATCATAGTTCCAGTTATAACGCTTCATGATCTGTCGAAAGGAATCATCGGTGGTGTCAGGGTACCCTGCCTCTTTATGCCATTTGGTATTTGAGCATGAAAAGCCCGCATACCAGGAAGACCCCCCGGTCTTTTTTGCCGCCTCAAGGACGATGACATTCTTTACCCCGAGGTGTCTTGCCTTCACTGCAGCAGTAAGGCCCGATCCACCCCCGCCAACCACTGCCAGATCGCAGTTCATAATATTTTTTGCCATTTCATTTCTCCTTTAAAAATGATCCTTCTGTAATAGGATTTCCCGGAAGATGCCCAGCACAGGCTATTTCTTTTTGGAAGTGACAGCATGGGCCGCGGAAATATTACACACCGATGCACAGGTCCCGCATTGTATGCACTTCTTCTGATCTATCTCATATTTATCGTCGCCCCAAGAGATCGCCTTTTGAGGGCATTCGTTAAAGCAATAGTGACAGCCTACACAGGTAGCCTCGATAGTATAGGTCACCTTTTCTTCAGCCCCTTTTGCCTCCGGGACCATGCCCGTTATGTTCATGACAAATGGCGCTGCAATTGCCGCGGAACTCACGAGCATGAACTTTCGCCTGCTTAAATTTAGACTTGTTTCACTCATAATAATCTCCTTTTTTGATTTCATTATTGATAGGACAGGTTGATACTTTATTTAATACATTAAGGACAGATTATCAACAGATAACAATTTATAACAATATTTGTCGTCATTATTCCTATCGCATTATTTTGTCGTGCAAATGACTATAAAATGATATCTGTTTTTAGTGAGCACGTAACCTTTATAAAAAGATAGAACAAATGGAAAATATATTTTAATATTCAGGTAATGCAGTATAATTAAATTGTTATAATATAATAAAAGACCACCATTTAAAGAAAAAGATTTTGAAGCAGGCTAAATAATCTTTAATAATTGAAAGAGGTTTTTGACAAAGTAATACATGGAAAATTTGATCTCTTTTCATAAACCATTAAGATATATTTTTTAGGCAGGCTATGGCAAATCACGCCTATCCTGTGATATTTTGCGAATTTATCGTGAATTATACCCCCCTTGCCTGGTAAAGTATCCCAATATTAGCAACTATAAATATTTTAAATTCATATCAGGAGGTTATTAATAATATGATAAAAAAGCAGGCCAAAGAAACAAATAACCTTGAAGCCGATATCGTTGTCATAGGCAGCGGAGGCGGGCTGGCGGCCGCAGCGGCTGCAGCGGAACAGGGTGCAGGCAGGATTGTAGTGCTCGAAAAGCAGGGCACCTTGGGCGGCAGTGCGAAGATGGCCCAGGGGCTTTTTGCCTGTGAAAGCCCTATACAGAAAAGAGACAATATCATCGCAGACAGGGATGAGGTCTTCAGGTTATACATGAGATGGCACCACTGGACCATTGACCCCAGGATTGCCAGGGCCTACATCAATAAATCCGGAGACACCGTCAGGTGGCTTCAGGGAAAGGGGATAGATTTCGTAATCAGGATGTGGTACCCCAACCAGGTGTTCAGGGGCTTTCACTGGCCGTTGAAGGGCAAGGGCCCGGAATTCGGCAGGGGTGCTGAGATCATCAAGGTACTTGCCACGCAGGCAAAGGATATGGGGATCAGGCTGATGCTTCGAACAAGGGCTATAAAACTCCTGAGAGATGCGGCAGGCAGGATAAATGGGGTGGTGGCAATGGAAGGCGGCAAGGAATTTACCATCAAGACCGGAAGCGTCATCATCGCCACCGGTACCATTGCAGGCAACCTGGAACTGATCAAGAGATTCTGCCCGGATGATTATTTCGATGGCATGCATGTATGGGAGGGTATCGCCAGCCACACCGGGGACGGGCTTATCATGGCCGAGGAGATAGGGGCTGCCGCCCCGCGCCGGATACCTATGAGCGGAGAAGGCCCCCACCCTGATTATGGCAATAAGCCTGGAAACCTGGCGGCCAGCATAAAAGAGCCTATCGCCGGCATTGTCAAGGAGGGCTGGCTGGTCTGGGTGAACAGACTGGGAAGGCGCTTTGTTGATGAGACTGCCGGTTTCATGCTCCCCGAAAGCGGCAATGCCCTGTCCAGACAACCGGGCAAGGTGATGTTCACCCTGTTTGACGACCAGATGAGGAAGGAGATGGAAGAGACGGGGATGCTAGTCGGAAGGGGTTGGGGCAAGGAAGAGGAGACCCACCGGGTTTCATTGCCAGGTCTGAAAGAGCTGCTCCAGAGAAGGGCAAAAAAGGGTGATGAAAGCCTCGTCCATATGGCCGATAGCTGGGATGAGATGGCCCGCTGGATTGGGGCAGATCCGGCAACCCTGAAGGCTGAAATAGAGGAATACAATTACTTCTGTGACCACGGCTATGATGGGGTATTTGCCAAGGAACGAAGGTTCCTGGTCCCCCTTCGCGTGCCTCCTTTCTATGGCATAAGGGCCGTTGTCTCTTCAGGCGGCGTCCTGGGCGGCATCATAGTAAACGAGCGCATGGAGGTACAGGATACCTGCGGGAAGACCATCCCAGGGCTTTATGCCATTGGTGATGCGGCCAGCGGACTGGAGGCACAGACCTATTGCGGTGAACTCTGCGGAAGCGGCCTTGGCTTTGCCATGAATTCGGGCCGCATTGCAGGCGAAGAGGCGGCAAGGTACTTGGCAGGGAAAAAGCCGACTAAAAAGAGGTTCTTTAAATAAACCATCTTGCATCCTTTTAACCACTTGATGCAAGGGGCATGACATAATGTGTCCTATGATACCGGGATACAGCGATATTTATCCCCATGTACTGTGCCCCCTGCACCTGATTTTCGGGATTTTAATCGTAACGTTAAAGTAATCTTCGGAGGTCCTGGAGTTGACAGCTTTTGTAAAGTATCCCCACGTCTTCACGCCCATCAGGGTCGGAAATCTGACCCTTAAAAACAGGATAGTTACCAATCCCATGATGTCCGGCCTTACCACCTATGACGGAGAGGTTACGGCAGAGTTTATTTCCTACTGCAGCAGTCTTGCAAAAACAGGCACCGCCCTTGTCACAATAGGCGATACGGCAGTTGATTCGGACAGGGCAAGGGACCACGGGACATCCATATCCATGGGCGATGACCGTATTATTCCCGGCCTTACCCTGGTGACGGAAGGGATACATCGTTACGGCGCCATGGCAAGTATAGAATTGAATCACGGCGGGGCCCTTGCCTTTGGCGCACAGATGGGCGGGAGAAGGCTTATTGGCCCCTCTTCCTATCCCCTCAACGCACCCTTTCCTCCCCACTCCCACGGAATGCCGCCTGAGATAGAGGTTATGGACAGGGACATGATCCGTCGCGTAATTGACAACTATGTGGCTGCCGCAGGACGCTGCATACGCGCTGGTTTCGACATGGTTATGATCCACTCGGGACATGGCTGGCTGCTCGGTCAATTTTTGTCCCCTGTCTTCAACCGGAGGACCGACGAATACGGGGGTTCGCCTGAGAACAGGATGCGTTTTCCCCTGGAGATATATAAGGCCATACGTGACACGCACGGCAAGGGGATTGCCATTGATATAAGGGTCAGCGGCAGCACAAGGATTGCCGGTGAGAATGAGGAATTGAAGCCGGAGGAACTCTTAGACTTTGCAAAGGCGGCACAGCGATATGTCGACAGCATCAATGTCTCCGCCTTCTGGGCGCCCTATTTTGAATCCACTGAATACATGTGCCAGTCCTATTATCTCCCTCACATGGTGAACGCCGTGTACGCAGAGGCGGCAAAGAAGGTCCTGGATATCCCCGTAGCTGCCACCGGCTCAATCGTAACGGTCGCTGAGGCCGAGGATCTTATCGCCTCAGGAAAGACAGACCTTGTGGGGATGGGGAGAGGCACCCTGGTCGATGAGGGCCATTTTATAAAGGCCTTTCGCGGAGAGGATGAAAAGATACGTCCCTGCATACGATGCGCCTACTGCACTGGCCGACTGGAACCGCCTGACTCCCTGCCGATCCGGTGCGCCGTCAATCCCATAAGGGGGCGCGAACGGCAATACGAATTTATCCCAAAGGCAAACAGACCAAAAAAGGTGATGATAATCGGCGGAGGCCTCTCAGGCATGCAGGCAGCCCAGACTGCGGTGGAACGGGGACATGATGTGACCCTGTATGAAAGGGGCGGAAGGCTTGGGGGCATGATGCATACAGCCGCCTCTTTGCCGGATAAATACGATATGCGAAGATATATTGATTGGATGATCATACAGACTATGACATGTGGCGCAAGGATTGTACTCAACACAGAGGTGACACCGGAGATGATTAAAGAGCAAAATCCTGATGCCGTCCTTGTGGCAATCGGCGCTGTCCCGGCTATGCCGCCTATCCCCGGTCTCGAAAGGGGGATAGTTGTATGGGCAGGAGATGTGGATACAGGCAGGGTCAAGACAGGCCGCAGGGTTATCATAGCAGGGGCAGGCATGACGGGCGCGGAATGCGCCATCCCTTTGGCCCGGGAGGGCAAGAATGTCATGCTTATCGATATGATACCACAGGAAGGATTTGCAAAGGATGCCACAGGGCAGGTCAGGGTCTCTATAGCAAGACTGTATCGCGAATTGCAGATCAAGACTCTTTTTAATGCCAGGATTATTGAGATAACAGACAGGGGCGTTAAGTATATTGACAATGATTCCAGGATAAAGGAGGCAGAGTCGGACACTGTAATCAATGCCCTCGGCGTACAGGTCGAGGAGGAAAAGGTGCGTGCACTATCAAATGTCGTCCCCGTTTCCTATCAGATCGGCGACTGCGGCAACGGGCGCAAGAATATTGTCAATGCCATAGATACCGGCTTTGTCTATGCCCTGGAGATCTGACGCGCCCTGATCTCTATTTTGTCCTAATCCTTTTATATCAACCGGGGGCGACTGCCCCCGGACCGGTTTGATTACATCCTCAGATCACCTTTGTTTACCGACTGCGTATTCACCTGCTGTTTTTCCGGCAGCATAACCCGAATACACCGAATACCCCAGGCAGGACCCCGGATAACTATAGGTATTGTTTACCCAGCCCCCTGTGCAGACGCCTGCCGCATAGAGCCCCGGGATAGGCTTGTGCTGCTTGTTCATAACCTGCTGATTGTGATCTATTTTAAGAGGGCCTATGATCGTGTCTATGCCCTGATGGGCAATAAAGCAATAATAGGGAGGGTTCTCTATGGGGAACAGGAACTCTTTATCCTTAAGAAAATCATTATCGTATTTATTTTTGCAGAACAGGTTGTATCTCTCGACAGTGGCCTTGAGGACATCAGGGGCAACCCCGATCCACTCGGCGATCTCATCAAGGGTGTCGGCGATCTTAACGCGCCCCTTTTCCGCCTCGGATATGATATCCTTTTCCACCCGGTTGAGCCACTCTGTTTCGCTTACCTCTTCAAGCTCCACACCCTCCTCTGTGCCGTAGCTCTTCGTCATATCGGTCCCCACCTTGATCCTTCCCTGTCCTTCCTCAAGGCCATAGTAGTTGACCTTCTGGCTGATCATATCCGTCAATATCTTCCGGTCATAGATGGGATAGCAGACCTTGCCCGGCTGCATATCGAGCGACTGCCCGGCAAACCATGAAAAGGGATGCATGGCATAAAGCGTCTCATCCGTGAATCGTTCCCCGTTCTTATTTACAGTCATGGGATGCGGACGGCGTATTACAAGCCCGACCCTGATATTGTTGGGATGATTATGCGGCCCCATGAGAAGCGCCCCTACAGCGACACAATCCGCGCCGACCTCTTCTGCCATGATAAAGCCGTCTCCTGTGTTGTGAGGAAGCTTGGTCATGATCTTTGTTTCATCATGATTATCAAAGGGCAAGAACCTCCTGACCAGTTCATCGTTTGAGCTGATGGCCCCGGTGGCTATGACGACACTCCTGGCGGAGATCTCATATTTAGCCCCGTCATTTATGTTATACGCTGACACCCCCACAACCTCGCCGCTTTCATTCGTCAGAAGCCTTGAGGCCCGCGTTTCCCTTAAAATCTTAACCCCTATTCTATCGCATTCATTGATAAGGGTCTTGATGATCTCGTTTCCTGCCTGGGCGCCCTTCTTTACCCTTATCCCGTGATATACCTTTTTCCCCCTGTACGTGTTAAACGTGGAAACATCATTGAAGACCGCACCCTTATCTTCAAGCCATCCAACGGCCTCCCCTGACCCCAGCATCCACTTTCGCACCAGCATGGCATCGCATCGCCAGTTATGGAGTTCCATATGCTCACTGAAACACTCATCAGGGGTCGTATCAATGCCAAGCCGCTTTTGGGACGGACTTCCTACGGCAAACATCCCGGCAGCCAGACGGGCGCACCCGCCCATCTGCCTTGTCTTGTCCAATAATATGACCTCTTTTGCCCCCGCCTCCATAGCCCTTATAGCGGCAGGCAACCCGGAGGCTGATCCGCCGATAACAATGACATCCGCCGACATTTTAATGATTTTTTTATTGTCCATGCCTCTCCCCCTTTTCATTTTTTATGAACATCTTGATAGATCTTAGGTATGATTAATACGGCATATCTAATAAATTTATCATTTAAAATCAATTAATTTGACCAGTTGCCGGCTTTCACGGCGCACATGGCGGTGATGGACACCCTGGTATGCCCTTCAATATCATGAACCTCGCCAACACGCATCCTGACTCAACGTCTTTCTCGTATACTGCCCCCTTCAGGAAGATTGATTTGTAAGGTGACTGTCCTCGCTCGTCCGCATCCTCAAAAAAGGGCTTCAAAAGGCATGAGTAGGGAAAGAAAAACTTAGCCAGTTGCCGAATAATAATGGCCGAACTATCCCCGGCACAGGATGCGGGCGCATTCATTTTTTAATCTAAAAATCTCCACTTGCCGGAATGCCCATATATAATCGCCTTCTTTAATTAATCCATATATTGCGAATGATGGTGCAGACGTATAGAATTCACACTTTCCACACGCATAACACATTGTTAAAACATTATATATCCATAAAATGTCCTCATATTAATTGCAATCTTCATTGTTAAGTTTACAAACATCTCGGCCAGTAAACATTATATGACGAATACCTTATTTTTTAGACACAATTAATAAAATTACATAATCAGATATATCCTTTTATCCATAACTGAAACATAATTCATGACTGTCGGCATTTCATCAGGAGTGAATACCAACAACGGTGCTTTCATATCTCTTTACTTTACCGAGTCGAAAAAATTGACAGCACCGCAGCAAGAGTCAAAGGATTAACAATCAGTTCATCTATAGCTGATTGGCCTTACTAATTAATCGGTTGTACCAGCAGGGGGGTTACGCCGGATCGTCCGGCGTTAAATATAACAACAATTAACTAGGAGGAACTCATGTTTAATCGTTTTGTGGGAATCTTTACGGCAGTATTGGGATTTGTCTTTATTATGAGCGACATCCCGTCTGTCAAGGCCCAGGAAGCCTCAAGCGAATTTACCCTTGAGGAAATAACTGTAACTGCGCAAAAGCGCGAAGAGAACCAGCAGAAGGTCGCTATCGCCATGGATGTAATCTCTGGCGATCAGATGAAGGAAATGGGCCAGACAAGCATCAGCCAGATCCTCAGCAACCTTTCCAATACTAACATCAACAAGACCGGAAGCGCCTTAAGGATTGCCATCCGTGGCGTCAGCGATGATCTGGCGGAAAACAGCGTACAGGTAACAACTCCGACCGCCGCCTTAAACACAGATGGTGTAATGACCAACAGAAACCAGACAGGTACGGGCCTTTATGATGTTGAAAGGGTTGAGGTCCTGGTAGGGCCTCAGAGCACACTCTATGCAAGTGCCTCACCTGGAGGCATTGTTAACGTTGTGACCGCGTCTCCGAAGCTCGATAAGTTTGAGGGATCAGCTACAGTGGAAATCGGCAATTACGACCTCAAGCATTTCGAGGGTGCGGTAAACGCCCCCATCAGCAGCACTGTGGCACTCAGGGCAGCTGTCTCCACCAATTCCAGAGGCGGATATATCTCAAATGGAGGAGAGGATCAGGATCAGAGATCAGCCCGTTTAAAGGCATTATTCAAGCCTAATGAAAAACTCTCTTTCACGCTTACCGGTGAATTGTCAAAACAGACAGACCATGGATTCGGCAGTGTTAAGGTGTTTAACAATCAGGGCGATGAATACTATCCGGATGGTGTAACCAAGTTAAAGGATCCGTGGACCTCTGCTGACGACACCCTGGGTCAATCAATGAACAAAAAAGGATACAAGGTCTATGGAAACATGAGTTTGGACCTCGGTGCTTTTGTCTTAACCGTAACACCTTCCTATAACAAATCTACTTCTCCATCCGACTCTGCAGGTGTCGATGGCCGTTCGGGGTTATACACTGTCACGGTCAACAACAGGGACTCCTGGGAAAAATCAGTGGAAATGCGCCTGACCTCTTCAGACAGCTTCTTTTTTAAATGGATAGTTGGCACAGTGTATTACAAGGCAAATGATACATCGACCAGCACCAGCGTTAACAGCAACGGATCAGACTATAACAATCTGCTTAACGAAGATACGGTTAAAGCCGTATATGGAAATATCACCTACCCGATTACCGAACGTCTTCGCGGGACCGCAGGCATGCGTTATACCAAGGATTTCAATCATACCATTCAGGATCAAAGCAATGGTCCACCGGACCTTGAATTTCCTATGACGGTTGACCAGCCCTATAATAACTCCAACTATAAAATAGGCGCAGAATATGACCTGAACGAAAGCTCAATGCTCTATGCCGACGTATCATCTGCCTATCGAACCCAGGGCATGGGGTTTGATGCAAATGGCAATGTCTTTCCCCCAGAAAAACTGACGGCATTTAATGTGGGGGCAAAAAACCGGTTCTTTGGAAATAAACTTCAGCTTAATGCCTCAGCATATCTCTACAACTATAAGAACAAGCTTGGTATCAACAGTGCAAACTATTTGTACTTGAGGAATGATGCCAATGGAGATGGGGTTTATCAAGAGGGCGATACGATCGATTCAGGACCGGACAGCAACGCAAAGGCGGTTGGTGACTATCGGCAATATGGACTTGACATAGACACAACAACTATTCTCACAGCGAATGACAAGTTGGATCTTTCAATCTCATTAACACACAGTGAATATACCAACCTTTATTTTGATTACACCGATGAAACTAATCATCCTGAGTGGATAATCCCTGGAGCAGTAGGCACACCGGACCTCAGTTATGATGGGAAGCCGAACACCAACTCTCCCAAATTTACGGCAACAGCCAGCTACAGCCACAATTTCAACCTCTGGAACGGCGGCATGCTTACCCCCCGTCTTGATGTACGTTACAAATCAAGTTATATCCTGACCTTCAGCGAGGAGTATATGAGCTATGACCTTACTACAACTCCCCCGACATGGACAACCATGGATTTAACAAAGGTAAGGAAACAGGAGGCATTCTATACAGCCGACCTTACCACAACCTATGTGCATCCCAGCGGTCTGTGGACCCTCACTGGTTATGTAAAAAATCTAACCAATTACGCTGTAAAGACAAGTTGGACATTTATGGGTCAGGGTAATGGGAGCCTGATGATCGATTCCCCCAGGACCTACGGCGGCATACTGTCTGTAAAGTTCTAATTTTTCATTAAACCTATTTTCGGCCCCGGCGGTTTTTCCAGTCGGGGCCTTTTTATTTCAACAGCCCTGACATTATAATCAGAAGACATTAACCACCCGGATAGAGATCCGCCTGAAAAGACCTTATTTTCTCAAACGGCAGGATAAATAATCCGCAATCCTACCTCTAGCGTATTTCCATATAAATGTTACCTGGAAAGAGGAGTCTCTCTCCCTGGACACAACCACCTATGAACCGGTCGTAATTGACCTGTCCAAGAAAAGGTTGCAGGAGGCCTGCGCTATATATAATTTTTCCGCTGTCTTACAGATCCTGAAGGTAAATGGACCATCTCCACCTATGTGAACAATATAACCGACTATGCCGATAAGCGAAACTGCTTTGTACCCGGCGGCGGGGTAGGCGAAATGGTTATTGTTTCGCCAAGGACCTACGGGGCTGTCTTTTCAATCAAGTATTAATCACTTAAGTATTAAATTACACAGGATGTCTAACATCATAAACGATATGGGGCATCCTAATAACCTTTATTGCGCGGCTAAGGGCTTACTACCCTTTCCGCTTGCATCGGGGCAGTTCATTGGCAGATACTGTGGGGAAGAGAGACATGCCACTGTAAAACTGCCCAAAAAAAGAGATGAATAGGTTACAAAATAAATTGTATTTTTTTACTAATAAGCTATCATCCATAAAAAGTTCCTGTCCATAAACAACTAACTTTAAAAAGGAGAGAAAACGACCATGAAAAAGAGATTCGCTAAGATCTTGGTTATATTAGGCATCACAACAATGCTTGTGATTCCTTTTATAACGACCGAAAACACCGCACTTGCCGCAACAAAAAAACTTGCAGCAGGCTCCACATGGGTTGTGGAGAAGACCACCAGCCTGTCAAAACTTACCATTGCCAAGGGCGCTTCTATTAAGGCCCCTGAAGGCAGCAACGTGACCATGACGGTCGACGGTATCGGAACTCCCATTGCAGAGGGTGACTACAAAGGCAAGATAGTTCTAACGATCACACAAGCGCTCAAGATGTCATCAGCATCAGGCGGTGGCGGTGGCGGCGGAGGTGAAGGTGGCGGAGCTCCAGGCGGAGGCGGCGAAGGCGGTATGCCAGCCGCAGGCGCTGGCATGCCTGAAGGCGCGGCTGGCGGGACCCCTGGTGTAGGTGGTTCAGGCGGCATGCCTGGAGCTGGTGGCGGCAGTGGCGCTGGTGGTGCTCCAGGCGGAGGCGGTGAAGGCGGCATGCCAGGAGCAGGCGGTGGTGAAAACCCCAGAGGTGGCTCCACTCCTTTCAAAGCGGCCCTCTATGTAGAGAACGGTAAATACGTAGCGGAGAAATCCGTTGCAGCGATGATTACCGAAGGAAAGGTGACAGACACCTCTGCGGACAATATCAAGATCACATCCAATGAAGGCAAATTCAACGGCATTATCATTAGGGGCGACACCAAATCTTCCTACACCATCACCAATCCTGTAATAAGCATGAACGGAAACGGAGGCGATGACGCCTCAGGCCTTGGCATGGGGATCATGGTTGACGGAAAGGCAGAGGTCACGGTCGATAATGCCAGGATTATCAACAAGGGCGATAACCGAAGCGCTGTCTTTGTAAAAGGAGAAGGCATAATTCATGTCAATAACTCTACTATCGAGACCTATAACGGAACAGAACCCACGCCACCTTCCGATACGTCCTCTTTTCAAAACGCGATCATGACCATGGGCCCATGGCTGCTAGGCCTCAAGGGTAAGGTCAGGGCCACCAATGTTATCGAAAGCGGTACGGCTTATTACAACAACACACACATAAAATCACAGGCATGGGGCGCACTTTCAACCGACGGACCGGTAAAGGTCAGGCTCTATGCCACGAAATGTATAATCGATACCGTTGAAAGCGGCTATGGCGCCTATTCCATCGGCGATTGCCTTACCCACTTCAGCGGCTGCACATTCAACGTTGCTGATTACGGCGTGATCGTATGCGACCTGGCCTCTGCCACCTTCACCGATGCAACAACAGTGAACTCAGGCAGGATAGGCGTCATGATGCACGACGGCTCGGGTGGGAGCATTGTTACAGTTGACAAGGGGAGTGTCTTCAACACCAAGGAAACCGTATTCCAGATCAAGGGCCGCAGGGGTGCGGACATAATAGTGGACAACGCCAAGCTCAATTCAGGTACCGGCATGATACTCCAGACAATGCCCAACGACGACCCCAACATGTCCAGCTGGAACCACTCAGGCGGCAAGCAGACCTATAAAAGGGATGTTAACGCCACATTCAGCAACATGACCCTGAACGGCGATATAGTCAACGGTTTTACAGCCTCAGGTTCGGTATACGTCACCTTTAAAAAGGCAACCATCACCGGTGCGATCACAACAGCCATTGTAGATCACAAACTTGGCCCCAACGGCGAGGAGCTGTCATCCCAGACCCCGTCGCTTTATTACCTGATCGGCGAGGTGACCAATACATACAGATCCATGCCTGACCCGAACGGGATATCCGTAACACTTGATGCAGACTCCAAGTGGGTTGTAAGCAAGACCTCTTATCTGACAAGCCTGACCATCGCCAAGGACGGCACAGTTTCCGCCCCCAGCGGTTACAAGGTCAACATGAAGATTGACGGCATCAAAAAGGACCTCAAGGCCGGGACTTACAAGGGCAAGATAGTTCTTACTGTAACAAAAGGCTGATCGGATCATATAACCCTGCATCGTTGCCTGTGGCCTTTTAAACTGGCAGCGACAGGGTACTTTTTTTCAGGATACCCGCGAGGGCGACCCGTGGGTATCCTGATTTCAGTATGAATTCCTTATTTCAAATACCTCAAAGCCACAAACCGCGACAGGCATAAATTCTGTCCAGCGATTTTGAGCTCATGCCCTCAATCCCACAGGCCGGGCGTTCACAAATTTTGGAAGAGATATTGTACACTCTGTTTGATTCTCCTTGCTGGCAATCGCTATTTAACATTTGATCCATGTATATTGTTGGTATATAAAATTGTAAAAAGAATAAACAATATCGGCAGACTTTTTAAAAGGACTTATGCATGGAAACATCATCCGGCCTCTTCAGAGCCGACCAATTAATCGGTACAAATAAAAGGAGTTTACGATTATGAAAAAGATACGATCAATAACGATATCAGTCTTCCTTGCAATTCTTCTCTCTGTATATTCTTTTTCCTTTGCCGCTGATGCCCCCGGCGGTCCTGGTGGTGGAGGTCCAGGGGGCGGCGCGCCCGGCGGGCCGGGAGGCGGCGGACCAGGCATTCAAGCCACAATCAACTCAAGGATCAAGATCACAGACGGTAAAAGGGATACGGCAAGTGAGCTCGCAGACAGCAAGGCAAGGCTCACCATCGATAAAAACGGCAGCATTAATGACCTGAATGCCGGCGGCATAAGGATTGAGACATCAGAAACAGGCAACTCGGGGGTCTATGTAAACGGTGACACCGGCAAATTCACCCTCGGTGGCCCTGCGGATCTGTATACCCTTGACGGAACCGGTTATAACAGCGTTATCAAACTGGATGACACAGATGTCGCGACAACTACCTCAAAATATAGCACCGAGCTGGCTGCGGGTTTCGGTTACGGCGTTAAAGGAGGCACGGCCTACCTTGAAAATGCCTATGTCTACACGGTCGGACCGGGGCGTCCGGCGACATATGCGGCCGGCAAGGGGACAATGATTGTCAAGGATTCTTATGTCGAAGCCAAAGGCGGCACATCCTCTTTCATCCCCGGATTTAAGCTCATTTCTGGGAGCGCAAGGGCCAATCTGATCATGGGTGGCTCTGCCTTCTTCTTCAATACCAGGGCAAAATCAAATGACTGGGGCGCACTATCTACAGATACTGGCGGACCTGACCCAACCTATCTATATGTCTACAATACCTATGCCGAATCAACCAACGGCGGATACGGCACATATTCCGATACCAATTGCTTTGTCTATCTCTATGGAAGCACCCTGAAGGCCGGTGAATTCGGGGCGATCCTGTCCAACAGCGGTGAATTGTACGCCGATTCCGGGGCAAACGCCTCCACTATCGTGAAAGAAAAAATGGATGCAGACGACAAGACAACAACCCAAGGGAGCACGATCACGGGTGCGCGCAATGCGGTCATGGTCCATACGGTGGATTCCATGCAAAACGCCGATTCTGCTGCATTGACCTTTAAGGCAAAGTTAAACGTAAAAAACAGCACCTTATCCACTGTAACAGACCTTAAATCAAACGGAGACTATGTGAATGATAAAAAGGTCGGGGCATCAGCGCCCTTCATTAACCACCACCTTGGTTCCGTTATACTATTCAGGAGCGGAAACGCGGATGTCTCCCTCGATAAGGTTCAAATGGCCTCTTCAAATAAGACCCTCATTCATTCTGTCCCTGACTACGATGAAGGCGGGGCATCCTATCCGATAGACGGTCATGAGGCCCTGGGCATAAGCGTCTCATTGAAAGATATGAACCTTACCGGAAATATCCTCCATGAGGATTTTCAGCGCAAGATGACCTTAAATCTTTCCCATACAACCATTACCGGCAAAATTATATCCGGGACAATGGCGGCGTGGAATAATCTGTGGGCAGGATACTCCAAGGATATTCAGGCGGCACTCACCCATAATACAACTTATAAATCTATATGGGGTCTCAGGATGACAATGGACGGCGAGTCCAGGTGGATCGTTACAGATACCTCCACCCTTGCCACCCTGACTATGGCAAATGGCGCCTCCATAACAGCGGAGAAAGGCAAGACACTGAAGATCTACAAGGACTGCAAGATGGACAACAGCAGGGTAGCCTATGACTACATAACAGGCACCGAGACAGCCTCCCTGGAGGCAGGGAAGACTTATAATGGGGTTGTTCTTGTGATAGCCGATTAAAAAACCTGAGGGATGCTGTGAAGGAGGGATGTAAATTCACCCTGCAACTTTACAGCTCCCCTGTTTCCATATAAAATTGATTTTATTTATGCCTCCTATTTGTTACAATAAAAAAGATCGATATCCCTTCTGCTTACTCCTCATTTCAAACTGATATTAAATATCTCCAAATGACTTTTTCCTGAGACACTCAAGCCCTATATCATCGTATTGTTTTAAAACCATCCGGTCAAAACATAATATGGAGTAAAAGATTATGAGCGACTCAAGAATGGTGCAATATCTTTTTCATTGTTAAAATTTAAGGGCATACCAGAGAAACGCAATACTTGCATCCAAGCTCTGTCATGAAAAAAACATAGTAAAGCAATTAATAAAATTCAGGAATCACCCCGAACTCGGGAGGTATACAGAATGGTCAATTGATCGGTTGGAGGAGGGGCAAGAGAGATTCTTAGAAAATTTAATACCTTTTAATGAAACATATATAAAAATCGATGAATCATAAAGGAACTTTTATTTTCTTAATTTAATATCCACTTAAATAGGTTGTCTATTGTAGAGGCGGTGAGAGATCAAAAAGACAGGGGGCGGCACTCAGCAGACAGATGAAAGCCTGGGCGGCGTTCTGTTTAACCCTTCCTCATAATTTAGATCTTTTATATTGCCTCCTTCTTTAGATGGCATCAACTTTCTTTATTGGAAAACCTTGTTTATCAAAGTCTTTTAAGTCCTGATCCTTCTTTCCTTGCCGACGGGCCAGTTTCTCACAAGCCTTTTCCTTTCTTTTGAGTTCTTTCTGATATTTTTTTTGAGTAACCATATTCTTCTTCCTCATAATCCTGTTTTCACAGGCAGTGTTGAATTAAGTCGATTTTAATGTCTCCCATATAACCTTTCAGCTGTTTGTATGCTTAATCGGGTATTTTTTCTGACCGTATTATCAGCGTCTTCGGCTATATCCGGCTCTTGATGGGCTATTTTAGTTGCGGGGCCTTGCTGTATTCACTTTTGGCATCTTTCCATTAAACTCCTTATCATTGAGACCGGTAATTGCAGACTGTGCCCCGGTATTATCAGTCATCTCTACGAAACTGAATCCTTTTGACCTGCCTGTATCTCTGTCTTTTATAACATTGACGGTTTACACCCTGTCACAAGCCTCAAAGGTTGTTTTTTAATCTCAATTACATCTTGTGATTGATTTCCTGCGTATACTCATTTTTACTCTCCTTTTGCTTGTTAATATTATTATGAAGCCATGATATCTTTTAATATCATGGCTTCTATGCCTAATATATTGCATCTATTCTTCCTGGACTATTTACTCGTTTTCGGGAATCAGATCTCCGGTAAAAAGGCTGTCCTTATAATCTTGTGTAGTGTCTATACCGGTTCCCTTAATCGGGATAATGTTTCCGGCCGCAATTTCTCTTAAAGCAATCACCACATCCCTGTTCTTTGCGCTGACTGTTGGTTCAGCTCCTTTTCTTAATTGCCGTACACGTTTTGCTGCCATATGAATTATGGTAAAACGATTATTTACCTTATCTAAACAATCTTCCACAGTGATCCGCGCCATGCTGCTGTTCTCCTTAATTTAACCTACATTGATAAATAAGCCATAGGGTTGGTTTTGATGCCCTAAGTATTTTATAGAATCGTGTCAAATCCTTTAATCGTACCATCGGAGTTAACGGTATTTCCAGTTTAGACAACTCGATGGACATAATAGTATTTGCCCCTAACTGGAAATATAGGCAATAGATGCTGGCCCCGATTCCATTGATGATAAGAATAATCATGTGCATGCTTATTCTTATCGTTTGATCTATTTCAGGAATAGGGAAAGAACCGACCACATCATTATTACTGTCATAAGGACCATAAAAAATGATCCTTCAAGATTCTCTAACCAAGTTTCATAGTCGATGCTGTATGTTTGTTTCATGGTCATTTCTCCATTTTATATTGTTTGTTTTATTTATTTTACAAATGCTATCTTTTTAGGATAAATTTATTTTGGGTGAAAATAAAAGGCAGAGACATTTCTATCCCTGCCTTTAATCATGGAATCCTATAATGCCGTTATGTACTTCGAACGCACACCCAAGAGACCTTTATTCAATTAACTGCCGCAACACTTCCCTTTTTAAGTGTAACCTTTGGAGGCATTTGGCCATCTCATGGTTTATTGGTTTGGTTGGATCTGTGGGCAATCAATTTTATAATAAGATAAGCACGGGTATTAAAAAGTCAATATTTTTTGCCAATATTAATTAATTTGGCTAATATTTATTTTTTATTAATAAATACACATATTTTTATTTATAAAATATATCATATGGTTAGCTATTATTATTCAATAATTATTCTAATATTAAATTATTAATTTATTATAAATAATATCTAATTTTTAATGATATTATTTGATAATTGAAATATTTCAGGTCCCAATACAAAAAAGAGAGCGAACTGCATTTGACTGCCCTTACGCTTCGATCCATATCCATATAGGATGCCCAATTGGTTAGAGATGTGTAAAAATCAGGATTGATTCAAAGAAGGAGGCAACTGTTATCATGAAATTTCAATTTCATAAAAAAGTAGCTCATTAGAATGCAAATAACCTTTGCAACACAGAGATAATTTTTAACTGGGCGCCTGAATTGATAGTTCCAGGAGTTTTTATAAGTCGTGTTTTGTCTATTGTCCGTATCTGATCTAAAACAATCTGACCTTTTTTGTTTGCAAGTATTAATGATGTTAATCAAGCTGGGCGGGGGTTTTCCCTTTTTCCAGAGAGGAATAGAGGGTTTTAAGCTCTTTTTTTGCCTTAAGAAATCTTTCCAATTCCACACCCTTAAGTATCCTGCCCGGTGGAGTATTTATTGATGAAGGGTTAATACTCTT
>Ga0153915_10001004_pt1 | contig 26034 bp, 22 predicted proteins | sample Opewatmetagenome_2_FD_107003 | JGI IMG/M metagenome (GOLD analysis project Ga0153915, IMG submission 107003) | Freshwater wetland microbial communities from Ohio, USA - Open water 3 Core 3 Depth 3 metaG | ecosystem: Environmental > Aquatic > Freshwater > Wetlands | place: USA: Ohio, Lake Erie...
AATACACTAACCAGATTGGAATGCAAGCAAAAACTCGCCTTTTGGGTGAAATTGCTGTAACGCCAAAGGCCTGTTACTGCGGCTGTTTCCGCGAATTCGGGATCCTTAGAGCGGAGTTATGGCGTCCGGGCGTTCGGGGATCATGTCCCATGCGCCGTCACCGGTCCGTGGGACGGCGGGGGGCGACGCGTGGTGGACCTTCCTCGGTCAGGCGCCCATCCTCTCAAGGGATTTCACAAGGTGCATGAAGGCGCGCGTGATGTGGTAGGGGTCCTTCACCGGCAGGGCCACCACCTTGTCCTCCGGGGCGCCCTTCCTGTCGCGGATCTGGATCCATTCCCCCACGCTCCGATCCGGATTGGGGAAGGTACGGAAGACGTAGTCGTGGTACTTCCAGTACGTGTCCAGGAACCATGGATCCTTCGTGTGCTCGTAGGAGAGGATCAGGGCGTAGAGGGCCTCGGAGTGGACCCACCAGAGTTTGTTGCTCCAGCTCCGCCCGAGCTCCGCGACCATGTGGTCCGCCTCGTGCTCCGGACGGACGGCGCCTTTCGGCTCGAGGCCCGTGACGTGCCGGTACTGCGGCAGCCCTCCGTACTCGGCGTCCCAGCCGTCGGTGGCCATCCGGCGTACCACCCCGGCGGCCGCGTCGACGGCCTGCCGGTCCCCGAGGCGCCGTGCCAGGTGCATGAGGAACCAGGCATCCTCGAGGGAATGGCCCGGGTTGTAGAAGCTTCCCAGCATCTCCTCCACGGCCAGACTGCCGTCCGCGCGCACCAGCTCGAAGATCCTGCCGTGCTCCAGCCTCAGGAACACGTCCAGCACCTCCCGCATGGAGACCCGCGCCGTCTCGATGAGGCGGAAGGCCGCCGGGTCCCGGAAGTGCACGGCCACGTCGGCCAGCTCCTGCGCCGTCTCCACCATGATCATGGGCTTCCCGTGGCTGCGGAAGCCTGCGGGGGTGTCGTGGGGATACGTGTGGAAATCCCCCCGGGCCAGGCGCCCCTGGACCGAGTCGAACAGCTGTACGGCGAAGTCGTATGCGCGCCTGTCGTCCGCCATCCGCGCGTATTCGGCCATGCCGTAGACGAGGAACTGGTCGGCCGTGATCCCCAGGTCCAGGCGGTCCCCCGGCTTCACGGGAAGGGTTTTCCCCAGCCTGTCGGCGAGGATCGGCCTGCCCTCCGCGTCCAGGACCCAGGCGCAGTTCCCATTGGGCAGGAGCGCGTGCGCCATGAGGAACTCCGCGCCGCGCCGTGCCGCCTCCCGGATCTCATCAAGGCCCTTCGCCCCCAGGCGCTCGGGGAACGCCCAGGCGAAGCGGGAGATCATCCAGAGGAAGCGCCCTTGGGACCAGATGTACTTGTTCCCCGAAATCAGGCGGTCCCCCGCGTTGTTGAAGCAGGTGAAAAACGCGCCGTGCTCCCTGTCGATGCCGCGGGTCGTCCAGAACGGAAGCAGCACGGAGAACAGATGGTCCAGGTAGAAGGCCTTCAGTTCGGAAAGAGTCATGTTCATCCTTTCACGGATCCGATCATGATCCCCCGGGTGAAATACCTCTGGAGGAACGGGTAGACGGCCAGCACGGGGATCATGGCGGCGATGGTCACCGCCGCCTGGATGGCCTCCGGCCCCGCCTTGCTCATCAGGGCCCCCTTGTCGAACGGCAGCTGGTCCTCCAGCATGTGTTGGGTCAGGATGTCCCGGAGGACCACCTGGATGGTGTACTTGGAGGGGCTCGTGAGGAAGAGCACGGCCGGCATGAAGATGTTCCAGTTGGAGATGAGGTAGAACAGGCCGACGGCGGCGAGCACGGGCTTGGACAGGGGGATGAAGATGCGGAACAGGATCGTGAGCTCCCCCGCCCCGTCGATGAACGCGGACTCCTCCAGGCTGTCGGGGACCGTCTGGAAGTAGTTCTTCACGATGATCATGTTGAATGTCGTGATGGCGTACGGGAGGATCAGGGACGTCATCGAATTGATCATGCCCAGCGACTTGACCAGGATGTACATGGGGATGATCCCCGTGGGGAAGAGCATCGTGAAGACCACCAGCGTGACGTAGGTCCGCCGCAGGGGCAGGCGCCTGCGCGACAGCGGATAGGCGATGAGGGAACTCATGACCAGGTTCACAGTGGTCCCGACCACGGCCACGATCAGGCTGTTGCGGAACCCGAGGAGGATCCCCTGCGCCTCAAGGATCTTTTCGTACCCGTTGAGGGTCGGGTGGACCGGCCAGAGCCAGACCTTGCCCTGCTGGATGTAGAACTCGGGGCTGAAGGACTTGGCCAGCACGTTCAGGAAGGGGAACGGGCAGGCGGCGGCGAAGACCGCGAGGAAGCCGTAGGCCAGGACGACGAACAGCTTCTCGGCGGGAAGATACTTGCGGAAACCGGGACGCGCCATTCCTGCCTCCTCACCACAGCCCGTTGTCGGTGAGCTTTTGCAGCACCCAGTTCGACGAGAGGACCATGATGAATCCGATGGTGGAATTGAACAGGCCGAGGGCCGTCGTGTAGGAGAACCGCCCCCCCTGGATTCCCTGCCTGTAGTTGAAGGTGTCGATCACGTCGCCGACGCTGTAGACCATGGGATTGTAGAGGATGTAGACCTGCTCGAAGTCGACAGTCAGGATCTGGCCGAGCTTGAGGATGAAGAGGATCGTGATCACGGGCGCGATGCCTGGAAGCGTGATGTGGCGGATCCTCTGGAACAGGTTGGCCCCGTCGCAGATGGCCGCCTCATAGACCTCCTCGTCCACGCCCGCCAGGGCCGCCAGGTAGATCACGGTGTAGTATCCGGAGTTCTTGAGCAGGTCGGAGATCACCAGGATGGCGCGGAACCATGCCTCGCTCGCCAGGAAGTAGATCGGCTTGCCCCCCAGGGAGGAGATCAGGAAGTTCAGCATGCCGGAGGAGGGGGAGAGGATTGCCGAGAGGATGCTCGCGTAGATGACCCAGGAGATGAAGAACGGAATGAAGATGACGGTCTGGACGGTCTTGCGGAACGCCGCGTGGAACACCTCGTTCAACAGGATGGCCAGCAGGATGGGGAACGGGAAGCTCACCGCCAGCTTCAGTCCGCTGATGACCAGGGTGTTGCGCAGCACCTTATAGAACTCGGGATCCCGGAACAGGGCCCGGAAGTTGCCCAGGCCGATCCAGGGGCTGTTCTGGAAACCGAGTCCCCATTGGAAGTCCTTGAAGGCGATGATGTTCCACCAGTACGGGACGTAGCGGAACACCGCGTACCAGACCAGGACCGCCGTCGCCATGAGGAAGAGGAGCCTGTTCTTGCGCACCTGCCGCGTGAACGCGGCCCATTTCTCAGTCATAACGTCCCGATCTGCGGGAAAAGGGCGGGACCGCCGGAGGCGGTCCCGCGTGGAAGTGCTCTACTTAACGGGGATCAGCTTATTGACCTCGGCCTCGATCTCGGGACCGCCGTTGGCATTGTAGAAGGCGATCCAGTCGTTCCAGACCTGGTCCGCGTTCTTGCCGGACACGATCTGACTGGCCATCTCGCGGAACTTGGTCTGCAGGTTCACGAAATACTTCGCGTCCGCGGGCACGGGAACGGTCTTCGTCGTGGTCATGGCCCACTTGTCCGCCAGGAGGTTTCCGGCAGTCGTCTCGGGGCCCTGGGTGTTCTTGTACTGCTGGGAGACGTTGGCGGCGAGGTCCCTGTTGGCCCAGTTCTTTGTCTGGCTGGGGTTCTCGATGGAGAAACTCGTCCAGACCTTGGAATACATGATCTCCTTGCGCCGCGTCTCGTAGTTGCTGGTAGCGTCGGCCATCTCGGCGGCCGTGTAGAACACGGGCCATCCGTTGGCCCCGACCTCGGCCTTGGGGGCGTAATAGGCGTCTCCCTGTCCCTTGGAGGCGAGGTAGAAATCCTGCGTGTAGGTGTAGTTGAACACCTCGACGGCCTTCATCACGTTCTTGGGGGCGAAGAAGGTGCCCCAGGGTTGGCCCTCGTTCGTCGTTCCCTGGCCGTAGGGGCCTTTGGGGGGATCGATGGGCCACATCTTGGCGTTCTCCACGCCGGCCTTCTTCAGGGTGGCGTTCATCTCGGGCAGGCGGGCAGGCTGGTGGTACCACATGCCGACCTTGTTCTGCAGGTACTGGGCCCACCAGTTGTTCCAATCGTAGGTCAGGGATTCGGGGGCGATCAGGCCCTCCTTGTACCAGGAGGCCAGGTTCAGGAGCGCCTCCTTCATCTGCGGCTGCACCCAGTCGTTGGTCTGCTTGCCGCCGCGCACGCGCCACATGCCGGCCTGGTGGTGCCCCGGAGCCACGCCGTAGGCGTGGAAGAAGCTGTCGATGAAGTTCACGTTCTGGCGGAATGACGTGCCGTAGGTGTCCTGCTTCCCGTTACCGTCGGGATCCTTCAGCGTGAAGGCGCGTGCCACCTCGCGGAACTCGTCCATGGTCACGGGCACCTTTAGGCCAAGCTTCTCCAACCAGTCCATACGGATCATCTGCGCAAAATACTTCAGAAGATACTGGTTTGCGATGGCGTACTGCTTGCCGCCGTATTGGCCGAAGGCGAGCTGCCCGTCGCGCTGGTTGGCCACGATGTCCTTACCCACCTTGGCCAGGGCTTCGTCGAGGGGGGCGATCAGGTTGCCGGCCACCAGTTGCGGCAGGTAGGTCTGCACGTTGCCTTGGAGGATGTCGGGAAGGTCACCGGATGCCATGAGCACGGGCATCTTCTCATTGATGGCCGAATACAGCATCGGTTCCCATTTGAACTCGACATCGGGGAACTTCGTCTTCAGCGAAGCCATGAAGACGCTGCCCTCGACGTTCCCCGTAGCTTCCGGGATGCCCGCAATCCGCAGACTCACCTTCTGCTTGGTCTCCGCCCCGCCTCCGGCGAACAGAAAAGCGCTGGAGAGCAGGAAAAGGCATAAGGATAGACATGTGAGCTTTTTCATGAACTTCTCCTTTCAAAACGATATCTACCGCAGATTAGCATATGCCGAGGCGTTTGTCAAAATTTTTCTATTCCGTTTCTTTCTGTTTTTAACGAACTCGTTGACAATGGAGACGATCAATGATGCACTGTTCCCAGAGTTTAAAGATGGAGATGAATCACAGCCCGGAAACAGCCTCAGCAGCCATGCAATCGATCAAGGAAAACCCGAACCTCCTCGCCCTGTTCAACGAAATCCGTAGAAACGGACCGACGCTGAAAAGCAAGGCAGGCCTGGGTCTCCATGTCTCCAAGCCGACGCGGTACGCCTTGATGCAGGAATTGGTGGGCAGAAACCTGCTGACCGAAGGGGCTTCGACGGACGGCGGCAGGCACCGGCATTCCTCCGTCCTCCAGGTCGTGAAGGGCCGCCTGTACACCCTGGGCGTCGACGTCCATATGGAAGGCATTGAGGCGGTGCTGCTCGACATGGACGCCAGCGTGAAGGCGGGCGCGTTCCTGCCGAACGAGGTCGACGATCGTGCCGGAGTGGCCGGGGAATCCCGTGCCGTGATCATCGAACGGATCCGGGAGGCCGCCTCCCGTGTCCTGCGGGAGGCCGGGATCCGCGACCACGAGGTGATCGGCGCGGGCATCAGCAGCGCCGGCACGGTGCACGGCGACGACGGCATCGTGATGGCCAGCCGCTACATGCCGGACCTGTGCGAGGTCCCCGTCGGCAGCATCCTCTCGCGCACCGTCTCGGCCCCCGCCCGCCTCGCGCGTGACGCCAACATGATCGCACTCGCGGAGATCCGTGCCCTCGACCTGCGCCGGCTGCCCAATGCGCTCTGCGTGTCCCTGCGGCGGGGCATCGGCCTGGGGGCGTTCCTCCACGGGCGCATGTACACGGGAAAGACGGGAAACGCGGGGGAGTGGAGCCATATGCGCCTCTTCCCCGCGCTGCAGGGCGGGGAGCTGCGCCGGCAGGACCTGGACACCCTGCTTGGCATCGGCCCCATCCTGGAGCTCTCGCGCTCCCTGCCTCCCGCGGGGCCCGAGGCGGGACCGCGCCCCGGCGACGGCCGGGCAAAGGCGGTGTTCGACGCCTTCGAGGAGGGGCGCCCCGAGGTCGTCCCGGGCATGAAGCTCTACATCGAGCAGCTCGGAGTCCATCTGGCCAACCTCGTCTACCTCTTCGACGTCGACCACATCATCATCGCGGGGCGGTTCGCCTTCTGCGGAGACCGTTTCCTCGCCGGACTCGCCGGACAGGTGCGGGGGCACGTCCCCGGGTACCAGGAGGTCCGGATCCTCAAGGGCCGGCTGGGCATGGGCGCCGCGGCACTCGGGGCCGCCTGCATGGCCCAGGAAACCGCCTGCAATGCCGGAGGCGAAGTCCTCCCGTAGACGGCGCGGCGGCCCCATTGACGCGTTCCGTCCCCGTGTTTACCTTCTGCCCATGGCTTTATCGAAAGTACAGATCGGCAACATCCGCGTGAGCCGCCTCGCGATCGGCGGGAATCCGTTCAGCGGCTTCTCCCACCAGGGGCCGGCACGGGACCGGGAGATGCGCCGATACTATACGACGGCGAGGATCAAGGCGGCGCTCCGCAAGGCGGAGGACGCGGGCATCGACACCTTCTTCGGCAGGGCGGACAACCAAATCATGCGCGTCCTGGAGGAGTACTGGGACGAAGGCGGCACCATCCAGTGGATCGCGCAGACCGCCTCGGAACGGGAGGACGCCATCCGCAACATCGCCCTGGCCGCGGAACGGGGCGCCAAGGGCGTCTACTTCCATGGCGGACAGACGGACTATTATCACGGCCGCGGGGAGACGGAACGCCTCAGCCGGGCGATGGAAACGATGCGGTCCCTGGGCGTAGCCGCCGGATTCGCGGCGCACAGGGTCGAACCGCACGAGTGGATCCGGGACAACCTGAAACCCGACTTCCATCTCACGTGCTACTACGATCCCAGCGCGCGTGACGCCAGTCCCCACCATGCCGCCACGGCGGCGGAGACCTATGAGCCGGCCCACCGGGACAGGATGGCGGAGCTCATCGCCACCCTTCCCTCCCCGGCCGTGCACTACAAGGTGCTGGCCGCCGGAAGGACCCCGGCGGAAGAAGCCTTCCGCTACGTGGCCAGGGTCCTGCGTCCCAGGGACGTCGTCCTGGTCGGGTTCCACCTGGGGGACGACGAGGATCTGATCGCCAAGACAGTGAAACTTTTCGAAAGGATCGTCCCGCAGTAACCTGGCGCGGACCGGCATTTTCCATGATCCACGAACGGAAACATACGGTGACCATCGCCACGAGGCGCAGGCGCAGGCGATGCCTGACCTACGCGTTTTTCCTGGCAGTGCTCGTTGTCGTGGGGCTGATGATCCTGCCCGCCCGACACACGGCGTGCCGGATCCCCGCTTCCAAGGGCGGATATGACCGCTACCTGCTGTACATGCCCGCAGGCTACAGGATCACGCCGTTCAAGAAGTGGCCCCTGATCCTCTTCCTCCACGGCAGCACGGAACGGGGAACCAATGTGGAGGACGTGCGGCGCCTGGGACTGCCCGCGGCGCTGGACGGAGGCCTGAGGATCCCCTTCCTCGTCGTATCCCCCCAGATCGGTCCCGAAGAGATCTGGAGCTCCGCATCCCTGAAGAAGCTCCTGGACAGGGTGATGAAGGAACTGCGCGTGAATCCGGACAGGATCTACCTCACGGGATGGAGCCTGGGAGGATACGGGGCTTGGAACATGGCGGAATCCTATCCGAACCTGTTCGCCGCGGCGGCGCCCGTGAGCGGAGGGGGGGATCCGGAACTGGCCCACCTGATCCGGGATATCCCCTTCTGGGTCTTCCACGGCCTGCAGGACGTCAATGTCTCCCCATACCAGTCGATGGAAATGGTGCAGGCACTGCAGTGGGCCGGGGCCGACGTGAAACTCACCATGTACAGGGACCTGGCCCACGATTGCTGGGCGGAGACGTACGGGAACCGCGAGCTCTACCGGTGGTTCCTCTCGAACAAGAGAAAGCCGCAGACAAAGAAGTGACGGGCCGGACAGACGCGCCGGAAGTCATGCCGCCTCCAGCACCCGCGGCGGACGATCACTCCGCACGCCCACGCCTCCCTGGAAACGGATCCGCTCCCCGGACCCGCGCTTCAAGGCCCAGCGCCCATCCCCTGCGCGTCGAATGAGAGCGCCTGAACCGGGTCGTGGCGGCGATTGCCGTGGGGGGGGACGCTCGCTTATACTGGTCCGGAGGGAGATCCGTGACCTTCACAGCGACCCCCTATACCCTGGCGCTCTTCACGGCGGCCCTGATCTCGGCGGTGGTCGTCAGTCTGGCCTGGAGGCGGAGGGACATGCCGGGGGGCAGGCATTTCGTCCGCATGATGGGCGCGGCGTTCCTCTGGACCTTCGCTTCCGCATTGGAATCGGCCGCGGTGGGATTGCCCCTGAAGGTCCTGCTGGCCAAGGTCAGCTTCGCCGGCACCTCGTTTTGCGGCCCCTTCTTCCTGCTCTTCATCCTGTGCCACCGGGAGGAATCGCGAAAGCCTTCCGGGAAAACCGTCGGGGCCCTGTTCGTCATCCCGGCCGTAAGCACGATTCTGGCAGCCACCAATGAGCTGCACGGCCTGATGTGGTCCGGCGTGACTCCCAGCCTGGTCCGCGGCGGCAATCTGGTGGTCTTCTCCCACACGCCATGGTTCTTCCTCTCCATCGCCTATGACAACATCCTCGTTGTCATCGCGTTCTTCCTCCTCCTGCGCTCCCTGCTGCGCTCCCACGCCCTTTTCAAGAAACAGACCTTCGTCATCCTCGCGGGCCTATCGGTCTTCTGGGTCAGTTTCCTCTTCTACATCACGCCCCTCAATCCCTTCCCGGGCCTGGACACGGTGGCCATCGGGTTCTCGCTCTCGGGCCTGGCGCTCATGCTGGGTCTGCGGCGGTTCCGCCTCCTGGACATCATTCCCGTGGCCAGGGACGCCCTGGTGGAGAAGATGGCCGACGGCCTTGTCCTGCTCGACGGACGGGACCGCATCGTCGACATCAACCCTGCGGCGCGCCGGCGCTTCGGGCTCGCGGACCTGGTCGTCGGCCGGACGGTCCAGGAAGCTTTCCCCGAATGGAACGCCCGGCTCGAACAGGTCCGGGGACGGCCGGAGGCGGGCATCGAGGTGATGCGGCAGGACGGAAAGCCGTGTTTTTACGACCTGCGCGTGACCCAACTCGCCGACAGGCAGGGAAAGCCCGGAGGCCGGCTCCTGCTCTTCCGGGACGTGACGGAACGGAAAAACGCGGAGCTGGAGAAGGAGAGGTTGATCGGGGAGCTGCGGGACGCGCTCTCCGACATCAAGACCCTCCGGGGACTGCTCCCCATCTGCGCCAACTGCAAGAAGATCCGTGACGACGGCGGATACTGGCAGCAACTGGAAAAGTACGTCTCCGCGCATTCCGAGGCCCAGTTCAGCCACAGCCTGTGCCCCGAGTGCGTCCGCAAGCTCTACCCGGAAGTCGGGACCTGCGGGGAACCGGACGCATAGGGGACGGAGGGAAGCCCCGGTCCGGCGGACGGACCCCATGATGTTGACAAACAGTCATATTTGATCGATCTTGATCATCGTGATGGAACGTCCACCTTCCCGTCGGGACCGCGTCTGCGAGTACGTGACGCGTCATGGATTCGTCGGCGTGGAGGAACTGGCGGCCTGGATGCAGGTGTCGGCCATCACCGCGCGGCGCGAGCTCTCCCGCCTGGAAGGCGAAGGGTTGATCCGAAGGGTCCATGGCGGCGCGGTGCCCTTCGTCGCGCCCTTCGCCGCACCGCACATCGCCGAACGCAGGCTCGAACATGCGGAGGCCAAACGGGAGTTGGCGCGCTTCGCCGCGGATCAGGTCCGGCGGGGCGACAGGATCTTCATCGACGCCGGTTCCACATGCGCCGCCCTGGCGGCGGCCCTTCCCGAGGACCGCGACCTGACGGTGATCACCCATTCCCTGGACGTCATCGGCTGCGTGGTCCGTAAAATCGGCGTGCACCTCATTTCCCTGGGAGGAGAGTTCGACCCGCAGCTCAATGCCTTCGTCGGTACCCTCGCGGAAGGGCAGGCCGCGACCTTCCGGGCGGACAAGGCGTTCCTGGGAGTCACGGGGATCGACGGGAAGACCGGCTTCACGATCACCACCACGGCGGAATCCGCCCTGAAGCGCCTGATGGCAGGCCAGGCCCAGGCCCGCTATGTGCTGGCGGATGCTGCCAAGCTCGGCCGCCTGGGATTCCACGCCATCTTCCCTCCGGGCTGGGATGCGACGGTCATCACGGACCGTTCCTGCACGGCGGGGCAGCTCGCCTTCTTCCGGAAACACGGCATCCGGATCCGCATCGCGAAGGACGGACGCCAGGGCGGTGGAGCACGGATGAGCCCGGGGATGCACCGCGCGAAAGGAGATTCACCCGATGGACGGTGACAGGCTCGGAATCGGGCTGATCGGCTGCGGAGCCATCAGCCAGTACGCGCACCTGCCCGCATTCGCCAGGGCACGGCGGGCCCGTTTGACGGCACTGTGCGACCGTGCGCAAGACGTGCTGCAGAAAATCGGGCAGCAAACGGGCGTCCGGCGGCTCTACGCGGATCCCAGTCAGCTTCTGGCGGACGAGACGGTGGACGCCGTGCTCATCGCCGTCCCCGACGCCTTTCACGTCCCGCTGGCCATGGAGGCGCTGCGGGCGGGCAAGCACGTACTGGTGGAAAAACCGCTGGGCACCAATCCGGCGGAATGCCGGGAGCTCGCGCAGCTGGTGAAGCGGACGTCGCTCAAGCTGCAGGTGGGATCCATGAAACGCTACGACCCGGCCCTTGCCTTCGCGCGCGATTTCATCCGGGAACGCCTCGGCGGCATCCTGTCTGTCGGCGGCTGGTATCGCGACACGCTGTTCCGGCCCCGGATGCAGGATGCACTGCTCCCCCCGCTGCTCACCGCCGCCCGCGCCTCCGCGGCTGCCGGCGATCCGAAGGCCGATAAGCAGAACTACAGCCTGGTGACCCATGGGGCGCACCTGTTCGACAATCTCCTCTGTTTCGGCGGGAAGGTCACGGCGATCACGGCGAAGATGGCGCACCGGTTCGATCAGTATTCGTGGCATGGCCTGCTGGAGTTCGAACAGGGTGGAGTCGGCCATTTCGAGCTGACGGTCAAGGTCAACTCGGACTGGTCGGAAGGTTATGTCATCCACGGGGAAGGCGGCAGCGTGGAAGCGCGGACGTTCTGGCCCTTCTTCAACAGGGCAAGCGAAGTACGGGCGTTCGACGCCAAGGAACGCGAATGGCATGTGCCCTACAGGGTGGACGGCAATCCCTATCTGCGCCAGCTGGAGGCCTTCGCGGAGGCCGTTCTCAAGGCTGAACCGGTCCATCCCGACGTCGAGGAAGGCATGGCCGTCGTGCAGTTGCTTGAGGCGGCCGCGCGGTCGGTCGCGACCGGTTCCCGAATCGCGGTCGAACCCTCGGAGCAGCCATGAAACTCGGCATCTTCGCGCGGACCTTTCGCCGTCCGACCCTGGACGGGGTGCTCGCCTGCGTCCGGGACCACGGCCTCCCGGCGGTCCAGTTCAACCTGAGCTGCGCGGGCCTGGACAGCCTGCCGGAAGTCCTGGAACCGGCCGTATGCCGTGGGATCCGCGCCGCCTTCGACAGTCACCGGCTGGAGATGGTCGCCGTCTCCGGAACCTTCAATGCGATCCACCCGGATCCAGCGGTCCGGACCGCTGGAATCCGACGCTGCGGCCAGCTCATCCGGCGTTGCGGACTGCTGGGGACCTCCGTCGTCACTCTCTGCACGGGCACGCGCGATCCCCAGGACCCATGGCGCTTTCATCCGGACAATGCGCAACCGGAGGCCTGGCGGGAACTGCTCGCCACCCTGGAACCCCTGCTCGAGGTTGCGCAGGAGGAAGGGGTCACGCTGGGCATCGAGCCCGAGGTCGTGAACGTGATCGACTCGGCGCGCAAGGCGCGTCGGCTCCTGGACGACTGCGGTTCGGGCCATCTGAAGATCATCCTGGACCCGGCCAACCTGTTCCACGCGGGCGATCAGGGGCGGATGCAGGACATGCTGGAAGAGGCCTTCGACCTGCTGGGGCACGACACGGTCATCGTGCATGCCAAGGACATCCACGCGGGGAACAACGGGAAACGGCAGGCGGCGGGGACCGGCGTCCTGGATTACCAGACCTGTTTCCGCCTGCTGAAGCACAACGGCTATGACGGGCCGGTCGTACTGCACAATCTGGAAGAATCCGAGGTCGCCGCCTCGATAACCTTCATCCGGCGCGAGGCGACGCGCTGGGATCCCCTGCTTTCGGGAGGACTCTGATGTCGACGTTCCAATCCCCTCTCAAGACCTCCGTGTCATTGTGGTCGGCGGACCTGGCCAATCTGGAATCCGACGTCCGCCGCGTGGAACCGTATGCGGACGCCTTTCACCTGGACGTCGCGGACGGCCTCTATGCGCCGTTCCTGCTTTTCTTCCCCGATCTGGTGGCGGCCATCAGGAAGAAGACGGAACGGCCGCTCGACGTCCATCTGATCACGGAACGGCCGGAACGATGGGTGCCGCAGTTCGCGGAAGCGGGCGCCGACACGATCATTTTCTATCCCGACTCCACGGGCAATCCACGGGAAGTCATCGACATGATCAGGTCGCGCCGCCTGCGCGTCGGCCTTTCCCTTGCGGTAGGGAACCCCATGGAAATGTTGGACGGGTATTGGGAGCGGATCGACCTCGTCGTCGTCATGGGAACCGCCGTCGGAGTGAAGGGCGTAAAGACACTGGCGGAGGGGACGCTGGAAAAGATCCGCGCCCTCGTCAGCCGCCGGGAGGAGCGGCGTCTGACCTTCGAGATCCAGGCCGACGGAGCCATCCGCCGGGACACGGTGCCGCTCCTGCGTGAAGCCGGCGTGGATTCCATCGTGCCCGGCTCCCTTCTGTTCGCCGGCGACACGGCGCAATGCGGTTCCTGGCTCCGTTCGCTGTAGCCGGGTCGAGGGCCCTCACCCCTTCGAAGGCTCCTCGAGGTGGACCACGGACTGCCTCGGGATCCTGGTCTCCCGCCGTGCCGGATCCCGCAGGATCCGCGCCGTGACCCTCGGCAGTCCCGAAATTTCCGCCGTGATCCGCAGGCCCCGATTGACCGCCACATGGGCCGGCACGGCCACCCGCGCGGCGATCCTGCCCAAAGTGACAACGTCCCCGGGGAACAGAGTGACGTAGCGGCTCAGGAACGACAGGACCTTCGTGAAATCCAGGACATACTCTCCCGTGCTTCCCGACACGCCCTCGAAATCCTCCACCTCGAGCCTCATCGGGCGGCCCATCAGGGCCGACGGATCCTGCGGCGCGGGCGTGGCGGACACGACGTTGAATCCGTCGGCCCACCGCCCGTAGACCACGGGAAGGGAACGCTCCTGCGGCGTGGCCGGCTCCAGGATGGCGTCGGCGAAGGAACGGTCGCTCAGCGAGATCAGGGCGGTATAGCCCGCGATCGCCCCCGCGGCGTCCTTTTCCCCGATTCCGCATACGATCCGTCCGATCACGGCCGCAAATTCGATCCCTATATCGAGTGTCGTCGCGCGGGGCGGGACCTCCACCTCGGAGCCGGAAGGCCCGAGGGAGGAGGCCGGGGTGTTGAGCACCCTCGGGAATGGCGACACCGCAATGCCCTCCACGGCCTGGCAGTCCCTGTAGTTTGCGTACAGGGTCCAGTAGTGCCGCGCCTGCGACGGGGTCCAGTCCCCGACGGCCAGTTTCTCCTTTCCATCGGCCATCAAACGGCGCACGGCCGGGGAAGGATGCACGGTCCGCGACGGGTCGCGGGCCTCGCGCCAATCCTTCCCGTCCATCATGACAACGGGGGTTCGCAGGCAGCCCAGCTTCTCGATCTCGACCTCGATGGTGTCTTCCGGCCCGAAGGGCATGTCCATGTCGCACAGGAGGCCGTCCACGCCCATGGTCCCCAGGTGTAGGACGTCGCCCGGGTATAGGGTGGCGAAGGAGCTGTACCACTGGATGAGGCGTTCCACGCCGAGCAGGTGGCAGCCGGTGTGGGCCCTGTCCCGCTGCACGCCGTTCTGACGGGTGTAGACCAGAAGGTCATAGACGTTGGGAACCTCGTCGCGGGTCACGAGGTAGGGTCCCATCGGACCCAGAGTGTCGGCCATCTTCCCGCACCATGAGGTCATGGCGTCAAGGAACCAGTCCATGTCCTTGCGGGAGCTCCCGGTTCCCTCGACGACCAGCTTGTAGAAGCCGTCGTCGCTCACGTCCATCACGGGCAGGTATCCGGCCACGTGTTCCATGGCGAGGTGGGCCGGGATGTAGCGGCCCTTCTTGCCTATCACCACGCCGAGTTCGATGTTGTAGCCCCACCGGGAGGAGCCCCTGCGATGAACCACGACGTCCGAAGGCCCCGCTACGCTTCCCTGGGGCCGGTCGTGTCCCTGGGGAAAGAGATTGGCGTTGGCGCGCAGGGGATTGTTCCGGATGAAGGAGGTGCCGTTCTGCACCAGGCCGAAATAAATCCGGGGTCTTGGGATGGGCGCCAGGACCTTCACGTCCGCCAGGGCGATGCCCGCCTGGAGCAGCGGCACCGCGTCGGCTCCCCCCGCAAGACGCGCACGGAGATACCGCTCCAGATCCGCGAGTTCCCGCATCGCACCGTCCTCCAGGGCGAGGAAGGCGGTGAGATCCCCCGGCCATTCGTCGCGGAAGGAGGGCCTGTCCAGCCAGGCGGGTCCCGTGGAGCTGATGGAAGCCTTGATGCGCCGGACGAGTTCCGCCGGACTATAGACCCTCGTCTCGCCGGAAGCGGATCCTTCCACGACGAATCCCCAGGATTCCCGGCCTTGGCATTCATACGTCGTCAGTTTCATGTTGCGCTTTCTTTCAAAAGTGCGGCCGCCCGAAGGCGGCCGCTGTGTTTGGGGGGAAGGGGCCGTTATTTTTTCATGCCGGCCAGGAATCTGTCGTACGCGGCCTAGCAGAGCGCATTGTAGCGGTCCAGCTTCATCGTCTTCATCTGCTGGAGGAAGGCGTCCCATTCGGCGTCGATCTTGCCGCTCACGATCCACTCGGCTTCCTTGTTCTTCCAAAGGGCATCGAGGTCGGCGCGGAGGGTGTTCACTTCCTTGTTCTCCTCCGCCGTGAACTCGGGGCGGTTCCAGGACTCCTTGGCCTTGTACTGCTTGTAGTACCTGTTGTAGTTATCCGCCAGGTACGCCTCCGCGGCGCTCGGAATCCAGCGCTTGTCCAGGATGTCCGCGTCCAGAAGGCGGCCGGCCCAGCCTTCACCCCAGGCGTTCTGCTGGAACCAGGCCACGGGCTTGTCGGGATTCTTCGTCCACTTGCCGTCCTTCGCGACGACTCCCTCGCCGAGCACTCCGTACATGGCCTGCATGCTCCTGTCGAACTGGGCCACGTAGTCGAACCAGGCCATGGTGTACTCGGGGTTCTTGTTCTTCTTTGTCATGAAGTAGAAGTTCTTGATCGCGATGTAGCCCGGGTGCACCCACATGGAAGGCTCGTGCCCCGGAGCCTTCGGCGGCTCCATGGAGACGAACTGGTTGCGTCCGGGGGTCCCGGTGTAGCCTCGCTGGGCGATGATGAAGCCGTACAGGGCGCCGCCCGCGTTGTCCACCTTGGCGTCGAACTGGCTCACGCTCTGGGTGAAGGATTCCACGTCGATCAGCTTCTCGTTGTACAGGTCGTTCATGTACTTGATGAACTCCTTGAACTCGGGCTGCGTCGCGGAGTAGTCCACCTTGCCGTTACGGACGATCGGGCCGTCCTTGGTGGGAATCCCCCAGATGCCGTACAGGGCGCGCAGGTGCTGGGCGAAACCGTCCTTGGCCACGAAGCCGAACGGGATCTCGTCCTTCTTGCCATTGCCGTTGGGGTCCCTGTCGCGGAAGGCGATGAGGACCTGCTTCAGCTCCTCCGTGGTCGTGGGGACCTTGAGGCCCAGCTTATCCAGCCACGTCTTGTTGATCATGAAGTTCTGTTCCAGGTAGTTGGCCTCCACGCGCAGGAGCTGCGGCAGGGAGTACAGTTTCCCGTCGGGAGACTTGCAGTACGCAAGGGAGTCGGGATACTTGGCGAACACGGCGTCCAGGTTGGGCGTGTAGCCCTTGCCGAGGTATTGCAGGATGTCGGGCACGACGCCGGAGGCCGCGCTGGAAGTGATCAGGGAGCTCCAGAGGCCCGTGGAGAAGGCGAACTCCGGGTAATCCCCGGCAGCGAAGATGATGTTGACCTTGTCCTGGTTCTCGTAGATGGTCCACTCGATCTTGACGTTGGTTTCCTTCTCGAGCTGCTTCAGGTACGGCAGCATCGTGTTCGGGTCGGTGACCACGCCTCCGGCGGAGGCGCCCGCGCCGCCCTTGATCACGAGCTGCTTGGCAAGCGGGAAGGTACCGGCCTTGCCGTAGCCTCCGGGCGGCTCGGTCTTCTTCTCGCCCGAGCCGCCCGCATAGGCACCGACAAGGCAGACCGCCGACAGGACGACGGTCGCGATGCGCATCACTGTCTTTTTCATGAATCCCTCCTGTATTTTTCCTGAAAGCCCCCCACGGAGACTGTTCTCCCGCAATCAGCCCTTGACCGAGCCGATCATGACGCCCTTCACGAAGTACTTCTGCACAAAAGGATAGACGATCAGGAGCGGCGCCGCGGCCACCACGATCAGGGCGTATTTCATCAGGTCCGAAATCTGCCGCCTGCGGATCAGCTCCTCAGGGGAGATGCCGATGCTTGCATCGCCGCTCGCGATCTCGTTCATGATGATGATGCGCCGCAGGATCAGCTGCAGCGGATTCTTGGCCAGGTCCCGGATGAAGAGCATGGCGTGGAAGAAGGCGTTCCAGTTCTGTACGACATTGAACAGGGCCACGATGGAGACCAGCGCCCCGGAAACGGGCAGCACGATGCGCAGGAAGAAGCGCGCGTTGGTGCACCCGTCCAGTTGGGCCGACTCCCAGAGTTCCCCCGGGATGGTGGAAGCGAAGAACGTCCTCGCGACGATGATGTTGAACACGTTCACCGCATTGGGAAGGATGAGGGACCAGACGGAGTCGATGAGTCCCAGCCTGCGGATGACCACGAAGAAGGGGATGATGCCGCCGGAAAAATACATGGTGACCACGAAGTAGAGCATGAACAGGCGGCCGCCGCGGAAGTCGCGGCGGGACAGGGCATAGGCGGCGGGCAGGGTCAGGATCAGGCTGATCACAGTCTGTCCCGCGGCGTAGAACAGGGAGTTCAGGTAGCCGCGCATGATGCTGCGGTCCTGGAAGACGAACTTGTACGCCTCGAAGTTGATGCCGCGGGGATACAGGGTGATCTCCCCGCCGCTGACGAGTGTCGAATCGCTCACCGAGGCGATCAGGACGTAATAGAGGGGATAGACGGCTATCAGCAGGGCCAGCACGAGGATGACGTTGAAAACCGCGTCGTAAAGCCTGTCCTGTACGCTCCTTCGGCTTACCATAGGGAAACCCCGCTCACCTTTTTGGCGATCGAATTGGCCGTGACCAGGATGAGGAAATCCACGCCGGCCTGGATCAGGCCGACGGCGGTGGCGTAGTCGTACTGCCCGTTCAGGATCCCCGATTTGTAGACGTAGGTGGAGATGACCTCCATGGTGCTCAGGGTGAGGTCGTTCTGCATCAGGAGGATCTTTTCGAATCCCATACTCAGCATCTGGCCCACGCGCAGCAGGAACAGGATGAGGACTGTGGAGGAGATCCAGGGCAGGTCCACATGCCAGATGATCTGGAACCGGTTGGCGCCGTCGCAGTAGGCCGCCTCCCGGGAGGAGAGGTCCACCGTGCTCAACGCCGCCAGGTAGATGATGGCATTGTAGCCGGCCGTCTGCCAGAGGTCGGACAGCACGTAGAGCGTCGGTCCCCAGGCCGGCTCCGCGAAGAAGTTGACGGGCGCTTGGCCGAGAAGCTTGATGAAGGTATTCACCACCCCGTTCCTGGGACTCAGGAAGACCAGCAGCATGCTCACCACCACGACCGAGGAGATGAAGTAGGGAGCGTAGGTGGCCATCTGGACCGTCTTCTTGAACCATTCGTTCGTCACGGAGTTCAAAAGGAGCGCGAGGATGATGGGAACCGGGAAGAGCACAAGCCCGTAGAGGGAGATGAAGACCGTGTTCCGCAGCAGGTTCCAGAAGAAGGCCGAGTGCACGAAGCGGAGGAAGTGCGCGAAATTGTTCCAGAGGGGGGCGGAGAGCTCCGGGTCCAGGGTGAATCCGTCAGTGAAGGCGATGCGGATGCCGTAGATGGGCAGGTATTTGAAAATGAAGATATGGGCAACGGCCGGAAGGATGAAAAGGTAGAGCTGCCAGTTCCTGAAGATGGAGTGGGACAGCGAGACTCCGGACCCCCGGACAGGTTTGGACCCATCATGGCGCTTGACCACGGAGGGAAACGACCGTCCGCCTCCGAGGAAACCGGATTGCCCTGCCTTCATCAGGCCGAGTATGGTAAACCGATCCCTCGACCCGCAAGCTACGAAAGTACTTTTATTTGTTCCGTCCGGGACGTACCTGCGTACTGGTACCCGTTTCTTCCGTCCCGCACGGACGGCGTCAAGGGAATCCGGAGTCCAGCGGACGCCGCGATTGCGCACGGACCGCAGGAACACGGCCCGGTAACGGTACGGACAACGTACTTTCGTACCTTGGAGACGGCAAGGTACCTGGATTATCATCCGCCAACTGACAAGGAGGAAGCAATGGCATCGACTGGAATCCATGGAGGCGTCCTGCCGGCCCTGGTGACGCCCTTTGACGCGAAGGGAGACGTGGACATCGGGGTGATGGAACGGATGGTGGCCTATCACCTGGACAAGAAGGTGGACGGCTTCTACGTGTGCGGGAGCACCGGCCAGGGACTCTACATGACGGTCGCGGAGAGGAAAGCGACGGCCACCGCCGTCATCCGCGCGGCCGGGGGCAAGGCGCCCGTCATCGTGCAGGTCGGCGCTGATTGCCTGAAGGACGCATGCGAGCTGGCGCAGGACGCCTCCCGCATCGGGGCGGCCGGCATCAGCAGCGTCATCCCGCCGGCCTACGGGGATCTTCCCGGCATCCGGGGCTATTTCTACGCGGTCGCGGAGGCCGCCCCAAAACTGCCCCTGTTCCCCTACTTCCGCGGAGGCAGCCTCCAGCCCCTGGCCGTCATGAAGGAACTGGCCGACATCCCGACCCTCGGGGGGACAAAGTACACCGGGCCGAACATGTTCGAGCTGTCCAAGATAGCGGGAAGCGGCCGTTCCCCCTGGACGGTATTCGCCGGCATGGACGAACAGTGCATCTTCGCGGCCATGTCGGGCGCCCATGGAAACATCGGCTCCTCGGTCAATGTGATCCCCGGCGTCTACAAGGCGATCTGGCAGGCGGTAAAGGCCGGAGAGCACCTGAAGGCGATGGAGCTGCAGCGTCAGGCCAACAGGATCATCGTGACCCTCGCCGGCTACGGGTACAGCGGCGCGCTGCGCGAAGCCCTGGGGATCCTCGGCTTCCCATGCGGGACGCTGCGCCAGCCGGAACAGCCGGTGGACCCGAAGCGGATCGCGGACCTCAGGAAGGACCTGGAAGCCGGCGAGTTCCGAAAACTCGCCGCGCTGTAAGGGAAGGACGAATCCTTCAATGCAGGGACTGGTTTTCAACGTCCAACGTTTCTCGATCCATGACGGACCGGGAATCCGCACGACCTTCTTCCTGAAAGGCTGTCCGCTGCGCTGCTTCTGGTGCCACAACCCGGAGGGGGTGGAGCGGCGGCCGCAGGTCCAGTTCTTCCATGATCTCTGCATCGGTTGCGGCGAATGCCTGAAGGCGTGCCCCAACCGGGCGCATGGGATGGCGGGAGGCCGGCATGAACTGGACCGGTCGGCCTGCACCGCCTGCGGCCGCTGCATCGCCTCCTGTCCCGCCCGGGCCCTCGTGATGGCGGGCCGCCCCATGGAGGCCGCGCAGGCGGAGGAGGAAGCGCTGCGGGACGCACCCTTCTTCCGGTCCTCAGGCGGCGGGGTGACGCTGTCAGGCGGTGAGCCGCTGCTGCAGAAGGAGTTCTGCGGCGCGCTGCTCGCCCGCTGCCGCGAGGCGGGCGTTCATACGGCAGTGGAAACGGCTGGCCTCTATCCCTGGACGACCCTGGAGGATATGCTTCCCGTCACGGACCTGCTCCTGATGGACATCAAGCACATGGACCCCGGAAAGCACAAATGGGCCACAGGCGCCGAGAATGCGGTCATCCTGGAAAACGCGCGGCGCGCGGCCCGGACCGGGGTGCCCATGGTGCTCCGGGTGCCCGTGATTCCCACGGTCAACGACACCGTGGAAGAGGTGGAGGCGATCCGGGATTTCGTCAGGACGATGCGTGACGGCGGTCCACGCGGCGCATCCGTTTCCCTGGAGCTGCTGGGCTTCCATCCGCTTGCCCTGGACAAATATGAAAGCCTTGGCATGGACAATCCATCCGCCCGCCTTTCCCCGATCGGCGGCGAGAGGATGGAGGAGCTGCGCGCGGCGGCGCGGCTGGACGGCTGAGCGAGGAGACATCAATGGCAACGGCAACCGGATACGCACGCACCGATACCATAAAACGCATCGAGGCGCTGCGTCGGACCAAGATGGCGCAGACGGCGGAGAAACAGGCCGTCCTAGGCGCCATGGATCACGACGATTGGGCCCTGGTACTCCCCCCCGAGGAGACGCGCCTGGTGATCAAAGCCAGGGGATCCTCGGGAATCGTGAACACCGACGTGGTCCTGAAGGGATACCAGCCGGAGGTGAACCACCCGAGCGGCGGATTCTTCGGCGCCGCGGCGGTCGGCAGGAGCTATCGGAAGCTCCTGGCGATGCACCCCGTGTACGTCGATCCCGACAGCTCCCTGGCCGGGGCGTACATGTTCAACTTCGCCTCCTACAGGAATCCCCATTGGAACCCCGACTTCGATTCTGGCCACCTGAAGGAGGTCCAGGAGCGTTATCAGCTGGTCACGGGAATCGGCGGCATGCAGCATTTCTGCCAGGACTTCTCCATCGGCCTTGAACTGGGCTGGAAGGGGCTCCTGGAGAAGACGCGCCGCTTCGCGCAGCGCAACGGCGGCGGTGAGTTCTACGAGGGCCTGGAACAGGTGATCCTGGGCATGCAGGACTGGATCCGGCGGACCGCGGAGGAAGCGGCGCGGATGGCGGAGGCCGAGCCGGATCCGGGGAAGCGGGAGGCGCTGGAGCAGACGGCGCGCAGCAACGCGCGCCTCGTCGACGATCCTCCCGGGACCTTCCGCGACGCCTGCCAGTGGATGCTGTGGTACCTCATGGCGGCGCGCATGTATAATGGAAGCGGCGCGCTGGGAAGGCTGGACCTGCTGCTCCTGCCGTACTACGAGCGCGACGTCGCCGCCGGAAGGCTGGACGACGAGGAGGCGGTTTTCCACATCGCCTGCATGCTCCTGCGGGACACATCCTACATCCAGCTGGGCGGCATCGACGAGGCGGGGGCCGACGACACCAACCACGTGTCCTTCCTGGTGCTGGAGGCGGCGGACCGCCTGCGCATCCCGGCAAACATCGGCGTGGCGGTGGGGGAACGCGTGGATCCGGCGCTCCTGCACCGCGCGGTCGGCATGATGCTGGCCAACCGCAATGGAGTGCCGAAGTTCCTGGGCATCGACCAGACGGCCAGGGGATTCGCCCGAAACGGCCATCCCCTCGGCCTGGGCTACCAGCGGATCTACTCGGGCTGCCACTGGAGCACCATCCCCGGCAGGGAATACGGGCTGAACGACATCCTCAAGGTCAACCTCGCGGTGGTCCTCGACGTCGCCCTGCGCGAGATGCTGGAGCGGGATCCCGCCCCCGACATGGAGAGGCTCTGGACGCGTTTCGGGGAACACCTGCGCCGCGCCGTGGACACCCTGGCACTCGGACTGGACTTCCACATGAAGCACATGGCGCGCGTGTTTCCGGAGCTCGTGCTGGACCTGCTGTGCACGGGGCCTTTGGAGAAGGGCCGCGACGCGACGGAGGGAAGCCTGGAGTTCTACTACGTCGGGATCGACGGCGCCGCGCTGGGAACTGTCGCCGACAGCCTGGCCGCGCTGGAACAGCGCGTCGCCGTCGAGGGCCGTTACACGTGGGAGCAGGTCCTCGGGTTCCTGGACTCCGACTGGGCGGGGCCCGGGGGGGAGAAGGCGCGTCTCATGATGAGGAACTCGCCCCGCTACGGAGGCGGCGGGTCCATCGCGGACCGGTGGGCGCAGCGGGTGTCGCGCCTTTTCACGGACACCGTGAAGGAGAAGCCGACGCCAGACGGCTTCCACATGCTGCCCGGCCTCTTTTCCTGGGCCCTCGTCTTCGATATGGGAAGGAGGCTCGGGGCGACCCCCAATGGCCGCCATGCGGGGGAGCCCATCTCCCAGGGGGCCAATCCCCACCCGGGATTCCGGGCGGACGCGGCCGCGACCGCCCTGGCGGAGGCCGTCGCCCTCGTGCAGCCCGGCTACGGCAACACGGCCCCCCTGCAGCTCGACCTGGACCCGGGCCTCGCCGGGGATGCCGACGCGGCCCTCATCGTGGAAAGCCTGGTACGGACCCACTTCGCCATGGGCGGGACGCAGATCAACATGAACGTCCTCGATGCCGCCAAGGTGCTGGAAGCCAGCAGGGATCCGCGGAAGCATCCGGATCTCGTGGTGCGGGTGACGGGATTCAGCGCCTACTTCGCAAGCCTTTCCCCGGAGCTGCGCCGGTTCGTCGTCGACAGGATCGTCAAGGAGAGCGCATAGGACATGGAAACCATCCAGGACACAAGGCGGATCCCGGTCAGGGGCCGCTACGACGTCATCGTCGCGGGCGGCGGCGTGGCCGGGGTGTCGGCCGCCCTGGCGGCCGCGAGGGAAGGCTCCAGGACGCTCCTGATCGAAAAGAGCGTCCAGCTGGGCGGACTCGGCACCTTGGGCCTCATCAGCTGGTACGAACCGCTTTGCGACGGCCGGGGAAGGAAGATGATCGGCGGGATCGCCGAGGAGCTCCTGCGCCTGGCCATCCGTTTCGGTCCGGACAGCCTTCCCGGGGAATGGAGGGATGGAGAGCCGAAGAGCCCGCCCGGACGCCGCTACTCCACCCACTTCTCGCCCACCATGTTCGCCATGGCCCTCGACCAGGCCGTGGCCCAATGCGGCGCGAAGATCCTGCTGGACACCCTGGTCACCTGCCCCGTCATGGAAGGCGGCCATTGCTCCGGACTGATCGTGGAGGACAAGGAAGGCCGCGGCTTCTTCGGCGCCAAGGCGCTCGTCGACGCCACGGGCGATGCGGACGTCTTCCACCGCGCGGGCGCCCCCTGCGTCGAGGGAAGGAACTTCCTGACCTTCGTCGCGCACGCCGCCTCCACGGAACTGGCCGCGCGCGCCGCGGAAGAAAAAAACATCCTCCGCATCAGGAAGTGGGAGCACGTGGGTTCCGACCTGTTCGGAAACGGGCATCCCGAGGGGATGAAGCTCTTCAGCGGAGTCACGGGGGAGGAGGTCACCGAGTTCGTCCTCACGGGCCGCAGGATGCTCTTCGAAAAGGTGAGGAACAACGGCAGGTTCCTGTATGACCCGATCGCGCTGCCGAACATGGCGCAGCTGCGCACCACCAGGCACATCCGCGGCGGCTATGAACTGTCGGCGGACGACCTGGCGAAGCGGCACGAGGATTCCATCGGCGCCATCGGCGATTTCCGCAGACCCGGGGACCGCTACGAGGTCCCCTACCGCTGCCTCTGGAGTCCCGGGTTCGACAACCTGCTCGCCGCGGGGCGCATCGTTTCCGCCAGCGGGGACGGATGGGAGGTGACCCGCGTCATCCCCGCGGCGGCCCTCACGGGCCAGGCCGCCGGCACGGCCGCCGCACTCTGCGTGCAGCGGTCCTGCGGCCCGGAGCGCGTCGAGGTCCCCTCGCTGCAGCGGGCGCTGGAACGCGGCGGCGTGACGCTGCACATCTAGGATCTCCTACACCAGCCCGGCCATGAGGCGCATGAGCTGCGCCCGCTTCGTGACGCCCATCTTGGAATAGATGACGTGGATGTGGTTCTTCACCGTATGCTCCGCGATGTGGAGTTTCTCCGAGATCTGCCGGTTGTCGTAGGCCATGTAGAGGAGCTTGAGGATCTGCAGCTCACGGGCCGTGAGCGTGCCCATGAGGCGCTCCGTCTCCGCGTCGCTGCGCCGCGCCGCGGGCTGCGGGGCCGCGGCGGGCTTCTGGAGGATCTTCTGCATGACGTCGGGGGAGACCAGCATGGACCCCCCGTGGACGGCGCGGATCGAGCAGAACAGCTCCTCCGGGGGGATGTTCTTCAACAGATAGCCGCTCACCCCGTATTCCAGGGCCTGGTAGACGTAGACGTCGTCGTCGAACGTGGTGAGCATGATGATCTTCACCTCGGGGAAGGAGGCCCGCATCCGCTTGGCGGTCTCCACGCCGTCCAGCACCGGCATGCGCACGTCCAAAAGCACGATGTGCGGCCTCCTGCTGCGGACCAGTTCCAGGGCCTGGGAGCCGTCAAAGGCGATGTCGACGACTTCCATGTCCTTGGTCTTGGATTCCAGGACGATGCGCAGGTTCTCCACGAAGAGCTTCTGGTCGTCCACCAGCAGGATCCTGATCTTTTCCATACGTCCCTATTCCTTGAGCGGCAGCGCCGCGCGGATCTCGAAGCCGGTGGCGTCGGTCCGGTAGGACAGCGTCCCCCCGAGGGGCCCCAGCCTCTCCCGCATCCCCGTCATGCCGAGGCCTTCGCGGACCACGGCGGCGCCCGGTCCATTGTCGCTCACCGCCACATGGAGCGTGCCCTCGTGATCCTGGAAGGTCACCCGGATCCTGTCGGCGTGGCCGTGCTTGATGGCGTTCATCAGCGCCTCGCGCACGAAGTGGAAGACCGCGGCGTCGGTTTCCCCGTCCCATTCGTTGGGGGCATTGCCGAAGTCGGCCCGGACGTCCGCCTGGGAGGCGGCCTTGAAGACCGAGATCAGCCTGTGGACGGCCCGCAGGCCCCTTGGTGCCGAATCTCCCGGATCCCGAAGCGCATAGAGGACCGTGCGGACCTCCGTGAGTCCGTCGAGGGCCTGCCGGCGCGTGAGCCCCAAAATCTCCTTGGCTTTCGTGGGTTCGCTATCCAGGGTCACGGCTCCGGCCTCCATCATCATGGCGATGTTGGTCAGCGCATAGCCGAGGGCGTCATGGAGCTCGCGGGTCAGCCTGTGCCGCTCGTCCCGCATCGAGGCCTCCCTGGCGGAGAGGGCCAGGGCCTGGTAGTTGAGGTTCATGTCGCTCAGTTCCGACACGGCCTTTTCCAGCTTCTCCTTCTCCGCGCTGAGGCGCGTCAGGGAGGCGCGATAGATGGAAAGCAGCACGGCCATGACGGAGGCCGCCGCCGTCACGGCGGCCGTCAGGATGAGGGCCGGCAGGATCCTGGATGGGGTGGATAACGGCAGTGAGTCAGCCGTCTGGAGGATGCAGGAGAGGACGGGCAGGGCGGCCAGGAACACCGTGGCGACGCCGGGCCGTTCGTAGAGGGCGATTTCCAGCATCGACGGCAGCAGCATCGGCAGGACCTCGGGAAAGCGCGGACCCAGGCCCTTGGCGAGGGCTGCCATGCACAGGATCTTCAGGACGAGCAGCAGGCGGAACGTGATGAGGGACGGGGAGAGGAACATGAACAGCGAACAGACGGTGGACAGTACCGCGAAAAAGACGAAAATTTCCGGGAAACCCGGGTAAGGCCGCGGCGGGGGGCCCAGGATCTGCATGAGGATCGCGGCCGCGTGCGCCAGAAGGGCCAGGAACAGGAGAAGGAGGGAGATCGGTTGCGCGCGCCTTTGCATTCTGTTCCAAGATCCTATCATGCGTCCACGGGGCGTTCCATAGCGGGAGCGCTCCCGCGGAGTAGGTAGAAAAGTTACGCCGCGGGAGTGAGAATCCCCTTGAAATCCGCTTCGAATCTGTGGCTGGTCAACGAGCAGCGGATCTGGACCATCCCATCAGCACCCC
>Ga0153915_10001005_pt1 | contig 26016 bp, 28 predicted proteins | sample Opewatmetagenome_2_FD_107003 | JGI IMG/M metagenome (GOLD analysis project Ga0153915, IMG submission 107003) | Freshwater wetland microbial communities from Ohio, USA - Open water 3 Core 3 Depth 3 metaG | ecosystem: Environmental > Aquatic > Freshwater > Wetlands | place: USA: Ohio, Lake Erie...
ATATATCCAGGAATTTTGCGAGCTTTATAAGGATAAGGATATCGACCTGAATAAAACAAAGGAACTTTTTAACGATACGCTTTACGTCGCGGCGATGATGACGCGTAATGGCTTAGTTGACGGCCTGGTTGCCGGAGCAAGCCATACAACTCCGGATATGGCGCGCGCCTCTATCCGTTGCATCGGCATAGACCAGCGTTTCACTATCGCCTCCAGTTGTTTTATCATGGAGGTGCCTAATTGTGCTTACGGCGATTCCGGGACTTTTATCTTCGCTGATTGCGGGATCATTCCCGATCCTAACGCCAGGCAGTTATCTTGTATAGCCATCGCCGCTTCGGAGCTGGCCGGCAAGGTATTGAACATCACGCCGAAAGTCGCTTTCATAAGTTATTCTACCAAAGGTTCAGCGAAAACAAGGTCCGCGGAGAAGATCATGCAGGCGCTGGCGGCGGTAAAAGAATCCACGCCGGGTTTACTTATTGACGGCGAGATGCAGGTTGACGCGGCGATCGTGGCGGAAGTAGCAAAGATCAAAGCTCCAGACAGCCCGTTGGCAGGCAAGGCGAATGTATTGATATTTCCTAACCTGGAAGCTGGAAATATAGGTTATAAACTTACACAGAGGCTCTCTGGCGCCCGGGCGCTTGGCCCGTTATTCCTGGGATTGAATAAGCCTGCCAGCGACCTTTCGCGTGGTTGTTTTGTGGAGGATATCGTGGATTGCGTGGCGGTTACGGCGATCCGCGCCCAATAAGATGATAAAAATACTTGTGATTAACAGTGGAAGCTCATCAATAAAATATAAATTTTTCCATATGCCTTCGGAAACAGTGGTTTCTAAAGGCACGATCGAACATATTGGAGAAGAAGGCTCACCCGTTAAAAACCATTACGTGGGTTTGAAGGCGATCCTTGAGCGAGTAGATGGGGTTAATGCTGTAGGCCATAGAGTGGTTCACGGCGCGGAGAAATTCAAACAACCTGTTTTAGTTAACGCGGAAGTGATCAAGGGAATAAAGAAATGTTCCAGTATCGCGCCTTTACATAACCCGGCTAACCTCTCCGGTATACTTGCTTGCGCTAAACTTCTTAGCGGCGTAAGGCAGGTAGCGGTTTTTGATACTGCTTTTCACCAGAGCATACCGGATTACGCTTATATTTACGGCCTGCCTTATGAGTATTACCAGAAATTCGGGATAAGAAAATACGGTTTTCACGGCACAAGCCACCAGTATGTCGCGCACGAAGCAGCAAAGCTGCTTAAGAAACCCTTAAGCAAACTTAAGCTGATCACCTGCCATTTAGGGAACGGCTGCAGTATTACCGCCATAGATAAGGGTAAATCCGTGGATACGAGTATGGGCTTTACCCCGCTGGAAGGTTTGGTAATGGGCACTCGCTGCGGCGATGTTGACCCGGCGTTGATTACGCATATTATGCGTAAAAGGAATCTTGACCCGAAATCCATGGAAAGAATGCTGAATAAAGAAAGCGGCCTTAAGGGTATTTCCGGAATAAGCAATGATATGCGTGTTTTGGAAGAGAGGGCCAACGCTGGTTCGGCACGCGCGCGTTTAGCCCGCGATATTTTCGCTTACCGGATCAGGAAATACATCGGCGCCTATATGACGGTAATGAGCGGGCTTGACGCTTTAGTCTTTACCGCGGGTATTGGCGAGAATCAAGCTTCCGTGCGGGATAAAGTATGCAAGGGGCTTTTTAGCTGCTTGGGGAAAAAACCCAAGATACTGGTAATTCCCACAAATGAAGAGTTAATGATCGCGCGGCAGACTTATGCGCTGATTAAGGAGAAGTAAAATGTTGAAAACTTTTTTAAACGCGAAGATCCACAAGGCCACTGTCACAGAAGCAAACCTTTATTATGAAGGCAGTATTACTATTGACGCTAAACTGATCAAAGCAGCTGGTATATCGGAATATGAAAAGGTTGAGGTGCTCAACCTGAATAATGGTTTACGCCTGGAGACTTATGTTATATCCGGTAAAGCCGGCTCCGGGGTAGTCTGCCTTAACGGTCCCGCCGCGCGCGCAGCCTGCCCGGGAGACCATGTGATCATCTTGTCTTATGTTTTATTGGATGAAAAGGACGCTAAAAAGAACCGCCCGAAAGTGATAAAATTAGATGCAAAAAACCGCATTAAAAATTAGAGTTTACGGCGATAGCGTCTTAAGGCGCAAGGCCGCTTTAGTAAAGAGCGTTACAGCAGATTGCCAGGAAACTTTAAGCCGCATGGCTGTCACTATGTATGAAGGCGCCGGCGTTGGCCTGGCTGCCCCGCAGGTAGGCATCAGCCAGCAGCTGATCGTTGTGGATATTGGAACAGGTTTATACAAACTGGTAAACCCGCGGATCATCAAAAGGCAGGGTACGCAGGTGACCCAGGAAGGCTGCCTGAGCGTGCCGGGGATCTGTATCAATGTGAAAAGAGCCAGAAAGGTCTGGCTGAAAGCGCTTGACGCAGATGGTAAATTTGTGGATATCCAGGCAGAAGACCTATTGGCCTGTGTTTTTCAGCATGAGATCGACCATTTAAAAGGCAAAATGATCGTGGATTACGCAAAAGTTTTTGACAAGCTGAAGATCAAAAATAAACTGGCGGCTTTGGAAAGAAAAGCCAAGGAAAATCCAGATACTGAATCCATCCAGAAACAATGTAAGTTGAAAATATAAGAAAGAACTTATCATGCATGATCTGATCATAATCGGAGCAGGGCCCGCAGGGTTAACCGCCGCGATCTATGCCGGTAGAAGCCTTTTGAATACGCTTTTAATTGAGAAAATGGCTGTTGGCGGCAGGATACTGATGAGTGAGACGATTGAAAATTATCCCGGTTTTCCGGAAGGGATATTGACCAGTGATCTTATTTCGCGTATGCAGGCGCAGGTTAACAGCCTGGGCGTGAAAATTGAAAACGATGAAGTGGTGGATATCGACTGTCAGCTTAAAACAGTTAAGACATCATCCGGAGAGCATAGCGCTAAAGCGATCATAATTGCTTGCGGCTCGCGGCCGCGTAAATTACTTGTTCCCGGAGAAGAAAAATATACCGGCAGAGGGGTTTCTTATTGCGCAACCTGCGACGCTCCTTTTTACAAAGGTAAGACCGTAACTATAGTCGGAGGCGGTAATGCCGTTGCCGAGGAGGCGTTGTATCTGGCGCGTTTTGCGACAAGCGTGAATATAATCCATCGCCGCCAGGATCTGCGCGCTTCAGGAATATTGCAGCAAAGGCTGCGCAGCGAACCTAAGGTCAAGTTTATCTTAAACAGCGTGGTTACAGAGATCATCGGCAACCAAAAGGTATCGGCGGTAAAGGTCAAGGATGTAGTAAACGGCGGAGAGAAAGAAGTTGTTTGTGATGGAGTATTTATTTATATCGGTTATGAGCCGGAGACGGCTTTTTTAAAAGGTAAGCTGCAGTTAGATGACTCAGGGTTGATAATTGCTCAGGAGGATTTAAGCACATCGGTCCCGGGTGTTTTTGTCTGCGGCGATTGCCGCAAGAAAACGCTTTATCAGGTGATCAACGCCTGCGGAGATGGAGCGATCGCGGCGGATTCCGCATACAAATATATCGTTAAATAAGGAAAAATAAATGGGCAAATATCCTACGACTAACAAAAAATTGATTGATTGGGTTAATAAAATGGCCAAGCTTTGCCAGCCGGATTCTATTGTCTGGATCGATGGATCTGAGGCGCAGAAGAGAAAGCTGGAGGATGATTCGGTTGCTGCCAGTGAATTGACCCGCTTGAACAAAGAGAAGCTTCCCGGATGTTTCCTGCACCGTACCGCGCAAGATGATGTTTCGCGCACAGAGCATCTTACTTTTATCTGCACTAAAAGAAAACACGACGCGGGGCCGAACAATAACTGGATGTCGCCGTCCGCCGCCTATCATAAAGCCGGCGCGTATTTTAAAGGTTCGATGAAATCAAGGACGATGTACGTTGTCCCTTTCTCTATGGGCCCGGTAGGCTCGCGTTTCAGCAAGATCGGGGTAGAATTGACAGATTCGCGTTATGTTGTCTTAAACATGTCAATTATGACGCGCGTAGGGGATGCGGTTTTAAGGCAACTTGAGAAGGACAATGATTTTACCAAATGCCTGCACTCTAAGGCGGATCTGGATATAAATAAAAGACTGATCCTGCATTTTCCCGAGGACAATACTATCTGGAGCGTGGGTTCCGGTTATGGCGGCAATGTTTTGTTAGGCAAGAAATGCCTTTCATTGCGTATTGCCAGCTATGTGGCAAGAAAAGAAAAATGGATGGCAGAACATATGCTGATCATGGGCATAGAGGAGCCGAACGGCCACATTGAGTACATCGCCGCGGCTTTTCCCAGCGCTTGCGGAAAAACAAACCTGGCGATGCTTTTGCCTCCGGAAGGATTAAAAAGGAAAGGTTACCGTATTTGGACAGTCGGCGATGATATCGCCTGGATGCGCGTTGATTCCGACGGTTCGCTCTGGGCGGTCAATCCGGAGACCGGATTCTTCGGTGTCGCCCCGGGGACGAATTCAAAGACCAATCCGAATATGGTAGAAACTATCCGGAAGAATACGATATTTACGAATGTTTTGCTTAAGCCTGATGGCACGGTCTGGTGGGAGGGCGCTGATGGCGAGGTGCCTGCTTCCGGGATCGACTGGAAAGGTAATCCCTGGAAACCGAATACGCTTGATGCCGCAGGAAGCGTGATTAAAGGCGCGCACGCCAATAGCAGGTTTACCGTCCCGATCACTAATTGCCCGACGGCGTCATTTCGCCTTGAGCAGCATCACGGCGTGCCTATTTCGGCGATCGTCTTTGGGGGCAGGAGGGAACATGTTTCCCCTTTAGTTTATGAATCTTTTAACTGGCAGCATGGAGTGTTTGTAGGCGCGACGATGGGTTCGGAACTGACCGCAGCCCAGGTGGGCAAACTCGGCCAGGTCCGGCGTGACCCCATGGCCATGCTTCCGTTCTGCGGGTACAATATGGCGGATTATTTCAGGCACTGGTTGAATATGGGCAGTCTTATGCATAAACCGCCTAAAGTATTTCATGTTAACTGGTTTCGCGTGGATAAGTCGGGGAAGTTCCTCTGGCCGGGTTTCAGGGAAAACCTGCGCGTCCTGGAATGGATACTTGCCCGCTGCGATAACCGGGTAAACGCCGTAAAAACACCTATTGGTTATTTGCCTTATGCTTTTGATATTGATATGACCGGTATCAAACTTCCTGAAGGCGCGATGAATGAACTATTAAAGGTAGACAGGGATGATTGGATCGAAGAGCTTAAGGGGATCAAGAAGTTCTTCCGGGATTTTGGCAGGGACTTGCCCGGGCAGATGTGGTTTGAGTATGAAGAATTATTAAAAAGGTTGAAAGCGAATGAGTGAGCAGGTACTTTTAAATACGGATCTTAAAAACTTAAAATTATTCCGTAGGGGCAAGGTCAGGGATGTCTATGATCTGGCGGATAAGCTGTTGATCGTTTCTACTGACCGGGTTTCCTGTTTTGATGTTGTATTACCCTGCGGCATCCCCTATAAGGGAAAAGTGCTCACGAGCATTTCTTTATTCTGGTTTGATTTTATCAAAAGTATCATAGCGCACCATTTTATTACCGCTGACCTGAATAACTATCCGCCGGAGACAAAGCAATATGCAGAACAGCTTAATGGCCGTTCCATGCTTGTATTGAAAAGCAAAGCTTTACCGGTGGAATGCGTTGTGCGCGGTTATTTATCCGGCTCCGGCTGGAAAGAATACCAGAAAAGCGGTTCGATCTGCGGGATCGCTTTACCCAAGGGGCTCAAAGAATCCGATAAGCTGCCGGAGGTGATTTTCACTCCCACGACTAAGGCGGATGTCGGCCACGACCAGAATGTTGACCAGCGTTACGTAGAAGGCCTGCTGGGTAAAGAAGTGGCGGATAAGATCAGAGAAAAAAGCGTAGAGGTTTACAAAAAAGCAAGCGCCTACGCTTTGGGGAAAGGCATTATTATCGCCGATACTAAGTTTGAGTTCGGCCTGCATAATGGCGAGGTGATTATTATTGATGAAGTGCTTACGCCGGATTCCTCGCGTTTCTGGCCGCTTGATACATATTCTCCCAGTAAAGGGCAGCCTAGTTTTGATAAACAGTTCGTGCGGGATTACTTAGAAAGCCTGGATTGGGATAAAACTCCTCCTGCGCCGGGCCTGCCGGAAGAGATCATCTCTAAAACAACTCAGAAGTACCTGGAAGCCTACCATAAACTTACAGGAAGGAAACTACCGTAAAATTGAAGAAAATCAAGAGCTTACTTTCTTTAATATTAAGGATCTCGGTCAGCGGGATACTTCTAGTTTTATTATTTAAACTTAACCATATCGATCTGCGCGGCCTGTTAAATGACGTAAAAGGCGCAAATAAGCTGTTTCTGTCCTTGGGATTTTTAGTTTTCCTGCTGACCTACTTTCTTGGTTTTTTACGCTGGCAGATGCTGCTTAAGGCAGCGGGTATAAATGCCTCGGCCAAAAAACTGATCACTTCTTTTTCCGGGGGTATTTTCTTCAGTATTTTCCTGCCTTCTACGATCGGCGGCGACATTGTCCGTACAGCGGACCTGGCGGAGCACACTAAAAAGGCCAAGGAGGTCATTGCCACGGTTTTTCTTGACCGGCTGAGCGGCTATATCGGCCTGGTGATCGTGATTATTCCAGCGTTTTTATTGGGTGGCCAGCTTGTGCAGGATAAATTCGTTTTTTTATCTTTGGCGGCGATCGTCGGGTTACTCCTTCTGGTATTATTGGTTTTATTCAATAGTTTTATTTATTCCAGGATAAGCTCGTTTCTTTCAGCCCCGGGCGCGGGCAGGATAAAAGATAAACTTAAGAGCCTGCACCACGAAATACATATTTTCCGCCATCGCAAGAAACTGATCCTGCATAACCTGATCTTGTCTTTTTTTATCCAGCTTATTTATCCTTTAAGCGTTTATTTTATCGGCCTTGCTTTGGGGATCCGGGTTAACCTTATTTATTATCTTATCTTTCTGCCGATCATCGGCGCGGTTACGTTATTACCTATCGCTATCGGCGGTTTAGGGCTTAGGGAATACCTTTTTGTGATCTATTTCGCTAAAGCGGCGGTGGCAAAGCAGCTGGCCGTGGCAATGTCGCTTTTATCTTTTTCTTTCATTGTGCTCTATGGGGCAATAGGAGGACTGATCTATGTCCTTACTGTACATCATCGACGCCTACAACATCATTAACCATCCGGTTTTTCAGCCCGAAAAGAACTCTCCTAATATCCAGCTTGCACTTTCTAATTTTATCCGGAAACGCAGGTTGACAGGCAGCTCAAAGAATAAGATTATCCTGGTTTTTGACGGTTATCCTCCTGGCGGCGAAAACTTCCCTCAGGACAACCAGGTTCTTTTTGTGTTTTCCAGGTTGATCAGCGCGGATGATAAGATCGAGAAACTTGTCGCTGAATCCGCGGACAGGAAGAATATCATAGTGGTTACTGATGACCGGCAGGTGCAATTTATGGCCAGGTCCATGCATGCGAATGTCTGCGCTGTCGCGCAATTCAGCGGCCAAAAGAAAACCGGGCGCTTACTCCAAAAACAAAGTGATGCTCTTGAAACAAAGGTTTCTTTTACTGACGCGCAGAAGATCGATGCTGAACTGAAAGAAAAATGGCTAAAGTAGATCAATCAAAGCAAAACTACATTAAATTCCTGGGCACAGCCGGCGCGCGTTTTGTGATGATCAGCCAGTTGCGCTCATCCGGTGGCTTGTGGCTTGATTGCGCCGGGACAAAAGTGCTTATTGACCCTGGCCCCGGCAGTATCGTGCGCTGCGCAAAAAGCAGGCCGAAACTTGACCCGGGTGAGTTGGACGCGATCATCCTGACGCACCGCCATCTTGACCACGCTAATGATATTAACGTGATGATCGAGGCAATGACAAAAGGGGGTTTTAAGAAAAAAGGGAAAGTCTTCTGCCCCGAAGACGCGGTAAATGATGACCCGATAATCCTTAAGTATGCGCTTAGTTTACCTGAAGAAATTTGCCTGATCCAGGAGAGCCGGCAATACCGCGTAAATGATTTTATTTTTACCACTTCCATGCGCCATCTTCATCCCTGCCAGACCTACGGTTTAAAATTCAACATTAATAATACAAGCGTCGGGCTGATCTCTGATACGGCTTATTTTGATAAGTTAGCGGAGTTTTATAAGACGGATATTTTGATTATTGCGGTAGTGCTTTTGGAAAAACGGCCGGGGATATATCATCTTTGCCTTGATCAGGCAGCCCAGATCATTAAAGAGGTATCCCCGAAAAAAGCCATCCTCACGCATTTCGGTATGAGCATGCTTAAAGCTAAACCGCATATAATAGCAGCCCAACTTTCCGAAAAACTTGGGTTGGAGGTGGTCGCGGCCACAGACGGTATGCAGGTGTCTTTAGGGCCAAATCTATCTTGACATAACCGCCTAAACATGGTAAATTAAATGCTGTTGTTCTTAAAAAAGGAGGGAGTATGAGTAGCTGGCAAGTTGTGTTGTTGGAACCTGCTAGGACTGTTCTTTCTCAGATCAGTCAGTTCGTGGTAAGCCTGTTACTGGTGATCGTTATCCTTATCATCGGTTGGCTGATTTCCAAAGTGATCAGGACAATTGTTACAAAAGCCCTGAAGTTAGTTAAACTGGATAGTATCAGTGAGCGCATTGAATTAGCCAAATTGCTTGAAAGAGGCGGCATAAGCCTTACCCTTTCCGATTTAATTGGCGCGCTTTGTTACTGGATCGGTATTTTAGTCACTTTTATGGTGGCGATCAATGCCGTAGGGTTAACGATTGCCGCGGAATTATTAAATAAAGTCGTGCTTTATATACCCAATATTATCGCCGCTATGTTCATCTTGATCCTGGGTATGTTTGCCGCTACTTTATTAAAGGGCATTGTTCAGACTGCCGCTAATAACGCTGGCCTTTCCCAGGGTAAAGTACTTAGCCAGATAGTTGAAGGGATCGTGCTTGCTTTTGTTATTTTCGTAGGGTTAGAACAGCTTAAGATCGGTATCAGCCTTACGGGTTTAACCCTGGCGATCATTCTCGGTTCTATAGGCCTAGGGTGCGCTTTGGCATTCGGCCTTGGCTGTAAGGATATTGCCGGCAAGTTTGTTTCGGAATTGATCGATAAATCAAAAAAGAAATAATGTATTTGGTTGTTGAATAGGATAAGCCCCGCATTTATTAAAAAGTGCGGGGCTTATTTTTTAAACAAGGTGAATTAATGAATATCCTTTCTCCATTTTCAAAAAAAGATGAAGTCTTGCCGCTTATTGATTCCGGCGCAGATGAACTCTACTGCGGTATAGTGCCTTACGGCTGGGAGGCAAAATACAGCGTATTTGACACATTGAACAGAAGAGAAGGGTATGGGGCTAATTTTTCTTCTTTTAAAGAATTAGCGCTGGCTATCCGCTCAGCACACAAAAGAAAAGTCCCTGTATTTATCGCAATGAACGGGTTGTATGCGGCCGGGCAGTATCGCTTGCTCAAGGAGATAATCCGCAGAATAAGTATTTCCGGAGCAGATGGTTTGATCATCGCCGATATAGGTTTATTGCTCAGTTTAAAAGAGTGGGGCTATCGCGGGCAGATCCATATGGGCACAGGCGGCACGACTTTTAACTCTCAGACAGCGTTGTTTTATAGAAAATTGGGCGCCTGCCGGATAATCCTGGACCGGCAATTGACGGTTAATGAGGTTAATGATATTGCCCAGCAGTCGCAAGACAAGGTTGCCCTTGAGGTTTTTATTTTGAATACACTTTGCGCCAATGTGGATGGGTTTTGTACCTTCTATCATGGTTTGCCTTTAGCGAATAGCCAGGTAAGCGCGCAGAGCCGTAAGGATGCCAAGATCAGGTTCTTCAAATTATACGATCCTGATTACCAGGGGCATGGCTGCAGCCTGGAATTTTCCAAACGTGTATTTAATGTTAACGGTAAGAAGATAAAAGGTAATTTTAGCGGGATCACCTCTTTGTACAAAAATGACTTTAAATCCTGCGGAGTTTGCGCGCTTTTTGATTTTAGTAAAATGAATATCAAGGCGCTAAAGATCGTAGAAAGAGGCGCAGCCTTAGAATCCAAAGTTCGGGATACCTGTTTTGTGAGGAAAGCTGTGGATATATTAAAGAAAAAAAAAGATATCCACCGCGATGATTTTATATCCACGATGCGGGAACTTTATTGCCAGACGTATAATTTCAAGGCTTGTTCAGGTTTTTCCTGTTATTATCCTTCAGTTTTTACCAAAAGGCGGGTAAGTAAATGATCGAGAAGGCCGTTTTTATCTCTAAACTAGAAGACTTAAAATATGTAACTAGAGGATTTAGCCGGTTGTACTTTGGCAATGAGTTCTGCGAAAGGCGACTGCCAAAATTAGCGGAGCTAAAAAAAGCGGCCGGGTATTGCCGCAAACACAAGCTTTTGTTCTCGCTGGTTACCCCTTATCTAACTGATAAAGGGTTAAAAAACCTGATAAAGCTGTTTGATTGGTTGAAAAATATCATGCCGAAAGCTGAAGTTATCGTTAATGATTATGGTGTATTAAGTTTGCTCCATCAAAGGTATTGTAATTTTACGCCTGTATTGGGCAGGTTATTGACTAAACAAAAACGCGACCCGCGCATAGCGGATTTGATCAACGCTCAGCCCGAAAAGCATACTTTTTTTAAAAGAGGCAATGAATATTTTATTGTGTTTTCCAAAAAAATACCGCAGGAGCTTAGCGGTTATTTCCGGGAGGCAAATGTGAATGTGCCTGTTATCCGCAGCTTCTTAAAGAAGTACCGCATTAACAGAGCGGAAGTTGATAACCTTTTGCAGGGGATCAAACTGGATATCCCCAAGAAGGATCTGTTCGTTTCTCTTTATTTTCCTTATGGATATATTACGACTACGCGTTTATGTTCAGCTGACCCGGCGCGCGAGGAGAAAAAGTTTTTCTGCAGGATATCTTCCTGCGATAATTCTTGCCTGCGCTATACGGAGGAATTAAAAAACAAGTTTATGCCTACGCTCTATAAGAAAGGCAACACCATTTTTTTTAAGAACGATCAGATCCTTTCCGCTAAAAAGCTTATTGCCGCAGGTATTAACAGGATCGTTTACCAGCCTCAAATCCCGCTCTAATCGTTAGATCCGGCCTAAAAAAATTATTTATTGACATAGCAGGTTAATATGATAATATTGTTATGAGCATATGTTCATAACCAGGAGGTTGTCGTGCGCCCAAAAAAGATCCGCTGGATCAAATGTAACCCGCGGGAAAGATGTTTTAAGCCTTTATGCAAGCCGTTAGATAAGCTTGATGATGTTTATCTGACGCTTGATGAATTTGAGGCTATCCGGCTTGCCTGTCTGGAAGGGATGAAGCATGTTGATGCCGCCAGGAAACTTAAGATCTCCCGGCCGACATTCTCCAGGATCATCGCCTGCGCTCATCAAAAGATAGCGGATGGCTTGGTAAATATTAAAGCGATCAGGATAGAAGGTGGTTGTTGCAAAATTAAAAGGAGGTAGGCATGGAAGAGAAAGCGCAGGTAAATAAGCCAAAGAAGGGGTTCTTCGGCAGGTTATTAGATAAGTTGGATAAGAAACTGGAAGAAAAAGCGAAATCCTGTTGTTGTAATAGCAAGGGTAAACAAGGAGGAGGTTCATGCTGCAGCTAGGCGTAAACTGGTTTTTATTCTCTCTTTGCGGGCTGGATCCGTTGGCAAGATGGGCTCAGGCATTGAGTTTCTTTGTCTATGATTCCCTGAAGATCCTGCTGCTTTTGTTTTTTTTGATCTCAGCGATCGGCTGCCTAAGGTCGTATTTGCCGACAGAGAAAGTAAAAAAGTGGCTTGCCGGGAAGAAAATATGGGCGAACCTGTTTGCCGCTATCTTTGGAGCGGTAACCCCGTTTTGCTCATGTTCCTCAATTCCTATATTTATCAGCTTTCTGGAAGCGGGTGTTCCTTTAGGGGTGACATTTTCATTTCTGATCACCTCGCCCATCGTCAATGAATACCTGGTGGTTTTAATGCTGGGTTTTTTTGGTTATAAGATCACTTTACTCTATGTGCTCAGTGGTATAACGATAGGGGTTGTCTGCGGGATGATCTTAGGAAAAATGAAACTGGCGAGGCATCTTGTTAAAGATCTAGTTAATCAGCTGGATCAGGATAATGCCAATTTTGTTTTTAAAGGTTTTAAAAGCCGCCTGTTGTTTGGCGTTAAAGAATCGTGGTCGATCATCGCTAAACTTTGGATATGGATCTTAGCAGGAGTAGGTTTAGGCGCGTTTATCCATAATTTTGTCCCGCAGGAATTTGTCCAAGGCGTGATCGGAAAGACAGGTTTTTTTAGCGTTCCTATCGCTACGATTATCGGTGTTCCTATGTATGGCAGTTGCGCGGCAATTGTGCCGATCGCCGTGGCTTTATTCCAGAAAGGTTTTCCTTTAGGAACAGCGTTAAGTTTTATGATGGCGGTTTCGGCGTTAAGCCTGCCTGAGGCGATTATGTTAAGAAGAGCGATGAATTTGAAGTTGATCGCCATATTTTTCGCGATAACTACTTTGGCGATCATTTTCACGGGTTATTTGTTTAATTACCTTCAAGGCATCTTTATTTAAAGAAACTTTAAAGTTATTGGCCGCTTTAGTTTTTGTAGATAAAAAATTCAAGATCAGGGGTAGGTTATTTAATCGAGGGTAATCTTGAAGAGATTAATTTTTATTATTTTGGTTATTTTTTCGGTTACCAGTGGAATTTCTTTAGTATTTGCCGAACAGGATATCTCTAAAGGCAAGGTTGTTGCTTATTATTTTCACGGTGATTTTCGTTGCCCGACTTGTCATAAACTGGAGCAATATTCAAAGGAAGCGATAGAAATTAATTTCAAAGATGAGATTACTTCCGGAAAGTTGGAGTTTAAGGCTGTAAACATAGAAGATAGAGGCAATGAACACTATGGCAAGGATTACCAGCTTTACACAAAAGCGCTTGTTTTGTCTTTGATTAAAGGCGACAAGCAAATAAAGTGGATTAATTTTGATAAGATTTGGGAGTATGTTGGTAATAAGCAGAGATTCATTGATTATGTAAAAAGCGGGGTTGCCGACTTTCTAAAGGAAGCTCAATGACAGAGGTATTTGTAGGTTTTGCATCCGCATTATGGCTGGGGATATTAACTTCAATAAGCCCGTGCCCTTTGGCTAGTAATGTGGCTGCAATTTCCTTTCTAACTAAAAAGATAACCCATCCATTTTTTGTGTTTATTTCAGGATTGGCATATACGTTTGGGCGGATGGTTTCATATGCTGTTTTGGGATGGATCATTATTAGTTCAGTTTTGAGCGTTCCCCAGGTTGCCCAGTTTTTACAGAAGTATATGGGTAAAGCTCTGGGGCCGTTATTGATTCTCGCCGGGCTAATTTTACTTGAGATAATTACTATCCGTTTACTGGGATTATCGCTTTCCCAAAAACATCATAATAAACTTGCGCAGTCTGGAGTGTTGGGAGCTTTTTTGCTAGGTTTTATATTTGCTCTGGCGTTTTGTCCGATTTCGGCGGCGTTATTCTTCGGAAGCCTTATTCCGCTTGCGATCAGCCATAAATTTGGTGTATCACTGGCGTTTATTTACGGGATCGGCACGGGCTTGCCGGTATTGGCTTTTGCCGTGGTGATCTCTGCCGGGGTTAGATCATTAAGCCGATGGTTCGATAAGCTGGCAAGGTTGGAGTATTGTATGCGAATAGTTACAGGTGCGGTATTTGTATTAGTAGGATTATATTATACCAGTATTTATACATTAAAACTTTTTTGAGAAAGGGGTTATACATATGCTTAAAACCGATAGCAGTATAAAGCTTCCTTTTTTTGAGAGGTATCTTTCTCTCTGGGTAATTTTTTGTATTATCGCTGGTGTAATTGTTGGAAAAATATTTCCTGCGGGAGTAAATTTTTTAAGCAAGCTGGAAGTGTCGCAGGTAAATATACCGGTTGCGGTGCTTATTTGGTTGATGATCTATCCAATGATGTTGCAGATTGATTTCTCCAGTATTATAAGGGCAGGGAAAAAACCCAAGGGATTAGTAGTAACATTGGTAGTAAATTGGTTGATTAAACCGTTTAGTATGGCAATATTTGCTGCGATATTTTTGAAATACATATTTGCCGCTTTTATAAGTCCGGCTTTAGCTAAAGAATATATTGCTGGTGCCATACTTTTGGGAGCTGCGCCTTGCACAGCCATGGTTTTCGTTTGGAGTTATTTAACTAAAGGTGATCCTGCTTACACTTTAGTTCAGGTAGCCATAAATGATTTGGTAATATTAGTTGCTTTTGTTCCGATTGTTAAGTTTTTGCTCGGTGTAAATCAAATTATTGTGCCTTATGATACCTTAATTTATTCTACCATTTTCTTTGTGGTTATTCCGCTTGTGGGTGGGTATATTTCTAGGGTGTATTTATTGAAGTTAAAAGGGGCAGATTGGTTTGAAAACGTATTTCTAAAGATGCTCAAACCGGTGACAATCGCAGGGTTATTATTGACTTTAATTATTCTTTTTGCTTTTCAGGGGAATATAATACTCGGAAATCCTCTTCACATATTGTTAATAGCTGTTCCTTTAATTATCCAGACGTATTTCATTTTCTTTATAGGTTATTTATGGTCCAGGAAATGGCGATTGCCTCATGATATTGCTGCGCCAGCTGGGATGATTGGCGCAAGTAACTTTTTTGAATTATCCGTAGCCGTGGCAATTTCTCTGTTTGGGCTAAAAAGCGGAGCGGCGCTTGCTACTGTAGTAGGAGTGCTTACCGAGGTGCCGATAATGCTGAGTTTGGTTTATTTTTCTAATAGAACACGACATTGGTTTACGCGCCAAAACGCTTAAGAATAATAGTCCAAAACGCCGTTTATATTTTTAGGTGTTATTTTCAAACGAATGATCATTTAGTCATAGCTGGATTAGTATATCTTTGATATGGTATAATAAAACCATAGAGAAGAAGGGCTATTGTATGATGATGAAAAAATGTACTAATTGCGGCCAAAAAGAGCATTGCCGCGATTCCTTTATAACCTGGTTGTTTTTTCTTATAGGGTTGATCGCGACAGTGGCCATCCGCGTGGTAATGGTGTTGGATGCTTACCATCCTGTTTATGGGAAGATCGCCTGGTATGTAGGAGTTGCGGGGTTTTTTATTTTTTTTGTTTATAAATTTAAGGTAGATATTGCCCGCTCCCGCCTGATCCAGAAAGAGAAACTCGCTGATAAATTACACAATAAAGCCAGCCTTGAAGAAAAAGATTACCGTCTCTTAAGTTCAATACTCTGCAGCCTATCCTCCAGGAAGGATTTAATTAACTATTTGTTTATTTTTGTTTCATCAATGTTAGCGCTTTTACTCGCGGTATACGTTGATTTATTTAAAAAATAACCCATGATATCAACTAAGAAAAACCATCCTGCTAAAAGATCGTCAAGCCCGCTTGCAAACCAAAAGACCGGTAAAGTCTATAACCGCACATATGGCTGACCGTTGGTGCAAGTACCGCGTAATGATTTTAGGAATGCTAAAGAGGTTAAGTGATTGTAAGTAAGAGAATTATAGAGGAATTGTTGTATATGGAGCGATCGATACCTAATAATTATGAAGAGGAAAAACGGCGATAGGTATGCAAAATAAAAAAAGTAAGAAAAAAATTGATTCAATTAAAGATATGGTAGATTCTCAGATTATTTTGGAAGGCAGAATTGTGGAAGAGATTGCGAGAGTAGAAGGTATAAGAGATTTTTGTATCAAAAGGCTGAGTGATGGGAATAGGTTTTCGAAAATTAATTCATTACAAATCTTGCAGAATATGGATTATGTGCCATCTGTTTCTGTGATCAGCGATTTGTTGTTAAATGATCCCGATTTTGTTATTAGGAAGGATGCGGCAAGGGTAATAGAGAAAAAATTAATGGTGCAATGCTATCCTCATCTAATAAAAGCGTTAAAGGATGAATGTGAAGATGTTCAACAAAGTGTTGCAGAGACTCTCAAGGTAATTGCAACTGCAGAAAGTATTTCACCATTTATCCGAGAACTTTTTGCGGATGGTTCTGGAGTTGCTGCTAGAGGCGCTCTCTGTGTTGTTGAAGAAATGAAGTTATCGGGTTTTCTTCAACAAGTAAAAGAAATTGCTAGCAATTTTTCTTGCGAGTTTTGTTGGCGTGCTTTTTCTATCTTGGGAGATATCGCAAAACAAGAAGACAAGGAAGATTTATTAATTCTTATTCGTGAGGTATTCAATAAAAATAAAGAAAGCTTATTTTTTTCTGCTACTTTTTTGGCAAGTCAGTTAAAACTCTATAATTTAACAGATGAGCTTATTGCATACTATAGTAAATTTTTGAAAAGAGATTTAAAGTATCGCGAAGAGACTTTGCGTGGAATTGTGGAAACGGTAATCAGTTTTGATATTCCCAAATCATATTCTTTCGCTGTGTACTTATTTACTACGGAAGAAACCGAAGATGTAGTTATCTGGTGTGCAATTAATGCTATTTCTGAATTGCCTAAAGAAAGTGTGAATAGAATACTGAAGTCTTTATTTGAAGCATTGGGTGAAAAAAATAATGGAGGAGAACTAAAATTTAGAATCCTATGGTTAATAGTTGCTCTGGATAGTCCTAGGAAATTTCCTGAAGGTTTGGCATATTCGTTATTTGCTTCTCAAATGCAGCGTAAAAGCAGGGATAACGGAGTGAGTAAAGGGATCGAAAAAATGACAGATTGTTTTTATCAAGTATGTTGTTCGTTGAATTTTCCATATGGACCCAATACTCCCGAAATTCGTCCGCTTAAAGAAGAGTATAAGACATTGGAGCATGTTTTTCAACCAAATAAGCCCTATACAAATATTCGTATTTTTCGTGAGCTTATGCTTTCATGTGAAGATTATATATGGTGGTTTGATCGATATTTTGAGGCAAATGGTTTAGATTTATTTTATTTATTATTAAATGAAAATAAAAAAATAAAACATGTTCGTATATTATCAGCTGATAAATCAAAAGTACGATCATTTAATCAAACTATGTATAGTGCGTTAGAGCATGAACTTCATGAAGTAGGGGTTAAGATTGAATGGAGAGTTTTGACGAGCGCTAAAGCATATTCTAGTGTACATGATAGATGGTTGTTGGATAAAAATAATGTATTTTTGCTGCCCCCGTTGCTATCTATATTAAAACATGGTCAATATACCGTACTGAAAAAATTAGAAGAAAAAGATCTTTTCAGACGTAGATTCTTGTACCTTTGGCGAAATGGAATTAAGTTGGTCGAACTGAATTTGTAAAATAGCCATCTAGAAATGGGATTAGTACTTATTCTAAAAGATAAAATAGTTTATTCGTGAGTTGGTTATTTATTAAAATGAAGGGAGAAATGGAAAGTATTATTTGTTATGGTCTGGTTATCATCAAGAGCGGAAAACACAGTAGAGATGCTAAAATTTCTATAATTATATGAGCAATAAAGAGATAACGAAAAAGAAGGTTTTTGTCCGCACCTTCGGCTGTCAGATGAATATGCGTGATTCCGAGATGGTCTGCGGCCTCTTGCAGAGCGCCGGGTACGCTATTTGCGATGACCCGGATAAGGCGGATGTGATCATTGTGAACACATGTTCTGTGCGTCAGCATGCCGAGGACAGGGTATGGAGCCAGATTGGCGCTTATAAAAGCGGTAAAATAATCGGTTTAGTCGGTTGTATGGCGCAGCATCATAAGGATAGCGCTTTTAGCCGTTGTCCGAATATAAGCTTTGTGATCGGGCCGCAGGATATACACAAGATCCCGGAAACGATCGCTAAATTAATAGCCGAGAAATTTTTTGAGCGTAAGATCTGGGAAACTGATACTCTTTTACGGCCGGAAGAAATTTACCATACAGGTTTTTATGATGATAAGAAACATGCTTCCGTGGTCATTTCCGAAGGTTGTTCTAATTTTTGCACATATTGTATTGTCCCTTACGTCAGAGGGCCGCTACGCCACCGTCGGCTTAAGTATATTATTGAAGAAATAAAGGTGGCGTTGGGTAAGGGGATAGATTCAATTACGCTTCTGGGCCAGAATGTTAACGCCTATAATGACGGAAAAGATGATTTTCTGAAGTTACTTGAGGAAGTGAATAATTTACCGGGTTTACGCGAGTTTGATTTCCTTACCAGCCACCCGAAAGATACCAAGAAGGACCTATTTAATTTGATAAATAATTTAGCTAAGCTTAAGAAAACTCTGCATTTGCCTGTTCAATCCGGTTCAGACAGGATCTTGAAGCTGATGAACCGCGGTTATAGCAGAAAATTTTACTTGGATTTAGTTTCCGATTATCGTAAAGTAGTTAAAGGCGGGGTTTTGACTACGGATATCATTGTGGGGTTTCCCTCGGAAAGCGGCGATGATTTCCAGGAGACTTACAGCTTAGTGAAAGATACGGGTTTTAACTCGGCTTTTATCTTCAAGTATTCTCCGCGTTCAGCCACGGAAGCTTTTAAAATGGCTGATAGCGTAAGTAAGCCCGAAAAGGAAGAAAGGCATAAAATGATCCTGAAGCTGCAGCAGGATATCTCAGGAAAATTAAGGAAGAAAGGCCGCTTGTGAAGAAGATAACCGCCTGTTTATTGGTTACTGTTTTTTTATTTTGTTCAGGTTATTTTTGTTTTGCTATGGATACAAGTACCCTGAATGCCAGGTTCCTGCAGGGTAATTTCCGCGAGGTGGTTTCCGCTGGGGAAGCTTTGCTTCAGAACGGTTCATGCAGCGATAAGCAGGAGTTGTATAAACTTATGGGGCTGAGCTGCCTTAAAATGAACCAGCCAAAAGAGGCGAAGAAATATTTCCAGGAGTCTTTGCGTTTATCAGGCCAGGCGAGCTTAAATGAAGAAGCTAGCGTAGGCCTGGCAGATGCTTTTTTGATCAGCGGCGAGTTGCTTGATGCCGAGCGTATTTATAAATTTGTGCTTGAAAAAGATCCGGGCACTAAATTCAAAGCCGCCATATTTTACAGGTTAAGTAAGATCGCGATAAGAAATGGTGAAAGCGAAAAGGCCGATGAATACCTGGTGAAGTTAAAGAATGAGTATCCGCTTAACCTGGAACTAAGATCCAAAGAAGGCCTGGAATATCTTTCTGTCGCACGGGAGGAAAATATCGTTTACACCGTGCAGGTGGGTTATTTTTCAAATAGCACTAATGCCGAGAATTTCAGGGATAAGCTGATCGCTAAGGGGTATCCGGCTTATCTTCAATGTTCTTCGGGCGCCTGCCGCGTAAGAGTCGGTAAATTCAGCAGGTTTAAGGACGCCGTTGATTTACAGAAAAAACTTTCAGCAGATGGTTTTTCTACCAAGATCTTTCCTTAAAATCAATGTTTAAGAGAAGAATAGTTTTTCTAGTCGGCCCCACGGCTTCGGGTAAGAGCGCTGTGGCGGTTTGTCTTGCTAAAAGGCTGAACGCCGAAATTATCTCCTGTGATTCCATGCAAATCTACAGGAAAATGAACATCCTTTCGTCCCGGCCCCCCAAAGAACTGACTAAACGTATCAAACATCATTTACTTGGTTTCCTTAAACCTTCCAGGGATTATAACGCGGGCAGATTCCGTAAGGATGCTTTGCTGGAAGCAGAGAGGATATACAAAAAAGGAAAAATTCCTTTGTTCGTCGGAGGCACGGGTTTGTATATGTCGGCGATCATTGATGGTTTATTTGCCTCTCTGCCTTACGATAAAGAGATCCGCCGCAAACTGGAAGTTGATGCGAAGATGAAGGGGGCAGGTTATTTATATCATAAGCTTGCGAAAATCGACCCGCATGCCGCAGCCAGGATACACGCGCATGACGCCCGGAGAATAATCCGCGCGCTGGAAGTATTCCTAAAGTGCGGTAAGCCCATCTCTGTTTTACAGAAAGAAAGGCATGGTTTAGGGGATGAATATAAAGTAAGGATATTCGCGCTTAATTTAGAGCGTGCCAAACTTTATAACCGTATAGACCAGCGAGTAGGGCAGATGTTTGATCAGGGGCTGTTGAAAGAAGCAAGGGCGCTTCTTAAATCACGTTTAAGCCGGACATCCCGTTACGCGTTAGGCTTGCCTGAGATAAAAGGTTATCTTCAGGGAAAGTATGACCTTAATGAGGCAAAACGGCTGATCAAGCGTAACAGCCGGCATTACGCCAAGAGGCAGCTTACCTGGTTTAGGAAAGATAAACGCGTTGAATGGATCAGGATCAAGGATAGAGAAACGCCTTCAGTGATCGCCGCAAGGATTTTTAAACGTTGTCGCAAGGGGGGGGCAGCTTATTAAATAAATGGAAAAAACACTTTTAGTCAGCGTGCAGCTAAAATCAGAAGAATCCGAGTGGACCATTGCGGATACCGCTTCTGAAATGGAGGAGTTGGCGGTTTCCGCCGGCGCGCTTGTTGTTTATAACCTTATCGCTGTTTGTGATAGACCCACGCCAAATTACTTTGTGGGCAAGGGTAAACTGGAAGAGATCAATATGCTCGCTAAAGAGGAGCAGGCCGATCTGGTTATTTTTAGTTGTGATCTTTCAGGAACGCAGCAAAGGAATATAGAGCAGTTTTTGGGCCTTAAGACAATAGACCGCACGCAGCTGATCTTAGATATTTTTTCCCGGCGCGCCAGGAGCCCGGAAGGCTCCATGCAGGTTGAACTTGCGCAACTAGAGTATCTCTTGCCGCGTTTAGCGGGTAAAGGAGTAATGCTTTCGCGTTTAGGCGGCGGTATCGGTACCCGCGGCCCGGGTGAACAAAAACTGGAAGTTGACCGCCGGCAGATCCGTAAAAGGATCACGAAACTAAAACAGGAGTTAAAACAGTTCAGCTTGCACAGGCAGAATACGAAAAAGCGCAGAAAAGAGAACAACCTGCCTTCAGTTGTGCTTGTAGGTTATACTTCGGCGGGAAAATCCACGCTTTTAAACGCGCTTACCCTGGGTGAGCAATTGACTTCTGAGCATCTTTTTACCACGCTTGACCCTGTCTCTAAAAGCCTTAAACTGGGTAATGGGCAGGTAGTGGTTATCTCAGATACTGTCGGGTTCCTGCACCAATTACCGCATCATTTAATTGATGCGTTCAAGGCAACGCTTGAGGAAACAATTGATGCGGATCTTCTGATCCATGTGCTGGATGCGTTTGATGGGCGCATAGAACAGCATGATCAGGCTGTACTTGAGGTATTGGAGGAACTGGGTATCGAAGATAAGCCGGTAATTACCTTACTGAACAAGATCGACCTGTTCGTTGATAGGGGTTCGCTTGATCATATACTTGAGGAATATCCTGAAGCTATCCCGGTCTCAGCTAAAACTAAGGAGAATACACAAGAATTACTGAAAAGAATTGAAAAAATATTTTCCGGGCGCATGCGCGATATTCACCTATTCCTTGAACATAGCCGGATGGACCTGGTGGATTTCTTTTACCGTCAAGCAAAGGTGAATGCCATAAAATATAAACCCGAGGGTATTGATATAAAACTAACCATCCCGGAAGCCCTTTATAAAAAAATAGCCGCGGAACGGGGAGTAAAGAATATCTGTTAGATAACCTAACAAAAATAATTATTTCACTTGACAAGTTTGACCCTTTATGTTAGATTATCATTGTAACAAGAAAGGCGCATAGGCGATTAAGATGAGAGTGAGGATAAGCCCAAGTGAGCCTGTTTACATAATCGGCGTTGTCTGCAAGCTTTTAGACATCCCGATCTGGACGCTGCGCCAGCTGGATAAGGCGGGGATTGTCCGGCCCAAAAGGATGGGCAGGAAGAACCGCCTTTATTCGCTGCGGGATATTAAGAGGCTGGAATATGTCTATTACCTTATGCAGGTAAAACATGTTAATATCCACGGGGTGAAGTTCATTCTCAAGAAAGATCTTTGATAATTTTTTTTGCCCGGATTTTAGCACTCTTAGAGAAAGACTGCTAACAATTTTCCATTAACTGAGATATTGACAAAGCCGGTAATCATGTTAAAATCAGGCTTTAGCATTCATTAGCAAGGAGTGCTAAGGGGAGGAATAATGGTTCGCACTGTTGATTACAATTCCAGAAAAAAAGCAGTCTTACATACGGCAATAAACCGCTATATCAAGAACGCGCTTCCCGTGGCTTCTGATGAGATAGCTCAGGAGTTTGACTTAAGCTCCGCCACGATCAGGAATATATTCGTGGACTTAGAGGAAGCCGGTTTCTTGAAACATCCGTATACTTCAGGAGGGAGGATCCCTACTGATAAAGGATACAGGTATTACCTGGATTGCCTTTTTCAGCAGATTGACCTTTTGGTCGAGGAGAAAGAACGGATCGTCCGGGAGTGCAAGAAGAAGATCGGTAAACTGGATGATGCTTTGGAAAACACATCTGAAGTGATCTCTGAGATAACGCATTACGCAGGGATCGTTTCTTTCCTGGAGTGGCAGGATAAATTCTTTTATAAGGGATTAAGCCACATACTGGAGCAGCCGGAGTTCAAGGATGTTTCCCGTATCAGGCTTTTGATCAAAATGGTCGAGGAGAAACAGCAGCTGCTTAAGCTGATCAACCGCGATTTTACCGGTAAAGTAAAAGTTTATATTGGAAGCGAGCTGGGTTTTCCGGAGATGGAGAATTGCTCTTTGATCGTTTCTACCTATAAATTAAAGAACCGGCCTTCAGGAAGGTTGGCGGTTTTAGGGCCTATGCGTATGGAGTATACCCATATTATTCCAGCGATGGAGTATATCTCCGATGTTTTAAGCCAGGTATTGGAGGAGATTTAGGAAGGTATGGAAGAAGTTAAGAACAACAAAAATGAAGATAAGCAGGTTACTCTAAAGGAAGCTGAATATCTGGTGCTCCTGGATGAGGCGAAAAAAGGCAAGGAAAGCCACGATAAGCTGTTGAGAAACCAGGCGGACCTGGAAAATATCCGCAAACGCCTGGAAAGGGAAAAGCAGGATTTCCTGAAATTCGCCAATGAGGGTTTGGTTTTGGACCTGCTTAATGTGCTTGATGATCTTGAGCGTACAGTAACTCTGGCGGAGTCCACCAAGCAGGATTTTGACGCATTTCTTAAAGGCGTGGAAATGATTTTGGCGCATTTATACGAGATGCTTAAAGTCCATGGCGTAAAGCCTGTGGAAGCGGAAGGCAAGATCTTTGACCCGAATTTCCACGAAGCTTTGATGCAGGTTGAGGATAAGGACCTTCCGGATCACACGATCGTGGAAGTATTGCAAAAGGGATATCTAATTCATGAGCGGGTTTTAAGGACCGCGAAAGTAAAAGTTTCCAAGAAAACAGGAGGTTAATATGGCAAAAGTCATTGGGATCGATTTAGGGACATCAAATTCAGCGGCAGCGGCAATGGAAGGCGGCAGGCCCGTGATCATACCCAGCGCCGAAGGCGCGGGTGTTGCTTCCGGAAAAGCTTTTCCCTCTTTCGTTGCTTTTACCAAAGATGGGCAGCGTTTAGTCGGTGAGCCGGCAAGGCGCCAGGCTGCGATCAACGCCGAAGGGACGATCCAGGCGGCAAAGAGAAAAATGGGTACGGATTTTAAGTTTAAGGCTTATGGTAAGGAGTATACGCCGCAGCAGATCTCGGCGTTTATCCTGCAGAAAGTCAAACAGGATGCTGAAAATTATTTAGGTGATAAAGTTGAAGAGGTAGTGATCACTTGCCCTGCGTATTTTGATGATAACCAGAGGCAGGCAACCAAAGATGCGGGTGAAATCGCCGGCCTTAAGGTCTTAAGGATCATCAATGAACCAACTGCAGCTTGTCTTGCTTATGGTTTGGAAAAAGCGGGCAAAGAACTTAAGATCCTTGTTTTTGATTTAGGCGGCGGTACGCTTGATGTCACGATCATGGAGATGTGGAAAGAAGGCGGTTTCAAGGTCATGGCGACAAGCGGCGATACACAGTTAGGCGGCACGGATATGGATAATGTGTTGATCGATTATATTGCCAAGGAGTTCAAGCGCGATACGGGTATTGATTTAAAGAACGATAAGATGGCTATGCAGCGTTTACGCGAGGCAGCGGAAAAAGCCAAGGTTGAGCTTTCCAGTACATTGACCACGGATATCAACCTTCCTTTTATCACTGCGGATAATACAGGGCCCAAGCATTTGACTATGGCGATAAACCGCGCCAAGCTCGAAGAGCTGGTCGGCCCGATCATTGAGCGTTGCCGCGGCCCGTTAGAACATGCCTTAAAAGATGCTAAAGCCGCTTTTGAGAAAGAAGGGGCGACTTTTGGCGATAGAGGCGTAGACAAGATCATTATGGTCGGCGGCCCCACGCGTATGCCTATTGTGCAAAAGTTCGTGGAAGATTGTACGGGCCAGAAGATCGAACGCGGGGTTGACCCCATGGAGTGCGTTGCTTTAGGCGCGGCAGTCCAGGCGGCGATCATTAAAGGCGAAGTCAAGGATGTGTTGTTGCTGGATGTTACGCCGTTGTCCTTAGGTATTGAAACCTTAGGCGGCGTGAATACTAAGCTTATTGAAAGAAATACCACGATCCCTACGCGTAAATCGCAGGTATTCTCAACCGCGGCGGATAACCAAACAGCTGTAACTATCCGTGTTATTCAGGGTGAGCGCGCGATCGCTGACGCCGAAGGTAACGTTGAACTGGGCAGGTTTGACCTTGTGGGTATCCCGGCCGCGCAGCGCGGCGTGCCGCAGATCGAGGTTGCTTTTGATATTGACGCTAATGGTATCGTGCATGTTTCCGCCAAGGACCTGGGTACGGGAAAAGAACAGTCGATCAAGATAACTGCGCCCAGAAAACTTTCCAAGGATGAGATAGATAAAATGGTGCGCGACGCGGAGAAGTTCGCCGCCGATGATACCAAGAAAAAAGAGGAAGTGGAAACGATCAACCAGGCGGATAACCTGATCTACGCTACAGAAAAATCACTGAAAGATTATGGCGATAAAGTTAGCTCTCAGGAACGGGGAGATATTGAGGCTAAGCTTAATGACCTGAAGACAGCGATCAAAGATAAGAATGTTGATCGTGTTAAAAAGGGCATGGATGAGCTTACCAAAGTATCGCATAAACTCGCGGAGGAGATTTACAAGCAGGCCGCTGCCAAACAACAGCAGCAGGCTGGCGCTCAAGCCGGCGCCCAGGCTTCCGGTGAAGCCAATGAGGCCGAGCAGCCCAAAGAAGAAGGCAAGAAGCAGGATGATGTGATCGACGCGGAGTTTAAGGAAGAGAAATAATAACAAGGGGACGGCGGCTATTTATTAATAAGTAGTGCCGTTCCCTTGATTTCTTATATGACCAGTAAACGCGACTATTATGAAATGTTGGGTGTTTCCAAGACCGCCTCTCCGGAAGAAATTAAAAAGGCTTACCGGGAGATGGCGCTTAAATTCCATCCTGACCGTGTGCCTGCTGAACAGAAGAAGGATGCCGAGGAGAGGTTTAAGGAGATATCTGAATCTTATGCTGTTCTTTCTGATACGCAGAAGCGTAATCTTTACGATCAATACGGGCATTCCGGTATAGACCAGAAATATGCTCAGGAAGATATTTTTAAAGGCGCTGATTTTAGCAGTATTTTTGGAAATATGGGAGGTGCTGGAGGCAGTGGCGTATTTGAAGAGATATTCAGCGATTTAGGGTTCGATGTTTTTGGTTCTCATCAGTCAAGGGGTGGTTCTCAAGCCAGAAGGCGCGGCAGGGATCTGCAGATCGCCATAAGCATATCGCTTGAGGAAGCCGCTGAAGGCGTGGAAAAGATCATCAGCGTCCCGCGTTATGAAACTTGCCCTGTTTGTTCAGGCAGTGGGGCAAAACCCGGCACAAAGAAAAGTACTTGCCCGCAATGCAAAGGTTCGGGCAGGACCG
>Ga0153915_10001006_pt1 | contig 26014 bp, 23 predicted proteins | sample Opewatmetagenome_2_FD_107003 | JGI IMG/M metagenome (GOLD analysis project Ga0153915, IMG submission 107003) | Freshwater wetland microbial communities from Ohio, USA - Open water 3 Core 3 Depth 3 metaG | ecosystem: Environmental > Aquatic > Freshwater > Wetlands | place: USA: Ohio, Lake Erie...
ACTCAGGGCGGGACTCCCGGCGGCGGTCCGAGCGGCGGCGGTGGTCCCACTTTCTATGCGGGCGGCAACGGGGCCTCCTGTATCGCTACGCTCGTCCCGCAGGCCAAGGCCCTGGGCATCGATATGCGCCTTAAGACCCAGGCAGTTTCTCTTATCCTGAAAGACCCGTACACATGCACCGGCCTTCGCGCCAGGACCAGCGACGGCAAGATTATCGAGTTCAAGGCCAAGGCAGTTGTCCTCGCTACAGGCGGCATCAGCACCAACAAAGAACGCCTGGCAGAGTACACCAGCATCGACCTTGATAAGGTCATCATCGACGGATGCAAGTCCGGTCAGGACGGCGACGGCCATAAGATGGTTGAGAAGACCGCTCACGGCAGGGCGACCCACCTCTGCGTTGCCTCTCTCTTCCTTAACGTCAAGGGCTTTGCCTACAGCTCTCCCATGGGAGTCTGCGCAGGCATGCAACCCACGAACCTCTGGGTCAACCAGGATGCTGTCCGATTCACGGATGAGAGCATTGTCGGCCAAAGCTCCGGGTGTAATAAGGCCGTTGAGATCCAGGGCAGCGTATATTCCATTATGGACCAGGATGGTTTTAACAAATACGCCGCCGGCGGCTGCCAGTCCCATTACTCCGGATTTGCCGACAAACTTATCGGCAAACCGATTGCCAACCTTGCCGGTGATTTCGAAAAATATAAGAACCTCCCGGATGTGTTTTATGCCGATACCCTTGACGAACTTGCCGGGAAGATGGGTCTGGATGTCGCGACATTCAAGGCCACTGTCGAAAGGTATAACGGCTATGCCAAATCCGGAACAGATTCGGAATGGGGAAAAAAGGTTGCGAATATCTGGCCGATTGCCACAGCCCCATTCTACGGCTTCAGGCTCTCCTCCGGCATGCTCAACACAAACGGCGGCGTCCGTATCAACACCAACGCCCAGGTTGTTGATCCGCGCTACAAGGTTATCTCAGGCCTCTATGCCACCGGCATTCTCACCAGCGGATGGCAGGGCGAGACCTACGTAGGCGGGACCTGCCAGCCTGTTGCCCTGTGGGGCGGACGCAGGGCTGCCAAGCATATCGTTGCCAATCTGCTTTGAAAACAGCAGTCAGCCTTCGAGACTGTGTCGCAATTACTGTTTTTGTCATTTCGCCCGTACTGTTTTGTCATTTCGACCGAAGGGAGAAATCTTGATGTCTCATGATATGTTCGAATTAAGATTCCTCACATACGTTCGGAATGACAAATTTTCCTGTTACGACACAGTCTGTTCAGCCTAATTGTACTATTTTAAGCTGATCGCTGACGCTTGCGATGGAGAAGCTTTATTTTTTATCCAGGGATTTCAGCGCAAGACGAAGACATTCAGTGCCCCTGGCACTCAGTGCCGCCATCTCCATGATATGGATGGAGCTTTCCTTTTTCCCTGCCTTTTCCATCTGGTCACCGAAGAGTTCATATTCCTTCTGATGAAGTTCACTGTGATCGATCCAGTTTGTAATCCGTATCCTTGCCTTTTCTATAACATCCATAGTTCATATGCCTCATTATAGATTGTAATAAAAATTAACCGTGTTAATCCCCTGGAGACACGGCATGAAACAGTTTTATCATGATGATTGTTTGCTTTAGTCCTTAATATATCATAAATGCACCGACATTGCTTAAAATATTTCAGTATAAAAAAAGGGCGTTAAGTTGCATGGCGGACCATATTCTTAATGCCCTTATTAAAACAGAGATCTCTTTTAAATTCGCTGCTATGCCGACAGTATAAGAGCAGAAAAAACTCAGCCCCTATACTGTCGGTTCAACCGATAAAAGATGCCGGGATTAAAAACTGAAGGTCACCTTGGCGGCAAACATCTTCCACTTTTCAGTCCATCTCTTGCCGCCGGCATCCGCAGGGTTATCAAGCGGGCTCATCCCGTTGGTTCCCTTAATAGTATGCCCTTCAAGTTTGAAGACCATATATTCATTTATATCAAACCTGGTGCTGAGACATAGATCATTCTGATAGGCCCTTCCAGTCATATCTTCACTTGAAGTGCCTCCACCTGCTCCTGCATCTCCACCCGGTCCTGCTGCTCCGTCCGCTGCGCTTATGGTCTTGGTTTTGGAATAGTATGTGCCCAGGACAAACCAGTCTGTAAATCTGTATGACGCGCTTGCATACCATCCCTTGGCATTTTTTGCAGTAGCATTATCCATGCTGAGGTCAGGAGCGCCTTCACCCATTGCGTATAATCGTTCTGTTTTCATATACTCGCCTGCGAGGGTGAGATCGTTCCGGGTATATTCAGATGAATAGACATTATACTGGAATTTATCAAACTTCTGATAAATCTTGGTCCCTGCCTTAAGCCAGTCCATAAAATCCGCTGTTGCATGGGATTCGGTAGTAAATTTTGTGTTTCCGATAGTCCATGATATCTTCAACCCTTCCAGGGGCGGCTCCCATAACAGGCTTACGGCATATTTTGAATCGACATCAATGCTGTCGGTCTGAACTGCATCATTACTTGATTGGGTATCCATGAATGCCTGCTTTATCCTCTCACTCGCGTCAATATTCTGGGTGCCTATTGCTACGCCATAAGACAACCCTCCTGCTTTATTAAGATCAATATTGCCGTGAAGACCGGCGCCTACGATTGCGAGCGTGGTTTCTCTCAATATCTCAGGGTAAACGCTCTGGGGCAGGAAAATAGATGTGCGAAGCATGTCCATATCACGGGTCTGATTGTATAGCCCATGGATAACCTTGAACTTACCTGCCCTTACGCCCAGCCAGTCTTTAAAATGGTAATCTGCATAGGCCCAGTCGATATCAAGTTTATCATTGCCGGTTGCCCCAAATCTTTTGCAAAGAGCTGAGCGCCCATACGCAGTTTATCAGTGAGGTTCTTGTTGAAATTTACAGCAAACTCATTGTACTGACAGTTGCCGTTATTGGTGTAGGCAAAAAAATTATTGTCAGTTGTCTTCACATATCCCTCCAATAGGCGGCATACTGGGCAGGAGTCTTGTTTATATATTCGGTCAAAAATTTATCGCTGATACCTGGATTATCCTGTGTTACAAAAACGATCTTTTTATCGTCGCTCCAGACAGTTTTTTTGCCTAAAAAGATATTTTTTAGATCCTGTTTGTTGAGCTTCGATTCAACTACAGACTTGTTGCCGATGATTATGATATCACCTGCTATTGTCAGACCTGGAATAAACAGCAGCATTGCCGTTACATTCAAAATCAATAGTTTTAAATTCATTATCTTGCCTCCTGTCTTTCTGCCGGTAAGCCGGTATCCATTCACTAAAAGAACAATTCATGGATTGAGATTGACTCATGCACCTGAAAGACCATGCTGTTACATTCCAAGATTCATGCCATAGATCCGGACATCCGATCTCTTTTCCTGCTATCCCGGCATAATCTGTTTATGGCTTGTAAGGTGTTGAATTTATTGAAGGGTCATGTAATTAATATGGGATATGGCGGATCGGAAGAGGTAACACTTATCGCAGGCCTGAACATAAACCGGATAAAAATTCCCTGTTTCTGAAGACATGCGTCAATCTGTTGACAAATAACCGGAATATTGACGATAAGTTATTGTTAAAGTATCTTTAGACAATAAGACAATCAGCACTCTGCAAGGGATATTTGCAATAGGCTGTCGCGCCTGATGCCGGGCTGTCAGAGGTTAAAGTCCGGGCATGGATCAAATCCTGTTATTCCTTCTTGACAGAAAGGCGTATTCTTATTAAATGCTGTGAGGTATTATCTGTTCCTGATAAATAATAACACGAAAATAGCCCTGTCGCCTGAAAGGAGAAACAATAATGAATTTCTGTCCGTCAACGATCCCAACTGATATTGAAAAATTATGCGTCAACACCATCCGCACCCTCGCCATGGATGCAGTCCAAAAGGCCGATTCCGGTCATCCCGGCGCCCCCATGGGTCTTGCGCCTGCCGCCTATGTCCTTTGGACCAGGATCATGAACCATAACCCGAATAATCCGGGTTGGCATAACAGGGATCGTTTTATACTTTCCGGCGGGCATGCCTCGATGCTGCTTTACAGCCTGCTTCATCTCACTGGTTATAATCTGGCGCTTGATGATATAAGGAATTTCCGACAGTGGGAGAGCAAGACACCTGGGCATCCCGAGTTCGGTTGCGTTCCGGGCGTGGAGACAACGACAGGTCCCCTGGGACAGGGGTTTACAAATGCAGTCGGCATGGCACTTGCCGAAAGGCATCTGGCCGCGGTATTTAACCGGCCCGGTTATGATATCGTTGATCACTACACATATGTAATGGCTGGTGACGGGGATCTTATGGAGGGCATTACATCCGAGGCAGCCTCCTTTGCCGGACACCTGGGCCTCGGGAAACTCATCTGTATCTATGATGATAACGGGATTACCATAGAGGGAAAGACGGACATATCTTTTACAGAGGACGTGGCCATGAGGTTCAGGGCATATAACTGGCATGTCCTGAAGGTAGAAGACGGCAATGACACAGAGGCAATATTTAACGCCTTAAACGAGGCGAGAAATGAAAAAGACAGGCCGTCGCTGATCGCCGTCCGAACGCATATAGCCTATGGCAGCCCTCACAAGCAGGATTCGTCCGAGGCCCATGGCGCGCCCCTTGGCGTGGAAGAGATTCGTCTTACCAAAAAGGCCCTGGGATGGCCTGAAGACAAGGAGTTTTTCGTTCCGGAAGAGGCATTAAAGATATTCAGACAATCCATCGACAAGGGGAAGGATTCCGAAAATCGATGGAATCAGAACTTTGATGCCTACGGACAAACCTTCCCGGAACTTGCCAGGGAATGGATCGATTCCATGGAGGGTCGGTTGCCAGAGGGCTGGGATGCAGGGTTGTCCGATTTTCAGAAAGCCAATGAAGCCATGGCCACACGCGCCGCGTCAGGCAAGGCTATTAACGCTATTGCGAAAAAACTACCCTGTCTCATGGGCGGTTCAGCGGATCTTGCACCTTCAAACAACACCATAATCAATGGCTCCGCTGATTTGAGGAAGGGATTTTATGAAGGCCGTAATATCCGTTTCGGGGTGCGTGAACATGCCATGGGAGGTATTTTGTCCGGCATGGCACTTCACGGGGGCCTTATACCCTTTGGAGGGACCTTCCTTGTCTTCGCTGATTATATGAGACCGGCCATAAGGCTTGCCGCCCTGATGGGCCTCCATGTGATCTATGTGTTCACGCATGACAGCATAGCGGTCGGAGAGGACGGCCCGACACATCAGCCCATAGAACACATTGCCTGCCTGAGGGCCATACCGGGCCTTACGGTCATTCGTCCCTGTGACGCTGCGGGGACTGTAGAGGCATGGCGTCAGGCAATAAAGATTTCATATGGACCGACTGCGCTGATACTCAGCAGACAGAAACTCCCCTCAATAGACAGGAGCAGATACGGGTCTGCCGAGGGGCTTGCAAGGGGAGGATATATGCTTGCCGACACTCAAGGGACGCCTGATATTATCATCATAGCCACAGGCTCAGAGGTGCATATCGCCATGGATGCAGCGGCCAGGCTTGCTGAAAGAGGCATAAAGGCCAGGGTGGTTGATATGCCGAGCGTTGAACTGTTTGAAAAAAACCCCGCGGAATACAAGGAGAAGATCCTGCCAACCGGCGCGATTCCGCGTCTCATTGTAGAGGCAGGGATTGCCATGGGATGGGACAGATACCTGGGCCAAAGGGGCTCTATAATCGGCATGACAAGATTCGGGGCATCTGCGCCGGGGGGGACATTGATGAAGAAATTCGGGTTTACTCCTGAGAATGTTGTTCAGAAGGCAATGGAGTTGATCGAAAAGGGGTAAGGCAAAAGCAAGGTGTAAGGTGTAAGGTACACGGTATAAGGTTTACGATGTAAGGTGCAAGGTATAAGTCATAAGGCGCAAGGTGAAAAGAATCAAATGATTTGTTGCTGCCTTAAGCCCTGCGCCCTGTGCCTTGAACCTCTTATTCCATCCATGATCCCCGGATAAAGTAACGTACATTTTTCAATGTTTCCAACCCATGGAGATGCCATGTCAGAGATATTAATAGGGACATCAGGCTTTTCTTATGATGACTGGAAAGGAGAATTTTATCCTGAGGATGCTGCCAGAGGGGAATATCTCGGATATTATGCCGATCGGTTTAAGACCCTTGAATTGAATTTTTCATACTATAAAATCCCTGATGCCGGTCAATCCGGACAGATGCTTGAAAGATCCGGCGGAAGACTGGAGTTTGTGATAAAGGCCTTCCGCGGGTTGACCCACGAGGTATCAGGTAGCTCCATTAAAGAAATCCTGCCCCTCTTTGTAAAAGGCATATCCCCCTTTGTCGAGGAAAACCGTCTGGGGGCCATACTCCTGCAATTTCCCCAGGCATTCCATTATACCCGTGATAACAGGTTCTATCTCAAATCCCTGATTGAGGCCATGTCGCCTCTTCCGGTTGCCGTTGAATTCCGTCAGAGGGAATGGCTCAAGGAGTCCGTTTATAAGACCCTTCATGACCTGGGGGCGGCCTTTGTATGCGTTGATGAACCTCTATTGCCCTCACTGATGCCGCCTGTTGTGATCAGCACCTCCGATACGGGCTATATAAGATTCCATGGACGCAACAGTAAGGCCTGGTATGGCACGGATTCCAGGACAAGATATGATTATCTTTATTCGGATGAGGAACTGAGGGAATGGACGCCAAGGATCAGAGAACTCGCGGATAAGACGGAGAAGCTCTTTGTTTTTTTTAACAATCACGCAAATGCACAGGCCGTGACAAACGCGAAGATGCTTATCAATCTCCTCGGGATGGGATTATGAAGTTTACATCTTTAATATGTTTATGATAAATTCCGGGAAGAATTGCAGATGAAGGCCTGCATGCTTTTCCCCCGGGAAGCAGTCCTTGAACTCTGCCCTGACATGAGCTCCAGGTTTTCTGAAATCCATATACAGGAGATTCAATGAATCACGATTACCGCTTAACCAGGGAACGAATGGTGAAGAATCAGCTTATCCCCAGGGGGATCACTGATAAGGGCGTACTCACGGCAATGGGAAAAATATACAGGCACCTCTTTATGGAAGAGGCATTGTATGGGGAGGCCTATAATGATCATCCGCTTCCCATAGGCCATAAACAGACCATCTCTCAACCCTATATTGTGGCCCTTATGTCACAGGCCCTTGAGCTGACCGGCAAGGAAAAGACCCTGGAGATAGGCACCGGCAGCGGTTATCAGACCGCCATCCTTGCCGAGTTGTCCGGCAAGGTTTACACCATAGAAAGAATCAGGGCCTTAATGGAAAAGGCAAGATATATCCTGCATGAACTGGGATATACAAATATACTCTTCAAGTCCTATGACGGCACCCTGGGCTGGGAGGAATTTTCTCCCTACGATGCCATCATTATTACGGCAGGCGCCCCTGAAATTCCGGAACCGTTGCTGGCCCAGCTGGCCGATGGAGGGAGGATGGTTGTCCCGGTAGGCGACAGGTCCGGCCAGGACCTGATCAAGATAACAAAGAGAAAGAATGGTTATGACAAAAAGAGCCTTGGAGGTTGCCGGTTCGTTGATCTCATAGGGGCTCATGGCTGGAAAGAATGACTTATAAAAAGGGTCCGGTATTTGAACATGTTCAAAGACTCTCCCTCCCGCTAAGCCTCATAAAGGGTGTCGGGCCGAAAAGGGCGGCACTGTTCGGTCTCAAGGGGCTTAATGCCGTCCTTGACCTCTTCTACTTCACACCTGTCCGATATGAAGATCGTTCGACCGTCACTCCCATAAGCCGTGTTGAAGACGGATGCCCCTGCCTTGTTAAAGGCAGGGTAACGGAAGGGAAAGAGGAGATATTCTATCCCAGCCGAAAGAGGCTCTACAGGATAAATATCTCCGGTGATGACGGGGAGAGGCTGGAACTCCTGTGGTTTCATTATATCAGGCAGCATCTTGCCTCCTTCTCAAGGACCGGGATTACAATCATGGTCTATGGAACAGTGAAGATCAGCAGAGGAAAGAGGCAGATGTTCCATCCGGATATCAGCATCCCCGGGCATGGCTGTAATCATGCGCCGGGTTTTATCCCTGTGTACAGCAGCATTAAAGGGGTCTCGGAAAATATTACAAGGGCCGTTATCAGGACGTGCATGGATAATTACCTTGCTGACATTATTGATCCGGTCCCATCTGATCTCTTGAATCAGCTTCACCTGCCGGGTCTAAGAGAATCAATTAAAGGCATACACTCCCCTCCGCAAGATTCTTCCATGGAACTGCTGAACCGGTCAGGAACCCCCTTTCATAAGCGGCTCCTGTTTGACCGGTTTTTCCATCTCATGCTCGGCATGGCATTCAGGAAGAGAATGAAGGAATGCATTTCAAAGCCTGTCTATTTCATCCCTCAGGGATTCAGGGATGAAATAAAGGGGTTCTTCAAATTCAGCCTTACCTCAGACCAGGATAGCGCTATCAATGATATAGCAGGGGACCTTAAAAGCGGACGCCCCATGAACAGGATGCTCATGGGTGATGTGGGCACAGGCAAGACCGCAGTCGCGGCTGTCGCCGCATATGTCACCGTTCTGAACAGGAGGCAGGCGGCCATTATGGCCCCTACGCAGATCCTTGCGGAACAGCATATGGATTATTTCGTCAACCTGCCGGGCAATATGGGATTCAGGCCTGTGCTTATCACCGGAGATATTAAAAAGACGGAGAGAAGAAAGGTTTATCAGAAGATCAAAGAGAGGGAATATAATATTATTATCGGGACCCAATCACTTATACAGGAAGAACTGATCTTCGCGGACCTTGGTCTCGCCATAATAGATGAACAGCACAGGTTCGGGGTAAGACAGATGGCATTGATGGACCGGAAGGGAGATAATCCCCATATCCTTGTCATGACTGCCACGCCGATACCCAGGAGCATGGCCATTACCCTTTACGGCGATATGGATATCTCTGTTATCAAAGAATACCCCAAAGATCGCAGACCTGTTAAGACCTGTCTCATAGACAAGACACGGAAGAGATGGGCCTTTGAGACATTAAAACAAAATATATCATCAGGCCGTCAGGCATTCGTGATCTGCCCTGTTATCGAGGATAATGAGGATGCCGATCTCAAGGGCGCCCGGGAGATGCATGACAGGTTAAAAAAGACATTAAGCCCTGCCTGCAGGGTCGGGATCGTGCACGGGCAGATGCCGGCTGATGAAAGAGAGGCGGTAATGCACAGCTTCTACAGGGGGCTTATTGACATCCTGGTCGCCACCACCGTAGTGGAGGTCGGGGTTCATGTCCCTAATGCGACTATAATGATCATTGAGCACCCTGAACGGTTCGGCCTTGCCCAGCTTCATCAGCTAAGGGGAAGGGTAGGGAGGGGAACGGAGGAAGGCATGTGCATGATGATCCTCCCTGACAATCTTGCGGAAAAGGCAGAGGCCAGGTTGAAGATCCTTGCCGAAAGCCGGGACGGTTTTGAAATATCAGAAAAAGATCTTGAACTCAGGGGGCATGGGGAATTGATGGGCTTAAGACAGTCAGGAATCGGCGAGCTTGATCCCTCGGAGATAATCAGGCATCAGGCCCTCCTTCTGGCGGCAAAAAGGTGCGCCCGGGATTTAATACAGGCTGACCCGGATCTTTCACATCATGATCACCGTTATCTGAGAATGATTATGGAATCAATATCAGGATCTTTTCTTGACTCTTGAGAGTCTCAATGCGCTTCTCATTCCTTCCATGCCCTGTATAGATATAGGAACGATATTTTTTTGACGATAGGTTGTCGGATATCCGCCATAATAACTCACCATAACAAGCTGTACATCACCTACTCTAGATAACTACTAGCAATTATTTGATTAATTAACTGCAAAAAAATGGCACGATTCGTGCAAAAACAATTATCCCCAGGGTTTTACTGAGCGATTTTTTTATTAACAGTATCAATCCTGAAAAAGCAGGCTATGTTTATCCGATTTTATGAGGAAAGATGAAAAAGATTATTGAATTGTTAATAAAAACCCAGTTGTGGATATCTGAACTCAAGGCGCCACTTGAATCTGTTTCGAAGAACAGCGAGTCCAGCTTCGTTAAACTGGGGCTGGATCTTCAGTCTGTTTACTCGGATGCGGAAAGACTTAAGGGTTTAGCTGTTGAAACGACCGGTATGATAAGCGGGGACACGGATGATAATCTCCTTTCGAAGATAGGGGGGGTAGAGAAAGGATCCATGGCAAGGCTCGAATCTTTCAGGACCGGGTTGTCGGAGATTTTTCCGAGGTTTGAATCCTGTATAAATCAGATGAATAGACTTAATCAAATATGTCCCGGGATCATAAAAATTGCCAAAATGCTGAACATGATTGCCCTTAATTTCTCTACTGAAAGCAGTCGAACGGAACTCAGCGAGGAGATGTTCGGGATATTTGTAAAGGAGATCAAGGAACTGGCCGGAAAGATAAACGATGTCTCATGCAGGATAAAAGAAGATTCTGATAATTCAAGATCGAGACAGGAGTATGATTTTAAGAGAATTCTGGAGAGAAGGGGGCAACTTGAGAACACAGCAGATAAGGCAAAGGAAATTGTCTCGGAAAATATTGTAAGGATTGATGAAGTCATGAACCTTTCCCTCATAACATTACATGAATCGGAACGGCATTCCCGGAAGATATCAGCGCTGGTGGGAGATGTTGTGATGGCGATTCAGTTTCATGATATTGCAAGACAGCAGATTGAGCATGTTATGGGTGCGCTTCAGGATCTGGAACATGCCATAGTGGGAAAAGACATCTCATCGATTAATCCTGAAGAGAATTCGAGCCTGCTGGGAAAGACCTATTCCATACTGAACCTCCAGGCGTTGCAGGTGCAGCAGATTGTCTTTGAGATCAGCAAGGCCCATGAAAAAATAATGGGTGCCTTTGAGGAGATCAGTCATGAGATCGATGATATTGTCAATGGCGTCAGCCGGCTCGGATGCGGCATGATCGAAGACAATGAAGAACAGGGCATATTCAATCTGCTGTTATCCGGTTTCGAAAAATTGGAAATGACAATGGTTCACGGTGAAGAAATGGAGGGAGAAATCGATGAGACAATGAAACGGACAAGCGCCGCGGCATCGAATCTTTCCGGTTACCTTGACATAATACAGGACCTCAGCATGCAGCTCCATATAAAATCCATAAATGCATTGATCATGTCAAAGAAACTCGGCCAGAGCGGGGGCGTCCTTTCAGCACTGTCTCAGTATGTCACAGAGGGATCAAAAAGATCAGATGCCTTTGTCGTTGAAGTCGTAGATATCCTCAAATCAATTAAGTCAGTAGCTAAGGATCTTAATCGTATCTCTTCGAAGTCCGGATCAGACAATGAAAGACAGGGGAAGACATCTTTGAGTGTCGGGATCAGTTATATCTCAGAAATTTATCATAAGTTTATCAAGAACGCAGAACAATCCAATCAATATTCCATCGCATTGAAAAAAAAGATCTCAGAGGTCGAATCGGGGCTTGGCTTTTTAACGGATATGAAATGCAACCTGGAGAAATGCCTGAACCGGATGAGCGATATTGTTGATAATCTGAGTCCTTTTTTATCGAATAATCATAATAGAATAGCGGATCTCGCTAAGATTAAAGACAGGTACACAATGGAGGTTGAAAGGGACATCCATCAACGATCCATTGGGAAAGATGACGGTTCCCGGATTAAGATCATAAAAGATACGCAGGATGATATTTATGGCGAGCTTGGAGATAACGTTGAACTATTTTAGCGGACAATAACAAAGATGGAGAACATGAATCATAAAAATAAAGGTGTCAATCATGGGTGACAATACAGTGGAAACAAAAAGTAAGTCATTATTAAAACTGGAAGGCAGCCTGTCCATATACGATGCAGGCGGACTCATGGAGAAGTTCATGGCCTCTTTAGAGGGTGCCGATATCCTGGAGATCGACATGATGGAAGTCAGGGAATGTGACACTGCCGGCATTCAGGTGTTTTGTTCCGCCAAGAAAACCGCTGATCAGAAGGGCAAACAGATAGTCCTGACCGGAATTCCAGGGGCGGTGAGAGATGCAATGATTAAAACAGGAATAACTCGAGAAATGATAGGTCACGATGGAGGTACAGGATGTCAAAGGTAATCATGACAGTGGATGATTCCGTCAGCATCAGGCAGATGGTTAGATTTACTTTAATAAGAGAGGGCTACGATGTCCTGGAGGCCGTTGACGGCGTGGATGCCCAGAAAAAACTTAACGGCGATAATCCCGTTCATATGATGATTACGGATTTAAACATGCCGAATATGGACGGGATAGAGTTGATCAGGAATGTCCGGGCAAACGCCAGATATAAATTCATGCCCATCATCATGCTGACTACCGAGTCGCAGGAAGAGAGAAAGCAGGCAGGAAAGGCTGCAGGAGCGACCGGCTGGATAGTAAAGCCTTTCAAACCCGAGCAGCTCCTCGGGGTCATCAGGAAGGTTCTCAAATGATAATCAGCTAAAGAATCAAATGTGTTGTGATACAGGGATAAAGGATTGAAGAAATGAACGACCTGAAAGAAATCAGTAAGATATATCGACAAGAGGCGGAAGAACGTCTGGCCGAGATAGAGGAAACGGTCCTGGAGATAGAAGAGGACCCCGAAAATAAAGAGGCAGTCAACCGTCTTTTCCGCGCCATGCACACGATCAAGGGTTCCGGGGCCATGTTCGGGTTTAATGAAATAGTTGACTTCACTCATCACCTGGAGACAGCCCTGGATAAAGTAAGAGAAGGCCTGATGCCCATAACAAAGGGTCTTATAGACCTCATTCTCAGGTCCAGGGATCATATAAACTCAATGCTCATGTTTGCCGGGACAGGCGACCGGTTTGATGAGGCGGCAGGCAGGCTGATCATCTCAGAACTGAACAAGATGCTCCCGGAGGAAAAGGACGTCATCCTGCCAATGCATTCGTCTAAAACACAGGATGAAGTAACCGGTGAAGAGGGGATGGAGATTACATGCCGGATCAGATTCCGTCCTTATCGGACGCTGTTTCTGAACGGGACAGACCCGGCCCTTCTTTTCGAGGAATTAACCGCCCTCGGTGAATGCAGGATAGTTCCCCTTATCAGGGATATTCCTGTGCTTGAAGACATTAATCCGGAACATTGTTACCTCTCCTGGGATATCATCCTGACTACCGGGAAAGGCATGGATGCAGTAAAAGACACCTTTATATTTGTGGAAGACAGCTGTGAACTGGCCATTGATGTAATCGACAGGGGAAATGATTCTGAAGAAGACACCGAGATAAAGAGGCTCGGGGAGATACTGATCGATCGCAGGGATATCTCGAAAGAAGAAATAACAGAGGCACTGAACAGGCAGAAAAAGCTGGGCGAACTCCTTGTGGAATCCGAACTGGTTGATCGACAGGCAATAGAATCCGCCCTGGCGGAACAGAAGCAGATAAAGGATGTGAGAGAGAAACGGCATGAAGAAACCAGGGCGACAAGCATCAGGGTGGCTGCGGACAAACTGGATACACTTGTGGACCTGGTAGGGGAACTGGTCACGATACAGGCCAGGTTAAGCCAGTTTTCTTTAAGGCATGGGAATCAGGACATGTTGCCTATAGCCGAAGAGGTGGAGAGGCTGACCTCGGAGTTGAGGGACAATACCATGAGCATCAGGATGATGCCCATAGGCGCCACCTTCAGCAACTTCAAGCGCCTGGTGAGGGATCTCTCCTCGGAACTGGGCAAGGAGATAGAACTGGTGACCGAGGGGGCGGAGACAGAACTGGATAAGACGGTAATAGAGAGGCTGGGAGATCCCCTGATGCATCTCATCAGGAACAGCATCGATCACGGGATTGAATCACCTGAAGAGCGAATAGAGGCAGGCAAGTCCCGGAAAGGGACAATCCGTCTGAAGGCGGAACACAAGGGGGCCTATGTAGTTATTGCCATTGATGATGACGGCAGGGGCCTTAAGGTGGATGCCATCAAGGCAAAGGCTGTGGAAAAGGGCATGATCTTAAAAGATGCGGACATCCCGGATAAAGAGGCCTTTAATCTTATCTTTGCGCCGGGTTTTTCAACGGCAGAGTCAGTGTCCAATGTCTCAGGTCGAGGGGTGGGCATGGACGTTGTAAAGAAGACCATCGATTCCCTGAGGGGCTCGATAGATGTGAACAGCGCAAGTGGAAAGGGGTCAACTATCAGGCTGAAGCTTCCCTTGACACTTGCCATTATAAACGGGCTGCTTGTAACGATAGGCAAGGGCTATTATGTGATTCCCCTGTCCTCGGTTGAAGAGTGCGTTGAACTGACGAGGGAGATTTTAGAGAATTCCCATGGCTCAAATATCCTGAACCTGAGGGGAGAAATAGTCCCTTATATCCGATTGAGAGACCGCTTTGCTGTTAAGGAAGAAAAGCCGGACCTGGAACACATTGTCATAACGGATGTGCATGACAGGAGGATCGGGTTTGTTGTGGATAATGTAGTGGGAGGGCATCAGACGGTTATAAAGTCCCTGGGCCCTGCATTTAAACATATGAAAAGTTTATCAGGCGCTACGATCCTGGGAGACGGGACCGTTGCATTGATAATAGATATAAACACATTAGTATAGCTTTCAGCCATCAGCCATCAGCCTTCAGCAAAACCTCTTTAAAAAAATAAATTAGCTGATTGCTGACCGCTGATGGCTGAAAGCTGAAAGAAAGGAGAATAATTTATGAGCGTAACAGGGATAACTGAGACAAGCCAATACCTGACATTTAAGCTGGATCAAGAGACCTACGCACTGGATATCACACAGGTCAGGGAGGTCCTGGATTTTTCCGAGGTTACAAAGGTGCCCCGGATGCCGGACTTCATGCGCGGGGTTATTAATCTGCGCGGCGGGGTAGTGCCGGTGGTGGACCTGCGTCTAAAGTTCGGGATGACCGGGACGGAGAAGACCATCGACACATGCATTATCATAATAGATCTGGCCATAGAAGGGGAAAACACGCTCCTGGGCGCGCTTGCCGATTCGGTGCAGGAGGTTATGACCATGGAACCGGACCAGATCGTAGCGGCGCCCAAGATAGGGACACGTCTTAATACGGAATTTATCAAGGGCATGGGCAAAAGGAATGATGAGTTCGTCATCATAGTGGATATCGACAAGGTCTTTTCACTCGATGAAGTGGCCGTTATTCAGGCCCATGAAGATGGTCAGGCATTAAAGGATACGACGGACCGGGAACTGAACGAGAAGGTCAGCCGGTAGTAAAAGATATAGATAATCAGGGACATGTTTTTAATACATAGAAAGGAGTTTTTATCATGTTAAAGAATATTAAATTAGGCGTAAAGATCTCAGGAGGTTTTGTTATAGTTCTCGCTTTAATGGCTATCGTCGCCTACATCGGCTACAGCGGAATGAGCGGGGTGGCAGACAGCTCCGGCAAGGTAAGCAATGGGAGTACACTGGTCCAGTATATGCTGGAGACAAGGATCCAGGTAAAGGATTTTATCAGGTTAAAAAAGGATGAAACCGCCGTAAAGGTAGAGGAGTCCGTTAAAAAGATAGTTGCCGGGACCAATACGGCAAAGGCGAAATTATCAGAACAGTCGGATAAGGATAAAGCGGATGAATTTATCAAAAAGGTGGAGAATTATTATTCCCTGTTCCAGGTCTTTAAGGACACAAATACCAAAAAGGAAAATGCCATAACGGCGGCAAGGAACAATGCCGAATCGGTCATGACCAGGACAGAGTCGATCGCTTCGAACCAGAATGCGCAGGCTATAGCTGACAGCGCCCAGAAGGTTATCCAGCAGCTCCTGGAATTGCGTATAGATTTCATGTACTACCTTTATACAAATGGTAATAAGACATGGGCGGATGCAGCTGAAAAAATGGTTCCACAGATCCAGACCCTGATAAAAGAAATGGAGAAACGTTCACCCGGCAATGCTGCCGTGCTTAATGAACTCAGCAAGGATGTGACGACCTATTATGATTCCTTTCTTCAAGTCGTTTCCTACATGGAAAAGCTGACTGAGGCAGAAACACAGATGGGGAACGCGGCAGAGGAGGCCGTCACGGTATGCGAAAACATAATGACTGGATTTCAGACCAAGATGGATAACGAGATATCAAGCGCCAACAAGGTACTCCTTTTTGGTTTTATATTTGCCGTCGGTCTAGGCATCCTTGCTGCCTATTTTATTACCCGTTCCATTACCGTTCCCCTGGCCGTGGGCGTGGATGTCGCTGATAAGATGTCCAGGGGCATACTTATGGACAATATCAGAACGGAAGGCAAGGATGAGACAGCCCAGCTCCTTTCAGCCATGGAAAAGATGGTGTCCTCTTTAAAGGCCACAGTCAGGGTGGCTGAAAGGATGGCAGAAGGGGATCTTAATGTGAAGGTCAATCTGCTTTCAGATGAGGACACCCTGGGCCTTTCCCTTAACGCCATGATTGAAAAGCTGAACAGTGTTGTCATGGATGTCAAATCGGCTGCTGATAATGTAGCATCCGGGAGTCAGGAACTTAGCTCCTCGGCAGAGCAGATGTCCCAGGGCGCCACTGAGCAGTCCGCATCGGCAGAAGAGGCATCGTCTTCCATGGAGCAGATGTCCGCCAATATCAAGCAGAACGCGGATAACGCCCAGCAGACTGAAAGGATTGCCATGCAGGCCGCTGAGGACGCGGAAAAGGGCGGAAGGGCCGTTGAGGAGACGGTCGGGGCCATGAGGCAGATCGCAGAAAAAATATCCATTATCGAGGAGATAGCGCGTCAGACTAATATGCTGGCTTTAAACGCAGCCATTGAGGCAGCGAGGGCCGGCGAGCACGGCAAGGGTTTCGCGGTGGTTGCGGACGCCGTACGAAAACTGGCTGAAAGGAGCCAGTCGGCAGCGGGAGAGATCAGCAATCTTTCGGTGTACAGCGTTGAGATAGCAGAGAAGGCTGGCGAGATGCTGAACAGGATTGTCCCGGATATCAGGAAGACAGCAGAACTGGTGCAGGAGATCAACGCCGCGTCAGCGGAACAGAATACAGGCGCGGATCAGATCAACCAGGCCTTGCAGCAGCTGGACCAGGTTATTCAGCAGAATGCCTCGGCATCCGAAGAGATGTCCTCCACGTCCGAGGAGCTGGCCTCCCAGGCGGAGCAGCTTCAGGACACTATCGCATTTTTCAATATCGGAGGCACTGCCGCAAATACCGGCAAGGCCAGGAAGGTCCAGAATACTACAACCGCCCGCATCCCCGGAAAAGTCAGGGCTTCCATCACACATGGAAAGAAAACGGCTGTTCTGTCTGAAAGGACAGGTTCATCTTCCGGGTCCCGCGGGATCATGCTGGATATGGGGGAAGGGGACCATGGCGGCGACGTCCTTGATAATGAATTTGAGAGATATTAGAAAAGGAACCGATGATCAACAGCAGTATATATGAGGATTGTTATTCCCAGAGGCTTTCAAAAAGCGACTTCACGCGCCTCAGTCATTTCATACAATCCCGAATCGGAATAAAGATGCCTTTAGCCAAGCTGAATATGGTTGAGGCGCGGCTGAGGAAGAGGCTTAAGGATCTGAAGATAAACTCCTACGCAGGTTACTGCGATTACCTGTTCACCCCGGAAGGGATGGATAAGGAGCTTGAAAAATTCATTAATGTCATTACCACCAATAAAACCGATTTTTTCAGGGAACCGGATCATTTTGAATATCTTATCCGGAAGGCGGTGCCGGATCTTATGACCGCAGACGGATCAGGGGTAAAAAGAAGACTCACTCTGTGGAGCTCGGCCTGCTCCAGGGGAAACGAGGCATATACAATAGCAATAGTGCTGAGCGAATTCGCGGCAAAATATCCGGGCCTTACCTTTGATTATATTATCCTGGCGACCGACATCTCAACGCATGTCCTTGAAAAGGCACAGAGCGCAGTATATAACCATGATGATATTGATAGTGTCTCCCTTGACCTGAGAAAAAAATATTTTTTAAGGAGTAAAGACAAAATAAAGAATCATGTAAGGTTAGTGCCTGAGATAAGGAATAAGGTCAAATTCCGTCAGTTGAATCTGATGGATAACGATTTTAAATTGCGGGAGCCCATGGATATAATCTTCTGTAGGAATGTCATTATATATTTTGATAAGAAGACACAGAATGAACTTATTATCAAATTATGTCGATATCTGAAAGAAGACGGATATCTTTTTATGGGGCATTCAGAGGTGCTGGATTGTCATGGCCTGCCCCTTGTATCAGTGGCCCCTGCAGTATATAAAAAAATTGCTTAGAACCGTGTTTCAATCAAGCAACGGATTTTGTTCCTGAGCCAATCAACAAGAAAAGTATTTCAGGAGATAAAATGAATAAAAAAATCAGAGTCCTGATTATCGACGATTCGGCAATGGTGCGGAATACGCTTTCCGACATCCTCTCGTCTGATCCTGAAATCGAGGTGATGGGGACTGCGGCTGATCCATATATCGCCGCTCATAAGATGAGAGAAAACGCCCCGGATGTTATTACCCTTGATGTGGAGATGCCCCGCATGGACGGCATTACGTTCCTGCAGAAGATCATGAGCCAGCATCCGATACCTGTTGTAATATGCTCAAGCCTTGCAGCTGAGCGTTCAGAGACGACTTTGAAGGCATTGGAATACGGGGCAATGGACATTATCCAGAAACCTTCATTAGGTACAAAAGAATTCCTGATGGAGTCAAGGATACGGATATGCGACAGCATCAGGGCAGCCGCCATGGCAAAGATAAAAAGGATTTCCAGGATGAGGGAGGTGGCTCCGAAGTTGACCGCTGATGCCGTGTTGTCGAAGCCGATGAGCAGCGCCATGATCAAGACAACGGAAAAGGTCGTGGCAGTCGGGGCCTCGACCGGAGGGACAGAGGCCTTAAGGGTATTATTTGAGGCCCTTCCGGTTGATTGCCCGGGCGTTGTCTGTGTCCAGCACATGCCTGAGAATTTTACCAAGGCCTTTGCCAAACGCCTTGATGGTCTATGTCAGGTCTCCGTAAAGGAGGCTGCAAATAATGATACCGTGTTACGGGGGCAGGTCCTGATAGCCCCCGGGAATCATCATATGCTGTTAAAGAGAAGCGGGGCAAGGTATTACGTAGAGATCAAGGACGGACCGCTGGTATCGCGCCATCGCCCTTCAGTGGATGTATTGTTCCGGTCCGCGGCGAGATACGCAGGAAAGAATGCCGTCGGCGTGATAATGACCGGCATGGGAGATGACGGGGCGAAAGGACTGCTTGAGATGAAGGAGGCAGGCGCACACACCATCGCCCAGGATGAAGCAACATCCGTTGTCTTTGGAATGCCTAATGAGGCAATCAAGCTGAATGCGGCCGATAAGATACTTCCGCTTGAATCAATAGCAAAAGCAGTAATAAAAGAAGGTTAAGATTGTTAAGGCATATAAATAGTTAAGAAAAAAATATCTTTAAAATTTCAGAAATTTTCCTTGAAAGCCGATAATAGATTAATAATAATAAATAAGGAGAGGAAAATATGGATGTTCGATACATTAATCCTTTTATAGAATCTACAATTCATGTCCTTAAAACTATGGCCTTCACTACTGTCAGCGTAGGCAAACCTTATCTGAAAAAGGATGCAGTAGCCAAGGGTGACGTTTCCGGAGTAATAGGTTTGATAGGCGATGTCAAGGGGAGCATCTCCGTAAGTTTTAAAGAGGCATGTATCCTGCCTATCGTCTCCAATATGTTTGGTGAAGCCCTGACTGAGTTGAATGACGAAGTTAAAGACGCGGTTGGAGAGATATCCAACATGATCTCGGGGCAGGCCAGACAAAAACTCGAACTTATCGGCAGGAACCTGAAGGCATCCATCCCGATCGTAATAATGGGAAAAGCACATACGATCTCCCACATGACAAAGGACAAGATAATCGCTATTCCATTTATAACCGAAAAAGGGGAGTTCACTATAGAAGTGAGTTTCGAAGAATAGATTGTATTACTTTCCAAGGAGAATTTAACAATGGACCTAGGAATAACTATTCTTATAGTGGATGATTTCGCCTCCATGAGGCGTATTATCAAGGGGACGCTCAAGGCTATCGGATTCAATAATTTCATAGAGGCCGAGGACGGCGTTATAGCCCTGAAAAAGCTGGAAAAGGAAGAGGTAGATCTTATTATCTCCGACTGGATCATGCCCAATATGAACGGGCTGGAATTTTTAAAGGCGGTCAAAGGGAACGACAAATTTAAAGGTATCCCTTTTATCATGGTAACCGCCGAAGGGCAGAAAGGCAACGTTCTGGAGGCCATTAACGCGGGTGTTAATAACTATATTGTTAAACCTTTCACCTCCGAAACGCTCCAGGCCAAGCTTCAAAAGGTGCTGAGATAGACCTGTATGAAACTTCACCCATCAGGATTATCCGGTTAGAATCTTAGGTATAAACTTAATCCATGTTTTTATGGGATCGAAGGATTATTCCTTTGTTGTAAATTCCATCTGAATCAGGACCATCTTATCCTCTGATACATCCGGCAATGCGGGCGCCGGCGACTCCAGGGCGCACAGGTCCTTGATTTTTGAAACAAAACGGTCGTAATTAATGACCGGGATATCCAGCGTAAGATGGGCGGGGTAGCCGGTCTCAGCCTGATATTTCCCTGACAAGAGCTTTCCTCCCACGGACGATATTATCTCATCTATCTTTGAATTCACCTCATAGGGCTGCATTATATCAGCCGTGTAATCTTCTCCTGTCGGCAGCATATCCTGGTTCTGGTATTCAGAACCTGAACCGCCGAAGGATACACTTTGAGAGGGTATGGGCCTCGCAGCCTGACGGGCTATGAGGGATAGGGCCAGTTTGACCGTGGGCCGCTGCTTCTGTGCCTGAGTTGTTAAAGATGGATTGCCGGCAGCCTGATTCGTCTGGCCCCCTTTATCCGGGACCGCCTGCATGGAATTCTTTTCAATATGTGCGATTTTTATTGTTTGTTCAGAAGGAATAAAATGGAATATTAACAGGATCAGGGCAGCTGTCGCTGCAAAGGCGGTCATCTCAACGGGGAATTTTATCCATCTGAAAGAAAGGATTTCCATAATCCTTTCAACGAATGAAACATCCCTGATCCGTTCATGAAATTTTTCAAGGAAATCTTCAGGAGCCTTAACTGCCCTGATGTTTCGCAACTCACTGATCAGGGCATTCAGGCCTTCATGCTCCCTGTTGCAGTCTTCGCATGACTGTAAATGTTCCCTGATCTTGTTCGTTTTAGCGGGATCAAGGACCCTGTCAATATAGTCCGACAGGAGTTGTCTGATATGAAGGCATTCTGATCTCAAATGAAACCTCCTAATTTTTCTCTAAGGGTGCTCCTTGCCCTGGAAAGCCTGGATTTAAGCGTGCCGAGCTTGAATCCGGTTATATCTGTAATCTCTTCATAAGAAAGCCCCTGAATATCCCTCAGGATCACTACAGATTTCTGGTCTGATGGCAGGGAAGCAATTGCGCATTGAAGCGCCTGCATCATCTCTTTATTTTCAAGGTCAGAGGCAGGGTCTTTGCCTGAATCTTCCATGCGTTCCACCTGGCGACCCTCCAGAGATTCGTCATTGATACGGATTCTGGTCCCCATTTTTCTGTATTTATACTCCAGGGAATTAACCTTGTTTTTACATGCATTAACCGCTATCCGATAAAGCCATGTAAAAAAAGATGACTCAAGCCTGAAGGTTTTTAAAGAGTTATATGCCTTCACAAAGACATCCTGGGCCATGTCTTCGGCCTCCTGGTAATCACCCAGAAAGCGGAGGCATAGATTGAATACCCGATCTTTATGTCTCATAACCAGGCCGTCAAAGGCATCCCTGTCACCGGCCTGAAATGCCTTTATAAGTGAGTAGTCGTCTCTCTGTTCCCGGTTTTCGTTGTAATAAGATTCGTTGTTATTCATCTTTTTAGACAAAAAATTATTTAAAAGGTTCCCAGGGTTAAGATAATATTTTCCTTGAGCCTTCTCTATGCTTATTGATTTCATCCCGCAGTTCAACGGCAGCGGCCCTTGCCGTTTCGGCAAAATTTTCACCGGCCCCCGCATAAATTATTCCGCGTGAGGAATTAATGATCATGCCTGCGCCTTTGCTGTCTCTGCCTTTCGTAACGGCCTTTTCCACATCTCCTCCCTGTGCGCCTATGCCGGGGACAAGCAGGGGCATATCACCCACTATGGTACGGATCTCCATTAATTCATCAGGATAGGTAGCGCCCACGACGAGTATTACATTGCCGTTGCAATTCCATTCACCTGATGCCCTGGCGGCAATGATCCGATATATCTTTTTCCCACCTGACTCCAGGTCCTGTATATCCCCTGCACCGGGATTGGATGTCCGGCAGAGGATAACAACACCCTTGTCTTTATATCTGAGAAAGGGCTCAAGAGTATCGCCTCCCATATAGGGATTTACAGTTACCGCATCGGCCTGGTAGCGTTCAAAGGCCTCTCTGGCGTACATCCCGGCAGTGGAACCGATATCGCCGCGCTTGGCGTCAAGTATTACCGGTATCTCCGGATGGTTTGAGTGTATGTAGTCTATCGTATTTTCAAGTTGTTTCTCTGCCCGAAACGCCGAATAATAGGCAATCTGCGGTTTATAGGCGCAGACAAGATCAGCGGTCGCATCCACAATAGCCCTGTTGAATTCAAAGATGGGCTCATCCATTTTAAGGATATGGTCAGGCATCTTCTTGAGATCGGGGTCAAGACCCACACACAGCAGCGAATTTTTACCTTCCCAGGAAGATTCTATGGCCTTTATAAAATTCATCTGGTTCTCCTTTGTTCTCTATAACAGTCCATCTAAAATCTTATTCATGCTTTTTTATTAACCTCTCTTCCATCCTTTTGATCATCTCCGGCGGAAACCTGACAGGTTTAAGGGATGAGTTCAGACATGCATGTCCTGTATGGCCTGTTACAAGAAGGGTATTGTCTTCGGAAAATATTTCATAATCAAAACGCACCCTGACCCTTTTCAGTTCGGTGATAGCCGTCTTTACAGTGACAAGGGAATCGTAACCTACATTGGAATGGTACTTTGCGGCGGCCTCGGTAACTACAAGGGAATATCCTTCCTTTTCCAGTTCGGAATAGGGAAAACCCAGTTCCCGCATATACTCTGTGCGTCCGACCTCAAAAAAAGTCAGATAATTGCCGTAATATACGACACCCATACGGTCTGTATCCTTATATCTTACCCTTATGCCGGTGATATGCCATCTGTTGTCTGTCATCCAAAATCTCCTGTCAGTGCCTTTGTTTTAAAAATACGCTGTAATATCCTGGTGCAAAATTCCTGGTTGTTATTCCCGGGCTGGAGGATTCTTAATAATATCATGTCCTGCAGGCGCGAAATTTTAATATATAATTATCGCACTATTTGATTAAAATCAAATCATATGGCATAAGAAGGACGAGGCTGGATCAGACTGCTGAGATATTAATTAATGATTAGATTGATTTTCGTGTAAAATCTGATATTTTGCGTCAGGATTGTCCGGTCAGGATTTTGCATTATTAAATCGGCTGATTCTTCGGGCATCGGGAGCCTCTTTTTAAATAAAGTGCGGTTCAGAGAGAATTTTATATTCAGGGAGATTAATAAAAGAAGTGACTCAGGAACAGAATGGCACCATGTCGTTTATCGCGCATCTGGAAGAACTAAGGAAGCGCCTTATTGTATGCTTTGTCGCGGTATTTATAACCTGCGCATTAGCCTACGGTTTTAAAGAGAGGATTTTCCAAATACTCATGAAACCGCTTATAAGCGCTATGGCGCCCGGCCAGAAGATGATCTTTACCGGTCTTGCCGAGGCCTTTTTCTGTTATATTAAAACGGCATTTATCGCAGGGCTTCTCATGGCTGTGCCTGTCATCATGTATCAGCTGTGGCTCTTTGTAGCGCCGGGATTGTACGATAAGGAAAAGAGACTGCTGTTGCCGTTCGTCTTTCTGTCCTCTTTCTTTTTTATCGGCGGGGCCCTTTTCGGCTATTTTATCTGTCTGCCTTATGCCTTTAAGTATTTAATGAGTTTTGGAAATGATTATGTGAAGCCGTTGCCTTCCATGAAGGAATACCTGAGTCTTGCCTCAACCCTTCTTTTTGCCTTCGGCTGTACATTCGAACTCCCCCTGGTGCTGACCCTCCTCGCCAAGGCCCGCCTGGTAACGGCATCATTTCTTGCCAGATACCGTAAATACGCCGTACTCCTGATCTTCATCGCGGCAGCCATAATTACGCCTACCCCTGATCCGGTTAATCAGTGCCTGCTGGCGCTCCCGCTATGTCTGCTTTACGAGGTGGGCATCATCGGGGCAAGGATCTTCGGGAAAAAGGAGAAAAAGGCGGCTTAAGGCATTTCAGGCAGGATTTACTCAACTGATATTTTTGAGTTGCATGCTACATTGCATGAGACACAATTTTCATTGCACGGTTCTATGTGGATGTCCACATCAACGCCTTCCGGGAAAAGCATCCTGATGTCTGCTTCAATATGGCGGGCGATCAGATTCGCTTCATAGACAGGGAGTGAAGGGGGCACCCCAAGGGCCAGATGTATCCGATGGATAATGCCTGAGGAGGACACTTCCAGTTTATGGATCCCGGCAAAGGAACTCTGATGCTCGCCCACAAGCCTGATGATCCGTTCCCTGTCATCTTCATGAATGGCCTCCTGCCAGCCCTTTCCCGGTCTTATTGAGAGTGCAATCTCTTTGACCTCGGGAAAGCATGTCTTGAGATGTTCCGTCAGTTCCATGGTGAGCGCGCTGCTTTCAGCCAGGGAGACCCCGGGATCAAGCAGAAGCTCAGCCTCCACTCGCAGGTCCCCCCTGTAACGAAGTCCCTTGAGACCGTGAACGTCCCTCACGCGCATATCCTTTATAATCTCATCGCGCATGCAATTAATTTCTTTATCGTTTTCCGGCAGAAGTTCAATGCAGTTGGAGGGTTCGACATGCACAAGGACCTTTGCGCCTGCCAGGGATCCTTCAATCCTGGCCTTCAGTTCATGGCTCACGCCATGACCCTGCTCCAATGATATCCCGGGCCTGCATCCCATGTGGAGATCTACGTAAAGCGAGCCTCCCGCCCTTCGTGTGCGAAGCTTATGAAAATCCAGCCCGCGAGGAATGAAATCATCCATAACGTTGTTGATGACGGCTATATCCTCTGTCGATGCAGATGCGTCAAGAAGCGGGAGAAAGCTTTTAACCGTTATCCTGTAGGCCGTAAAGATTATAAGCAGGGCCACGCCGATGGCGATTACCGGGTCGATCCATGATATTGAGACACCCCATGCGACTTCGGCAATTGTGATGATGGAAAGCCCTATGAATACGCCCAGCGAGGTATATACATCGGTATAAAGATGCATGGCGTCCGCTTCCAGGGCCACGGATCGGTTTGCCATTGCGGAGCGCTTTAAAAGTGTGGCTACAATAAAGTTCAATCCCGCGGAGAAGGCCATTAAAAGCGCGCCGAGCCCCAGGTGGCTGAGGTCTACTCCGTGAATGAGTTTATCGATGGATTCAGAGATGATCCAGGCTGCGGCGATAAAAATCAGCGAACCCTCTATGACGCCGGAGACGTTTTCGATCTTTTCATGACCGTATTGATGTGTCCTGTCAGGGGGCCTGTCGGCGGCATATACCGAGAAGGTCGCTATTATTGCCGCAAGGAGGTCAATCGCGGAATGCGCCCCTTCGGACATGATGCTGACCGAACCGGTTATAACGCCGGTTATAAGTTTTAACACAGTCAGAAACGTGTTGCTGGCTATGGACAGCCATGCAGTGCTTCTTTTATTGAAAAAAAATTTCATCTGCCCG